>Ga0315268_10003323_pt1 | contig 17759 bp, 15 predicted proteins | sample C1_top_MG_FD_204535 | JGI IMG/M metagenome (GOLD analysis project Ga0315268, IMG submission 204535) | Sediment microbial communities from Yellowstone Lake, YNP, Wyoming, USA - C1_top | ecosystem: Environmental > Aquatic > Freshwater > Lake > Sediment | place: USA: Wyoming | collected 2017-08-01
TCCGCGCAAGGAAATCCTCACCCCGACGGTGGAAGACTCGCAGAAATGCTTCTCGGAATACATCGCTGACGCGCAACGCCGGCTTTACCACGACACCCAGTTCCCCAATGAACCCAAGCAAATCCGCCCGCTCGAACTGGTCACTTTCACGCCCGATGGCCGCGTGCAAGTCGCCGGCCAAGTGGCAGTCATGGCGATCAATGGCCTGCTGACGAAAGTGATTTTCGACAAGAACCCGACCAACGAGTTCTTTGTCGAGGAAAGTTTCCCGCTGGAGTGGATGTACCCCTACCTGACGCCCTTCGGGATCATCATGAAGATCAACCGCGAGCCGGTGGCCGAGATGACCGAGGAAATGGTGCGCAAAGACCACCAATTCTGGTGCCTTTACACCGAGCGGTTGTGCGGCAATTGGATCACCTACGACACGCCCGTGAAGGATGTCTGCGAGTTCGTGCAGCGGATCTACCGGCGCGGCGACCTGGCCGGCTATACCGGCGACCCCAAGTTCGTGCGCGACAACGACGCCCAGAAGGCATTCTCCAAGCTCCGCAACTCCATCGCCGGGCTTTATGCCTGGCGCATCAACGAAGCCAAGACCCCCGCCGAACGCAGCCGGCTGATCAAGGAGGCTGGTTTCGCGTTCAAACAAGCCTTTGCCTTCTGCCCGTACAGCCCTGAAACCGTCAGTCGCTACGCGAACCTGCTGGCCAGCACGGGCCAATTGGACGATGCCATTCTGGTCGCCGAAACCTGCCAGCGGTTCGACGAAGAGAGCCTTTTCACGCAAAGCCTCATTGACCAGCTCCGCGGGTTCAAAGACAGGGTGGCCAACGTGGCCATGGCCCAGAACGAGATCAGCTTGTACGAACGGCAATTCCGGGCCAACACCAACAGCCTGAGCAACGCCTTCAAGTTGGCCAGCGCCTACCTCCAAGCCCAACTCACCGACGCCGCCTACCAAATCCTCGACCAACTGGTGGCCCGCACCAACGCCGACGCCGGCACCCTGCTCTCGGTGGCCAACGCCTACGTTCAACTCGGCCAATACCAGCGGGTCGAGCCGGCTTTGATCAGACTGGTAACTCTGGTGCCGGACAGCCCGGAAGTCTGGTACGACCTGGCTGCCACCCGGACCGCGCTGGGCAAGTCCAATGAGGCCATCAAATCGCTGAACATCGCCCTCCAACTCAGCAACCGGCGCCTGGCGGCGGACCCGCAGGCCTCGAACCTGCTTGTGCTGGCCGCCACCGACCCGCGGTTCCTGCCCTTGCGCGCACTGCCCGACTTCCAGAAGCTCTTCGCGCCCAAATGAAACGCCGATTGAACCGGAGCGCGGTTCCCCCCGTCCCGTTTTCATTGCTTGTGGCGCTCGTCCGGCATGAGGTCTGACCCGTTAGTGCCGCGCAAAAATTTCCTTTGCGCTTTGGGGCTGCTTGTTCCATGCTTCGACCAGCATGGGCACACGCCGGGAGGCGCGCGAGCGCGCCGTCCAGTTCTTGTTTCAGTATGATTTGAACCCGCCGGGCGATCTGGAGGCGGCGCTGGAGCGGTTTTGGGAGTCGCAGCGCGCCGGGGCCCTCGAGCAAGACAAGGGCGGCGCCACTTGGGGGCAGCCGGTCGAACTGCCGCCACCCACCGCCGAAGAAGCCGCCGTCCGCGCCTTCGCCGAGCCGCTGATCCGCGGCACGCTGGCCCACCGCGCCGAACTGGACGAACGGATCCGCAAACACACCCGCAACTGGGAACTGCATCGGATCGCGGTCGTGGACCGCAACGTGCTGCGGCTGGCCATCTACGAGATGCTCCACCGCGAGGATATCCCGCCGGTGGTGAGCATCAACGAGGCGGTGGACATCGCCAAGAAGTACTCCACCCAGGAAAGCGGCAAGTTCGTCAATGGCATCCTGGACAACCTCCGGGGCGAACTGATGCGCCCGGCCCGCCTGGTGAAAACATGAGCGCTGGCAATCGGTCAGTGACGGCGGCGCGCAGCGGAGTGCGCGCCCTACCGCTCCGCGGACATTGTCTGGTCAGACTTCATGCCGCACGTGGCGCCACGAAGAACGAAAACGGAGGACGAGAAGGAGAGCGAGGACGAGAACGATTCTCGGGTCAGGCAAGCGGCAAGCGGCAATCGGCAATCGGCAATCGTTTTCAGGTCAAGTAACGATGTCTGCCGACCTCCATCTGCACAGCGTGTTCTCCGACGGGACTTACAGCCCGGAGGAGCTGGCTGGCTACGCTGTGCGCTACGGCCTGGGGGTCGTGGCCCTGACCGACCACGATTCGGTGGAGGGGTGCGAACGCATGGCCGCCGCTTGCCTGCGCCGCGGCCTGGAATTCGTCCCGGGCACGGAGCTGACGGCGGAGTTGGAGGACCGTGGACTGCATTTGCTGGGCTATTACGTGGACACCTGTTATCCGCCCCTGCTCCACGCCTTGGCCAGGTTCCAGGAAGTCCGCCAAAACCGCATCCGGGAGATGGTCGGACGGCTCAACCGGCTCAACGTGCCGTTGGCGGCGGAGACGGTCTTCGCGCTGGCCAACTGCCGGGCGCCGGGCCGGCCGCACGTGGCGCGGGCGCTGGTGCAAGGGGGCTTTTGCACGAACCTGGACGAAGCCTTCGAGCGGTATTTGAAGAAGCGCCGGCCGGCCTGGGTGCCCAAACTCAAGATGTCGGCCCTGGAGGCGATTGACCTGATCCACCACGCCGGGGGCGTGGCGGTGTTGGCGCATCCGGGACTCAATTGCGTGGACGATCTGATTCCCGATCTGGTGGCGGCGGGCATGGACGGCGTGGAGTGCTTTCACACCAAGCACTCGACCGCCACCACTGAGCACTACCTGCTGGTGGCTGAACAGTACAGTCTGCTGGTGACCGGCGGCTCCGATTGTCACGGCATGAGCAAAGGCAAACCGTTGATCGGCACCATCCGGTTGCCCTGCGACTACCTGCCCCCGCTCAAGGCCCGGCGGTGCTTGTGCCGGCCCGGCCCGGCCCAGGCAACTCCCGCTCTGGCGCGGGCCGAAGCCGCCCTTGTCGTTTTCCACTAACTCCATGGGACTCTTTCACAAGTTCAAAGACGGCCTGCAAAAGACCCAGGCCAGACTCGTCCACGAAATCAAGCGCGTCCTCACCGGTTCGCCCCGGCTCACCAGCGCGAGCCTGGAGGAACTGGAAGCGGCGTTGTTGGGGGCAGACCTGGGCTACGCCGTGGCGAGCCAGATCGTGGGGGCGGTAAAGCAGGCTTACGAAACGCAGGGCAGCGCGGGGCTGGACGTGCTCGCCATTGCCAAGGCGGAGGTGGAGAAGAGCCTGGGCGCCAATCACGCCGGCCTCAATCGCGCCCCTGAGGGCCTGACGGTAGTGTCCATTGTGGGCGTCAACGGCACGGGCAAGACGACGACGGCCGCAAAACTCGCCCGCTTGATCCAAGAGCGCGGCCAAACCGCGATGCTCGTCGCGTGCGACACTTTCCGCGCCGCGGCCATCGAGCAGCTCAAGCTCTGGGGCGAACGGGTGGGCGCGCCAGTCATCGCCGGCGCCTACAACGCCGACCCCGCCGCCGTGGCGCATGACGCCATCGCCGCCGCCCAGGCCCGCCAAGCCCATTACCTGCTGGCCGACACCGCGGGGCGCCTCCACACGAAAAGCAACCTCATGAAGGAGTTGCAGAAGTTGCACCGGGTCATGGGCAAGAAGCTGCCGGGCGCGCCCCACGAAGTCCTGCTGGTGCTGGACGCCTCCACCGGCATGAACGCCCTCAACCAAGCCCGCGAGTTCCATCGGGCGGTCCCGCTGACGGGCCTGATCATCACCAAGCTCGACGGCACCAGCAAGGGCGGCATGGTCGTCGCCATCCACCGCGAGCTGAAGCTGCCGGTCAAATACCTTGGCCTGGGCGAGCAGCCGGACGATCTGCAGCCGTTCGATGCGCGCCAATTCGCCGAGGCCCTGTTTCGCGAATAGACGGCCCGACCAGAGAATGCCACTGAGAACACAGAGAACGCAGAGGCAAAATGATTCAGAATCGTTCTCGCTCTCATTCTTCTCCTCGAGCCATTTCTCATCTTTTGTGGAGCCGCCTGCCGCATGGTGACTGACCAGAGAGTGCAGCCTGCTTCCGACCGCGCGAAGCGTTTGGAGTGCGGCGGCTTGCCGGCGCTTTTGGGTGGCCAGCAGGGAGCGAAAGCGGGAGCAAGCTCCGCGCACTCCAAACGCTTCGCGTCTCCCAGCGCCCATCCCGCTTTTATCGTCTGTGGGACCACAGCGTGGCATGGGCTTTGAGCTGCCATCCGGAGTTCGTTTCATGCGCTTGGCCCTGCGGTTGGCCCGGCGCGGCTACGGGTTGACCTCGCCCAATCCGATGGTTGGGGCAGTGCTGGTCAAGAATCGCCGGATCATCGGGCAAGGCTGGCACGCGGAGGCGGGCGGGCCTCACGCGGAGATCGTCGCTCTTCGGGATGCGGAAGCCAGGGGCTGCAATCCCAAGGGGGCGACGCTCTACGTCACTTTGGAGCCTTGCTCCACCCAGGGCCGCACCCCGCCGTGCGCCGACGCCCTCATTGCGGCGGGGGTGCGGCGCGTGGTCGCGGCCGCTGCCGACCCGAACCCGGCCCACTCAGGACGCGGCTTCCGCGTCCTCGAAAAAGCCGGCATTGAAGTCCGCCAGGGTCTGCTGGGGCGGGAAGCCACCGCGCTCAACGAGGCCTTTAACCACTGGATCGTCCATCGCACCCCGTTCGTCACCGTGAAGGCGGCCATGACCATGGATGGGAAAATTGCCACGGCGGCGGGCGAATCCAAATGGATCACCAGTGAACCGGCTCGCGCCTGGGCCATGCAACTGCGGCGGGGAGCTGACGCCATCCTGGTGGGCGTGAACACGGTGCTGGCGGACGATCCAAGCCTGACCGCGCGCCTCTTCCTCCCTCCGCATCGAGGAGGAGAACGAGCGCGAGCACGAGGGCCATTTCCGCACTTGCCGCTTGCGTACCCCCTCACCCTGCCCTCTCCCCCAATGGGGGAGAGGGGACGCCTGACCATCAACTCTCAACCATCATCCATCAACTACATCGCCGCACCCCGCACTCCGCACTCCGCACTCCGCACTTCAAAGCGCCGCATCATTTTGGACGCCCTGGCCCGCACGCCTTTGACGGCCCGCGTGGTGAGTGACGCCCTGGCCCGCGAAACCACCGTCGTCGTCACCCGGGCCGCGCCCAAGCGGCGTGTTGCGGCCCTGGCTGCGCGCGTCCAAGTATGGACCGCGCCGGGGCGTGGCGGGCAGGTCTCGCTGCCGTGGCTGCTCCAGTGGCTGGGCGCGGAAGCGGTCACGAGCCTGTTGGTCGAAGGCGGCGGCGAGGTCAACGCTTCCTTCCTCGAACAGGGTCTGGCCCATCGGGTCGTCTTTTTCTACGCGCCCATGCTTCTTGGTGGACGGGATGCGCGCAAGGCGGTGGCTGGGCTGGGCGCGCGAGGCTGGGCGGGGGTGCGGCGATTGTGCGAGGTCAAATGGCGTCAGGTCGGCCCGGACTTGTTGCTGTGCGCAAGTGTGGATAGAAGTTGAAGTCGGCCTGGGGCCTGGGCTATGTAAACGCGCGGAACTTCTCGGACATCACGAGAAGAGCCTGGCCTGGCAGGGCGCGCACTCCGTTGCGCGCCGTGGTGGGCCAGGCCGGCGCGCTGGCGGCGCGCAGAGGACTGCGCGCCCTACCCTAAAGTGAAAGCAGTCAAGCCGTATGTTTGCAGGCATCGTGGAAGAGACAGGCACCGTCGTCAGCGCCGTGCCGACGGCCAAGGCGATTGAACTGACCGTCCGCCCGCGCCTCTGCGCCAAGGGCCTGAGAGTGGGCCACAGCCTCGCGGTCAACGGTTGCTGCCTGACGGTGGTGAAGCTCGCGAGCCGCGCCCGGCATAAGCTCGCGCAGTTTGACCTGCTGCGGGAGACATGGAATCGCACCAACTTCCAATGTCTCCGGCCCGGTTCCCTGGTGAACCTGGAGCGCTCCTTGCGGGCCGACAGCCCCATCGGCGGCCATTTTGTCACTGGCCATATTGACGGCGTGGGCCGGATCACCCGCTGGGAACGGTCAGGGCAGGACTGGGTGTTGGACATCGCCGCCCCGCCGGAGGTGATGCGCTACGTCATTTTCAAAGGCTCCATCGCGGTGGATGGCATCAGTCTCACAGTGGCCGAGGTCCAGCCGGCGGGCTTCCGCATCTGGATAATCCCCCACACCTACGCGGTCACCAACCTCCGCCAGCGCGCCGTCGGCGATATGGTCAACCTGGAGGCGGACCTGCTCGGCAAATACGTCGAGCAGACGCTCCGCCAGATGGAGTTGCCCAAGCGATGAATATGGGCCGGGGTGGCTTGCGGGTGTTCGGAGCGCGGCATTCATGCCGCTTCAGTGGACTGCGTTGAGGCGGTGACGGCCACTGCCGGCGCCTCGCAACGACGCACGCTCAAGCGGCACGAATGCCGCGTTCCGGCTCCATCCGTGTTTCATACGCGCCCATCCGTGGCTCAAGAACATTTTCTGTCCGGCTTGTCACACCGCGACCGGCGCGACTTGACTCCGCACGCGTCCCTCGGCACCTTTACGCCCGCACAGATGGCACGTCCTATTCCAGGTGGTTTCCTGCTCGCTATTGAGGGGATTGACGGCTCGGGCAAGAGCCTGCAAGCGGCCGCCGTCGCCGCCGTCCTGCGCGACCGGGGGCTGGACTGCATTGTCACTCACGAACCGACCCAAGGCCCCTGGGGGATGCGGCTCAGGGAATCGGCCCGGTCGGGGCGTCTTTCCCCGGCGGAGGAATTGCAGGCCTTCATCGCCGACCGCAAGGAACACGTGCGCGACGTTATCCGGCCCGGCCTGGAAGCCGGCCGGGTGGTCATTACCGACCGTTACTATTTCTCGACCGTGGCCTACCAAGGCGCGCGCGGCCTCGAGCCGGCCGAGCTGCTCCGCATCAACGAAGCCTTTGCCGTCGAGCCGCATCTGCTGGTCGTCATTGACCTCGACGCGGAGACGGGCCTGAGCCGGATCGGTCGCCGCGGCGACGCCCCCAATTACTTCGAGTCACTGGCCCAACTGACCCGGTGCCGGGAGATATTCCTTTCGTTGCAAAAGCCTTACTTGGTGCGCGTGGATGGGCACGCCGCGCCCGACAAAATCCGCGACCAAATCCTGGTCGCCTTCAGCCGGGCCGCCGTGGACCTCATCGCCAGGAACGCAAGCCTGGCCCCGTGCGCGAAACTCGCGGCGATCCTCGCGCTGCACGGCGCGGCGCTTGCGGGGGGCTGCTGAATGTAGTGAGGTTTTTGGATTGAGGACTCAGGAACCCAGGCGGGTTTCTTCTCCTGCTTTCCGGCTTCCTAATGTGTCTGGTGGCTGCAGCTTCTTGTGCGCTTCATCCGGCGCATGGCAGAAAGCCGGAAAGCGTTGTTTTGGGCTTTCCTTGCCGCCGGACTTGAGCGATAGTCCGACGCATGAGCAGCAGAACTTGCGTAATGAGGTTTCGAGTGCCTGCCGAGGTTGCCGACGGGGTTCGCCGGCTGGCAGCCAAGCTGGGGCACAAGCCCGCGCGCATCAGCGCTCGTTTGGTGGAAGAGGGCCTCCGGCGGCGAGATCACCCACTGATTGAGTTACGGGATACTGCGGCTGGCCGGGTCGCGTACGTGAAAGGGACCCGCCTGGCGGTTTATTGGCTGGTGGCCGCGGTGCGGCGGCTCAATGGCGACGTGGAGAAAGCAGCCAACACATGGGCCATACCCGTCGAGAAGGTCCGTGCGGCCCTCGAATACGCCGCTGCGTTTCGGGACGAGATTGCTGCCGATATGGACGATGCGGACGCTAATCGGGTCTTGCTCCAAAGGTCAGAAGCCGCCTTCGCAAGGGCTGCGGGTCAGAGGCTGGATTCCAACGCACGGGGCCGGAACAAGCGCTCATGAGGCTGCTCCTCGACGTGCACATCCCGGCAGCCGTTGCCGTCGCGGTCCGCAGACGGCTGCCTGGCCTTGACATTCTCCATATCTCGGACTGGCACAGCGGCGGATTCCTTGAGGCCGAGGACCCCGCCGTGCTCGCCGAGTGCGCCAAGGAAGGGCGGGGCCTGGTGACTTTCGACCTCAAGACCATTCCCGCGCTGCTTGTCGAGTGGGCCGAAGCTCAGCGGTCTCACGCGGGCGTTTTCCTGGTGGATGAGAAGACGGTGCGGCCCGAAAACGTTGGCGCTGTGGCAGCGTCCATTGCTGACTTGGTGACAGAACTGCGAGACGCAGACACGACCAACTTGGTTCGGTTTCTTGCCCGAGCAAAGGCCCCGTTTGGGTAACTGACGAGCGCGCGGCCAAACGGCCGCCGCAAAAGACAGCCGCTGAACCTGGTGCGGATAGCAGGACTTGAACCTGCACGCCTTGCGGCACTACCACCTCAAAGTAGCGTGTCTGCCAATTCCACCATATCCGCCACTGCCCCCAGTTAAGCCCCGCCCGCGGCGAAACGCAAGCGCATTTTTCCGATGGATTTTTTCCGGCCCCGGTTTACACTCTTGCCGTGCCGGAAAAGGGTCTGAATGAGATTCCGCGAGCGTGGCGGGAACAGTACGAAAAAGGCCTCGCGGCCTTTGAGCGGAAGAACCTTGACTACGCGATTTCGCTCTTGACCAAGGTGCTGGAGCAGGAACCCGGCTTCTACGAGTGCCGCGAAGCCCTGCGCGCTTCGCAGTTCAACAAAGCCGGCGCCGGCCAGAGCGGGTTCTTGAAGAAGGTCTTCGGCTGGGCCAATCCCAAACTGGTGCAGGCGCAGGTGGCGAAGCGCAGCCGGCCGCTGAAGGCCATCGGCCTGGCCGAGGAACTCCTCAACCACGACCCGAACAACGTCGCGGCCCACAAGGTGCTGGCGGAGGCCGCCCTGGCGGCGGATTTGCCGCGCACGGCGGCGCTCTCGCTGGAGATCGCTTATAAGCACTCGCCGCGTGACCGCAACGTAGTCATGAACCTGGCCCAGGCCCTCTCGCGGGCCGGCCAGCCCGGCCAGGCCGCCCGCGCCGAGGCCATCTTGAGCGAATTGGCCCGCGCCTATCCCGGCGACCCGAAGATTGCCCAGGCCCTCAAGGACGCCGCCGCCAGCCGCACCATGAGCGAAGGCGGCTACGGGGGCTTGGCCGACGGCCAGGGCTCTTACCGCGACATCCTTAGAGACGAGCAAGCGTCCGTCACCATCGAGCAGGAGAAGCGCGATCACAAGCCCGACGAGGTGGCCGGGCGGCTCATCGCGGACTACGAAGCGCGCCTGCGCAAGGAACCTCGGGACCTGCGCCTGATCCGCGCCATCGCCGAGCTTTACGCGGACAAGAAGGACTTCGACAAGGCCCTGGAGTACTACCAGCGCCTGGCCTCAGGCGAAGCCGCCGATCCTTCGCTGGACCAGGCCATTGCTGAGACTCACGTGAGGAAATTCGACCACGCCCTGGCGCAGCTTGACCCCAACGCCCCCGACTACCCCGCCCAAGCCGAGCGCATCAAGGCGGAAAAACACGCCTACATGCTGGCCGATGGCCAGCGCCGCGTCGAACATTACCCCAGTGACCTGCAGCTCCGCTTCCACTTGGGCCAGCTCTACTTCCAGGGGGGCCAGATCACCGAAGCCATCCAGGAGTTCCAAAGGGCCCAGAACAATCCCCACCTGCGCATCCAGGCGCTCTATCACTTGGGGCTGTGCTTCGCCCGGCGCGGCATCCACGACTTGGCCGCGCGCACCTTCCAAAACGCGCTCAAAGAGAAACTGGTCTTCGATGACGAGAAGAAAGACTTGATCTACGCCTTTGGGTGCGAGCTGGAGCAAATGGGGAAGAAAGCCGAAGCGATTGAGCAGTTCAAACTGATCTACGAAGCGGACATTGCTTATCGGGACGTCGCCGCCAAGGTGGACGCCTACTCCGCCGCGCAGTAATCACCGGTCGCGCTTGAGCAAAAAAGCGGCCAGCGCGGCCAGCGCCACCGCTCGCCCGCCGAAGGGCTTCAGCGCCGCGAAAGCCCGCTGCGTCAGCCGCTCGGCAAGGCGGCGCGATTGTTCCAAGCCGACGAGGGCCGGGTAAGTCGCTTTTTTTGCCGCCGTGTCCTTGCCGGCGGTCTTGCCCAACTGCGCGCTGGTCTGCGTCACGTCCAGGATGTCGTCAATCACCTGGAAGGCCAGGCCAACATGATGGCCGAAGTCGGTCAAGGCGGCCAGTTGGGCGGGGGTGCAGTTGGCGCTCATGCCCCCAAGGCGGGCGCAACAACAAAGCAACGCCGAGGTCTTGCGCTCGTGGATGTAGCGCAAATGGCCCGCCGAGACGGCCTTGCCTTCCGCCTCCAGGTCGGCCACCTGGCCGGCAATCAACTGGCGCGAGCCGGCCGCGCGGGCCAGCTCCAAAAACACGTCCCGCTGGGAGTAGCGGGGCCAGCCGCGGCACTGGGCCGCCACTTCGAAGGCCTGGCTGAAGAGCGCGTCGCCGGCCAGGATGGCGATGCCTTCGCCGAAGACCTTGTGATTGGTGAGCTTGCCGCGCCGGTAGTCGTCGTCGTCCATCGCCGGCAGGTCGTCGTGGATGAGCGAGTAAGTGTGGATGCACTCCACCGCGCAAGCCAACGGCATCGCCTCCGCCTCGCGGCCGCCGCAGGCGGCGGCCGCCGCCAGGCACAGCGCCGGGCGCATCCGTTTGCCGCCAGCAAAGAGCGAGTACCGCATCGCCCGGTGGATGGTGGCCGGTTTGGCGGTGGCCTTGGGCAAGTAGCCGTCCAGGGCGCGGTTCACCTTTGCCGTCGTGGCCGCCAGCCAAGCCTGAAAATCAAACGCCGCCCCCGAACCGGGTTCCGCCGCTCTGATTGCTACTGACATGCCCCGCCCCTTTACGCCATCGGCCTGCCCGACGCAAGCGCGGATTGCGACAGAAAGCCTATTGACTTGGGCGAGTCGTCTGTTAGGCTGACCGGCCTTTGATTCGGGAATTGAATGAAAACCTTTCTGCCAAAAGTTGATTTGGCCAAACGGAAATGGCACTTGATTGACGCCAACGGCGCGGTCTTGGGCCGGCTCGCCGCCCAGATTGCCGACGTGTTGCGCGGCAAAAACAAGGCCGTTTTCACGCCCCACTTGGACACGGGCGATTTCGTGGTCGTGATCAACGCCGAGAAAGTCGTTGTCACCGGCAAGAAGGAAACCGGCAAGAAATACATGACTTATTCAGGCTGGAAAGGCGGCGAGAAATACACCACCGTGGCGCAGTTGCGCGCCCGCCGCCCGGAGCGGCTCATCACCCACGCCGTCAAAGGCATGATCCCCAAGAACCGCCTGGGCGACCGGCTGCTGACCAAACTCAAGGTCTATCGCGGCGAGAAGCATCCGCATCAGGCCCAGCAACCGGCTCCCCTCACTGTCAAGCAATAGCATCTCATGGCACAGCAGACTGAATTCATCGGCACCGGCCGGCGCAAAGCCGCCGTGGCGCGGGTCCGCCTGGCCCCCGGCGGCGGCAGAATCGTGATCAACGGCCGCCTGTTTGAGAACTACTTCGTGACCGAAACCCAACGGGCGCTGGTGCTCCAACCGCTGCTCCTGACCGAGACCGCCGCCAAGTTCGACGTGCGGGTCAGCGTCCAGGGCGGCGGCCCCACTGGCCAGGCTGGGGCCGTGCGCCACGGCATCTCGCGGGCGTTGCTCCGCTCCGATGCCGTCCTGCGGCCCGCCCTCAAAGCGGCGGGTTTGCTCACCCGCGACCCGCGCGTCAAGGAGCGAAAGAAGTACGGCCAGCCCGGCGCCCGCAAGCGCTTCCAATACAGCAAGCGCTAGCCGGACGCGGCGCGAGCGCGCCCGGCCTGCGGGCCAGACCGTACCCTGCTTTGGCCATGTGCATTAAGCCAGTGGCACTGCGGCTTGGAGGGCTGGCCGGGGTGGTTTGCCTGGGCGCGATGGGCGGGCTGGCTTGGGCGGGTGAGAACTTGCCCTCGCCCAAGCCCGTGCCGCAGATGCAGGCCATTCCCCAACCCGGCGCCCAGATTTCCTTTCAGCGGGACGGCGTGGAGCTTGCCCGCTACCACTTCGGCCAGGAGCTGCGGAGGCCGTTCGTCTTCCCGGTGGTCGGGCCGGCCGGCCGCTCCCTCACGCGGCTGGGGCACCCCCACGACCCCGAATCGCACAGCCACCACAACTCGGTCTGGATTTCCCACAACGACGTCAATGGCGTCAGTTTCTGGGATGACCGCGGCAAGGGCCGCATCCTGCATCAACGGATCGAACGCTTCGAGGATGGGCCGGAGGAAGCCGCGGTGTTGACCCTCAACGCTTGGACCGTCGAGCCGGGCAAAGTGCTCCTGGAGGAAAGACGCCGGACAGCAGCAAGGGGTCTGCCAAGCGGCGAGTGGCTCTTGGTGATTGACCTGCAATTAGAGGCCAAAGACGAGCCGGTGGTGTTGGGCAAGACGCCCTTTGGCCTGCTGGGTGTGCGCATGGCCAAGACCATCGGCGTGAATGACGGCGGCGGGCTGATCCGCAACTCCGAAGGCGGGGTGAACGAGGCCGGTGTTTTCTGGAAGCGCGCCCGGTGGGTGGATTGCTCCGGGCCGATCACGGCTGATGCCGTGGAGGGCATCGTCCTGATGGATCACCCGTCCAATCCCAACCATCCTGCCTTCTTTCACGTGCGCGACGACGGCTGGACGGGTGCGGCCCTCACCCACGACGGCCCGCGCACGCTCGAACTGCGCAAACCGCTGCGCCTTCGTTATGCCCTCTACATCCATCGCGGCGTGCCTGCCCCAGCGGCCATCGAAGAGAAATGGCAGGCCTTCGCGAAGACCCCGCTGCCGGAGCTGAAGGTGCAAACGCAAAGACGCTAAAGCGCAACGAGCGACTCCCCTGATCCTCATCCCGCCGCGCCATCGCCGCCCGCCTCTCATACTTACTTGCACGCCACACGACACTAATCCCCCTCACCCGCCCTGCGGGCACCCTCTCCCCCACTGGGGGAGAGGCATGGCGTGAGGGGGAGATTCGCGGCGAATTGAATGCATTTTCGTATCAGGCGACAAAGCGCGGTTCGTGGACGGGGCCGAGGCCGTGCTTGCTGAGCAGCCCCATGAACCTGCCCAGGCCGCGCCTTTCATCGGCGCTGAGGTGGTAATGGATGTGCCAGCTCAGGTAGTCTTTGCGAAAGGCGTAGGTGTAGCGGGTGTCGTTGCTGATGATGTAGTCGAGGGTATCCAGCCCGAAGTCGCGCGCCTCGCGGAGTTGGTGGCGGAGCCGTTCATTGGGGACGCCGCGCCGCAGCGCCCACGCCGCATACACAAAGGGCAGGGAAGTCAGTTCATACCAAGCAGCCCCCAGGTCCCATATCTCATGCGCGTGCGGTCTCAGGAGGAAGTCAAGGGCATTGTCGCCGATTAACAGCACCGCCGGGCAGTCGGCCGCGTGGGCGTAATCCGCCAGCGTTTTGAAGTCGGGGCGCAGCCCGCGCTCGGCCAGGAGCACACGCAGAAGGCTGACGCTGGCGAGCGACGCCGGATCGCAAAAGACCTCCGTCAACTCCGCCAGCGGCGGCCGGTGCGCCAGCAACACGCTTTTGACCTCGCCCAGCGACGCGACCGCGATGCCCTCCAGCACGTCGTAGCGGTCGGTCAACAAGATCTCGGTCACGCTGACCAGGGCGGCGTCCAATTCGTCGCGGCGGAGCAGCTCGGCCAGTTGCGCCGGGGTGCCCAGGCGCACCTGTTCCTCCAGCCCGCGCGTCAGCGGCACGGCGTTGAGGTAAGGCACCGTGCCGACGCGAAAAGGGGCCAGCGAATCAGTGAGGCCGGCCTCGCGCTGGACTTCGACGGCGCGTTGTTCGCGGGCGAAACGGTGGGCCAGTTCCGCCGGCGACTCGGGGGCCACCAGGCGCAATGGCAACGGCTCCTGTTCCATGCGGGGAGTCTAGCGCCGCTGCCGGTGTTGGCCAAGCCTCGTCGGATGGATTGCGTGATTGGAAATTGAGAATTGAAAATTGAAAGTTGCAGGTTGCCCGGCGGTCAGAGCCGGCGCAGGCGGTAGAACTTTTGCTGCCCGGAGATTTCCTCGGTCACCACGCGCTTGTCGCCCTGGACTGACGGGAGTTGGGGGACCAACACCCAGTTGGTCGAGCGAACCGTCTCGCTGGCTTCGAGCACATAGTTGGTGTCCGCCGCCGGCCAAGCCAAGACCAGGTGATTCGTCAACCGCGTCGCCGCTATGGTGTAGGGCGGCGGGTAGATGCAGAAGGGGCTCAGCCCGAACAGGTCCCCACCCCGGTCTTCCTCGGGTTCTAGCAGAACCGAGAACAGGTTGGATTTCCCAAAGCGATGGTCAAAGACCATGGTTCTGAGGGCAGTTTGGACAGCCTCTTCATAGGCTGCCCCCGAAATCGCTGTCCAGGCGCGAACCTGGGCCTGGACCTCGGTGTGGGGCGCAAAACCGGCGAGAGTGTACGTCCCGCCGCTAAAGTACCCGGCCAGGAGTCCTGACTTGAACGGCAGAGGCGGGTAATCAACCGCCTCCAGGTCCGCCTCCTGGCTGCCAAGAGGCCCTACATAAAGTTGCGCGAGGAAGTTGGTGCCGCTCAGGAGCTCCACACTGTAGCCGTCGTAGACCGGCGCGTACAGATCAGGATAGAAGTTCTGGAAGTAAACCCGCCCTTGAGCGTAGAGATCCAGGGCCGCCGTTGTATTCAAGACGGCTATCAGGCCGAAGAGCGGTAGGGGTCGGGAACCGGCGTGACGGATGGGCCTGCACCGCGCATGGCCAGATTCATGGCAGGGGCCCCCGGGGGAACAGGAGGCGTGCCTGGGGGTGGGGCAGGCTGCAGCCGCCCCATGACGGAGAATGGGGTTCGTCGCTTTCCTTTCCATTAAGTGACTTGATTGCGTGCGCTTCGAGAATGGGGAGATGGCCTCGGGTCGGTTGCCTGTGTCCGGCCTCCGCCGGGCCTGGGCCCAGGTTACCGTTTCCATCTGGCGATGCCGTTGGCTGGTGTTCCGCCGGCGGTGTCGAAGGCCCCGCCGACATAGACGTATCCGTAGGAGATCGCAATCGCCTCGACAATCCCATCAACGCCGGTCCCCAGGCCCTTCCAGGAGGTTCTGTCCCGAACGGCAATGGCTCCTGTTCCATGCACAGAATGTAGCCCAATTCAGCCGGATGGCCAAGCAAACGTCGAACATCGAACATCGAATGCTCAAATGCCGGCCGGCTGGGTCGTTCGATGTTCGATGTTCGATGTTCGACGTTCGATTCTGGACGTTGCCTTCACGGCGCCTTCTGGTAGGTCACCACGGCGGTTCCGGGCTGGTCAGGAATGCGCAGGAGCAAACCTTTGTCCAGCAGTTCCTGGCCGCTTTGTGCTGTAGTTGCTTGCGTGTCGAGGTCGGTGAGGCGGTAGCGGGCTTTGGCGTCGAGGCCGTTGAGCTTGAGCCGGGCCGATTCGTAGAAGCTGGCGGCGCGGCGGAAGGCCTGCACGACGCCGCGGCCCTGCTCCGGGCGGTCGAATTGCCAGGCCATCCAGGCGTCGTTGGCCCCATTGTAGGGCGTGAGCGGGTAGTAGTCGCCGAAGTAGTTTGGGGCGATCTCGAATTTCCACTGGGCGATCAGGCGGCGGGCCTGGTCGAAGGGCAAATCGGTGCGGCGCATGTCAAAGCAAGCGGTGAAGTGCGGGCACATCTGGCTGCGGAAGGCGTAAGCGTCCATCGCGCTGGCGCCGGTGCCGTAGAAGGGGAGCCAGAAGGCCAGGCCGTAAGTGTGGTTCTGCTGGCCGACCGGTTCCATGATGTAGTCGCTGCGCAGCAGCGGGACAGAGCGCCGCATGGTTTCCAAGTCGTTGCGGTGGCCGCCGCTGGCGCAGGAATCAATGAGCAAGTTGGGGAACCGCCGCCGCAGCTCGTCCCAATAAGCCAGGTAGCCGCTCACGTAGTGGTTCTCGGTGATGCCCTGGCGGTCCGGCGGATCGTTCTTCCGCCAAAAGGAAAGCGGGTCAATGTTGTAGTCCTGCCGGTAAAGATCAATGCCTTCGTCCTTGAGGATTTGGCTGACGTGGTTGGCGAGCCAGGCGCGGGCCTCTGGCAGGCCCAGGTTCAAGAGGCCGCCGCCGGCGCCGCCCAGAATCCATTCGGGGTGGTTCTGGGCCAGCCAGGTGCCGGGCGTGACTCGCTCCGGCTCGAACCACACGATGATCTTCACGCCTTTGGCGTGGGCGTGATCGGTAATCGCGCGCAGGCCGTTGGGGAAGCGGGCTTTGTCAACTTCCCAGGTGCCGGTTTTGGGCCAGCCCTCGCCGTAATGCACGTACCAGCCGGCGTCCATCCACCAGTAATCCAGCGGCAGCTTTTCCTCCAGGTAGCGGTCAACGAACATCTTTTGGTTGGCCTCGTTGGCGTTGATCATCTCGCCGTATTGGTGGGAGCTGCAGGCAGCCATCTGGGGCGCGAGCGGTTTGCCGCCCGGCCGGGGCACGTTGTGGGCGAGCATCCAGCGGCGCCAAAGGTTCTGGGCGCGCACCCAATCGCCCTGCCAGAACTGCAACACGATCAGGGGCGTGCGCACCTCTTCGCCGGGGCGCAAGCTCAGATGAGTGACCTCCTGGCCGGCCGTGACGCGCAGGCCGTTGGCGGCGTCCCGCGCGAACTGGGCGCTCCACTGGCCGGGCCAGCCCACCACGATAATCACGCCTTCCTCCCCCCACTCCAGGTTGTAGTAAGGGAAGACGTGTCCCAACGGCCGGCCCGCGGGCGGGGCAAAGCGTTCTTTCTGGTTGGGCTTGAGTTCCGTGGCCAGCGGCTCGAAATCGTCGGCGCGCACGAAGGTGCCTTTGTGGTGATGGAGAAGGAACTCGCGCCGGCCGCCGCGCTCTAAACAGGTGTCCAGCGCGAGGATGTCCGCCAAAATCGGCGTGTCGGCCGTGCCGGTGTTCTTGAAATACACGGTCCACTCCACAGTGGGGAAATCGCCATACTCGAGGGCGACGCACTGGACCTGTAGGCCGGACTGCGGGTCAGTGTAGGTCAGCACGTGTTCGACGCTGCCAAGCGGCGGCGGTGAAGCCCGGCGGTGCTCCGCGGCCTGGGCGTTCGCGTCTATCTTGGTGGCGCGCCGCTCCAGCTTCCAGTTCTTGAGCAGCTCACCCGAGGGTTGGCCGCCGTAGGTGAACGAGAAAGGCTGGTCTGTCGAGTAAGGACCGCGCGCGGGGCCTTCGGTCAGGGGCAGGTCGGCGAGCCAGATTTCGCGGCCGTCTTTGAGGATGGCCTTGGCTTCCGCCCAATCGGCCTGGTCGCACGCGATGCCATCGGGGGTCTCGTCCACTTGGAGGACGAACTCGGTCGCGCCGGCCAGGTCAACTTTGACCGTGCGGCCAGCCATGCCTTCGCGCATCACGCCGGAGCGGAACTTTTCGGTGCCACCCGCCTGCACCGAGAAATCCACGCTGCCCCGCCCGCCGCTGGTCTGCTCGTTGCTGTCCACCCCGGCGATGGCGGTGAACGTGTCGCCGGGGCCGGGCAGGCGCACGATGAGCTTGCTGAAGGCGTGGCAATAAAGCCCGCGCGTGTATTGGGTGTCCACAATCCGCAGGGGTCTGCCGCTGCGGGAGTTCTTTTGGACCGGATCATGGTTGGCCAGCACAAAGACGCCGGGCGGCGCGGGCCGGGGCGTCTGGCGGCCCTCGAATTTGGCGGCGCTCCATTGCCGGGCTTCGGCCAGCTCCTCCGCCC
>Ga0315268_10003324_pt1 | contig 17754 bp, 15 predicted proteins | sample C1_top_MG_FD_204535 | JGI IMG/M metagenome (GOLD analysis project Ga0315268, IMG submission 204535) | Sediment microbial communities from Yellowstone Lake, YNP, Wyoming, USA - C1_top | ecosystem: Environmental > Aquatic > Freshwater > Lake > Sediment | place: USA: Wyoming | collected 2017-08-01
ATGGAGCCCACCTTGAAGCCTCAAGAACGTATTCCAAATCCTCATCCACAACTTTTTCATTAGTGAAGAAGTGTATGCTTCTTCTCTTCTTGACTGCCTCAATGAATTCCAACAATATCCCCCTAGAATCCCGCTGGCCTGATAGTGCTTAAGTCATTTGTGGCATTTCCCACTGAAGCGCGCGCTACACTTCTGTGCTGGGCTTCTTTTTTCCAAAAAAAGTTAGAATATGAATGTGTAGCGCATTGCATGCGGCGAAGCGCACAGTTCCATTTTTCTTTTCACTAGTTCCAGCATCTCTTCATCACATTTCATGTTTTTCACCTCTTGTTTCTCAGCAGATGTGCTAGGAGTAAAAACCGAGAACACTAGTTTCTATTGCTCGCAGATCTGGTGTAGTCCTACACACGATATGTACGTGGCATATAAACTTATCCTGGGCGCACGCACTATTCCAACATTAACCGCGAGCGCACGCGTCATAAGCGCCAAGGGGAAACGGCGCGCGCTTCTTATAAGCACAATCTAGTCAAATAGGTTAATGGTGCCCAACCTGAAAGTCGAAAAGAAATCTGCGTGTAGGCACCAAAGGATACGCTAATTTAATATTGAAATAAAAGAATTGGATGAGGATAAATCAAACATTGATTTGAGGAAGAGGAAACATCATGGGAAGAAAATCGCTTGATATTGAAAAAACCGTAATGGAATTGATTATGACCGATGATTCGACGAGAAAGAAGCAATTGGCCGAAAAGATTTTTGACATCGCCTGCGTGGAAGGGATCTATCCTTCAAGCATTCACGAGTTTTATATGGCCCGCGGCAGGGGCGAATTCGGCGGTTTCACGGTCCCCGCGATAAATCTGAGGAGCATGACTTATGATTTGGCTTGCAGCATATTTAGAGTGGCCAAGAAAAACAATTCTGGCGCATTTGTCTTTGAGATTGCCAGGTCTGAGGTGGGTTACACTAATCAACCGCCGATAGAATATTCAAGCATGGTACTGGCAGCAGCGATAAAGGAAAGCTATTCCGGCCCGGTCTTTATCCAAGGCGATCATTTTCAGGTCAATGCCGCTAGATTCAAGGAGAACCCTGATAAGGAAATAGAAGGTTTGCAGGCTTTGATCGTCGATGCAATCAGTTCGGGTTTCTATAACATCGACATTGACTCGTCGACACTTGTGGATTTGTCCAAGCCCGATTTGAAAAAACAACAGCTTCTGAATTATGAGGTCTGCGCAAAACTTACACAGTTCATCCGCCACGTTGAGCCCAAAGGGATCACGATTTCAGTGGGTGGAGAGATCGGCGAGATTGGACACCAAAACTCGACGCCTGAAGACCTGCGCGCGTTCATGGCAGGCCTCGAAGAGAGGTTGGGCAGGGGGTTGGTTGGAATAAGCAAGATTTCAGTCCAGACGGGAACAACTCACGGCGGCGTCGTTTTGCCTAACGGCTCAGTTGCGCAGGTAAACCTTGACTTTAACACCCTAGAGACCCTCTCCAAGATTGCCCGCAAAGAATACGGGCTGGCAGGAGCCGTACAACATGGAGCATCAACCCTGCCTCCTGAGGCATTCCACAAATTCGCCGAATGCGAGACCGCCGAAGTGCATCTGGCCACGGAGTTCCAGAACATGATTTACGAATCAAAACACTTTCCAGCTGACCTAAAGAAGAGAATTTACGAATGGCTGAAAGTCAACGCCTCAAGTGAAGCTAAGCAGGGCGAAACTGAGGAGCAATTCTTCTACAAAACCCGGAAAAAAGCGTTTGGACCGTTCAAGAAAGAGATCATGCGTCTGCCGCAAGAGACGCGCGATGCGATTGCAAGTGAAATCGAGATTAAGTTTGATTTCCTCTTCAAGCAGCTTAAAGCCGTGAACAAAAGGGACCTAGTCAACACATACGCGCGTGCACGCTCCGCTTGGTAGACTTCCACGAGGTGGAGACCCGCCGACGCGGAAAACCGGTCTCTGTCGAGCCACATCTCTCGCTTGATGGTTCCTTGACATCAAAGACGCCTACGATCCCATTTGTTGCTTAGAAGAGAGCGTTAATACGACGGAGTTGACGGGTAGAGGCCTCACTGTTTTGACTTTCCTTTACGACCTCTCCAAATAATCACGGCTATAATTGTACCAACAATTGTGCTACCTACGACAGAAAAATAGCCCCCATTTTTGCCTATGTATGCTGCAATATCATGAAGCCAAGGCGGCATCCAACCCACAGTCCAACTGAGTGGGTCTTGACCAGTAGACAAATAATATGTAGTATAGACTAAACTGAACGAGACTATCCATCCCACTATTGTCAGAAACATAATCAAAATTACGGCCCATTTATCTTCAAACTCAATAAGTATTTTCATATTTCATCACGCTCATCTTTCTTTTTTCTGTGTAACTCTGGATATTTATAAATCAATCTTATTCGGGTTCTATTAACTCCTTGGGCGATTGTTGTCCTTGTTAACAGTCTGGTGATGCTGGCACATGCATTGTGAGTTAACGATACGGCGTGACACCAAACATCACTTGTCTTTCACTGATTCCCAAAAAAAAGATTGGCGCGCGCCTCTCTGTTCGAACTGCCTTCAATGTGCACTTAACATATATGAGAGCTAGGACCCTCAAAAGGTTGGGGACCAAAATGAGAGGCTTGACTTTCTATTTGGCTGACGTATTTGCCGAAGAAAAGTACGCTGGAAATCAGCTTGCCGTGGTTAGAAATGCTGGTACGCTCTCCAGCGCCCAAATGCAGAGGATCGCCAATGAAATGCACTTTTCTGAAACGGCCTTCATCCTTTCTGACCAAAAGAGAAATGATGGGTACGATGTTCGCATCTTCACTCCTGCAACGGAAATGCCCTTTGCGGGACACCCAACCTTGGGCACTGCCTACGTAATAAGACACAACATAGTCGCCGAAACCACCAACAGGGTAGTACTTAACCTGAAAGTGGGGCAGATACCGGTTACCTTCGAAAAAGACAGGAAAAACCGTGAGATATTATGGATGAAACAGATAGCACCAACCTTCGGCAAGACATTTGATGCCGCGAAGATCTCGCAAATGTTGAACCTTGACGTCAATGAGATCGACAGCAAATATCCTGTTCAAGAAGTGTCCACTGGCGTTCCTTTTGTGATAACGCCTCTGAAAACCTTGGACGCAGTAAAACGGGTAAGAATAGACAAAGACAAAAAACTTGAACTCACAAAGGACTCTCAAGCAGAAATTCTTGTTTTCTGTCCTGAGACTTACAAGAAAGAAAACAGTCTAAACGTGCGAGTCTTTGTGGACTTGTATGGGATTCCCGAGGATCCCGCGACCGGCTCAGCCAACGGTTGTTTGGCGGGTTACCTGTCCCACTACCGCTACTTTGGCGATGACCTGGTTAATGTTAGAGTCGAGCAAGGCTACGAAATAGGGCGGCCCTCCTTACTGCATCTCAAAGCGGAAAACAGGGAAGGAAAGGTACATGTTTACGTAGGAGGAAAAGTGGTGATGGTTGCCAGTGGAGAACTCGTCTGATTCAAGAACAGCGTGCAATCCACAAATGCTTGGCCACGTTAGCGCATAATCGCAATGTTTCCTCGGACTATTTGCGCAGTTTCCTCAGAGCTTTATCAACGTCTCCCAATCCTAGCTTCCTGAGAGTCTCCGACTTCGGCACTCCGCTCTCGTCCCAACCAGCCTCCTCATAGTACTTCTGCACCTTCTTTCTCACGCTGGTTCTGTCAGCGGCTTTCCCCTTACACGGCCCGGAAGGCAACGGCTCATAGAATCTGCTCGGGTTGTCGTCATGAACTCTCGGGTTCCACTTCAAATCCGGTCCTCCCAAAAGCAACAACGCCCGTTGTATCTGCAACGTCTTGAAGCCGCCGCCTCTTAACCAGTCTTCACGCGTCAAACTCAACCCCGTGACTGCATTGTAAAAGTCAAACTTGAAATTCCTAGACAGGCCAAAACCGCCGCTGAAAACACACAAGACTGCTGAATCATTGAACACGTCCCACACTTCACTTCCAGAGCCATCGATGGGCAAGTCAGTCATTGAAGTGTGATCACCACATTGAACCGAACACGCGTACCCTATAGCGGTCGAAAAGTCCTTGCCGCTGCGAATGCCGTGGGCACCAATCCCGATGCCTTTACTCTGAACAGCGAACTGGAGCACGTCTTTGCCTTTCATCTTTCCTATCTTCAACGCTGCCCGATACGTACCCTCAGCCAACAAGTCACCCACGCCTTCTCTTGAAGCAATCTTCTTTGCCAGACTCGCAAAGGCTTCAGCATCTCCCCATTTCAATTCTATGCCGTCCAGATCATCCTTAGACAAAATGCCTCTCTGAAATAGTTCAGCGGCAAAACCCAACACGTTACCGGTCTGAATGCCGCACAAGCCCAGATCATCGATCAGCGAAGCCATGAACACGTCTTCTTCGGGAGTAAACAACCCCAAGTTAGGGCCGAGATATGCCTGCATTTCATAATCAGGATTGTCAGTTATCGCTCCCTTAAATTTGCCAGACTTGACGTATGCGATCTTCATACAGTTTGTGGCACAGCCAAAGTCACTCCAGGACTGTTTCACCCAGACCCTGTTCTCAAACTGGTCAACACCATAACTCTTCTCGTCATGCCACTCTTCCTGCCAATTCCTGATAGGCTCAGAACTCGTCTCTGCAGCAAATGAGTAACCACCGCCTCCCGTTCCCCACCGTCTCCACAACACATTATCATAAGCACTCTTGTTCACAGTGTTAATCATCCGGTTGACTTTTCTAAGGTCGGCAACCTCAGGCAGTGGGCCAGTACCCTTAACGGCAATCGCCTTAAGCTTCTTAGAACCCATAACCGCTCCGTAACCGCCGTAACCCGCTGCGTGCGTCCACTTGGCCTTGACCATCGCGGTTCGAACCTTGTTCTCGCCTGCGGGACCTATGTACAGTTTTGCAGGCTCCTTCCATTCACCGTAACGCGGATAACGCTCACTCAACAGTAGCCTACATTCCTTGTTGAGCAGCGTATTCGTTTCCTTTCCGTCCTTACCCCAAATGCGGCCTGCATCTCTGATCTCGACGTCGGAGTCTTTTATGAACACGTAGACGGGTTTCTCCGCTTTGCCCGTGACGATTACGCCGTCGTAGCCGGCGCAGCGCAGTTCAACTCCGAACTCGCCGCCAACAGTCGAGCCTACGACCCCGTTGCTCTGGGGAGACTTGCCTGAGACGCAGACTCTGCCGCCGGGATAAAACCCTGTGAGGGGTCCGGGGAGAAAGAGCAGAAGATTGTCGGGGCCAAGTGGGTCCAGCTCGTCCCATTCGTCGATCAATCTGTCGCAGAGGATTTTTGCTGCGAGTGCCCTGCCTCCCACGTAGTCCTTCAACAGCTCATCATCAAACGTAACGGTTTTGAAGGTGCCGTGTGAAAGATCAATCTCTAGGAATTTTCCGGCATAACCGAGAATCATATGAACTCCTCCGCCTTCTCTCCGTACAATTTGATCGCAAGGTTTCTAGTCTGCTCCTCAGGTTTGCGCGCGTAAAGCCCGTACGGGTGTTCTCTCCTCGTGACGGTTTTCAGAACGTTCCATTCCCCTTGTTGGCATACCTTCACGCACTGGGGATTGCCATTGCACAGATCGCAGATCACAATTCTATTTTCTGCTGGGTGCATGTGTGGAACTCTTCCAGGACAGGCTTCTATGCATTCTCCGCAGCCAGTGCACTTCTCATCGTTCACTAAGACAGCGCTGGTTTTCTTGCTTACCGACAAGGCGTCAAACGGACAAGCCTCAACGCATGGATAGTCTTCACACTGGGCACACAGATGTGGGAAATCCGCGCCTGGAACCAACATGAAGACCCTCACTCTCGACGCTTCAGGCCAGATCCTGTTCTCGTGGTGAAGTGAACAGGCAATCTCACACTTGCGGCATCCACTGCATCTCGAAAGCTCTCTCGCTATCCAAATAGGCTCCTTCTTTCTTGCCAAACTGACTAGCCTTCCCTAAAAGTCTTGAGAAAGTGTCTTGGAGTCTGCCTCGATTTAAACATGACGTTTTCTCACGTTCAAAGCTCACTCATGTCGAACCCTCTTGAGAGTCTCTCTTGAAGGCTCTCGGGAGAATCTTATGGAGTTTATGGATAATCAAGAGCCGTTCAGGAGTCTGGAAAGTTCCGCGCGCGCCTAAACACCCGAGCGGAGGATATATAGTCCGTAACTTTTCTCAAGCTTGTTCGCTTCTACTCTAGAACTATGTTCTATTCTACATTAGTGAACTAATGTAAAATGCTTTAAATGATTCTGCGCTCTAGTTCAAGCAGTGAAGGCCTTGGGGAGCGTTTATGGGTAAATGCCCGAATTGTGGCCATAGAGCCATCATGCTCAACGCAATGTATTGCAGGAATTGCCACAAAGAGATTTGCGACAAATGCGCGATCTACCTCTTCAAAATTTGGAGCCCTGATAGAATAATGCTTGATAGGTGGTACGTTTGTTCCGAGCAGTGCCTAGAAGATTTCGCAAATCAACTCGAAAAGAAGGTATCGCCCAAGGACGTGGGCATTTCGGAAGCTCTGGCACCAAGCAAGATACCATTCTTAGTAAGGCGAGCTTTGCTGGATCAAGGTTTCAGTGCAGGTAAAGGGCAATTCCAAGTGAATTTTGCTCCGATAGGGGAGCTAGACGAAAGGCCAACAGGAAATCTGCTCTGGGAAAAGCTTCAGAAACATGTCAGACTTATGGTGGTCCAGAATCTGATAACGTCAGGAAACTTCGAGAAGGCAGCCGAAATCTATGAAGAATTCGGAATGTACGAAGAGGCTGGCAAAACGAGAGCCAGAGGCAAAGAGATCAGAATCAAAAAGACCGAGGTATCTGTTGATTTGAACAGCTTACTCCGTCAGCTGAAGGACGGCGGAGTTGTAGCAGTTTATCGTTGTCCGCATTGTGGTGGAAAATTGAAGATTGACAAAACTGTGAGCATGGACAAATTGAAAGTCTGCGAGCATTGTGGTTCAGAAATCGAGACTATGGATTTGGCTGATTTCCTCAAAACCGCACTTTCCTAGCTACAATAGAGGATAATAGACCACTGCGAAAGAGTCAAGAGGTACTTGCATTTAGCGCGCAAAGCCACTTGTTACATTTCACGTACTTTCTAACATTGCCATAAGGAGCTTTAAGTTACAATTTGTTACAAAAACGTCGTCGTCAAAGAAAAATTAAGTTTGTCCTTAGAGCCTTCATTGCTGCTCTTGGACTTCTGACTTTCTCGGTTTCCGAGAGTGTTTTGTTACAGATTGTGACACAGTTTTGAGCGCGCGCGCTAAACGTAACTGGAGAGCGCGCGCGTTACACAAAACGAGTGATAGAACGAAATCCAGCACAACCAAGGTCACCAGCAGAAGATAGAGCGGTATATTTCTGAAGTTGAGACCTCCAACTCTGTTGACGGTTGCATTCAGGAGCTTGTCAATCTGGCTAGCCGATGAATTCCCTTCGTAGGGCAGATCCTCAAAACGGATTTGAATGGCTGCGCTTCCCAAGTTAGTCCAGTATAGTGTCCTTGTAACAAGGTATGAACCAAGGATTCCAAGAGGGATGATTGCGAAGAAAAAAAGCACAAAACGCCTTCTTCTGGTCTGAAAGTGTTTGCCCCAGAGCGAGACGACCTGAGGAACCAATGCGACAAGAGCCAAGATCAAAGTAAACATATAACCTGCATGTGCAATAGTCTGAGAATTGCAGTATTCCAACAATGCTCTTCGGTTGTCTTCAAATTCCACGTTGCCATCGATTTCTTGAGTTGCTTTCAGTCTTCTGATGAATTCTTTTGTTACATTATATAAGTAGAAAGGGTCGCGGCTGAAAGCATCCCTGTCATAGTGAGGTTCGATTGCGGTCCTCTCTTCAAATTCATTCCATGAGCAAATCGTGATAGTGTCAAGTTCATTCGGTGCATGTTTCAGAGCTTCGCTCCACTGGTTGATGTAATAGCCCTGAGAATAGTCCCTGTCAACAGTATGGTTTGGTGACCTAACGTAATAATCATCAAATCGTGGGCATACAGGGTAGACCTTTTCGCGTGGCAGGGGGGAGTAGAATTGACGAAACTCTGCTATCATATCGTGATAGACCCAATCAACATAAGCTTTGTGCCCGCTGATTTTGACATCAAAACGGTCGTCACGAGGCAAACTGCCTGTGAAATTGTCTTCGTTCCAAAATAGAACGAGTGGTTTGTCTTCCAGTCTGTAATAGATCGATCGATAGGGCTCGGCGTACTCGCCGTAGACATAATCATAGGTTTCGTTGTAGTTGATTGGGCTTTTTCCCTGAAATGGTTCGATCATTATGCACAGTCTGACGTTGGTACAGTTTTCAACTGCAGATTGAAAGACTGCGTGGGTGGCTTCATCGGAGAACGATCCAATTCCCCACCACGAGATTACAAGAAAGTCAATTCCCAGATCTTCACACCATGCAAAATGTTGTTTTATCACGTCCGAATCCTTACTGCTGTATTCTCCTAGATAGGGCTGATCCTGTATTCTTGGGTAACTCCAGTTCTTTCGGTCATGTTCCTGCGTGGGGGAAGTCGGGTCATACCACACGTAATAGTATGCTCCTACTTTCGTTGGTGCTGACAGTGAATTGACTTTAGTGCTTGGGAGTGCCATAAAAATCAGGAAAGAACAAAATAAGATAGCTGAGCATCTCCCTAACATAGCGTACCATTCATCAGTTCTTATGCTGAATCTTTTATGACTTTTGGAAGAATGCTCGATTCAACTCATGTCAATACTGAAAATCTGTTGTAGCTCTCTCCTTTTTTAGACAGCCCCCTTTCATCGAGTGTTGGATGCTCGTATCTCTATTCTTGGGAGCGCACGCGATTAGAACAAACGGAACAGTCAACCGTTGTTTGTCCAGTTATTTTCGATAATTAGGACTTATGCCCCCGAAAATTCTAAATATTCTTTGTCATGATGTCTTTTCGATTCAATCGAGGATTCTTCCACAAGTCATAAGAACGTGGGTGCAAGAGTATTCTGTTGAGAAGCGGGTGCGGAGAGGGTCTTTTGGCGTCTCTTGAGCGTTTGCAGAATGGGAGATACGTGGTTCTGAAGAAACTTGGTGAGGGCGGAAAAGGTGCTGTCTACAAGGCTAGGGACACCGTATTGAATCGTGTTGTGGCAATTAAGATGCTCAAAAGCGCGGTGGCAAGCGAAGAAGCGTACTCGCGGTTCATGCGTGAAGCGCAAGCAGTGGCTAAGCTTAATCACCCCAACATCGTTTCCATACATGACATTGGGAAAGAAGATGAAAAACAGTTTTTCGTCTTCGAATATGTTGACGGAATGAGTCTACGAGAACTTATGAAAACGTATCCGGAAGGCAAGTGCGACACACAAACGGTCCTGAGAATTGGCAGTGACCTTTGCAGCGCCCTTCAATATGCACACTCTCAAGGCGTTCTGCACCGAGACATCAAACCAGAGAACGTCTTGATCACTGAAGAAGGCATTGCAAAGCTGATGGATTTTGGCCTGGCTAAAATGCTGGGTCAACCCGGCATCACGCAGGAAGGCATTATCGTGGGTACGGTTGCCTACGTGGCTCCTGAAAATGCACTGGGAAAAGGTGCTGACGCTAGGTCCGACCTATACTCTTTCGGTGCGGTGCTCTATGAGATGGTGACTGGAAAGCCTCCTTTCCTTGGAGAAGATCCTGTAAAGGTTATCTTCAGTCACATTCACGACTATCCTGTTTCGCCGATCAGGCTGAACTCGAAGCTTCCGCAAGCTCTGGCCGTGTGTATTATGAAGCTGCTGGAAAAGGAACCTGGAAAGAGATACCAAGATGCGGCAGCTTTGCTTGAAGTGTTGAGGGGCATTGGAGAAGATTTCTTAAGGGAAACTCTTGTCCCCTCTCGCAAGCCAAGCGTTGTTGTTCCGAGTCCTCGTCCTTCAACGATCAAAGAGGTTCAGCTTATCGACAGAGTTGAAGAGATGACTCTTCTCAAAGAAGCGGTTGATAGAGCTGTTCGTGGTGAAGGTGGCGTTGTCTTTCTTTACGGAGAGGCTGGAATCGGTAAGACACGGCTGGCTAGGGAACTGGGAGCTTACGCCGGTCTGCGTGGAATGCAAGTTCTGCATGGAAGATGTCCCGCCCTGTTCAAGATGGATGGCGTGCCCCCTTATGTCCTCTGGAACGAGGTGATCAAAGATTACCTACAGACCTGCAGTTCTGAGCAACTGTACAAGGTTATTGGCTATTATCCAGGCGAAGTCTGCAAGCTGGTTCCAGAAGTCAAGCAGAAGCTCGGCACAATTCAGCAGTCTCTGCCCATAAGTCCTGAACACCAGCGTGACAGGCTCTTTGAAGCTGTTTCGCAGTTTATCACCAACATTTCCAAGGAAGCTCCATTGTTGGTTGTTCTTGATGACTTGCAGTGGACCGACGAGTCTTCGCTCTTGCTGCTGCATTATCTGGCTCGGGGTATCCAGAAGGAGTCTCTGCTTCTCTTGGGCGATTATCGTGACACCGATATTGACGAGAGACACCCGCTGTCACCCGTCATAGCAGAATTGAACAGGGAACGCTTGTTTCAATCTGTCCAGTTGAAGCGTATGTCCTTCAACGACATTTCTGAGATGATCAAACAAATCCTAGAACAGGACGACGTGCCAAAGGAGTTCTGTGAACTGGTCTTTGAAAAAACGAGAGGCAACCCGTTCTTTGCTGAAGAAGTGATAAAGTCCCTGAAAGAAGAAGGGGTCATCTACCGTGAAGGGAATAGATGGAACATTAGAGAAGTCTCGGAAATCGAGTTTCCAAAAACCGTGAAGAGCGTAATCAAGGCAAGGATAAGCCGTCTGGATGATGAGTGCCAAAACGTGCTGAACATGGCCTCTTTCGTAGGAAACGACTTCACTTTTGAAGCGATCTGCGCAGTTGCAGGCTACGAAGAGGACAGACTGCTTGAATTGATGGAGAAGATACACAAAACAGGACTGTTTAAACACAAGGTTATCCGTGGAGAGGACACGTGTTCCTTTGCCGACATCATCGTGAGAGACGCTGTGTATGAAGAAGTTCACCCTTTCAGGCGCAAGAAACTTCACGGTATTGTAGGACGTGCATTGGAAAAAGTCTACACTGAGAAAATTGACGAACATCTTGGCGAACTAGCCTTGCACTTCCTTGAGAGTGGAGACAAAGACAAAGCGCTTGGCTATTTCTTGAAAGCTGGAGAAAAAGCTGCAAAAGTCTATGCAAATAGCGAGGCTACTTCATACCTACAATCTGCTCTTAAGCTTCTTGAAGAGAAGAAGGATGAACTTCGAGAAAAAGGAAAGGTTCTCGAAAGTCTTGGAGATATCAAAAAGCTGGTCGGAGAGTATGATGCTTGCCTGAAGTATTGGAATGACGGCTTGCTGGTATGGACGCGACTGGAGGAGAAGGGAAATGCCTCAAGACTGCACCGCAAGATGGCAAACGTTCTGTGGGAAGACAAAGGTGATGCGAAGAAAGCCAAAGAGCATCACGATGAGGCTTTGAAGATCTTGGAAGCTGAGCCTGAAAGCGTCGAATTGGCGAGTCTCTACGAGGATATGGCACTTATGTATTTTCAAACCGAAAACATGGCCAAGGCTCTGTCTTGGGCCAAGAAAGCTCATGAACTTGCCAAAAAACTGAATGATCACGGGGTTATCGCGAGTTCATACGTCAGCTTGGGAAAAGTCACCCTTGTTATGAGTGGAGATTGGAAAAAGGCAGTTGAGTGCCATGAGAAAGCCCTGAAAATAGCACTTGACAACGGATATATGGAGACTGCGGTGCGTGCGTACGACAGCCTAGGTTGGGCACTTCCATGGCAGGAACAAGAAAGATGCGTAGATTGTATCGAAAAAGGGTTTGAACTGGCAAAGAAGGTAGGAACTATCCGGTGGGTATCTTGGCTCGGCACCACCCTCGCAGGGTTGTATACTCTCATGGGGATCACGGACAAGGCAGTCCCCTTGGCTGAAGAATCAGTAGCACTGGACAGAAAAACTGGTAACATGCCTAATCTTCCCTATTCTTTGCACAATCTAGGAAGCGTTTGTCTAGTATTGGGCGATTGGGACAAGAGCGAGCAATACCTCACGGAAGCACTGAGCGTCTCGCAAAGATTAAATCAGTATAGACAAATCGCTTCGTCTAGTATAAACCTAAGTATTCTATATGGGGTATACAAAGGTGACCTTCCCAAAGCGAGGGAACTTCTCGAGGGGGCCATTGGAATACTAGAAAAAGCTGGAGCGAAACTCAATCAGATGTATTCCTCTGCAACTCTTGTTTGGATGCTCATAGACCTCGGAAAGCTCCAAGAAGCCAGTGACCTGCTTGACACTGTGCAAAAGTTCGCTCTCGAAACAAATGAAGAAGGACTCATCGCCATAGCCGACGCGCTTAGAGGAGTGCAGCTCCGTGCCCAGAAGAAATGGGAAGAATCCATCGAACATTTCGAAAAGAGCCTCCGAGAATACGAGTCCATAAACGCAAGGCGATGGATGACATATCATTTCGCCAGATTCTTTCTATGTGAATACGCCCGAGTTTACCTTGAAAGAGATCAGGAGAGTGACAGAGAAAAGGCTCACAACCTCCTCAACCAAGCGCTAGAGATATTCCAGAAAATGGGCGCCAAGAAAGAAATCGAAAGAATACTAGCTAAAAAGAAACTACTTACTGCCTAAGGCTCCTGATAGCAATACTCATGACATTCACAGTCTATAGAAGAAGCGCGCGCGATCAGCATCACTAGAAGATAGTTCTATGTTATTCTTACTCGTACGGTTAAGAGTGTCTGATGTCAATAATATTGCTGGGGGGAAAGCGAATTTAATCTTCAATACTATCATGGGGCATCATCTGCCTCTTGAAACAACTCAGAACGTGACAGTGGAAAGCGGAAATCTTGTGCAGTCCCGTCAATTGCGTCCCCCTAAGCGCTAGATGAAGCGCGATGACATAAGTGCACAAATAGGAAGGAGGTGAAAAACGGTGAAATATAAGCGAGTATTGACTACATCCTTAATCTGCGTTCTAGTAGCCTCTGCAATCATCGTTGGGTGGACTGTCTCAACGCGTCTGGTGCGTGCATACAATTATGCATCACAGTTCGCAGCAGCTCCCCAAGTGGGCGCGAGCGGCACAAACCTCTCACTCTTAATCTATGGTGGCGATCCCGAGCCTCTTCGACAAGGTCTAGAGCTTTTCCAGCTTGTCAAAGCCCAGAACATTGAATGGAAAGGAACAAGTACAGATGGACAAGGCAACCCAGTGAACATTGATTTCAAGCTTGGCAGCGTAAACTTCGCGAAACTGAACGCGAACACTTTCAACGGAACCGCAACCGCACTGAACTCTCATGTTTCCATAGACAACCTCATCGACATCACAGTAAGAGCTGACACGGTCAACGTCAACATCACATTCTGGACCTACATGAACACTTTTCCCGCAATCAACATCACTGGAGTGTTGACAGGCAACGTCTACGTCAAATTGTCAGTACAGGTTCTCCCAATCCAAGGGCTCGATTTTGCTTTCTACGAGTTCAGCGGCGACAAGTTCACAGTGAACATGTGCTCAATCAAACCCGTGAACCTGATCTTGCAGGCACCAGAAAACAACCAGAAAGTGAACGGCGACGTAATGGTCCAAGCATTGATACAGGTTGTGCCAGAACTCAGCCTTGAAAACGTAAGGTTCAAGACCGACTACGGAGAGAACATGCCAATGCAATTCAACGAGACAAATGGACTTTGGGAATGCGTCTGGCAATCCTACCACACCGGAAACGGAGGACACAACCTCAACGTCCACGCCGAAGCAGTTGACAGAGAAGGTGGCCAAGAAATCGCCAGGTACCCAAGCGACGCCGGAGTCTGGGTGGAAGTCAACAACGCATGGGTGAACTCCTACATGGATAAAGGGCAGGGATTGGAGGGATTCGGCGGACTAGAAGTGAAACTGACCCAGGACTCAAACTCTTGGAAACAGGGAACCGGCTTCCCCATCTGGCTCGGCCTGCAGCTCGAAGCTCCACAATCTTGGGCGGACGGACAACTGCAATTCAACAGCTGGAGAATAGACGGCGACCAAGGACCGATTTTCCAAGATGGAAACCCGACATTGACAATCACGCAGGAAGTGTTCGACAAACTCTTTGACGGCGCAGGCAACGTAAGAGAACTGAAATGCATATACACGCCAACACCCTAGCCGCAGCGTGGCAAGAGACCTGAACGCGGAAGAATGAGTCAGGTTCCGTGCAGCCATTTCTTGCGTAGGGGACGCTCTAAAAGTAGCGCGCGCTCAGCACGAGAATCGAAAGCGTCGAAAGAACCTTCAGCACGCGTAAATCCCGCTTCATCCTGTCAAATCTTCTGTCGAGTTCTTCCCTCGACTTTTTCTCTTCTCTCTCGCTCATAGCCTGAGCTGTCCTTTCAGTTTTCAGCTGGTTTCGCAAGTGTGCAATGAAAAGTCCTGCTCTACCACCTTCTTGGCGCAGAACTCTTTCAGAAGGCAATGTGCGCACAAGCTTGCCTCGAACTGGTGTGGCAAATATCCCCCAAATTCCTGAGCGTCAGCCATGTCGAGGGTATGGTCAGATTAGGAACAGAATGAGGTCTAATTCTGAAAAACAGTTTAATAATCGCGTGCTCAACCCTTCCAGCAAGCAGTACGTGACTTGAAATCTGTGTGGTGAGGTGAAAACACGAGAAAAAGTTTGAAGATAGCTACTATGGCTGCGGTGTTGTTCTTAGTGTTGGGCGCGGTCGTTTTCGTTTACGCAGGCTCGCGTTACGGTCTCAACGCTAGTGGCGATGAGCAACAGACGGACATACAGAACGTGCAGGGTTATTGTATGTGGAACAACGACACCATGCCTGGCCGTATGTGGCGCATGCCACGCATGCAGACGAACGATTTTCAGTGGGTCACAACGCTCTTCGAGAACGCCACGACATCGACAGTTCAGGGGACTGTCGTCTCACAGCTCAGAGGCATTCTGATCTTGGACAATGGGTCAGGTCAGACACGGGTCTTGGTTCCTAAGGCCTGGAGCATAAACAGTGAAGTGGAGGGCAGAGCTTCCCTCTTCAACGGCACGTTCGTCAGCCCAGGTCAGACCGTGACGGTCAAGGTCTTGGAGAGCGACCTAGTCAGCAACGCTAACCTCAGCATCAACGTGATGCTAGCTTACGAAGCAATCAACACGACGGGCACACACGCGTACGCCGTCTTGCCTTTCAACATACAGCCCTCCAGCTAAATGTTCTCTTCTCCTTTTTTTGGAAACATCTGTTCGGAGAAGAACCGCCCAGAAGGGCTCAGCTCCCCCTTTTTCATTCTGTTTCCTATTGAGCATGATTCAAGGCCGTTGCAGTGCCCGTTTCGAAGATCGTGGTTTCGAAGGCGCGGATGCCTGTTCCCAAATTCGTTTCCGATTTGACTTGTGCCTTAGGCTTTGCGGAGTCCATGGGTGGCGTTGTACCCGAGGATGCATGTCCCGATGATTCTGACTTGCTTGTTGTAGATCAACCGAAGACTTCATGGACCCTTCGCCCGCATCCGTTAAAACCCCGATTACTTTTCGTTTGCATCTGCCTCCAAGTTCTTTTCAACCATGCGGAGATATTCTCGAAACGTCAGTTCTGGAACGACCCATTTGGGCATATCCCATCTGTAGTTAACTCTAACCTTGGCGTGGATATTTTTCATGAAGATTATCTCTAGGTGCCTGGCACCTAATCCGAAGATTTTTTCAAGTGCATCTAAAAAGTCGTCAATCCTGAACGGAATTTCACGTTTCTTGATTCTAAAAGTATTTTCCAAGTGAAAGTATATTGCTACTTTCACTGATTCGCCTAAGGAAGAAAATCCCTCATCAATGGCTTCGAGCAGAGTGTCGTAAAAGGACCTTTCGGTGCCAACCGTCAATACGGCACCGACCGTTGTTTCATCCAATTTTGGAGCTATTTCACGTTTGTACTTCCTGCTGCTTTGCACTCTTGCTCGCCCTTAAGCGTACGCTCGAATATGTCTGGCTACTGACTTAGAACTAAATAATGATTGTGAACAAATACTATTAACTTTGAATTCAACTCACTCAATATCATATAAAGCGCGCGCTTCAATCATAGCATTCTCCATGTTAGTCATCGTTGCTTCATGGAATGTCGTTTATATTGTCGTCAATTACAATCACGATGACCCAAAATGAAAATCACCGAGGGTATCTACTCGATTCCGGAGATGGGCATGTCAAACGCCTATCTCGTTGAAGACGGCGACAAGCTTCTGGTGATCGATACAGGCATGCCGGGTCATGCCCGGAAGATAGTCAGCTATGTGAAGAGCCTTGGCAAGGATCCGCGTTCGGTCGAGATTATCGTCCTCACACACCCTGATTTGGATCATTCAGGCAGTACTGCACGACTGAAACAGCTGACTGGAGCCAAAGTCGCTATACACGAGGCGGATGCGCCTAGACTCGCAGGAGAGAAGCCGTGGAGGGAAGCAAAGGGCGCGGCAGGTTTGATGATAAGGATAGTCGGATTATTCATGAGACTTCAGCCTGTCCCTCCAGATATATCTCTCAAGGAAGGGGAAAAGCTGGGTCCGTTGACTGTGATTGAGACCCCGGGACACACAAGGGGAAGTATATCTCTCTACAAAGTCGGGACTGCTCTCTTCTCAGGAGACGCGCTGTTAACCAACGGGAAAGGGTTGTTCCAAAAGCCATCACGAATGATGAATGACGAGCAGGCAAAGGAGTCCATCAGGAGGATGGCGACTCTCGAGTTCGAGTACCTAATGCCAGGCCATGGAGCTCCCGTTGAGGGAAATGCCTCAAAAAAACTGAAGGATTTCGTGGATAGGGAACTGTAGGGTTTAACGCACGCGTAGAATCGCGCGCTCTCTATTTTCTATCTTACGACTTTCATATTCAGACTGGATATCAACGTTGTTCGGTTTTTCTCCCGAAGACCCTACTTTTGGTAGGATTTCGGATTGACATATCATATCGCCAAAAGAACAATCTGAAGACAGCGACATATAAGGAATATGTCGAAAGGATACTGTTAAGTTATTTGTTGTATGCTTTTCAGGTCCTGCTGGTTCTTCGGCGCCTGTATGGACTATGAAGTGCCCATGTTGACCAAAGGCGCTTTTTGCTCCTTCTTGCGTTAGTCTTATATGCAATTTGCAGTAGAATGACCTTTGAGAGTGCCCTATTATGCCTACATTCATTTTGATTTCGAAGCATTCACCAGAAAACTGCCCTATGTTCAACGCGAAAGCTAGGAAAGTGATGATGGAGACCACGGAGAAGTCCGATGGATTAATGAAGAAACATGGAGTCAAGCTGCTTGGAGAATGGACTGTCCCTAACGAACATCTTGACTTTGGTGTGTATGAAGCACCAAACTTGGATGCTTTTATGAAACTCGGCATGGAACCAGCAATCATGGCATTAAGCGAATTCCTAACATACGAAATCAAAATAGCAATGAGTTCCGAAGAAGTAGAACAAATGTTAAAGCACGCCCGATGAGATTCATCCTACACAAAACCCCCACTTCCCCTCTTTTTCGCCCACACCACAAATAACTCAGTAGTATCGCATCGCTCAAAAATGTCCGTATAAAACATGATACGTCCTTCGTTTGG
>Ga0315268_10003325_pt1 | contig 17754 bp, 14 predicted proteins | sample C1_top_MG_FD_204535 | JGI IMG/M metagenome (GOLD analysis project Ga0315268, IMG submission 204535) | Sediment microbial communities from Yellowstone Lake, YNP, Wyoming, USA - C1_top | ecosystem: Environmental > Aquatic > Freshwater > Lake > Sediment | place: USA: Wyoming | collected 2017-08-01
CTCATCAACAACTGTCTCTCCCTCTTGATCCACCTGTGGTTCAGAGGCAGCCTGCGGTTCTGCCACCTGAGCAGTCTTCTCTTCCTCTTGTTGTTTCGTTGACCGTCCCTTCCTTTCAGAGAGTTGTTGCGAGGATCTCTTTCCAAGATCGACCATGTCGTGGGCCCCTTGGACAGTGTCTCAAGGACGCGAGAGTTTCAGAGCGCCAAAGCCTTTTCCTATAAGTTTTTTGGCAGACCCAGGTAAGTAGTGCTAATCTCGGTTGGAGATTCAAAGTGGCACAGAAGTCTCAGGACACCGTGGTCGTTCTTGATTTCGGCGGGCAATACTCCCACCTCATAGCCCGACGAATCCGGGAATGCGAGGTCTACTCCGAGCTCTTGCCTTGGAACACAGAAGTCAGTGAGATTCTGGCGAAGACACCGAAGGCAATAGTTCTCTCAGGCGGACCAGCCAGCTTGAATGATCCGAACGCGCCGAGATGTCAGGATGGAGTGTTCACTCTCGACATTCCTGTGCTCGGCATCTGCTATGGGCTCCAACTGATGGTCGACCTATTTGGAGGGAAGATCGAGCGTCCGCCAATGCAGGAATACGGTCGGACGACTGTCCACTTCGATGAGCATGCCGACCTTTTCAAGGGACTTACAGATGATAGCATATGCTGGATGAGCCACTCCGATTCCGCAGCGAAGCTGCCCAATGGCTTTGAAGCAATTGCGCACTCGGAACACACGAAGTACGCTGCAATCAGAAATAGGAGCCGGTTGCTGTTCGGTGTGCAGTTTCACCCAGAAGTTGTCCACACAGCCCGAGGGACAGAGATAATCCGGAACTTTCTCTTCGAAGTTGCAAAATGTCGGCCGACATGGAAGGTGGCTCCTTTCGCAAAAGAGATGATTGCCGAGATCCGAGACAAGGTAGGGAAGGAGCATGTTCTCTGTGCAGTCAGCGGAGGAGTCGACTCAACAACAACTGCAGCCCTTGTCCATGAGGCTGTCGGGGATCAGCTGATGTGCATTTTCGTTGACCATGGACTCATGAGGAAAGGGGAGCCCGAGCGGGTGCGGGATATCCTTGAGCGCATGAAGCTCAAGACCGTCCATGTGGAAGCGTCCGAAAGATTCCTGAGACGTCTGAAAGGAATCGCGGACCCGGAGCAGAAGAGGGCGATCATCGGAGAGGAGTTCGTCCGCGTCTTCACCGAAGTCGCCAATGAGCACGGCAAGTTCGAATGGCTTGCTCAAGGCACGCTTTATCCCGATGTAATCGAAAGCGCGCACACAGGGAGCCCTGCGTCTAGAATCAAGACTCATCATAACGTTGCCGGGCTTCCCGAGTGGACAGAATTCAAGTTGATTGAGCCCTTGCGTTTCCTCTACAAAGACGAGGTTCGAAAGGTGGCAGCGACCCTCGGGATTCCCGCAACCATCACTGCAAGACACCCTTTCCCTGGACCCGGCTTGGCTGTAAGGATTCTCGGCGAAGTGAACGAGAAAAAGCTCGCGATATGCCGCGAAGCTAGCGACATAGTCGAGTCAGAACTGAGAACTGGGAGCGTCTATGAAAGAGTCTGGCAGGCGTTCGCCATAGTTGGCGACGACCTTGCGGTCGGAGTCTTGGGCGACGAACGAAAGCTAGGGCACATCGTTACAGTTCGAATCGTCGAATCGGTCGATGGTATGACCGCCGACTGGGTTCGTATCCCAGACGACCTGCTTTCGCGGATAAGCGGTAGAATAACCAATGAAGTCAAGGACGTGACTTGGGTCACGTACGCAATCTCGTCCAAGCCTCCGTCAACGATTGAACCCTGTTGACTCGTCGTCCAGTTCCTAGGAGGTCCTTTCCATTTCCGGAGCACCTCTCCGACGAGTTGACACAAGCGTAATCCGCTAGACCGGCCAGAAGGTTTGGGAGAACTATTGACTGACTACATGATCGGAGATTGTGTCGTTACTCTTATCCAAGGTGACATCACGCAATCCCAAGCCCAAGCTATCGTGAATCCCGCGAACAGCAGATTGATCATGGGCGGCGGCGTGGCAGGAGCGATCAGACGAGCCGGAGGACCGACAATCGAGAAAGAGGCACTTCAGAGGGCACCAATTCACGTCGGCGAGGCGACAGCAACCAACGCGGGAAAGCTGGCTGCACGATACGTGATCCACGCACCCACAATGCCACGACCAGCCATGGACACAAACGTGGAGAACGTTGTCAAGGCCACTTCCGCTGCACTCGGAGTCGCAAGGTGCCTGGCACTCTCGAGCATTGCCATTCCGGGCATGGGAACGGGAGTGGGAGGAGTTCGCGCTATCGAGGCAGCTCAGGCAATGGTCGGCGCCATCAGGCAACACATACTGGCGGGAACAACATTGAAACATGTCTTCTTGGTGTCTGTCAATCAGGACTTGTTTAGAGCGTTCGAAACCGCACTACGGTAGTTCCCAACTCCGGCCGCCTTGTTGCTGTGAAGCCATGATGCGTAAGTTCGAGGACTCTTCAGCACAAACGGGTCAAGACCTAGACTGGCATAGCATGAGACGACCCTCCGCTGCAAAGCGTACGATCCGCACTTTGCTGCGAGAAGATGAGATTGGCACTTGCAGTCTGAGGAACCAACTCCCCTAGACGACAATCCGATATCGGGGATTCCAAGAAGCGCAGTGTTCACCCTGCATTCTATTCTGCTCTTGGTCATTGCGAGGACTACCGAAACCAAATGCGCCGAATCGGATGAAAGTATCCGATCTACATGCCAGAACTGCCTCTTCTTCCGACTCATGTGACGACCGAGCCTCCATTCTAGTGAGGTTGAACCACGCCCCAAAGCAGAACCGGTATAGAGGTACGAGCCCCGCTCCAGTGCAACGGACAGACGTTCACCAACCTTGATCCTACGTGATCTGATCGCGCGAATAATCAGAGTGTAGACTCCTTGGTGATTCTTCCGAGACAAGCGATTGTGACAAGCACTATTCTTCAACCCAACAACGCCCCTATGACGTCGTGAGGTGGATGCTCGGTCGAAGCCATACTGTAACCTTGGCGGTCAAGTATTCACACTGTTGATCCGGAGTCCCATCAACTTAAGGCGATACTTCCCCATGCAAGCTTCTGACTCTGACGATCGCCCACACGCCTTTGCCCGCAAGTCCTGTAAAGCGAGGACAAGAGTGCGATCGCTGACTGCCGCTGGTGGAAGAACTCAGTCCTCTGAGGATCCCAAGGCCTTGAACCCGTATGTGACCCAGAAGACAGCGATGATCGCCCCGACCAACGCTCCGGAGGCAAGGAATACTGCTGTTTTCTGCCACAAGTCCAAGTTCCCTGAGTAGAAAGCAAGGTACAGTACGACAAACGCGAACCATATTGCGCCAGCGAGAATCGTTGCCGATAGTCTCGATGCAAGAGGGACAGTTCGACGCCTGCTACTCATAGGATTCGCCATTTGTGATGCCCTCATGGGAACTCCTCTATTATGATTATCTGTTGCACTTGGGGCTTCCATTTCGAGAGCTGGATGTTGCCTGCCCTTCTTCGGAAGTGCTCTCCAGTCCAAATCGAGGACTCAGGGAACGCAAGGAGCCTCGCCAAGGTGTCGAGACGTAGCCTTAAAGTGCAGACTCCCCTCAAGACCTATTTCGTCGCAACTCTGTATGCTCGGCGAACTTGAGTACCAATGTCTTGATCGTGGTGCAGCGAACTGAAAGCATTGATCTTGGCTGGCGGATATGCCACAAGGCTCAGACCTCTAAGCTATGCACTTCCGAAGCTCCTCTTCCCCGTTGGTGGCAGGCCCGTCCTTGAGCAGACGATCGACCATTTGTCATCCTTCGACGTAGACGAAGTCATTCTGGCAGTGAAGTATCTTGCAGATGAACTGAAAGAGCACTTCGGGGAAGAATACCATGGGGTGAAGATCAGATACTCTCTTGAACCAGAACCTCTTGGCACCGGAGGCCCGATCGCGTTCGCACGTAAATACTACGGGAGAAACGAGACGTTGCTGGCGATGAACGGCGACATCTTTGCGGAGGTCAACATAGACGCCATGAGGAAAGTTCACGAGTCCAGCGGAGCCCTCGCAACCATCGCATTGCACGAGGTAGATGATCCGACGCGCTTCGGGGTTGCGAGAATGGACGAGCATTCAATGATAAGGGAGTTCGTGGAGAAGCCAAGACTGGCCGACGCCCCGAGCAGATTGATCAATGCTGGCACGTATCTGTTGGAACCAGGGGCCATTCAACGTATTCCTGCGGGGCGCAAGGTCATAATCGAGCGTGAAGTCTTTCCTGCCCTTGCAAACGAGGGAAGGTTATTCGGATATGTGCACTCGGGAGCATGGTTCGATATCGGAAACATCGACGACTTCCGGAAAGCAAACTTCATGGTGCTTGAGAACAGAGCACCTAACAGTGTGATTGTCGGAGAACATGCTAGAGTCGCCGAGTCAGCAAAGCTGACCTACCCCGGATTCATAGGCGACCACACAACTGTGGGTGACGGAGCGAGCGTGGGCCCCCGCGCGATCATTGGTCGCCATGTACGGATCGGCGAGAAGGCGAATGTTGTGGAGACCGTGGTTTTCGATAACGCTGAGGTGGGCAGCGACTCCTCGATTGAGGGAGCCGTGGTTGGAGACTCGGTCAGAATAGGAAGGAAAGTGCTGATACAGAAAGGATCTGTGATCTCAAGCCACGTGACGATCCACGATGATGTCCGTGTGGTGGGAGATGTGTACATCCATCCTCACAGGGAGATCAATGAGGATATCTTGAGTCCGGGGCATGTCGTGTGAAATGACTGAAGCATTGGATGAACGGCGTCTTTTCGGCACGAATGGCGTGAGAGGCGTTGCCAACAAGGACCTGACGCTTGACCTAGTCACAGAGCTATCCCAAGCCATCGGGACCTTCTTCAAAGGAGGCAGAATGGTCGTGGGCTCTGACGGTCGCACGAGCAGCCCAGCCTTCCGTAACCTTGCCATGGGCGGACTTGCTTCGGTTGGATGCAAAGTGTACGATATCGGCCAGGCTCCGACCCCGATGATCGATTTTTTGACGCGGGCTTGGAAGGCTGATGGAGGCATCGCGGTCACTGCGAGTCACAACCCGCCTGAATACAATGGGGTGAAGACCATCAAGTCGGACGGCGTGGAGACGGATCGGGACGAAGAACTTGAGATCGAGAAGATCTACTTCAGTCGATCATGGAAAAGGGCCGAATGGGATCACATGGGCGCTATAGTGGAAGAAACGGGGGCGGGGCTTCATGAATACCTTGATTCGATCAAGAAACAAGTCGATTTCGATAAGATACGATCAAGAAACCTGAAGGTGGCCGTTGATCCAGGAAACGGTGTTTCAGCACTCACGACGCCGATCCTCATGTCAGAACTCGGCTGCAAAGTCTTCACGATAAACTCAAACGTCGACGGAAGGTTCCCCGGGCGGCTTTCTGAGCCTAGACCAGATACGATCGGCTCCCTTGCGAGTCTGGTCCAATCGTCGGGAGCGGATTTTGGAGTTGCGCTCGACGGAGATGGAGACCGCGCAATATTCGTAGATGAGACGGGTGAAGCACACTGGGGGGATAGGAGCTTCGCGCTGATTGCTGACAAGTACTTCTCAGCCAACCCGGGCCGCACAATAGTGACGCCGGTGAGCTCCTCCAGGGCGATAAAGGAGATCGCAGATTCGCGACACGGGAATATTGTCTGGACGAAGGTGGGAAGTGTCGATGTTTCTCACAAGATGATAGAGCTGAGCGCAGATCTCGGCGGGGAGGAGAATGGCGGCATATTCTATGCGCCACACATCCCGGTTCGAGACGGGTCAATGGCTGCGGCACTCATCGCAGACATACTTGCGAAAGCCGGCCAGCCTCTCTCGGAACTGCTGTCGATTCTGCCCACATACCAGCTCTCCAAGGAGAAGGTGCCGTGCCCGAATCAGCTGAAGAGACATGTTCTTGCCCGCCTGCGTGAGCGCACAAGTGAGTACAAACCGGAGACCATCGACGGCGTCAAGGTCATGTTTGCGGATGGGACTTCCGTTTTGCTGCGGCCAAGTGGGACGGAACCAATCTTCAGAGTTATGGCCGAAGGAAAGACTGCGAACGCAGCAAGGAACTTGGCTGATCAATACAAAACCATCATTGCGGAGATCGTCAAAGAGAAGAATCGTGATGCTTGATATCGTCGCCTTCGGGGCAGTTCTGTCGACCTCAGTCGTGGCCTTTGCGGTCACATACTTGACCATTCCACCTCTCGCATCATGGCTCGGGCATAGAGGCATAGTAGGGATTGACGTTCACAAACCCAATGGACCGAAGATCCCTCAAATGTGCGGACTCTCAATCATAGCCGGTCTCACAGCTGGTCTGATTTCGTTGGAACTGGCCGGTGGAAGTTCGCCAGATATTGTTGCCTTTCTGGGAAGTGTAATGATCGCCGGCACTATCGGTGTTATCGACGACGTTCGACCCTTGAGTTCAAAGTTGAAGCCAGCCCTGACAGTACTTGCAGCTGTACCGATTCTTCTCCTGGGCACATACGACCCTCACCCCATCTTTCCGTTTGTCGGCGCATTCAGACTGACAATTCTGTACCCTATGCTCGTCTTGGCTGCAATTCCAGTGACGGCAAACGCTGTCAACATGCTGGATGTGTTCAATGGTTCCATGAGCGGAACTCTTACAATAGTCTCGTTCACACTTGCATTGGTCTTCGCTCTGTCCGGCAAAGCGACGGCGATGGGTTTGGCCTTAACGTTGTTCGGTTCTCTGCTCGCGTTCTACCTGTTCAACCGATACCCAGCGCGCGTCTTCGGAGGAGATACGGGAAGCCTAGCTTGCGGGGCTGCGGTCGGCGCGCTTGCAATAATCGGACGAGTCGAATTGGTCGCAGTTGTCGCGCTTGTGCCGTACATAATGAACGCATTCTATGGTCTTGCATCCGTCGGTCGGCTGTATGAGAGACGCGAGATCAAACCTCGTCCTGTCAAGTTGAGAAGCGACGGGTTGCTCGAAGCGACCACAGAGAGGAAGGCTCCAGTGACTCTCACGAGGCTGGTCCTTGCCGAGGGCCCCATGTCCGAGCGGCAGATCGTCAGCGTCATGCAGGTACTGACCGCCTTGTCATGTGCGCTTGCTATTTTCGCGTTCTTACTTGTCGAGGTATGGTAGGATGCGCATTCTTGCTCTCTCCGCGCTGGCCCTTTTCGTCTCTCTCTCCGTGATCTTTGGGGTCGCCGTGGTCGTGAGAGCTACTGTTCTCATCTTACCGTATTCCATGACAGAATTCCGGATAGTCGTCGAAGTGCTGAGAGTTGTTCTTGCTCTGGTGTTAGCGTATTTCTGGCTTCGGGGCGCGAAGGCAATTGCTGACTGGTACTTCTGGCGATCCGTCATGCTCAGAGACCGAGATGAGACGTGATGACGTGCAATGGGTCTTCCATCTTAGCCAAAATTCGACCTGCCCTTTGTTTCTGACGAATCGCAAGTTCGGGATCTTTCAAGACCCTGCGAACCCTCGCGACTGCCCTCTCGACGGATAGGATTCTCTCGGCAAGCATGACCCTGAACAGGAACTTGTCCACATATGTTGGCGCAGAAGGATAACAACTGATCGTCGGGACTCCCATCAATGCCGCTTCTGCGGTCATAGTTCCTCCCGCGCCGATGAAAACCGAACAACGCGATAGTAATCTGAGAGCATCAACCACGTTTGGCACGACGGATGCCACGTCAGCCAATTCTCTTGCCAGCGTCCCGACTTGCGACTCATATCGAGGTAGCACAATGACTTTGACGCTTAGATCGTTGAGCGAACGAGCTAGTTGCGTGATGATGCTCTTCTTGAATGATCCGGTTTGAAGATACGATGCGTATTCTTCTTCAGGTCGCAGAAGTGCGACTGGTTTTTCGCCATGAGTATCTGACGTGCCCGCGAAGTCTAATCCCGGAGCGTATTCTCGAATCCACACCGCCGGGTCTAAGGCATTGTATCGGACTATGTCTGGTGGACTCATGGAGTAGCGTTTCCATGCGTTCTTAGGAACTACTTTTGGAGTGAAGAGCTTCCTCGACAATGGGAGTGTAAGCCTGCAGACCGCCTCTGCATGCGGAGAATCACAAATGGAATAGTGAGGGATACGAAGTCCGTAAGCGACTCTTGCAGCTTCAGGCGAACAATAGGAGATCGCGACATCAGGAATACTCCGTTTCACGAATTCCGCAAGCTCAATGATTCTTTTCGAGCTCTCAGCAAGTTTTGTGGGCAGGTCAGCACCGCCATGCCTTCCGATGGCGGTTGCCCTTGTGTGACGTATCTGAAGAAGCTGTTCGACTTCTCTGTAGTGCCTAGTGGTCACAGAAACGTCATGTCCGCGCGCGGCAAGTCTGGAGACTAGGACTGAGAACAGATTTGCCTGCTTCGGTGTCAACGCATCGATCCAGATTCTCATCATTGGCCGACCACGGATTTGTACCTAATTTCCTTGGTCTCAGTATTAGAAGACTCTTGGCGAAACACGAACCCACGACTCTTCTTGATGGAAACAGAAGATTTAAGCCAAATACGTGTTTCATTCGAGTGGACGCTCCGGTGTTTCTGGATGGCGCCTTCAGAGCTCATGGCGACGACCCCTGACGAGATCTCATCGAAACTGAAAGCGGGACTCTTCACGGTCGAGATTGTGGGGCTGGGCTGGATGGGCTTGCCTTTGGCATGCCTTTTCGCAGAGTCCGGAGCACGTGTCATCGGAGCGGACCAGAACTCATCCGTAGTGAAAGCCATCAACGCCGGCAAATCACCAGTCAACGAAGAAGGACTGCCCGAGCTTGTGAGAAAATCCGTATCCTCCGGCAAGTTGACAGCGACTACGGACACTGCAGACGCATCCTCGAAGAGCGACATAATCGCAATCATGGTGCCAACCCTGATCGATCGACACAAGAGGCCGTACTATCAGCACGTCGAGGAAGCTTGTGGGGAGATCGGCAAGGGAATTCGTCCGGGCTCGCTCGTGCTTTTTCAGAGTACATGTGGGCCAGGCGTCACCGACAGAGTCGTCAGAACAACGATCGAGAAACACTCAGGACTCAAGGCCGGACAGGATTTCGGAATAGCCTACAGCCCAATCAGGGCAATGGGAGGCCACGGGCTCACGGACCTGCGCAAATACCCACGAGCCGTAGGAGCCATCGACAAGAAGAGCCTTGATGTTACTGTAGCGGTATTGTCCTGCGTCGTCGAGGGCAGCCTCATCAGAACCCGAGATATGCCCACAGCTGAGGCATCCAAACTCTTCGAAACCATCTACAGGGACGTGACAATAGGCCTGTCAAACGAGTTTGCGCTGTTTTGCGAAGAGGCACGGATCGACTATTTCGAGGCGATGAGAGTGGCAAATTCCCAACCTTACTCTCACTTGCTGGCGCCAGGAGTAGGCGTTGGCGGACATTGTCTCCCTGTCTACCCTTATCTTTTGGCGGCTGAGACTGAGAACGGAAGATTGCGAATCCCGGTGGATTCACGACGGATCAATGACCAGATGCCTAGTCATGTCCTCAGACTGGCTGCTGAAGGTCTGAGAACATGCGGCAAGAGTGTGAAGAGGTCTAGATTTGCAGTATTCGGGATCGCCTATCGAAACGATGTGAAAGAGACACGCTTCTCTCCGTCCGTGGAACTCGTAGGCCTGCTGAAGAGACGTGGCGCGAGAGTCTGCGTGTATGACCCGCTGTATTCCGCAGATGAGCTGAAGAAGATGGGATTCCACGCCGAACCGACACTCCCTAGCGCCTTGGAGAGGGCCGACTGCGCGATCCTCACCGTGGCTCACAGGGAATTCAAATCGATCAAGGGTATCGACCTTGCAGCCAACATGTCGAAGAACTCGGTTGTCGTCGATTGCACAGGCACTCTCGACCCGGAGGATGTGGAGAAAGTTGGCTTGGTCTACAGAGGAGTTGGGAGAGGCCTCTGGTCCAAGTAACAAGCGATGGACACGCTGATAAACAGAATCACAAACATGTAATGAACAAGAGGTGGACCCATTGAAGAAGAGACTGATGGAAATACTGGCATGTCCAATCGACAAGGCCTACCCACTTGAGCTTCATGTTTTCGAGGAGAGAGACGAAATTGTCTCCGGCATTATCATATGCTCCAAGTGCAGTAGGTGGTACCCAATAATCGACGAGATCCCGCACATGCTTCCGGATGACCTGAGAGAGGAAAAGGAGGACGTTGCCTTCCTTCGCAAGTGGAAGGAGAAGATCCCTCAGAACACGCTTGCTGAGGGTAGACCTTTCAAGCTTCGCTAGCTACACGTGCACGGAATGAAGGTTTTATAGCGAAGGCCAGATCGGGGTAGCCTAGCCCGGGGCCGACAGCCCGGTGGAGGAGCCACCTGCTCCGCCGAATGTAGTGGACAAAGGAAGAACTGTTCCGTCTATGCATAGCGGGCTTTGGTTCTCGTCGAACGAGGAGAAACCCGCCGACGGGAGTTCGAAAGGTTCGTATATGAACCCGAAGATCTCCCCCGGGCTACCATATTTACGTCAAAACTTGTGCCGTCTTGAGTTGTGTGGAAGTTTCCTGTCAGCTCTTCCTTGAGCTTGTGCTTCAATGTTTTGAACAGCGTGTCCACGTGGCTTGTTTCATTGCCAGTTTCTATAACGGTTCTGTGCGGGCTTGATGGGGCTTCACTGCTGAGGAAGTCGTCTGGGTTCGTTTCCCTTGCTTCGATGATGATCTTGAGTTGCTCTCAGGCTCCTCGTTTCATTTGTCAGCGCTTCATGTGTGCAAGCTCAAGTATCATCTAAGAAAAGAGGATTGATTGGTTTAGCTATCGGAGCTTGTCTCCGCAATTCTTGTGGTATCCAGACCCTTCGGTGATTTTCATTCCGCTCTTTGTGTGATACACCTGAACTGTTCTTTCATGATCGTCGAGGCGACGAGACCCGTCATCGGAGAACAAACCGAAATCTGTCAAGAGGAACTAGAGATGTCGTTGGGATGGACGCTTGCAATGTGCTCGATGAGCAGACCTATCGACTCTTGAAAGCGGCACCTCTTTCCCCTAGGGCGGCACCTCTTACTCAGTACCAGTCATATCCTGCAGGGAGAATGCAAGAGAATACGGATTGGAATGCAGAAGCAGGCGTAACTGCCAAAATGAGGGGAGACAAGGCAGACTCGAATAGTATCGGCATGCATCTCCCCGGGCTACCATGCATGCATTGTCCTGAAGAGCGGTTACGACGCTTCATCAGGCCTGCTGGGCCCCGCATGAACGACAGAACCTGTCTTCTACAAGAATGAGCGCTCCACAGTTCGTGCAGTACTTGGTTGGAGCTCCGGAGAGACGGATTGTGTGTGCTCCAGGTCTGAACGGGGAGTCTTCATGAGCAGTTCTCGTGAACCTGAAGAAGATAATCCAGCCAAGGATCACAACCCCAACGGCGATCATGAAACCTACCAACGGGTCCATCCCAACCAATCCGTAGTCAAACGCCGCGTGCAATATCACAGCTGCAGACAGACCTGCAAGCCCTGATCTCTTGGTGCCTGTGAACTTCTGGCGAGCAAGATAATACCCGATAATCGAGCCCCAAAGCGCATGTCCTGGCACGGACAGAACTGCACGAATGATCCCGAGACCAGCCCCCCGGCTAAGCACGTACAATAGATTCTCAGGTGCAGCGAACCCCAGTCCTGCTATCGCGCCGTAGACTAATCCATCCATCGGCTCATTGAATTCACGTGAACGGTACACCGAGATGTGGACAGCCAGATATTTCGAAGATTCCTCCACGAGCGCCACCACTATCAAGAAATGAAGAAACAACACAGTCGGGTCAGCGGACGGCGGGAGGAACAGACTCCCGAGCAGCTCGGCAACTACGACCGGTGCGACGAGGACAGCACCTAGGAGGAAAGTCTTCAGGATCAACCTGCGCGGCTCATGCTCGTACCGATCACGAGTATATACAAACCAAGCCAGAAAGGCAATTGGGGCAAGCGCAACCACAACCAGCTCAAGATCCATCGGTTCTCCCACCGCCTCCGCGCGTGCACTCTGATTCGTACAATGTAATGCTAGCCGTCCTGACACAAGGAGACATCTTCTTGTGGGTTGCTGTCACATCCAGTGACCCACAAAGCCCCTGCAACAGGGCTCACTAGCACTCTCAAGTGAGATTTCCATGTTAAGATGCATGTGGTAATCAGCGAAGCGGGAACGTCTATTCACTCAGGTTGCCTTCGACCCCGAGGAAGGAACTCTCCTATAGAAGTCGTCGCTCAGCTTTCGTCCAGTCATCTTCTCCCATTCAGCGATTGGCATTCCATACTCCTTTTGGGATTTATCTTTGTACCATTGCGGGATCACGTTGAATGTGCAGAATGGAACCATTCCCCCGTCCGGTGTAGCATAGTGGATTGCGCAGCGCTTCGCTCTTTCAACGTCCCAGTTGTAGAGGTCCTGGAAATGCATCAACCCGATGAACAAACTGTTGTGATGGAGCACCCCGAGCGTTCTGTAGTCGTGCTTGAGAAGTGCCTCGAACAGGATTCTTGAGAGGTTGAGTCCTTTCGGAGCTTTGCTTTTGTCGACGAATTTCCTGAAGAGGTTGTACAGGAGCTCTAGGCCGACCACATACTTAATGCTCCCCTTTCGCAGATCGATTGCCTTCTTGTCCAAGTACTCGAATAGCCCGTCCACATCAACGAACCTGGGCATTGGGATCACCTTCTCGCCATCCAAGAAGACGTAGGTCGCCATGCCACAGGCGAAATGCGTTGACAATTCGTACTCTCGCTCATGCGTCAAGGCCTCGACGAAGTTGCTGAACGGCATGCATGATGGGATCGTATAGAAGTCGTCGCGCGATATCTCCCCGCCGAATTCCTCCTCTATCTTCACAATGACATCTGGGATAGTGATTCGAATACGTTCCCTTTCCCGTTCTGGGACTCGCCCCACGATCGAGATGGGTTGAAAGTTCACGCCTCTGACTGGGTTTAGGTTCTTGAGGGCAAATCGGATAATGTTTCCCACATCGGAATCATTGGTGCCCTTGATGACCGTTGGAACCAAGACGACGCCGACGCCTGCTCTTCTGCAGTTCTCTAGGGCTCCAGGGATTTCTCTGTGGTTCTTCGGATTCGTCTCAAGCGTCGTGCCGTCATAGCTCAGGTACATCGTGTTGACACCGGCTTTCCTGACCCTCTCTGCGAGGGTAGGATCTGTCGACAGCCTGATGCCGTCTGTGTTGAGTTGCACATGTTCGATTCCCTCCTCCCTACAGATCCTGATGATGTCAAGTAGATCCTCACGAAGAGTCGGTTCTCCTCCGGTCAACTGCACAGCGTTGCAGGGGACTGGTTTCTCACTCTTCAGCGCCCTCGCCATTGATCGTATCTGGTCAAGCGATGGCTCGTAAACATACCCTGCCTTCTCAGCGAAGAAGAAGCAGTACCAACAATTGAGATCGCACCGGTTTGTGAGGACAATGTTGCCGAGTGCCGTATGGCTCATGTGCAGATTACAGAGACCGCAGTCAACTGGGCATACCGGATTCTGCTTGCTGACAAAGGGGTTGTCTACTCCCTTCCCGTCTCGTGCATATCTTTTCGCTCGATGATACAGATCGCTGGATCCCCAGTACAGCTCATTGTACTCTCCGTGCTTCGGGCAGGTCTTGCGCATCCAGACTTTTCCTGACTGTTCGTACACCTCGGCGTCCAAGATAGCGAGGCATTCTGGGCAGAGGCTCTGTGTGCGAGTGATCTGCGTGACAGGTTCAACGCGCAGGGACGGTTCAGTGGTAGCTTTCGCCAAGACAGTGATCTCCCTCCGAGGAGGTTACATTTGTCCTATTTACCCGTTCTGATTATCACTCAAACCGTCTACAAGGCACCCTTTTATCCGCAGAAAGACTCGTGCTAACACGATCGAGATGTCTTCAAGCCAGCGGCTAGTTCCCGACACTTCCGCGATCATCAATGGACGTATACCTGAAATCATCGAGAAGGGAAACGTAGCCGAGATAATCATACCGCACGCTGCACTCGACGAGCTGCAAGCACAAGCATCGAAAGGAAGGGAAGTAGGACATACAGGCCTAGCCGAACTCAAGAAACTCCGAGCACTTTGCGAACAGAAAAACATCAAACTCACATTCATGGGTTCCAGACCCGACCTAGATCAGATCAAATTGGCAAGAAGTGGAAGGCTAGATGCTATCATAATTGACGTCGCGCGAAAGGAAAATGCCACGCTCGTGACAGCCGACTATGTGCAAGCTCTTGTGGCAGAAGTGCAAGGCCTCAAAGTACTCTACTCAGCACCGTCAGTGAAAACGGAGGGTTTGATCTTCGAGACCCTCTTCACCCCGGATACGGCGAGCGTGCATGTGAAGGAGGGCACTTTGCCGCTTGCAAAACGAGGAAAGCCCGGGAAATTCGAACTGATTAAGATATCTGACCGACTGACGACGAGCGAAGAACTCGAACAGATCATCAAGCAGATAAATGATGCAGCCCATGTCAGCGATGAAGGATTTGTCGAGATCAGCCGTACGGGCGCTTCAGTGATACAGCTAGGCAGGTACAGAATAGCGATCACGAGACCCCCGTTCTCCGATGGTTTGGAGCTGACAATTGTACGACCAGTCGTGTCACTCCGTCTCGAAGATTATCGACTATCGGAGAAGTTGATGGAGAGACTGAAATCGAAAGCAGAAGGAATCTTGATCGCAGGCCCTCCAGGCTCAGGGAAGACTACTTTCGCGTCATCTCTCGCTGAATTCTACTTGAAGCAGAACAAGATCGTCAAGACGCTGGAATCCCCCCGGGATCTCCAAGTAGGCCCCGAGATCACACAGTATGGTCCGCTTGAGGGAGATTTTGAGAACACGGCAGAGATCCTGCTTCTTGTGAGACCTGACTATACGGTCTTCGATGAAGTGAGAAAGACCAAGGACTTCCAGATTTTCGGGGACATGCGTCTCGCTGGCGTTGGCATGATAGGAGTCGTGCATGCCACAGACGCCATAGACGCGGTACAAAGATTCATCGGCCGCGTTGAGCTAGGCATGATCCCTCACATTATCGACACGATCGTCTTCGTGCGGTACGGAGAGGTCGTCAATGTGTTCTGCCTGAACCTTGTTGTGCGAGTTCCCAGCGGGATGACTGAGGCTGACCTTGCTCGACCCATCGTTGAAGCGAGAGATTTCGAGACCGGCAAGCTAGAGTACGAGATGTACACGTTCGGCGAGGAGAATGTTATTGTACCCGTTAGTGAGGCCGCCCCGCAAGTGTCCGGAGCTCGCAAGCTAGCTGCAGAAAGAGTCCTCCAAGAGGTTCGCCGCTTCGACCCTGGAGCAGAGGTAACATTCGTCTCCGACAACAAGGCGGTTCTGAGGGTGGACAGCGAATCGATTCCGATATTAATAGGGAAGAAGGGCGCGACTATCTCGAAGCTTGAGAAATCGCTCGGAATAAGCATCGATGTCGAGCCGGCGACTCCCACCGGCGGGGATGAAGTAAGGTTCAGGATCGCCGAATTCGGGAATAGGATCGACTTGGAATTCGACAAGAGGTATGTCGGCCAGGTTGCGAGCGTCTACATTGACAACGAATACCTCTTCTCCGCCACAATAGGGAAGAAGAGCCAGATCCGAGTCTCAAAGGGATCTGACATTGGAAAAGCGCTCCTTCGCGCCAAGGTGGGTGAGAAGACTGTCAAGATCCTCGTCTAGGCTGAGAGAGCGCCGTGATCCAGCTCAACCTTGATAGGCTTTCCTGAGAGTCTTTCCGCCAGCTTCTCTGTCTCTCTGGTGAACTGCGCAAGCGAGCTCCTGAGGAGCTCAACTTTGTCGGAAAGCAGCTTGGATCGATGTTCGAGATCCTCGTGCTCAGAACGGAGCTTGTTCAGGTCCAGTTTCCTTTGTTTGTAGGCAGTGACTAGTTCACGGCATTCTGGATCATGCAAGTATCTTCTCCGTTCATTCAGAAGCATCGTAGCTTCGTGATGTATTCCGTTCAGGGTGTTCTTCTCAACGACATTTTCGATTCTCTCAAGGACCTTCCTTTCCTCTCGCTGCTTCAACAGGAGCTTCTTGAGATCGACCGACCGACGCATGTCGATCAGAACGGATTTCAGGTGCGGATATCCGTCATCTTCATGAATGAATGTCGTGAACGGTCGCCTCAGGTACTCCGAGAGTCTCTCTCTGATCTCAGGGACCATCGAATACTCGCCTCTGCCAGCCATTGCTTCTAGCTTCCGAAGTGGTCTGCCAAGACGTCTGAAACCTGAGCTCAAGAGTTCTGCACGCAGTTCCCTCAACCTATTGTCGATCTTCCTCAAATCAGCAATCTTCGGATTGCTGGCAACCGACTCCATCTGGTGCTCAGCATCCGATATCCGCGGTCTCAGGCTGCTAGCCTCCTCGGCCATATGTCCGAATTCGTCGCTTTGCTTCTCCAGCGATTTCACGAGTTCCCTGGTCTTCTCCACCCTTGCATGGATCTCTTCAAGACGACGTAGCAAGTTCCCGTCTTTGCTGAGGAGACTCCAAGCTTGTTCTCCAAGTCGACGGAGCTTGTCGATCGATGCATTGAGGCTCATCGTATCGAGGATATAGTAGGGACGGATATGGCCGATCCATCTATCGCGCACCATTGCGGCATTGCTTGCGAGTTTCGCGGTGGCGTCACTGAACTGTCTTAGCCCTTCATAGCTGTGCGGATCCACAGGTGGGTTGACCACAAGAAGGCGCTGAAGCTCCAAGCACATTCGGCTGACCGACTTCGCAGCCTTGTACATCGCCCTGTCGTTTCTCTTCTCAGACTCGTCCTTCTCGGACTTTGCAGCAAGATCTGCCGTCACTTCCCTGAGTGAGGAGATTTGCGAATCAACATCGGTCTTGGCTTTCTTGATGGCCTTGTTGACGTTCGCTATCTGAACTCTCAGGGCGTCTTTGAGCCAGGGTTCCAGCTCATCGAGCTTAACAGCAGATTCCATGGTTCACCATGGCATTACGTGTCAGCTGGATGATTGTGGTCCGGTCTCTTGGGCGTCCGGTTGATCTTCTCAACGCGCTTCTTCTCGAAGTGTAACCAAGCTCGTCTCGATGATCTCTCGGGCCTTGTCTATACGCTTGTCCAAGTCACCAAGTGCCCTCTCGTACGCATCCTTCGACATCTTTCCAGAGCGGTATTGTATCCTGAAATGCTCCTCTCCCAAGCGGTTCGCGTCAATTTCGGCCTCAGCCTTCTCCATCACGGTAACCATCTCGCCGTATCTTGGATGGGATGCCTTCAGATCCTCCTTGAGAGGTTGGAGGGCTCTGTCCAACTCGCCCATTCGAAATTCGATCGTCTTCCGCCTGCGCCTGTACTCGTGCTTGTTTAGAGCGCCTCTCGCGAGATCTCCAGCCATCCTATCCAGCTCAAGTCTCAAGGCTGTTCTTCCATCGTACAGCTCCACAAACTGCTTCAGCTTGTCAGATGGAACAACCATCTTCAAAGCTGCGGGCTTTCTTGCCCTGTAGACGACAACGACGGCTGCCACTACCAGCTCGACGATGGCAAGCCACGCCAGCAAGAGGGAGCCAGACCAGAACGGAACGTATTTGTACTCAAGGCTCAGCCCAAGATCAGTATAGAGAGTCACATCGGCGATTGTGTAGGTAAGGCCGTGATAGAAGAGCGATTGTGATGTCGAG
>Ga0315268_10003326_pt1 | contig 17751 bp, 14 predicted proteins | sample C1_top_MG_FD_204535 | JGI IMG/M metagenome (GOLD analysis project Ga0315268, IMG submission 204535) | Sediment microbial communities from Yellowstone Lake, YNP, Wyoming, USA - C1_top | ecosystem: Environmental > Aquatic > Freshwater > Lake > Sediment | place: USA: Wyoming | collected 2017-08-01
CGTTTTCGATCATGATCACCGCGGCGTCCACCATCACCCCGATGGCCAGGGCGATGCCTCCCAGGCTCATGATGTTGGCGCTGATGTCCCCCTCATACATGATGCCCAAAGCGATGAGCACCCCCAGGGGCAGGGTGACGATGGCCACCAGGGAGCTCCAGAAGTGCATCAGGAAGATGACGCACACCAGGGCGACGATGACAATTTCTTCAACGAGCTTTTGCTTGAGGTAATTCACCGCCCGGTCGATCAGCCTGGTGCGGTCGTAGGCCGTGACAATCCGTACTCCCGGGGGAAGGCCAACTTTCAGCTCTTCCAGTTTTTGTTTCACCCCCTCAATGACGGCCCGGGCGTTTTCCCGAAAACGGGCGATGACAATGCCGCCCACCACTTCGCCCTCACCGTTGGCCTCGGTGAGCCCCCGCCGCATCTGGGGCCCCAGGCGCACCAGGGCCACGTCTTTCATCAGGATGGGAGTGCCCCGGGCGTCCGCGCCCACTACGACATTTTGCAGATCCTGAATGCCCTTGATGTAGCCCAGCCCCCGCACCATGTATTCGGTCTCGGCGTGTTCCACCACCGCGCCACCCACATCGGTGTTGGACATCTGGATGGCCTGCTTGACTTTGGACAGGGGGAGGCCGTAGGCCGCCAGGGTGTTGGGGTTCACCACCACCTGGTACTGCTTGACAAAGCCGCCGACGCTGGCCACTTCGGCCACCCCCGGCACCCGCTGGAGCTGGTAGCGCAGATACCAGTCCTGGATGCTCCGGAGCTGGGCCAGATCGTGCTGGCCCGTGGGATCCTCCACCACGTACTCAAAGACCCAGCCCACCCCGGTGGCGTCCGGCCCCAGGGCGGGGCTCACCGCCTGGGGGAGTCTGCCCCGGACGAAATTCAGGTACTCCAGGACCCGGGAGCGGGCCCAGTAAATGTCGGTGCCGTCCGCGAAGATGATGTACACCAGGGACTCGCCGAACAAGGAAACCGCCCGCACCACCTTGGCCTTGGGCACCGCCAGCATGGACGTGGCCAGGGGGTAGGTCACCTGGTCTTCCACCACTTCCGGGGCCTGGCCGGGATAATCGGTGCGGATAATCACCTGGACATCGGAGAGGTCGGGGATGGCGTCCACCGCCAGGTGATAGGTGGCGTAGATGGCCCAGACGGTGACCAGCAGCGTCACCAGGACCACCAGGAGGCGATTGTGGACGACCCAGTCGATGATGCGGGCGATCATGGTTAGGAGCTACCCGGAATGAGCAGTTTGATCCACGTAGTGGCGAGGTTTCCTCGCCCTCGGACAGGGCGGGGAGACCCCGCCCCTACGGCTAGTGGCGACCATTTTCAGAACAGTCGTGCATGAGCCCTCGGCTCACCCGTAAATTATAAAAAGCCCGTAGGGCGGGCGTCTCGCCCGCCATTTGCGTCTGCACAGGCGGGACGCCTGTGCCACCAATTAGAAAAACTTTTCAACGAGAATTAGAGTCGTGCCCGACCGCCCCTCAATGCCGATGTCCCGGCGGCATGGGGGCCGGGGCCGGAGCAACAGGCGCGGCCGGCGCCGGGGCAGCGCCTTTTTCTTCCATCTTCATCACCGGCATGGCGGGAGTCGGCGGCGCCGCCTTCTCTTCCATCTGCATCCCCGGCATGCCCGGCATCATCATCTGCACCGCCTCCCGGAACCGGGACTCCGAGTCCAGCATGAATTGGGCCGAAATCACCACGTCCTCGCCCCCTTTGAGACCGGAGAGGACCTCCCGCACCCCCCCCTCCCCTTCCACCCCGAGCTTCACTTCCCGGGGTTCGAACCGCCCGCCTCCCAGGGCAATGAAGACGTGCTGCTTGAGGCCGGTATTCAGCACGGCTTCGCTCGGCACTACCACGGCCTCATGAACCACCGGCGACTCGATCTTCACCTGGGCGAACATTTCCGGCTTCAGTTTCAGCCCGGGATTGGGAAACCTGAGGCGCACTTTGACCGTGCGGGTCGTCCCCTGGAGATATGGGTAAATGTAATCGATGCGCCCCCGGAAGCTTTCACCCGGCAGGTATTGCAAGGTCATGATCACGGGCTGGCCCACCTCGATCCAGGGCAGCTCGTACTGGTAAATCTCGGCATCCACCCAAATGGTGGAAAGATCCGCCACTTCCAGGAGCGGCATGCCGGCCTGGACGTACTGCCCCTGGGTGACCAGGCGCTTGGTGACGATGCCGTTGGCGGGGGAGGTGAGAGCCAGATGCTTCTTGACCCGGCCGGTCCGCTCCAGGTCGGCGATCTGGCCGGCGGTGATATCCCAGTAAGCCAGGCGCTGGCGGGAGGCGGCCACCAGGCGCCGGGCCCCTTCCCGAAAATCGGGAAATGGGCTCTTTTCCAAGACTTTCTGGTTCTTCAGGGCCAGGAGGTACTCTTCCTGGGCCGACACCAGCTCCGGGCTATAGATGCTCAGCAGGGTCTGGCCCCGGCGCACGGGATCGCCGGTGGCGTTGACGTACAAGCGGTCCACCCAGCCGTTGATCTTGGTGTTGATCTGGGACAGGCTCCGTTCATCAAAAGTCACCAGGCCCACCGCCAGGGTCACCCGGGACAGGGGGCGCACCTCCACCTTGGCCGTCCGCACTCCCATGGATTGCACGGTAGTGGGCGACACGGCGATGGTCCCCGGGGCCTCCCCCACGGTCTCATACACCGGGACTAAATCCATGCCGCAGGGGGCCTTGCCGGGCTTGTCGCTGACGTAGCCGGGGTCCATAGGGGAAATCCAATACTTGATTTTGCGCTCCGGGGGGGCGGCCACAGTTGGCGGGGGGGCCGCCGGCGGGGCCGCCTCATACACCGGCACCAGGTCCATGCCCATGGGGTCTTTCCCCGGCTTGTCACTTCTGTACTTGGGGTCCATGGGGGAAACCCAGTATTTGACCTTCCGCGCCAACGCGGGAGCCCCGCCGGCAGCCTGGGGCGAGGGCTTGGAAACATAGACCGGCACGAGCTCCTGGCCTTTGTCATCTTTGCCCGGCTGAAAGCGGATATAATTGGGGTCCGTGGGGGACACGTAACACAGGGCCGGCTTTTCGGGGGCTGGCCGGCCTATCACCCCGGACAGGTACAGCCCGGCCAGGGCGCCCAGGATGGCGATGACAACCAATCCCAAACCCAGCCACAGGGGATGGCGACGCCTCATTTCTTCCCTCCCGGGGCCCGGGGCAACTCCTGCCCCACCAGCCATTCCAGTTCAGCCCAGTTTTCCTCGAAGTCCTTGAGATATCCCTGCACGGTCAGTTCGGCGCCGTAAACCGCGATCTGGCTCTGGTAGAGTTGGATGAAGCTCAAGGCGCCCACCTGGTAGGCAGTGAGGGAGGCGGCCGCGGCCTGCCGGGCCTGAGGCACGATGCCGTCATGATAGAGAGAGATCTGCTGGGTCAGGCGCTGCAATTTGCTGAAGCGGTCCTTAATCGCCGCCTGCAACTGATTCCAGGCGCTCTGATGACCCTCCCGGGCCGCGGCCTGTTTCGCCTGCTCCTCCCGGATGCGGGGCTTGATTTTGGTGGCCTGCCAGATGGGGAGGTTGAGCATAAATTTGCCGGTGAACATGTCGGCCTGTTTCATGTTGACGGGGGGACCCAGGGTTTCCCGGAAACCGTAGCCCAGGGTCACGGTGGCGTCGGGGAAATAGTCTTTCTTGGCCAGGTCCACCGCCTTTTCCTGCTTGGCGATCAAGGCTTTCAGGGCCTGGAGTTGGGGGCGGGCCTCGGCCAGGGCCAGGAGGCTGTCTAATTTGAGGGGCAAGGGGCGGGGTTGCAAGGCCTGGGGAGGCTGGACGGCGGCCTGGGGCGGCCGGCCCCGAAGAGCATTGAGGTCGGCCTTGATGGACTCCTGGCGCTGACGCCACTGCAGCAGGCGATCCAGATAATTCCCCAGCTCCACCTGGGCCTGGAGCACGTCCGCCTGCATCCCCTGGCCCACGCCGTAACGGGTCTCCGCCACCTGGACCACCTGCTCCCAGAATTTCTTGTTTTTCTCCGTCAGATCAAAGGAAGTGTAGGCCATGGAAAGATCCCAGTAAGCCATAATGACCTTGCCCCGGACCTCGTTGACCTTGTCCCGGTAAGCGTAATCATCCGAACGGGCCTGTTCGGCGGCTGCCTCCGAGCGCAGCCGGCGTTTGCCGGGGAAAGGGAATTTTTGGGACAATTCCAACATTTTTTGGGTCATGGAATCCTGGTTCAAGCGCCAGGTGTCGGTGGGGATATCCTGCATGGCGAAGCCCACCTCGGGGTCGTCCAGGGCGCCGGCCGGGCGGATGGCTTCCTTGGCGGCCGTGTGGATGGAGGCCATCTGCTTGAGTTCCGGGTTGGCCTGGAGGGCCTCGGTGATCAGGGCTTGCAGGTCAGGAGGGAGGCCGGAGGCGGCTTTTTCCTGGGCCAGGCCGGGAAGACCGGCAAAGACCAGGGAGAAGGATAAGACGGCCAGAATCAGTAAACTCCGGGGGCAGTTCATTTTCCAGCCTCAAGACCCAACCGTAAGTCAGATTCCGCCAGGAATGGCATCCGGGAATTACCGCGCCGCGCAATTCTCTTAAATCATTTTATTAATTCATTTAAGGTGGATTGTCGAGGGGCAGCGCACCCCGGCCAGTTTAATTTTCCTGCTTTTTTAAAGCCCTGGATCAGTGGGGTCCGGCACAAAAATTTCGCACCGCATGCTCGTTCCCAAGCTCCTGCTTGGGAACGAAATTGGGCCCAAGCTTGGGCGCCTTAATTATTGCTTAATAAAAATGAATCACTTCATCGACAAAATTGCCAAGCAGTTAAACGGCTCACCCGTAAACTATGAAAAGAAAAGCATGGCGCGTCTTACGCGCCATTTAATGGTGCGTAGGACGCACCCTACATCCCATCTTTTCCGGGCAGGAGCTTGGGAACCAGAAAAACATATCCAGATAGAGAAAATTTTTGGTGGCACAGGCTTTCCAGCCTGTGCCAACGCAGGCTGAAGCCTGCGGCTACCGATTGCGTCATTCACTTGAGCCGCCTTGGCTGACCGCTGACGGCTGACGGCTGACAGCTATCACAGTGTCAAAATCAACGGCAGGATCATGGGGCGGCGCTCCAGGGCCTTGAAAAAGAGCTTGCGCAGGGCCTTGCCCACCTGGGCCTGGATTTCCAGCCAGTCATGGGTGGGTTCGCTGAGGCCCCGGCTGACGATCTCGTGAAAGACCCTCCGGGCTTGCTCCAGCAGTCTCGCCTGTTCTTCTTCCAGGGCAAAGCCCCGGGTGATGAGGTCGGGTTCGGTGACGAACTTCCGGGCCACCGGGTCCACCGTCACCACCGCGATCACCAGGCCGTCGGCGGCCAGGTGGCGCCGGTCCCGGAGCACAAAGCGGCTGACGTCCCCCACCCCCTTGCCGTCCACGAAGACCCGGCCCACCTCCACCTGGTTTTCGTGAAGGCGGGCCCCCTGGGCGTCAAAGCGGATCTGACTCCCATCCAGGGCCAGCAGCAGGCGCTCTTCGGGAATCCCCACGGTGCGGGCCAGGCTGGCGTGCTTCACCAGGTGGCGCATCTCCCCGTGGATGGGCGTGAAGTAACGGGGCCGGGTCAGGTTGAGGAGCAGTTTCAGCTCCTCCTGGGAGGCATGCCCGGAGACGTGGATGTCGGCCACTTCCTGGTAAACCACCTCCGCCCCCAGGCGGTAAAGGTTGTTGATCACCGTGGTGATGGCCCGTTCGTTGCCGGGGATGAACTTGGAGGACAGGATGACCAGGTCCCCCTTCCGGATGTGGATCTGCTTGTGGGCCTCCAGGGCGATACGGGCCAGGGCGCTCATGGGCTCCCCCTGGCTGCCGGTGGTGACGATGATGGTTTCCGCCGGTTCCAGCCGCGCCAGGTCCCTGACGCCGATCTCCACCCCCGGGGCGACGTCCAGATAACCCAACTCCTTGGCCAGCCGGGTGTTGGTCACCATGGATTTGCCGTTGAACAGGACCTTGCGCCCGAAATTGGCGGCGATTCTGACGATCTGCTGCAGGCGGGGGATATGGGAGGCGAAGACCGTGATGATGACCCGGCCTTGGGCTTCCCGCACGAGATTTTCCAGGGTGAGGCCGATCTCCCGTTCCGACAGCGTGTAGCCGGGCCGCTCCGCGTTGGTGGAGTCGGACAGCAGGGCCAGCACGCCTTTTTCGCCATAATGGGCAAAGCGGTTCAGGTTCATGGCCGTCCCCACCACCGGCGTCTGATCCACCTTAAAATCCCCGGAATGGACCAGAATTCCCTGGGGGGTCTGCAGCGCAAAGCCCACCCCGTCCACGATGGAGTGGGGCACGGGGATGAACTCGAACTCAAAGGGGCCCAGCAGGAGATTTTCCCCGGCCCGGATTTCCCGAAGCTCGACCTCGCCCAGCAGGTCATGCTCCCTTAATTTTTCCCGGAGCAGGGCCAGGGTCAGGGGAGTGCCGTACACCGGGGCCTTGATTTCCTTGAGGAGAAAGGGGACCGCGCCGATATGGTCTTCATGGCCGTGCGTCAGGACCACTGCCCCCAGCTTCTCCCGGCGTTCCCGGAGATAGGAGAAATCGGGGATGACGATATCGATCCCCAACATGTGGTCCTCCGGGAACATCAGGCCGGCGTCCACCACCACCAAATAATCCGCGGTCTCAACGGTCATCAGGTTGAGGCCGATCTCCCCGAGGCCGCCCAGGAAGGTGAGATCCACCCAGTTATCGGCGGTCGTTTCGGGGGCCATAAGGGAACTCGGGGTCATAGTGGGCGGCAATGGCCTGGCGCACCGCCTCCATCAGGTCTTCCTTCCGGGTGAAGTCCTGCACGCCGATGGGTGGCGATATCACCACTTTAACCGGGCCGGGGCGGACAGCCAGGGTGAGCCGGGGTTGAATGAAGAGGGTGCCGCTGATGCTCACCGGCACCACGGGCTGCCCCGCCTTCAGGGCCATGATGAAAACTCCTTTCTTGAAGGGCAGCAACTCAGCGGTGGTGCCCCGGGTGCCTTCCGGAAAAATCATCATGGAGGCGCCGGCCCGCACCTTGGTGGCGGCCTGGTTCAGGGTGCGGATGGCCGACTGCAGGTTGCTCCGGTCCACGGGCACGCAGCCTATGCGGGATAGGGCCTGACCGAAGATGGGGATGTAAAATAAGGATTGCTTGGCCACCCAGAGGAGCCTTCCCGGGAGCGCCGCATAGAGCACAAAAATATCGAAATAACTGCGGTGATTGGCGGCGAAGACGTAAGCCTCGCCGGGAGTCAGGCGCTCCAGGCCCTCCACCCGCACCGAGACGCCGCAGAAGCGCAAAATGCTAAGGGCCCAGAACCGGGCCACCTGCTGGACCAGATTGCCGCCCGGGTCCACAAAAGTGAGCACAATGCAGGTGGACCCCAGCACCACGGTGAAAATGACGATCCAGAAATAGCACCACAACCCCCAGGCCAGCCACAAGGTTTTCGCAGCCATGGGTAATCATTACCCGGAAATGCCGGCCCCGTCAACCCTGATAGGCGGGGGAAAGATTCTTGGGGCGCACTCGAACGGTCTCAAGAGGTTTCTTCTGTCACCTTGATCGCAGCCAATGGTCTTTTATGAACTGATCAGGTTCTTCGCTCTATATTAAAATATAGCGCCGGCGCCCTCGCCGGCGTTGAAACCGCCGAGGGCGGCGGTTCTACATTTTCATGTTTCATATTCTGGTCCAAAGCTCCGCTTGGGAACCTGATTGATTGCAAAACTTTGCTTTCCTAATGATTGCCATATATTAGCCAGGAAGCGCCACTGCAATTAGTTAGTTTGCCCAAGCGAAGCTTGGGCCATCATGGCGTTCCCAAGCCAAGCCTGGGAACGAGAAAATACGGGCACGGGCCCGCCGTGCCCTTACGAATGACGTTGTTTTCTGTAGGGGCACGGCTTGCCGTGCCCAATCAAATCCGGGCTCCCGGGATACTTGGCCGGAGGCGGGCGAGGACGCCCGCCCTACGAAATTCTTAATGATTTATGGGTGAGCCGTTAAATTTGCCTAGCAGAAAATCATGTAGGGCGGGTACTGCCCGCCATTTTAGGGGGCGCGGTGCGCACCCTCCGTCTCATTTTGGGTGTCATTTGCAGAGCAGGCTGATATATAGGGTAACATATGCTTGAACGTTGAGCCCGGCCTTGACGCACTTCTCCCGGTAATTACCTTTGCCCCCAGCGACCCTTATGGCTATTCCGAAGATCACCAGCGCCGAGTTTGTGGTAAGCGCCATGCACGAGGGGCAATTCCCCGGGGACAGGCTCCCGGAGGTGGCCTTTCTGGGCCGCTCCAACGTGGGCAAATCCACCCTGATCAACACGCTGCTGGGCCGGCGGCGCCTGGTGCGCACCAGCTCCACCCCCGGCTGTACCCGGAGCTTGAATTTCTTTCTCGTCAACCGGCGCTGGTATTTCGTGGATCTCCCCGGCTTCGGCTATGCGGCGGTCTCGAAGCGCCTGCAGTCGCAATGGGGGCGGTTGGCGATGCAATACTTGGAAGAGCGCCCCAATCTGGCGGCGGTGGTCTTTCTCCAGGACGGCCGCCGCCTGCCCGGCGCGGAAGAACTCTTTCTTTGGGAATATCTCCGGGCTCGAGGCCGGCAAATCATCCCGGTCCTCACCAAGGCGGATAAACTGAAACAGGCAGAAAGGACCCGGCAGTTGCAAGCCGTCTGCCGGACTCTCGGCGATTTCTTGCTGAATCCGCATGACTTTCTCTGGTTTGCCGCCCCCACCCACGAAGGCCGGGGCAAACTCTGGGAGCGGATTTTGGCGGCCGTTCCGGGCAGAGGGCCGGTGACGTAAGGGCGGGGTTACCCCGCCCCTACCTGTCCTCCCCTCAAACTCCCATTAACCCAACACGGAGGAGCACATGGCTGGCGGTACTGGTTATGTTTATGACCCCCGGTATTTACTGCACAAACCCGGCGCGGGCCATCCGGAGCAGCCCGCCCGGTTGGAGGCCATTCAAGGTCGCCTGGAGAGCACCGGGCTGCTCCAGGAATTGACCCTGATCCCGCCCCAGGAGCCTCCCGCGCCCCTGGACTGGGTGGCGCGGCTTCATGATGCCGACTATATCCGGCGGTTTAAGGAGGCCTGCGCCCGGGGCGCCGCCATTTTTGAAGTGCCGGATTGCGGCATCTCTCCGGAATCCTATGAGATTGCGCTCCTGGCCGTGGGCGGGGTTCTGGCCGCGGCGGCGGCGGTGATGGGGGGAGGCGTCCAGAACGCCTTCTGTGCGGTGCGCCCCCCGGGCCACCATGCGGAACGGGCCCGGGCCCTGGGTTTTTGCTTCTTTAACAACATCGCCATCGGCGCGGTTTATCTCTTGGAACAGTTCGGCCTGGAGCGGGTGGCCATCGTCGATTGGGATGTGCACCATGGCAACGGCACCCAGCACCTCCTGGATGAGGACCCCCGGGTATTTTACCTGTCTCTCCACGAAGATCCCCAATATTGCTACCCTGGCACCGGCTACCGCCGCGAACAGGGCAAAGGCCCGGGTAAGAATTTTACCCTGAACCTGCCCCTGCCCCCGAACAGCGGCGACGAGGCCTATCTTAAGGCCCTGGGAGAAGAAGGAATGCCCCGGCTGCGCCAGTTCGCCCCTCAATGCCTGCTGATCTCCGCGGGCTTCGATGCCCACCAGGACGATCCCCTGGCCCACATGCAACTCACCCGGGACGGCTACCGCGCCATGGCCCGCCTCCTCCTCGATCTGGCCCGGGAAACTGCAGGGGGCCGCCTCATCACCGTGCTGGAAGGCGGCTATAATCTCACGGCCCTGGCCGATTGCGTGGAGGACCATTTGCGCCTGCTGAGGGGACAGGATATCTAAAAGAACGATAGGCAATTTTCCGCAAAGAAATTTCTTGACGTATGTACCGGTTTATGCTAAGGAAAACCGCATCCTTTGGTCAGGCGTAAATAAGGTGATATGGGCGACGTAGAAGAAATAAGACGGTGTGGCGCAAGCTGGCCGTTTTTTTTTGGCCCGCACCCCCGGAAGCTAAAGCCGGCTAAGGTAAGGAAGGAGACGTTATGGAAGTGGGAGGTTCTATGCGTTACACCGGCAAGGTGAAGTGGTTCAATGAAGCCAAGGGCTACGGCTTCATCCGGCGGGATGACGGGCCCGACCTTTTCGTGCACTACACCAACATTGTAGGCACCGGATTTCGCACCTTGAAGGAAGAAGATGAAGTGGAATTCGAAGTGTCTGAAGGGCCCAAAGGGTTGCAGGCGGTGCGGGTGAGCAAACCCGTTTGATTTGTAGGAAGCATTTCCGCAAATCAAAGAAAGGGGCACACCCTGGGTGCCCCTTGTTGTTGTTACCATCTCAAATAGCCTTATTCGTATTTTTGTCAGCCCATGGGCCCGGGCTTGACTTTTCCGCAAATCGGGGCTTTCCGGCGAGTTGCGAACCGAAAAGTCATCAGCCCCACCTGCCAATCGCACGCCCTCCCATTCAGCCCTATTGCACCATCTTGGACACCCCGGCCCAGAGGCCATAATTAGGCCCGCCGGGCGAAACCCCTGGGGCCACATAATTCGGAACCGTATAACCCTGCAAATACTTGTCCGATCCCGATGACTCCACCATGGTGAGATGGAAGGCGGCAAAACCCAGGACCGTAGTCCAGCCGGTATGGGAGTCGCCGCTGATCACCGGCAGAAGGATATCCATGGGCCCCTTGTTGTCAGCCAGCACCTTCCCCAATTCCTTGATATCCGCATCGGAAACCCCTTCCTTCAGTTTGATTTGATCTCCCACGCTGACCTCAGGACTGGGGGTGGAGCCGTTGATCAGTTTCCGCAGATCGCTGGTTCCGGCGGATTTATCATCAAAGGAGTGCCAGCACCCCCCATCGCCGGGTGTGGGCGCCAGGTGGATGGTAACCAGCTTTCCAGGCTGACTCGGATCGACGTTGCCGGCATCGATGGCCAGGGGAAAGGCGAAGGCCCCGGCCGGGGCGTACCCGGCATAACCGGTGAGTGCCAGGGCCTCGGCCGACAGCTCCTGGGCGCGCCAACCTCCCGGCAAGGCCCTGGCAAAAAATAGGGTTATCGGCTCATTGGCGCTCTGGTCCTTGCGCACCCGCACTTTTATGGCATTGACCTGCTTGGGGATAGAGCAGCCCGTATCGGTAAAGGTGTTGGCGGCACTGTCCCACTTGCCGAACGAGACATCCCCGCTCAGCAACAGGAGCAAGCCCCCATCGGCCTGGTTCTCCGACACCATCGTCTGGGCCGCGCTCAGCGCCCGGGGGCAATCGGGCACTATGGAAACCGGACCTTTGCTACCCGCGGGGATGGAGAGCAAACCCAGGGCCGCGGCCATGGCACCCGCGTCCGCGGCCCGCTGCAGCTCGCTCCGGACCAGGAAAATATGACCCAGATCGATCACCAGGGCCAGCATGCCCAGCCCCACTAAAATAACCAGGGCGGTCATAGCCGCCACCGCGCCCTTGACTTCCCGCCAGAATCTCACCATCTTCATAATCGATTCCGTTTGCGGCAGGGGTGGAAGCTCCCCGACCGGTCTGGGGGCGATGGAATCCCGCCCCGTATATATTTATCGGGTGATCCCGCGCCGAAGTTTATTTTTCGCCGCGTTCTAGTAATTGCACCGGACCTGAGCTTCGAATAAAATAAGAGCATTAATAGGGTTAATTTGAGGGGAGGGCCGGGGGAGTTTTTCGTAAGTGCTCCCCCACCCTCCCCCAATATCAATAAAATCAATATATTTTGTGACCTGAGTAATAAGTTGCCGCGCATCTTTGAACATAGCCAAGCACTCGAGGACCATCCCGGCACCCCCGGGCCCGGTCGCCAGCATACCCGGCGTCGCCTGTCCGGCGTCTCGCTCCGGCAATTCCGCCAGCGAGGTCCACACCCCGGAGTTGCCAGGCCTGGGAGCTTCCAGGCTGATCGGTGGCGACCAGCCAGCCATCCCGGTGGCTCAATCTACCTCGCAGCGCTTGAAGGTTTCGGTTTAAATGGCTCTGCAGCGTTTTGAAACCTTTGCCGCGCTCCGGCATCGGAACTTCCGTCTGTTTTTTGCCGGCCAGTCCGTGTCCCTGATCGGCACCTGGATGCAGTCCATGGCCCAAAGCTGGCTGGTCCTGATCCTCACCAACTCCGCCTTTTATCTGGGACTGATCGGGGCCCTGCAGACCCTGCCCATCCTGCTCTTCTCTTTCGTAGCCGGGGTGGTGGCGGACCGGACCAATAAACTGCGCCTCCTGTTCATCACCCAAAGCGTCGCCATGCTCCTGGCCCTGGTGCTGGGGGCGCTGGTGGCCGAGCAGGCTTTGCGGATCTGGGTCCTCTGCGTCCTGGTCTTTGTGGCCGGCACGGCTTTCGCCTTCGACATCCCGGTGCGCCAATCCTTCATCATTGAGCTGGTGGGCAAGGAAGACCTGCCCAATGCCATTGCCCTCAATTCCACCATGTTCAACGCCACCCGGGTGGCCGGGCCGGCCACCGCCGGGTTCCTCATCGCTTCGGTAGGCATGGCCAATTGCTTTTTCCTGAACGCCGCCAGCTTCCTGGCTGTGCTCCTGGCCCTGATTCTCATGCAACTCCCCCCAGCCCGACCGGCCAACCATTTGTCCTTCGGCCGGGCCTGGCGGGAATTGTTCGATTATGTTTCGGGAAAACGGGAATTGCAGCTGATCCTGGGCCTGATGACCGCGGTGTCCGTGTTCGCCATGCCCTATTACGTCCTGTTGCCCCTGATGGCCCGGGATATCCTGGGAACGGGCGCCAAGGGGTACGGCTGGCTCATGGCCTCCAGCGGCCTGGGGGCCTTCCTGGGCGGCCTCTTTTTGGCCCGGCGGTTGCAGCGCCGGCCCCCCATGCCTTCTTTTCTGGGGGGGCTGCTGCTGTTCCTCCTGGGGTTGCTCGGCCTGTCTTTGTGCCGCAATTACTACCTGGCCCTGGCGGCTCTCTTTGTGTCCGGCTTCGGCATGGTCACCCAGCTTTCCACCGGCAACAGCCTCCTGCAGTTAAACGTGCCCGACGAGCTCCGGGGGCGGCTCATGTCCCTGTTCGGTCTCATTATCGTCGGCTTTGCCCCGGCGGGCAGTCTGTTTTTGGGAACGGTGGCCCATTACCTGGGGCCCTGTCTGGCCTTTGCCGTAGGCAGCCTGCTGGCGGCCATCAGCAGCGGCATCCTCCTCTGGCGCTATCCGGAATGGCGGACCGTGGGCTTCAGCGATCTGAGGCCCCCAAAACCCGAATCCCTCCCCGCTGAGGTGGAACTCTAATACTATTTTGATGTCAAAAGTAGAGTTTTCAATCTGGCTCAAATCACTGCAGATAAGACACGAGTTAAGCCTGTGAATGTCGCCGAGCCAGCACTTTTTGGCGCACACGGTGCGCCCTATGAAATGGTTTTATAGGGCGGCCCGTGGCCGCCATAATAACTAGATTCTTCGCTTCGCTCAGAATGACACTTGGAAGAATTCGGTAGTTTCCCAACAGCCCGTTAATCCCGGCTCATTTATAATTATCCATCCCCCAGAGGGGAATGAGGGCACGGCACGCCGTGCCCCTACAGTCCGACAAAATTCTTAGGCGCTTTCTTGTAAAAGGATGGTTTTTCTGTTATAAAAATACGATTTTCAAAAAAATCATTTCTCACGCACCGCTGGCGCGGGCTGGTGCCGACCGGCCGGGGGCGGTCCCCCCAGGCCGGCGGGTGATCCCGCAAGGCGCGGTGCGGCGGACCAACCAGGAGGAAGTCTATGTCGTACGTCACTATGAAGGAACTGCTGGAAGCGGGGGTGCATTTCGGGCACCAGACCCGCCGCTGGAACCCCAAGATGCAGCCCTATATCTTTGGGGCCAGAAACGGCATCCACATCATCGATCTCCAGAAGACCGTCCAGTTTTTTAAGACCGCGTACAATTCCGTAGTGCAAAAGGTGGCCCAGGGAGGCGTCGTCCTGTTCGTCGGCACCAAGAAGCAGGCCATGGACGCCATTTATGAAGAGGCCACCCGCTGCGGCATGTTCTACGTGAATCACCGCTGGCTGGGGGGGATGCTCACCAATTTTCAAACCATCAGCCGTTCCATCGAGCGTCTCAAGAATTTTGAGACCATGAAGGAAGACGGCACCCTGAAGCGCTTCCCGAAAAAAGAAGTGTTGGTGATGGAGAAAAAGGCCGCCAAACTGGAGCGGGCCCTGGGGGGCATCAAGAATATGGGGCGGCTGCCGGACCTGATTTACATCGTCGATCCCCGCAAAGAAGATATCGCCGTCCAGGAAGCCCAGCGCATGCACGTTCCCATAGTGGCCATCGTGGACAGCAACTGCGATCCCACCGAAATCGACTACCCCATCCCGGGCAATGACGACGCCATTCGGGCCATTCGCCTGCTCACCTCCCGCATTGCCGACGCCTGCCTGGAAGGCAAGAAACTGAGGGAGGAGCAGTTGCAAGCCGCTACTGACAAGGAAGCCCCCGAGGCGGCCCCGGCGCCGCCGCCAGCCGCGGAGGCCCCGGAAGAGGTCGTCACCGAAGGGGCGGAAGCCGAGCAAATGTAAAGCCGCGTGGCAAGCGCTTGGTTGCTAACCTCGAAAATACAAATCCCCTTTTCCCTTTTTAAAAAGGGGAAAAGACTGCCAGGCTTTTAGGTGTGCCCATTTCCTAAGAGGATTTAGGAGGACTTAGCCTGTTGCTTCCGAATATAGGTCCCTGGCCACTGGCCACTGGCCACTGGCCACTGACCACTGGCTACTGTCCACTGGCTACTCGTTAAGGAGGAAGAAGTTGGAGATTACTGCCGAACTTGTCAAAACCCTGCGGGATAAAACCAGTTGCGGGTTTATGGATTGCAAAAAAGCCCTGTCCCAAACCGGCGGCGACCTGGAAGCGGCCGTGGCCTATCTGCGCCAGAAAGGCATTGCCGTGGCCACCAAGCGGGGGGCCCGGGAGACCAGCGAAGGGACGGTGTGGGCCCATATCAGCCCTGATGGCCGGACCGGGGCTCTCCTGGAAGTGAATTGCGAATCCGATTTCGTCGCCAAGACCCCATCCTTCCAGGATTTCGGCGCCCGGCTGTCCGTCCAGGTGGCCGCGCACGAGCCTGCTGACCTGGACGCCTTGCTGGCCCAACCCTGGCAGCCCCAACCCGATGTCTCAGTAAAGGATTACCTGAGCGAAATCATCGGCCAGGTGGGGGAAAACATCCGGGTGCGGCGGTTTTGCCGGTTTGCCGGGGGGCTGGTGACGGCTTACATCCACCACGGCGGCAAAATCGGCGTGCTCCTGGAGATGAGCGCCCCGGCCACCCCGGAGATCGCCGTGGTCGGCAAAGATCTGGCCATGCAGGTGGCGGCCGCCAATCCCCTGGCCGTCAGTCGGGAGGAACTGGACCCCGACACCGTGGCCAAGGAGCAGGCTATCTTTGCGGCCCAGGCCCAGGAGAGCGGCAAGCCCGAAAAGATCATCGAGAAGATGGTGGTGGGCCGCCTGGAGAAGTTCTTCAAAGAGGTGTGCCTGCTGGAACAGCCTTATGTCAAGAACCCGGATGTCACCGTGGCCCAATATCTCAAAGACATCAGCCAACAAACCGGGGCCCCCATCCAGGTGCGGCGGTTTTGCCGCTTCCAGGTTGGGGGGGCCTGAGGCCAGCCACCTTTGAGCCCAGAGCAGTCTAAATACCGGCGGGTGCTCCTCAAGGTCAGCGGTGAAACCCTGGCCGGAGAGAAGAAATTCGGCCTTTGCCCCGATACCCTGAAGGCCATCGCCCAGGAAATCAAGGGAGTGCTGGACCTGAAGGTGCAGGTGGCCGTGGTGGTGGGCGGGGGCAATATTTTCCGGGGCCTGGCGGCCAGCGCCCAGGGCCTGGAGCGCTCCGTGGCCGACTACATGGGCATGCTGGCCACGGTGATCAACGCCCTGGCCCTCCAGGACAGCCTGGAAAAGGCCGGGATGCCCACCCGGGTGATGTCGGCCATCGAGATGCACGAAGTGGCCGAACCCTACATCCGCCGCCGGGCCTTGCGGCATCTGGAAAAAGGCCGGGTGCTGATCTTTGCCGCGGGCACCGGCAGCCCTTATTTTACCACCGACACGGCCGCGGCCTTGCGGGCCGCGGAGATCGATGCCGACGTCATCCTGAAGGGCACCAAGGTGGCGGGCATCTATGACCGGGACCCCATGGTGGAGCCTGATGCCCGGATGATCCCCCGCCTGACCTTTTTCGAGGTCCTGGAAAAATCCCTGCGCGTGATGGACAGCACCGCGGTGACCATGTCCATGGAACAGAACATCCCCATCATCGTCTTCAAGCTCCTGGAAAAGGACAATATGCGGAAAGTGGTCTTAGGCGAGGACATAGGCACAATCGTGGAGGGTCGCCGTGAAAGCTGAGATTCTGGCCGAAACCAGGCGCAAGATGGACAAAGTGCTGGAGGTGTTGGCCCGGGACCTGGCCCGCATACGCACCGGGCGAGCCTCGGTGGCGTTGCTCGAAGGCATCAAGGTGGACTGCTACGGCACCAACATGCCCCTGGCCCAGGTGGCTTCCCTGGCCGCCCCCGAAAGCCGCCTGCTCACGGTGCAGCCCTGGGACCCCACCATCCTGGCAGATATCGAAAAAGCCATCCAGAAATCCGACCTGGGCCTGACCCCCACCAACGACGGCAAAGTGATCCGCCTGCCCATCCCCGCCCTCACCACCGAGAGGCGCAAGGAACTGGTCAAGACGGTGAAGAAGATGGGGGAAGAGGCCAAGGTGGCTTTGCGAAACCTGCGGCGGGACGCCAACGACGACTTGAAAGAATTGAAGAAAGAGAAGATGATCTCCGAAGACGAGGCCCACCGGGCTCAGGAAGAAGTCCAGAAGATCACCGATGATTTCATCAAGAAGGTGGACGCCCAGGACGCCGAAAAAGAAAAGGAGATCATGTCTTTTTAAATGGCAGCCCTTCCCCCCTCCGAAACCCTGGAAGCCAATCTGGACCGCCATCGCCTGCCCCGCCACGTGGCCATTATCATGGACGGCAACGGCCGCTGGGCCCAGCGCCGGGGCCTGCCCCGGGTGCGCGGGCACGCCGCCGGCGTCGAATCAGTCCGGGTGGTGGCCCGCTATGCCCGGCGTTTGGGGATCTCCTTTCTCACCCTGTACGCCTTTTCCGATGAAAACTGGCAGCGCCCCGCCCTGGAGATCAAGGTCCTGATGAGCATCCTGACCCACTATCTGCGCCGGGAATTGCCGGAGATGCTGGGCAACCAGATCGCCTTCCGGGCCATGGGGGATCTCTTGCGCCTGCCCCCGCCGGTGCAGCAGGAAATCGCCCGGGTCACCGCCGCCACCGCCCCGGATGCCAGGATGGTCCTGAGCCTGGCCCTGAGCTACGGCGGCCGCAATGACATCCTCCAGGCAGTGCAGCGCCTGGCCCGGGAATTGGCAGCGGGCCGCATCAAGCCCGAGGAAATCGATCCGGCCGTCTTCTCCAGCTATCTCTATACCGCCGGGATGCCCGACCCGGATCTCCTCATCCGCACCAGCGGGGAGTACCGCCTGAGCAATTTTCTCCTCTGGCAGTCGGCCTACACCGAGCTCTATTTCACCGACACCCTCTGGCCTGATTTCCGGGAGGATGACTTCCTCAAGGCCGTGCTCGAGTACCAGCAGCGGGAGCGCCGCTACGGCCTGACGGCGGAGCAGATTGCCCGGATGACTCCCGACCTGCGCCATTGAGCCATTCCTTCA
>Ga0315268_10003327_pt1 | contig 17751 bp, 13 predicted proteins | sample C1_top_MG_FD_204535 | JGI IMG/M metagenome (GOLD analysis project Ga0315268, IMG submission 204535) | Sediment microbial communities from Yellowstone Lake, YNP, Wyoming, USA - C1_top | ecosystem: Environmental > Aquatic > Freshwater > Lake > Sediment | place: USA: Wyoming | collected 2017-08-01
TGAGAGAAGGCCGGCCCTAAGAAAAGGAAGCGGCATCGAGATATCGGGATCCGGCCGGAGGGGCGAATCCTCCGTGCAGACGATTTTGAGTATCCCGTTTAAAAATGATAGAATAAGCTCGCCTTCGAGGTTTATGCGGAGAGGTGCTGGAGTGGTCGATCAGGATCGCCTGCTAAGCGATTGTCCCGGTGAATGCTGGGACCGTGGGTTCGAATCCCACCCTCTCCGCCAGCCCAAAAATGGGCGGTTATCTTTTTCTCGAAGGGTTGAAAGACTATGACGATCCGCATAAAGGTTTTCCTGATAGGACTGCCGATGATGATCGCGCTCTGTCTGGTGATTTATTTCGGCGCCCTGCATTTACAAAAGAGCCAAGCTCGCCGTGACTTAGAGGCCAGGATTCAGGCGATGTGCGATCTGGCCGCGCATAACCTGAGCTATTCGCTCCCGTCCAGTGACCGCGCGGATGTTCAGGAGATCATCCAGAGCCTGCGCCAGAATGTCGATCTGGCCTATATCGTCCTCCTGGGTGCTTCTGGGGAAGACATATCGTCCTACCGAAAAGCCCTAGCCGACCAATCGGATTTCCGCTCCATCGACAAGAGTAACCTCTCTCAAGATAAGACGATCATGAAGGGTAAGGCCGTGATCCGGCGCCAGGACAAGACTCTTGGAGAGATCTATCTGGGATTGACCCTCGATTCGCTGCAGCCGGCGCGAGAAGCCATGAAGCGCAATCTCCTGTTGATCGTCTTTTTCATCTTTGTCTTGGGATCGTCTGGAATCTTTTTCGGCAACTCGTTCATCACGACGTCTCTGCGGCGCATGACGCGAACGGCCAGAGAGATCGCCGACGGCGATCTGAGCAAGAGAGCCGAAGTCTCATCGAGCGATGAAGTCGGTCAGCTAGCCCGCTCCTTTAACATGATGATCGACCATCTCCAGGGCAGCTACAGGCAAATGGAAGCGACCAAGCAGAGCCTGGAAAAGAGAGTCAAGGAGAGGACCAAGGAACTCCAGTCGGAGATCGGCGACCGCCGCAAGGCCGAGCAGGCCATCCAGGAAGCGAACATGAAGCTCCAGCTGTCCGTCGAAAAGCTGGAGCAGCGCAATGTCGAACTCAAGCTGCTCAACGAGCTCTATGACTCTCTCCAGACGTGTACCTCGGATAAGGAGATCTTCACCGTCTGCGCCCAATACGCCAAGCGAATCTTCCCCGAGTTCGAGGGCATTTTCTTCGTCTATCGGGCCAACCGCAAGTTCCTCGAGCCCGCCGTCGTCTGGGGCGAATCGATCGCCGATTTCGATGTCATGGAGCCGGATGACTGCTGGGCCCTGCGGCAGGCGAAACCTCACGTCGTGGAAAAGCGGAACGCCGGTTTGATCTGTCCCCACATGGAAAACGATGACAAGCTTTTCCAACCTTACATCTGCATTCCCCTGATCACCGGAGACGAGATCATCGGGCTGCTCAACTTGAGATGTCCTCCCTCGTTCGTCTCGGCGGGGTTGAGCCTGGAAGAAATCGGCCAGCACCGGACGATCGAGGTGACCAAGCAGCTCGCCCTGAACTTTGCGGCCCGGATCGCCATGACCTTGGTCAACCTGACTCTGCGGGAGCGGCTGCACCAGCAATCGATCCGGGATCCGCTGACCGCTCTGTTCAACCGGCGGTACATGGAAGAAACTCTCGACCGTGAAATTTCCCGGGCTGCGCGATCGGGACAACCCCTCGGGATCATCATGATGGATATCGACTACCTGAAGAGATTCAACGATACGTACGGCCATGAAGGCGGGGATATGATGCTGCGGGCCTTGGGCAATTTTCTCCAGCAGAATATCCGCAAAGCGGACGTCGCCTGCCGTTTTGGCGGTGATGAATTCCTTCTCATCATGCCCAACGCGGCGCCCAATATCATCATCGACAGGGCGCAAATGCTGGTCAAAGAGGTTCAAAACATCAAACTGACCTTTTCCAACAAGGCCGAAGGAAATATTTCGGCCTCGTTCGGCGTGGCCATGTTTCCCGCCCACGGAAATTCAGGCACCGCTTTGGTCAAAGCGGCGGATGATGCCCTGCTTCTGGCCAAGAAAAAAGGGCGGAGCCAGGTCGTGGTCGCGGGTAGCTGATCGGCCGCGCCTTCGATATGGCTCACAAACCAAGAGACAGGGGGTGCTCGATGAAATTCTATCTATCTTCAACAGGGCGCTGGATCGCTCTGGCCTCGATCTCTTTCCTGGCTGTCATGGTCTTGACGCGGGGAGCGATCCAAGAGGTCAAGGGACCGATCTCCGTTTTCTCCGATGATTCTGCGGCGGTCTTCAAGAAGTTCCAGGACCCTCCTGCCGAATATAGGAGCGCGCCGCTCTGGGTCTGGAATGATCGGGTGACGGCCGAAGAGGTCGACGACCAACTGGCCGATTTCAAAGCCCACGGCATCGGAGGCGTTTTCATCCACCCTCGACCCGGTCTGATCACTCCTTACCTGTCTGAGGAATGGATGTCGCTCGTCCGCCGCGCGGTGGAAGTCGGGAAAAAGCTCGGGATGAAGATCTGGATTTATGACGAGAATTCCTATCCCTCCGGATTCGCAGGAGGCCATGTGCCGGCCGCCATGCCGGATGCCGTCCGCACCGGCTTGAGGATGACGACCGCCGCTGAGCTTCCGAAGACGTTTGACCGCCAGCCCCTGCTCGTCTTGCGCAAAACGGCCATGGGTTTCGAAGAGGTCACGGCCAAGATGCGCGGTGAGAATCCCGGCCCCGGCGAATACTACATTTTTGATTTGAATAAACAGGCGCCCAGCCCTTGGTACGGAGGCTTCACCTATGTCGATATCATGCGCCGGGACGTCACTGAAAAATTTCTGGACGTGACCCTCAATGCCTATAAGCGCGTGATCGGGAATGAATTCGGGACCGTTGTGCCGGGCGTCTTCCAGGATGAGGCCGAGATTTCCCCGGCCGGCGGCCGCGATATGGTCGTCGTCAACTACACACCCGCGCTTTTCAGCCGGTTCCAGGCCAAATGGGGATATGATTTGCGGCTTGTCCTGCCTGCCCTTTTTGATGAGGTCTCCGACTGGCGGCGTATTCGCCACGATTTCTATGCGACTCTCCTGGATCTATTTCTGGAGAACTGGGCCAAGCCGTACTTCGAATATTGTACCGCCAACAACCTCCTCTTCACCGGCCATTACTGGGAGCACGAGTGGCCCCGACCCGCGGTCAACCCGGACAGCATGGCCTTTTGCGCCTACGCCCACATGCCGGGAATCGATATCCTCATGAACAATTTTCACGCCGACACCCACGCCCAGTTCGGCAATGCCCGGGCGGTCAAGGAGATCCGCAGCGCCGCCAACCAGATGGGCCGGCAACGGACGATGTCCGAAACCTTCGGCGCCGGAGGGTGGGATATGACCTTCTCCGACCAGAAGAGGATTGCCGACTGGGAATATGCCCTGGGCGTCAATTTTGTGAATCAGCATCTTTCCTACGTGACGATCAAAGGCGCGCGGAAGCGCGACCATCCGCTGTCCTTTTCCTACCATGAACCCTGGTGGCCTCTGTATAAACCGCTGGGGGATTATTTCGGCCGCCTGTCCGTCGCCCTCTCATCGGGCCAACAGCAGAACCGCATTCTGGTCATCGAACCCACGACCACGGCCTGGATGTATTATTCGCCGCGGGGTGAATCGGACAAGATCAAAGCCATCGGCGATGATTTTCAGAATTTCGTCAACCGCCTCGAGGCCGCCCAGGTCGAGTATGATTTGGGCAGCGAGTCGATGATCAAGGATCAGGGCAAAGTCCAAGAGGGAAAATTCGTGGTCGGCGAACGGGCTTATGAACTCGTTATCCTGCCTCCTTCCTTGGAGACCTTGAACGGAGCGACGGTCGAGCTCCTAGACAAGTATCTCTCTGGAGGCGGACGGGTCCTGTCTTGGGTCGTTCCGCCAAAATTCATTGAGGCCCGAACGAGCGACCGGCTGGAAAAGATGGCCGCCCAATATCCGCGGACGTGGCTCCTTGCAGAGGCGCCGCTCGATTTAAAAAAAGTCGACGAATTGCTCCCGCCGCGGCTCGTCTTTTCCCCAGATGACAGCGATGACTCAGCGCCAAGCCTTCTCTTTCACCATCGGCGCTCTCTCCGGGATTCGGAATTGGTGTTTCTGGCTAATACGAGCGATAAGGCAAAGGCTGCGGGCCATATGCTGGCGCCGGGAGCGAGCTGCGAGCAATGGGATCTTTTTTCAGGGATAGCCACACCCTATCCTTCCCGTCCGGACAAGGGCCAACTCAGGGTGGAGTTCAATATTCCTCCGGGCGGAAGCCTTCTCCTCTGTATCAAGTCCGAGACAGGATCCGAGGCGACCCATCGAAGCGACCGCTCCTCAATCGTTCAGCCTTCGAATCGTACGGCCATCAAGCGTGAATCCCCCAACGTCCTGACCCTGGATTACTGTGACCTCATCCTCGGCGGGAAGACGGAGAAAGACATCTATTTTTATGAGGCCCAGCTCAAAACCTTCAAGCATCACGGACTGGACCGGAATCCCTGGGACAGCGCCGTTCAGTACAAGACGAATATTCTTGATAAAGATCGGTTCGCCCCGGATTCCGGGTTCGAAGCGGCGTTCCATTTTGAATTGGCGGAGGGGGTGAATGCCGGTTTGCTCCAGGCCGTCGTCGAACGACCCGAGCTCGTCCAGGTTTCGATAAACGGCCAGAAGATCGCGCCGCTCAAGGACCGCTGGTGGCTGGACCGAGCTTTCGGCCTCTTCGATATCGGGCCCCTCGTCAAACCCGGGACGAACACAATTCTTTTAAAAGCTTCCCCCTTCACGATCCACAGCGAGCTCGAGCCGGTTTATGTGCTCGGAGATTTCGGCCTTGTCGGCCAGGCTAAAGGTTTCAAGCTCGTTCCAGCTCCGGACTTGAAGCTTGGCCGCTGGGATATCCAGGGCCTTCCCCTTTATTCGGGCGCCGTGAGCTATAAAAAAACATATAATCTGCATCTCAACGACCTCCGGAAGAACCGCTTCTTTGTTGAACTTGGCCGCTGGCTGGGAGCTGTCGCTGAAGTCAAGGTCAACGGAAAATCCGCCGGGATCATCGCTGGTCAGCCATTCCGGCTCGACGTGTCCGGCTTCCTCACTTTGGGGAACAACGATGTGAGCGTCTCGGTCTATGGAACGCTGAAAAACACACTCGGCCCGTTCCATAATAATCCGGAGCTGGGGTCGGCCTGGCCGGGCTCATTCCAGAAGGGCGCCAAGGACGGCTATCCTCCGGGGACGGCTTATAGTGTCGTCGGTTACGGCCTGTTTGAAGATTTTGGGTTGAGGTCAGAAAAAACACGTTAAGGAAGAGCCGTTTGGATTGACAGTCTGTCTCTCCTGAGATATAAGATTTGGCGATTCGCGATGCCGCGATTCAGAATTGACTTCCCAGCTCCGAGCAGGAAAGGAGAACGGTGTGGCTGACAGGATCGGGTTCGATAACGAGCGCTACCTGAGAGAGCAGACGGCTGCCATCTTGGAGAGGGTGCGGCTATTCGGCAACAAGCTTTACTTGGAATTCGGCGGGAAAATTCTCTTTGACTATCATGCCGCCAGGGTTCTTCCCGGATTCGACCCCAATGTGAAAATGCGCCTTCTCCAACAGCTCAAGGACCAGGCCGATATTTTGCTCTGCATTTTCGCCGGCGATATCGAACGCAAAAAAGTTCGGGCGGATTTCGGGATCACGTATGATGTCGACGCCCTCAAGCTGATTGACGATTTGGCCGACGGGGGGATCGATGTCTGCGGCGTCGTTATCACCAGATATGAAGGGCAGCCCTCGGCCAAGGTTTTTAAAAACAAGCTCGAGCGCCGCGCCTTGAAAGTTTATACCCACAGTTTTACCAAGGGCTACCCGACCGATGTCGATGTGATCGTCAGCGACGCTGGTTACGGGGCGAATGAATACATCGAGACAAAAAAACCGCTGGTGATTGTGACAGGCCCAGGTCCCGGGAGCGGCAAAATGGCAACCTGCCTTTCCCAGCTTTACCATGACTACCATCGAGGGATCCAATCGGGATTCGCCAAGTTCGAGACGTTTCCCATCTGGAATCTCCCGCTAAAACATCCCGTCAATGTCGCCTACGAAGCGGCGACTGCGGACATCAAAGATTTCAACCTCGTTGACCCTTTCCATCTCGAAGCCTACGGGACGATCGCGGTGAACTATAACCGCGATGTCGAAATCTTCCCCGTGCTCAAAAGAATTCTGGAAAAAATCACCGGCGCGGAATCCATCTACAAATCGCCGACGGACATGGGCGTTAATCGGGCCGGCTTCGGCATCATCAAGGATGAAGTTGTCCGCGAAGCGGCCCTCCAAGAGCTTATCCGTCGCTATTTCCGCTATCTCTGTGAATACGCCATGGGCTTCGCCGACCACGAGACCGTCGAGAGGGCCGACCTCCTTATGAAAGAAATGAAAGTCCAGCCCGAGAACCGGGGGGTCGTTGCCCCGGCTCGACAGGCTGCCCAGGATGCCAGGGAGAAGGGCAAGGGAAACAAGGGGATTTTTTGCGGGGCGGCTATCGAGCTCAACGACGGCTCGATCGTCACAGGGGAAAACTCGCCCCTGATGCATGCCGGGTCCAGCCTGATCTTGAATGCCATCAAAAGACTTGCCGAAATTCCTGAGAAAATCCCGCTCCTGTCCCCGGCGATCGTCGACGCAATTGCGAACCTCAAGGAAAACATCCTTGGGGCGAAATCGACCAGCCTGGACGTGGAGGAAGTCCTGATTGCCCTCAGCATCAACGCCTCGTCAAATCCGGCGGCTCAGCTGGCTCTGGAGAAGCTGAAGGCCCTCAGCGGCTGCGAAGTCCACATGACTCATATGCCCACGCCGGGCGATGAGGCCGGGCTGCGGCGCCTCGGGCTCAACTTGACCAGCGATCCGAATTTTTCGAGCAAAAGCCTTTTTGTCTCCTGACCTGGAGAGGAGCTTCCTCAAATTGCCCTGAATGATTTTTAGGGCCGGGCAGCCTCGTCCTTTTCGAACCGGCCTTGACAGGAGGGAAGGATGAAGAGTTTTTGGGGCTATTTTGTCGGCGCGATCATCAAACCTCGGGCGACGTTCCTGACTCTTGTCATCGATCCCAAGCAGGTTTCGAAAGGGGTCAAGGCGCTTCTGTTCATGGGAATTCTGTATACGATCACGGTGGCCTGTTTTGCCGGGAGCGGTGCCCTGATCGTGGCTCCGGCCTTCATTAATCTTTCTCCGGAAAACTATTATTTCTGGGAGATGTTTTTTGCCATTCCCGTCGTCTTTATAGGCTGGATTCTGGCGGCGGGGTTCGGCCACCTTCTGAGCAAGGGGGGGAAAGGGCGCGGCACTTTTGAAGGGACTCTGGCCTGCCTCGGGTTTGCCGTGACCGTCCCGCAGCTGGCGACCTGGATTCCTGAGACGATCTTTGCCATTTGCCTCCTCTCTGGGATGAAGCAGACAGAGATGATGGAGCGCACAGCGCAGCCGGGCTTCTGGCAGACATTCGTCATCGCCTATCAGGTCGTAGCCGTCCTCTGGATGCTGATCCTTGTCATCACCGCGATCATCACGACTCAGAAAATGCGGTGGTGGCGGAGCCTGCTCGTCGGATTGCTCACGACGGCCCTCTTCATGGCCATGATGCTGATCTTTATCCGTTGATCCGTCGGCTTCATGATCGACATCAAAGAACACGTCTACCAGGATGATCCGAACGAGGGCCATCCGGATGTCCGGACCAAGCTTAAAGATGTTGCCTATTTCTTTATCGGCAATGGCAGGATTCAGGGCGCCGTCCAAATAGCCCCTGCCGGAGAAGGCACACCTGTCGGCCTCCTGATCATGAATCCTGAGGTGCTTGGGAAAAAAAGAGACGCCCTCACTATGGATAATCGGACGGGCCTGGAAATGACGTCGATCCGGGTGCTGGACGACGCTTCCGTCTATGAGGCCCGACCCCTGAGCGTAAAAGCTTTTTGGTCGGAAACGCAGAATGTGCCCACGGTCTGCGTCCGCTGGCAGGACGGGGACGTGGACATAGAAGAAAAATTCCGCTGCCCGGAAAAAGATGTGCCCATGATTCTCCGTGAGGTCCGTCTCAGGAGCCGGAGCCGGCGGCGAAAAAAATATCGCCTCAGAACTGGGATCGGGACGATGATGAGGGAGATAGAATTCGACACGCGGCCGCGGGAAGAAAAACGCCTCGCCATCGGCTATTTCCTCTTGGCGGCACAGAATAAGGTCCTTATAGAGTTTGGGCGAAAATCGGCGGCCGGGGCTGAAACCGAAGTGCACTGGAAAGGCCTCTCCTCAATCTCGTTCGGACATTCGAAGCTGGATTACTTTTTTCGGGCTTCAAAGTTCCAGCTTCCCGCCGTCATTTCCCGCTCGGGCCGTGTCGATGGCGGCATCTGGCAGTACAACCGGGAGTGGCTGCGGGACCAGGCCATGGTGGCTTTGGCTCTGACCATGACCGGCCATCGGGCTCTCGCCCGGACGATGTTCATCCGGCTCTTTGAAAAATTCGTCACTCCCGAAGGAGATGCGATCGACTCGAGCGAGAAGCGCGATCCCGATGAAGTGGAACTCGACCAGAACGGATTTCTTCTTTATGCCTTCAAAGATTATGTTCTTTGGACGGGGGATCTCCAAACTGCCGTGGACCACTGGGAGAGAATCGTCGTGACAGCCGAATTTCCCCTGACCAAGCCCTTCCGCCACCAGCCGTCAGGATTGCTGGCCAACCGCCGAGAATTCTGGGAGCGGCACCGCGCGCACGGCATCCAGCCCGGCCTTGAGCTTGCCCACCAGCTCTATGCCTCGATCGGTTTATCGGCGGCGGCAGTCCTGGCCCGGAAGCTGGGCCGGGCAGCTGACGCAGCGCGTTGGGATAAGCAGGCCGCGAGAATCAAAAACGCCATGCTGGAAAGCGCAAAATTCCGGCTCTGGGACGAGCGCGGTTTTATCAAACGGCGGGGGATTGACGGCCGAGTTCAGGAGAAGATACGGGCAGGTCGCGGATCGGGTCTACCGCCCGAAGCGCCTTTGGCCGGGCCGGGCGAACATTTTCTAAATCCCGATACCTCCTCAGCTCTCCCGGTCGCTATGGGGTTTGTCCCTCCTCGTTCGCCGCTGGCAAAATCGACGATCGCCTCGCTCGAAATTCTCTGGAACCAGGTCTGGAAAGGCGGCGGCTATGGCCGCTACCATGCCAGTTCCGAACCTGATTCGGCGGGCGCTTGGCCTTTTCCGTCTTTATTCGTCGCCCGGGCCTCTGCGGAAACTGGAAATTTCAAGAACGTTTGGCGGATCTTGAAATGGCTGGATACCGTTCCCGGCGCGCGAGCCGGCTCCTGGTTTGAGTTCTACGGCCAGCGCCTGGCCCCGCCATTCCCCCAAGTTGGCATCGTCCCCTGGAACTGGGCGGAGCTAATCATTCTGTTCGTTCATCATCTTCTGGGAATCCAGCCGCAGGAGAATTTTCTCCGTATCCGACCGCGGCTCCTTCCCGGGCTCAAAAAAGTCAAGGCCTCGTTTCCGTTCAGAGGCAAAAAGCTGGAGATCGAGATCCGGAAGATCCCAAAGGGAAAGCTATCAGATTTCCGGTCGAATGGAAAAATTCTGACATCATCTCCGGCCGAAGCCGCCATTGAATATCCCGGCAAAGATCTCAGGATTCAGGTTTGTCTGTCTCCTTGAGCCATTTTCGCATTCCCGACATCGATTCGCGACCGGCTTTATCATCCCTGGGGCATAGAGATCTGGCTCGGCCGTTCAGGGCGGTTTTTTTGGTGTATAATAACAAAAAATGAGAGTCATAAGAGAACATCGATATTTGTTTTATGGGGCCTTTATGACAATCTGCGCCATGCTTGCCCTAGCTTGCGTTCAGTCAAAAACACATCCGGGCATGAATGTGCTGCTGATCACCCTTGATACGACTCGAGCCGACCGGCTGGGCTGTTACGGCGATAAGCTGGCTCAGACGCCCCAGCTCGATTCGCTGGCCCGAGAGGGCATTGTATTCGAACGGGCTTACACGCCGGTCCCCTTAACCTTGCCCGCCCACTGTTCCTTGCTCACCGGCCGCTGGCCTTTCCAACATGGGGTGCGCAACAACGGCCGAAGCATGCTCAAGGATGAAGAAAAAACACTGGCTGAAGTCCTGACCGGCCGTGGCTATCAATGCTCGGCCTTGCTCGCCTCCTATATCCTGTCGGCCAAGTTCAATTTGAATCAAGGATTTTTTCTTTATGACGACCGGCTGCGATTGACCGCTCAAGTCGGCGATATGGACGCTGAAATATCCGCCGCCGAAGTCTATAAAAAATATCAGGCCTGGCAGCGGATCGCGAAACAGCCCTTCTTTTTATGGCTACACTTTTTTGACCCTCATAAGCCGTATGCGCCGCCCGCCGCCTTTTTAGCTGGCGCCAACGGCGATGGTTATCGCGGGGAAATTGCCTATGTGGATGACACGGTGGGCAAAATCGTCGCCGATCTGCGCCAAAAGGGCATGTTTGAAAACACGGTGCTGGTCGTTGTCGGCGATCATGGTGAGGGTTTTGGCGAACACGGCGAATCCGGCCACGGGATCTTCTGCTACCAAGAAACCCTTCGTGTTCCTTTCATTTTATACAACCGGCGGCTTTTTCCGCAGTCGAAGAGGGTTCAAACGCCGGTTTCGTTGATTGATGTTATGCCCACAGTCCTTCATCTGCTGGGCTTGGAGAAGGATCTTGACCATGGTCCGTCCTTTCAGGGCAGGGATCTGCTGCCCCTGCTCGGAAAAGATAAACGGGAGCAGACGGACAGGGCTCTGTATTTCGAAAGTTTTTATGGCCGAGATGAGAACAATTGGGCTCCGCTTGTGGGCGTGACAGTGAACGATTGGAAGTACATCTCTTTGCCTGAAGCTGAACTGTATCAATTGAATCAAGACCCGAATGAGAAAAATAACCTTTTTGCTCAGAATCAAGAGACGGCCGTTGACTTAGATGCCAAATTAAAACAACTTCTTCAAAACCAGGAAGAGCAGGGAAGGCCAGCCAGCCATCAAACCATCACCGCGCAGGATAAGATGAAGCTGGAGAGTTTAGGCTATGTCTCTGCTTTCTCAAAGTCGAGTCTCCCGGGAGTTGATCCCAAGACCGGAATCCAATGGCAGCTGATTATGGAGAGGTTGGTCCAAGAACTTGATGCGGGCAAACTGCAACTGGTTGAACAAGAGCTCAACGACCTGTTTAAAAAACCCCAGGCTTTGAATTATCCCTATCTCTACACCTTGCGCGGCCATCTTCTGGAGAGGAAAAAAGATTGGCTACAGGTCGAAGCCAACCTTCAAGAAGCCATTCGGGTCTTTGACCGCTCCCACGAGCAGGCGGAGACGTTTCGCTTAAACCTTCTCGAATTCTATGTTGCCGGCAAGCGCTGGGTGGAAGCTCGAAAACTGGCCGTGGATATCCAGGCCAGGAATCCTAGGCAAGCCAAGGTTTATGAGGCCTTGGCCCGAATTGAGCAGGGGCAAGATCATTGGGAATCGGCGGCGAGACAATTATTGACCGGGATCAGGCTGGAGCCAAACAATATCAATCTGCGCTTGCTCATGGTCAACCTGTTGATGAAACAAAATCAATGGTCACAAGCCAATGATGAGTTGGCTTTCATTTTAGAGAATGAAGACGCCGGGCGAAATGAAGATATTTTGTTTTCAGCGGCCATGGTGAATGTTCAGTTGAAAGAATTGGAAAAGGCGGAGAAATACCTAGCCCGGATCGTCGAGATCAATCCTTGCGGCCGCACCTATTTCGATTATGGCGTGATGCTTTGGAAAAATCAAAAGCCGGCTTTAGCCGTCATCCAGATGACAATCGCTTTAGAAAAATACCGTTCTCAATTGACGGCCGACGAGATCCAGTTGGCTGAAAAAATAGTACACAAAAGTCCCCGACAGCGATGAAGGAGTTTGCGGACGTCAGATGGGGGAGGAATAGCATGCGGAAAAAAAGCTTAGGCCTCGTATTCGCTCTTGCTCCTTTTCTTTTTTTGCCATCCGCCGCAGTGAGCGCAGGCTGGGCCGAAAAAGAATTCCGGCCCCACCCCGCCTATGCCCTTCTTGAAAAGCTGGTCCGGATTCTGCCGCAGATGTCCGTCCTCCAGGCATCGAGTCATAACAAAAAAGGCGTCAATGGCGACGCCGGCTGGCCTCTCTATAAAGACTCACACGGGGACGAGGTCATCTTCGACGCGGCCGGTCCCGGGTGCCTCAAGAGTCTGTGAGGCACCGCCTTTGATCCGAACGCTATCCTCCAGTTTTATTTCGACGGCGACAAGGACGCGCGCCTGCGGATCAACATCCTCGATTTTTATCAAGGCAAGAATCCGCTCTTCCCTTCGCCTCTGGTTTCCTACGAGAAACGCGGCGCATGGGGCGACGCGCCGTTCGCCGGCAACTCATTTGTCCCCATTCCCTTCGCCAAATCCCTCAAAATCAGCGTCAGGGGCGAGTCGCGATTCTTCCACATCATCTACGAGAAATATCCTTATCCCGCCGCCGTCGAGACTTTTACGGGGAAGGAAAGCCGGTCAGGGCTGCTGGACAGCTTCGCCAGGCTGGGGGAGGAGCCATTCGACCCAGGCGATTTGACTGCTACGACCGTCGTGACTCCGACCGTCGATCCAGGACAAACAGTCTCGCTCCTCAAAATTGATAACGCGTCTGGCATCATCCGCGAGATTCTCATCGAGGCCGAGGGCGCCTATTTTACAGCCATCTATCATTCCGGCGAAACAGTGTACGGCCATGACTGGCTGCTTGACGAGGGTCAGGGACCGGGATGGTTCGTAGGAGTCGTTCAATCCATGATGAATTCCCATTACTGCGAGGGCAACGAGCATTTCACTCTCGACGGCGCCGTCTCGCCCCAGTTAAACGGCACCGGGACTGAAGACTACTATCTCGCCTGCTTTTGGCCGAACCCCGACTTCGACACGCCCTTCGGCTGCGTCGCCGGCAATATCCTTGAGGAGGGAGGCGGCGATCTCGCCGGAGCTTATCATGTACCGGCAAGCTACAGCCGGTTTCACCTGGAGGCCCCCATCCCGTTTTTTTCAGCGATCGATGCCCGAATCCAGCATGGCGGGCAAAGCGATATCCTCTCGAATTACAGGAGCCTTGGCTTCGCTTACGTTCGGAAGTCCCCAGCGCTCTTTCCGACAGATTCCATTATTATCGGTCTTCCGGCGAGCGAAAAAGCCCATGGCTACGAGGCCGCCGCGAGCAGCCCCGCGACCGAGCTCAGCGCTTACCCCGAAGGAGAGCATTTCGAGACGCGAATAAAAGCGTCCGGACGCCATCATACGGGCGGCGAGATCCGGTTCAGGATCGCCGTCGATCCTGCGAACGACGGGGTCCGGCTCCGGAGGCGGATCGACCAGAAAAACGCCCGCCAGAAAGCCCTGGTCTATGTCGACGGACGGTACGCAGGGTGCTGGTATTATGGATACGAGAATGAATACCTGAGATGGAATGACACGGATTTCGAAATCGCTTCTTCTTTCAGCCGCGGCAGAAAATTCCTCGAGATCAAGCTCTTGGTCAAGACAGACGACGGCGAAGACGCCTTTTCGGACTTTGGCTATAGCGTCTATTGCTATAAATAGGAACATAATAGTTAATTCGGTGGCCCGAGGGCTGCGGCAAAGGCCCGGTTGAAATGAAAGCGATTTTTGCATTACACTAGCAAACCCGAATTTGGGATAAATGCCATGACGGACTCGGCGGCTTCCAATAAAATCATCGTCCTCATCGTGGCGACCGTGGCCGCCTTTCTCACGCCGTTCATGTCTTCGTCCGTCAATATCGCCCTTCCTTCGATCGGCAAGGAATTCGGGATGACGGCCGTAGCCCTGGGCTGGGTAGCGACTTCCTATCTTTTGACGACGGCCATGTTTCTCGTTCCCTTCGGCAAGGCCGCCGATATTTACGGCCGGAAGAAAGTCTTCGGCTGGGGGGCTCTCATCTATACCGTGGCCTCGGTGCTGTCAACGGCCTCCCATTCCACGGCCTTCTTGATCGGATCCCGCGTCCTCCAGGGCATCGGCGGCTCGATGTTTTATACGACGGGCGTCGCGATCCTGACATCTGCCTACCCGCCGGGCGAGCGGGGAAGAGTCCTGGGCATCAATGTCTCTTCAACTTATATCGGCCTTTCCCTCGGACCGGTGCTTGGCGGTTTTTTGACCCAGCATCTCGGCTGGCGGAGCATCTTCTGGTTCCATGGAATTTTGGGGGCGGCGCTTGTTGTGCTCGTTTTTTGGATGCTTCGCGGCGAATGGGCCGAAGCCAAAGGTGAGGCGTTTGACATGACAGGCTCCGTTATTCTGGGCTTGACCCTGGTCGCGGTGATGTTCGGATTCTCGATCCTGCCGCGGATTCTAGGGGGAGGCCTGATTGCGGCGGGATTGGCCGGCGCGTTCGTTTTTGTCCGCTGGGAGCTCAAGACGGAAGCCCCGGTGCTCAACATGAACCTCGTCCGGCGGAATACAGTTTTCGCTTTCTCCAACTTGGCTGCCCTGATCAATTACAGCGCGACGTTTGCCGTCGGCTTCTTGATGAGCCTCTACCTTCAATACCTTAAAGGCTTGAGCCCGCAGAAAGCGGGCTTGATCCTGATCGCCCAGCCTGTTGTCATGGCCCTCTTTTCCCCCCTGGCCGGAAAGCTCTCGGACCGCATCGAGCCTCAGCGGATCGCTTCGGTGGGGATGGGTTTCTGCGCGGCGGGGCTTTTTCTTCTGTCCTTTGTCGGCCGGCAAACGGCGCTCGTTTATGTCGGAGCTGCGCTGGTCGTCCTGGGGTTCGGATTCGCCCTCTTTTCGTCTCCGAACACCAACGCGGTCATGAGCTCCGTAGACAAACGGTATTATGGAGTGGCTTCGGCGATGCTGGGGACGATGCGGATGACGGGGCAAATGCTGAGCATGGGTGTGGCCATGCTGATTTTTGCGGTTTATATCGGGCGCGTTCGGATCATGCCCTCCAACTATCCTCAGTTCCTGGCCGCACTCAGGATCGCTTTTCTTTTCTTCACTGCGCTCTGCGCGGGAGGCATATTTGCTTCGCTGGCGCGGGGGAGGCTCCGTTCGGACTCGAACTAAGGAGAGCGGCCCTCATCTTTTCGACCCGCTCTGCTGGGAGAGGCAGAGCAGGGTCATTTGAGGGGAGGAGGAAGATATCATGTCGGCATTTCATATGCAGAAGAGTGAACGGGAAATCCAGGACGCCGAAGTCCTCGAAGAAATCCTAGCCCACGGCCGCTACGCCGTGATCGCTCTCTGCCGCAACAACGATCCCTACCTCGTCACCCTGAGCTATGGGTACGACTCCGGCCGAAGGGCGCTCTACTTCCATACCGCCCACAAAGGACTGAAGATGGAATATATTCAAGCGAACCCGTCGGCCTGTGCCACAGTCATTGAGGACAGAGGCTATATCATGGGGGAATGCGCCCATGCCTACCGTTCGGTCGTCTGTCGGGGGATATTGCGCGCTGTCGGCGGGATCGAGGAAAAGAAATATGGGATAGAGGTCTTGCTCAGGCATCTTGAAAAAGACCCCGAGGTTGTGAGAAAAAGATCATTGGCCAGCGACCGGGATTATGCCCGGGCGACGATTTTGCGGCTGGACATCACGGAGATCACCGGCAAAGCCGGACAATAAGATCGAGGGAGAAGGTCCATGCCTCCTTTGCCAGCGGCGCAATTTTGGATTCGAAAGCTCGGGCTGAGGCCTCATCCCGAGGGGGGATTTTTCCGGGAAATGTACCGCGCCCCCGAGTCTATCCGGAAAAACGCGCTTCCGCCGCGCTATGCTGGAAGGCGGAGTTACTCGACCTCGATCTATTTTCTATTGATATCCGGGAGGGCATCGCGCTTTCATCGCCTGAGGTCGGACGAAATCTGGCATTTCTACGAGGGCAGCCCCTTGACCCTCCACCTTCTGGCTGCCGGCGGCCGCCATTCGCGAATCCGGCTGGGCCGGAACGCCTCGGCCGGCCAAGTTTTTCAGGCCGTCCTGCCGGCCGGCACGTGGTTCGGGGCGACGGTCGACCGCCGCGGTTCTTACTCTCTCGTCGGCTGCACCGTTGCACCAGGCTTCTCCTTCGCGGACTTCGAGCCAGGCCGCCGGGCTGAGCTTCTGGCCCGCTTTCCTCGACACGCCCGGCTGATTAAGGCCTTGACCTAGCTTGAAGGCAGTTGCCAAATAGCCCGTAATCCGATATATTATATAGGAATCCAGCCAAACATGGAGAACGAACGTTTCCGGGAAAGGATGGCCGATCATGGATAGACATATCAACGAACAAATCTCTGCGGTGGGGGCCGTCGATTGGGACCGCCGGCTTTTTGATTCTCTGATTCCTCTGCCCGACGGCACGAGCTACAACGCTTATCTCGTCCGGGGGGGTGAAAAGACAGCCCTATTGGATACCGTCGATCCCACGAAAACTGAGATTCTTTTCGAGAACTTGAGCGGGGTGGCTGAGATCGATTATGTCGTTTCCCATCATGCCGAACAAGACCACTCCGGTTCGCTCCCGGCGGTCTTGGGAAAATATCCGAAGGCCAGGCTGGTCTGCACGCCCAAGGCCAAAGGCATGCTCCTCGACCACCTCGACGTGGCTGAGAACCGGATCACGACGGTCCAGGACGGGGACACGATCGAATTGGGCGGCCTGACGCTCGAATTCCTCCACACGCCCTGGGTTCATTGGCCCGAGACCATGTGCTCCTACCTGCGTCAGCACCGAGTTTTGTTTAGCTGCGACTTTTTCGGCTCCCATTTGGCCACCTCAGACTTGTTTATCAAGGACGAGGGACGCGTTTATGAAGCCGCTAAACGCTATTATGCCGAGATCATGATGCCCTTCCGGACCGCTATCCAGAGAAACCTGGACAAGCTCAAGGATCTGAAGATCGACTTCATCGCCCCCAGCCATGGCCCCGTTTACAACAAGCCGGAATTTATTATAGATGCCTATAAGGATTGGGTCTCTGACGTCCCGAAGAACGAGGTCGTTATTCCCTATGTTTCCATGCACGGCAGCACGCAGAAGATGGTCGAGCACCTGGTCAAGGCGCTCATCGAGAGGGAAGTCGTGGTCCACCAGTTCAACCTGACCGGCGGGGATATCGGCAAGCTGGCCATCACCCTCGTCGATGCTGCGACGATCGTCCTGGGAACGCCGACCGTCCATGTCGGCCCCCACCCGAACGTCGTCTGCGCCGCCCACTTGGCCAACGCGCTCAGGCCCAAGGCTAAATTTGCTTCGGTGATCGGTTCGTTCGGCTGGGCGACCAAAGCCGTCGAGCAGCTCGCCGCGATGATTCCGAATTTGAAGGTCGAGGTCCTTTCCCCCGTCATCTGCCGCGGGCTTCCCCGGGCCGCGGATTTCGCCTCCTTAGACGGGCTCGCGGATACGATCGTCCAGAAACATACGGCGCTTGGCCTCGAATAGCCGCGCCAAAACACCAGAATCGCTTCGACCGAACCCGGGTTGTGGCTCCCGTCTGCCAAGATGAAACGGCAAAAAAACCGCCTCTTTTCATCGGGGACGATTTCCCGTCGTCCTGCCGCCTTGCCCTCTCCCAGTTTGATATAACGGTGTTTTATTACAGGATTTAGCGGGGGGTTTT
>Ga0315268_10003328_pt1 | contig 17744 bp, 11 predicted proteins | sample C1_top_MG_FD_204535 | JGI IMG/M metagenome (GOLD analysis project Ga0315268, IMG submission 204535) | Sediment microbial communities from Yellowstone Lake, YNP, Wyoming, USA - C1_top | ecosystem: Environmental > Aquatic > Freshwater > Lake > Sediment | place: USA: Wyoming | collected 2017-08-01
CACGCCACTGCCCGTTTGGGTCTGCGAAAAATGTGGCTCCAAAGTCTTGGTCAGTAGCAAGAAGGAACTGGCAGAGAAATCCTTGAAGCCTCTTCCAAAAAATTTCGAGCTGCACAGACCCTGGGTAGACCGAGTCGTCTTCAAATGCGAAGAATGTGGAGGTTTGATGAAGCGTGAGCCATTCGTTCTAGACTGCTGGTTTGACAGTGGCTCCTCTCCATATGCAAGATTCACTGACGAAGAATTCAGGAAGTACGTGCCCGTGAATTTTTTAACCGAGGCGATAGACCAAACGCGGGGCTGGGCGAACACACTGCTGTTGTTATACGTGACTTTGACAGAGAAGCCCAAAGCACCTTACAAAGCGTTCCTATTTCAGGGGCACGTGTTAGACGCGAGAGGAAGGAAGATGAGCAAGAGCTTGGGCAACGTGTTAGATGCGAACGCGCTTTTAGCTAAGACTTCGGCGGATATTTTCCGTTTCTACGTGCTCTGGAAGTGCTCGCCCGTTGACTCGATGAATTTCGATGTGCAGGAGCTGAGCAAACGTCCATACCAAGTGTTAGGCACATTGTATCACCTGCACAGGTTTTTCATGCAGAACGCCGAGTACGACAACTTCGACCCGAAAGTGCACACGCTGGATTGGGCTGAGAAAAACAAGGCGCTGAAGCCAGTAGACTATTGGTTGCTTTCTAAGCTTCAAGGCACTGTCAAGCGTGTAACTGCGAAGCTGGAGAGCTGCGAGTTTCAGTTCGCCACTTCTGAGCTTGAAGAGTTTGTCGTAGACGTTCTCAGTTGCGAGTACGTGCCCATGGTGCGCAAAGACTTGTGGACAGACGACCCTGAGACTCTGAACAGAAGATTAGCCGTCTACACAACACTCTATCACACGTTAAAAACACTAGTTCTACTCTTCAATCCAATCACGCCATTCTTGTGTGAGGCTTTACACCAAAGAGTCTATCGCGAGTTAGACGCTAATCTGCCCGAATCGGTGAATTTCGAAAACTGGCCTACGCCTGATAAGGCTTTAGAAAATAAGGCTCTGGAACAAAAATTCGAAGCGCTGCAAAGACTGGTCTCATTGACCTATTCGACCAGACAAGCGGCAAAGCTGAAGCGCCGCTGGCCACTGCAGAAAGTTCAGGTCGTGGCGTCTAAGGATGTTCACGAGGCTTTAAGCGATTTGGAAGACTTGTTTCTCGAGTTGGCTAACGTGAAAGCCGTCGAGTATTCGGCTAAGCTGCCCAAGAAAAATGTTGAGGGGTGGACTGTGGCTTCTGATGGCGACGTACATGTTAGGCTCTCCACAAAGCGTGATGAGGCGTTGGTTGGTGAAGGCATAATGCGCGATTTGGCGAGGCGTGTGCAGTCGCTTAGGAAGGAACTGGGCTTCTCACCCACAGACATGCTAGAAAAAGTGCACTTGGCAGAATTAGATACTGAAACAGTAAAACTACTAATGCCCTTCTTGAAGGAAATGGCAGAATTGGTCAGAGCGAAAGTGGTTCAGGTACACGCTAAACGATCAGAAGTGCAGGCGGAATGGCACGAGTACGCCTTAGACAACACTAAGATGTACGTCGCCATCACGAAATAGCGTTACCCTCTCACTTTCAATACCAACTCCGCTGTTCTTTTTCCAAGCCACTTGCACATCTCTATTTCTTTTTCGTTTGGCTTCCCGACCGCTGCAGCGCCATAGTGCTTGTCATCATGCCTTCCTTGAACAATCATACCGTGCACAAGCATAGCCTTCAAAATCGACAATAGGGTTGTTTCTGCTCCGCTTGCAGTTCCGCCAGAACTAGTGAAGGCGGCGCCTACTTTGCCTGCGAGTTTCCCGTGAATATCGACGGACCCGTCGAAGAAGGTTTTGATTTTTCCCGACATTAGACCGTAAAAGGTGGGTGAGCCTACTATAATTCCGTCCGTGTTGAGCAGATCTTCATTCGTTGTTTGATCAACATTCTTAATAGCGACTTCTATGTCTTTGACCTGTTTTGCGCCTTCCGCAACTGCAGAAGCCATTTTCTCCGTGTTTCCCGTTCGCGAATCATAAATGATTAGAATTTTAGCCATGCCTAATCACGGTTTTGGAAATAGAAGTGTGTAGCTATTTCAGTCTTGCCGCTAGTCATTGAATGTATGACGCGCTGGATTTGTCAAAGTTTCGCACAAGTTCAACAGTTGCGTTAGAGGGAAGTCTCGTGTCCATCGGAAAATGGGCAACGTGTGGAAAATAGGCAGCAACGCCCTTTCTCGCCATAACAGTCGCCGGATGACTAGCGCCTAAGGCGAGTTCGCACACTTCTTGCGTCAACTCTTGAACACGTTCCTCATTCAAATAGCCCAATGAGTGCAGGTACTCATGAAGCAGGAGTAAAAAGCAGTACCCGTTGTAGACTCTCTTCTCGGTCTTCTCCATGGCTATTTTCAACGGCGCCTTGTTCATGACTATAATGTTCGAGCCCACAGGATATAAAGCCCCGATGAAGTAGCCCCTCTTCATGCCCAAGTTAACTAAGCCAAGCATCAAGCCTGCACGGTGACGATTGAGGAAACGCTTAACCACGCGCTTGACGAGCTCGAAGATGTCGGCGAAACTCTCGTAACCATCAAGTTCGAGGCCGATGCTTTCTGTGCTTTCCAGTGGCGAGACACTCCGCTTCGTTTAAAAAAGAAACGCGCTGCAGTGTTTCATAAACCTTCCTAAAACCTAGAAAAGAGTTGCCAACGGCGCTATGCTGAGCAAAAAGATGGCAACCAGCAACAGCGAAGAGATTTTTCTGCCCGTCGAAAGCTTTGAGACGTCATCTAACGGTCCAGGATGCCTAAAGACAGAGAGGAACAGCACGAAAAAGAGCATAAGCCAATATCCGAAGTAAAGCAGGATGGCGAAGGACAAAAACGTGAGAATCCAGCGCGCCTTATCTCCCAGCAGACTCCTCACGGTGTGTCCGCCATCGAGCATTCCCGTGGGCAACAGGTTAAGAGTTGTTATAATCATTCCAACCCAACCAGCAAACGCAACGGGATGTAATAATAAGGAGTAGCTTCCTTGCACCGCAGGTGTCTTGACCAAAGCCGTTTCTAAGAGTTCAAATAGTATAGGCACCTGAATAATCGCAGTGTTAGCTGGCAACTGAGAAGCCTCAACAATGGGCGAGAGCATCACGCCGATGGCGGTCACGATAATTGTTACTATGAAACCTATCACTGGACCGCTCGCGCCCAGGTCGAAGAGCGCATCTTTGTTAGGCGAGAGCGACTTTTGCTGAATGACCGCGCCGAAAGTGCCTATGGGCGGAAGCCCTGGTATGAAATAGGGATACGTTGCCTCCACATGGTGTCTGTCTGAAGTTAATTTATGTCCCATCTCGTGAGCGCCGAGTATGGCTAAAATCGCCACAGTAAACTCAACCGCACCTACATACGGGTTGGGTATGGTCTCGGGTAAAGCCGCTGAGAGGAGATAACCCGAAATAAATGTAGTCACGATGGTCGCAGCCAAGAGCACTATGTTAATAATTGGACGATGCTGCCGAGTTGTAGGCTTCGGAATAACCCGCAGCACCGTTCTGTCTCCGAGCCGCCTCAAAACGGGAATAGCCTTGATTTCCTCCAGCTTCGCAACGAGTCTTAAAAATGCCGTCTTGGAATCTTTGCCGAGTTTTACGTAGAAAGTGGGCACACCCAACTCGAGCAACTTATCTTCCACAGAGAATTCTGACTCCACCATGCGACTTATGCCCTCGAACTGATTGGCATCAAACCCTTGCTCTGCTGGTAATGGTATGTCGCTCATGTTGAATCGTTAGGAAAATGTGGATGGAGGTATTAGAATATTATGCAAAGGCAAACGCCTATTCTAAATCTGAATCAGAGTTTGAACCGCTAAGAACTTTTTAATAAAACGCTCTGAAGATACCCTCTCGAATGTCTTGTACATACCTCAAACCAGGTTGGACAAAACGCTTGAAAATAGCCATTATGTACAGTCACTTAAAGGAGAAGGGCGGCGCTGAAAACGTCATCCTAAAACAGACTGAACTCCTCAACCACAGCCATCACGAGACTCTCTCATACTTTGCCTACGTAGACAAAAAATTCGCGCGTCGCTCGAGCAACCCACACTGCTACGTCAAAAGCTACTTTAGCTCACTCTTACCCAAGAGCAAGACTGCGAGGATTCTTCTTTCAATTCCGTTAGCACCATTAACGCTGAAGAGCCTCAAGGACGCCGATGTTCTCCTATGCCACGGTTATGGACCTGCACCCTGGATTGGATACATACTTAAAAAAATGAGACGAACAAGGTATGTGAGTTATATTCATTCACCTCCGCGTTTTCTTTACTTGGCGCCTGAGGATAGAAATCTCTGGAGATTTGACGACACACGCGACCTGATTTTCTTGCTCAGCAAACTCGGCGGACAACTATTGAAGAAAATCGATCTACTCGGAGTATCTAACTCTGATAAAGTATTGGTCAACAGCCAGTTTACGGCGCGTCGAGTGAAAAAAATTTACGACGTAGACCCAGTAGTCTGCTATCCTCCAGTCGACATTAAAACCTACAAACCCGTGGCTAAGAAAGTTGTCAAAAAGGTCAAGGCAAAACTCGGCGGACCCCTAGTTCTTTCTACGGGCAGAATTGCCGCCGTGAAACGATGGGAGTGGCTCATAGAAATGATGCCGTACATAACCAAGAGTTTTCCATCCGCGACCTTGGCAGTCACGGGTGAAGTTTCCAGAGAAAACGCGGCTTACGTTCAACAACTCATGCACTTGGCAAAGATACTGGGCATGAAAGAAAACATTAAGTTCCTAGGCTTTCAACAACTCGACGACTTGATAGCCCTCTACAACGCCGCCGATGTCTATGTCTATCCCGTGCCAAGAGAGGATTTCGGCTTAGGCCCCGTGGAAGCCATGGCTTGCGGCACTCCAGCCGTGGTCTGGAATGATGGAGCGGGACCATGCGAAACAGTCACTCCTGGGAAGACTGGGTTCAGAGCGGAGCCTTATTTTATTGAAGACTTTGCAGAGAAGACGATGAAGGCGTTCGATATCGATAAAGAAGACATGCGTGATTTCGCCTACAATTTCGTGAAAAACAACTATTCTCCAGAAAGACATCTGGAAACATTAGAAAACGCCCTGACAGAAGCTATTGCGCAGTAACGTGGTGCACATTGAAACGAAAAACCACGGGTCCACGAATGTTTAGTATATTTTTCCATCCAAGTCCTTACGTTACCGCTGTGGGTGGCGCAGAAAAGCGTTTTCTCGAGACCTCTAAAGTTTTTGTTGAAAAAGGGTTGGAACTCGTTGTTTTAGAGTCGAATCCAAGTCTTCTGGAAAGAAAAAATGGCTATTATAAGCTTTACACTTTATCCAGCCCATTTTCAGCGTGCCGTGGTTGGTTCACGATTTATTTGGACTGGATTTTGTGGGTGATGCTGGCGTGTTTTCGTTCTGTGTCCATAATCCACAGGACAAGGTGTCGTCTCGTGTTTGCACCAAATAATACTGTGCCAAATCTGCTGCCCGCCTATTTTGCCCACACTGTAACTCGTCTGCCACTTTGTGTAGTGGTTCATCACATGGACGTAACGTCAGAAAACACGCAGAAAGGCTTTCAGATGGTTTTCAGTGCATACAGAAAAATTGGTTATACAGCGTCAATTTCTTTTCTGAAAACTCTAGCATTTATCATCGTTACAAGATTGCTGAAGGAAGCCAATGTTTGCATCACGGTTTCAAACTTCACCGCTCAAACACTCACGCGTCTAGGCGCCGCATCCCGCAGAATCCGTATAAGCGGAAATGGCATAGACCCGCAACTCATTAATCAAATTTCTGCGTTGCAAAAGAAGGCGTACGATGCGGTTTTCGTCGGAAGAATTTCGAAAGAAAAAGGCGTGTTCGACCTTTTGGAGGTATGGCGCCAGATTGTTTCGGAAAGAGGGCATGTGCGATTGCTAATCATTGGAAGCGGGCCTGACTTGCTTGAAGTTAAGGAAATAGTTGAGAATTATGGGTTGAAAGAAAATGTTGTTGTTCGTGGCGGTGTCGATGACGTAGAAATGTACTCTTTGCTGAAGAGCGGAAGGGTTTTTGTGTTTCCGAGTCGATTCGAAGGCTGGGGACTCGCGGTTGCCGAGGCGTTGGCGTGTGGTTTGCCCGTTGTTTGTTATGATATACCAGCCTTAAGAGAAGTTTTCGGAGAGTGCAAAAGCGTTTTCTTCGTTCCTGTCGGAAACATTGAAAGACTCTCCTCTGCAGTAAAGAAAATCCTCGAAATGGAAAAGAAAAAGTACGATGAATTTTCGGAGATTTCGAGAAACTATGTCAGTCGCTTTGCTTGGAGTGAAGTGGCAATGAAGGATTTGCAGGTAATAAGGAAGTTGGAAACTTAACGAGCAATCATTCTATTTGGCGATTTTTTCGAGTTGTTCGAGGAAGTTTTCGTATTGTTTCATGCCGAGCTTCCAAAATTCAGGGTCGGTAATATCCAGGTTGATGATTTTGCCGATTTCTGCTGGAGAGATGCTGCATCCGGCTGACAGGATTTTTTTGAGTTTTGGTACGAATTCTTTGCCTTCGTTGAGGTATTTTTGGTACAGGGCGTAGACGAACATTTGGGCGTAGACGTATGGGTAGTTGTAGAATCTGAAGTTAGCTATGTAGTAGTGTGGTATTCTGGCCCATTCTGATTTCATTTCGTCGAACCAGTCTACGGTGTCTCCGTAGATTTTGTTTCTTTGGGTCGTCCAGTGTTTGCTTATGGTTTCATAGTCTAAGAATTCTCCTCGCTTGATTGCGTCGTACAGGTCTTTTTCAAATAGACATCGGGCGGTTACCCTGAAAGTAATGTTGCCTGCTCCATCGAGGACTCTGCAGAGGACTTCTCTTTTTTCTTTGTCTGATTGTGCTTCTTTGAGCAGAAGGTCGGTTAGTAGTAGTTCTCCGAATATTGACGCTGTTTCGGCTACTATCGCTGGAAAGTATTTTTCTGAGCCGTTGAGGATGGTTTGGCTCTTGTGAATGTAGTAGTCGTGTATTGCGTGACCCATTTCGTGGACGAAGGTGTAGATGTCTGATAGCGTTTCATTGAAGCTTTGGAATATGAAAGAAGATTTTCCGTTTGTCCAGCTTGAGCAGAAGGCGCCAGCTTGTTTGCCGAATCTTGGCGAGGAGTCTATGTGATGTTGGGCTATCAATTCTTTTGCTGCTGTGGCGAATTCTGGGTCGAATCTATTGTATGCTTCGATTACGAGTGCGTTGGCTTTTTCATAGTCATATTTTACGTTTGATGCGTCTGGTAGAGGTGCTACGATGTCGTGGCAGCCAAGTTTGGGGAGTCCGAGTAGCTTCGCTTTCAGTTTGAGGTATCTTTGGTATAGTTGGGTATGGGTTTCGATGGTTTTTAGGAGGTTGTTGATTGTTTTTTCGTCGATGTCGTTTGTAATGAGACTTGCATGCATGGCGGAGTTATATTTTCTCCCTTCACAGACGTTCTGCCAGTCGTTGCATATGTTTCTGAGGGCAGAGGAGAAGATTTCGCCATCCTTTTCCAGCAGACCGTGTATGGATCTGTTGACGGATTCGCGTGTTGCTCGGTCAGGGTGGGTGAATAGTCCATATGCTTCAGTGAAGGAGAAAGTTTTCCTTTTGCCTTCGACTGTTACTTCGAAGGTTCTTGTGCCGAGCCACTTATTCTGCAATTGCTCCCACGCAGACACTCCAAACTGGTCTTTTTCGATGATTATTTTTTCTTCCGCTTCTGTCAATTGATGAGGAACCTGTCTTCGCAGTTTTTCCAGAAAGTGTTTGTAATTCTTCAGTGCATGCTCTTGAACTGTTTCGGGTTTTTTGCAGACTAAATTGCCTGCCTCAAGCTCGAAAAAAGCCAGCGTTTTTTCCACCTTAGCTTTCATCGTGTTTGCTTTCTCGTAAAGTGCCTGCGTTTCAGGCAACGTCATATTGGCTGCAAAAGATAACGTGGCATATAACATGATTTCTTCAAGTTTCACACGGCAAACTTCGAATTCTTCAATACACTTCAGAAGACGTTCAGCAGAAAGGTCTTTGATTTTGCCCCGAAACTTGCTCGCGAACTTTTTGGCAATTCTGTCTAAATCATCCATTGCCTTTTGCACTGATGGATCCGTTGGGCTGGGAAAAATTTCTGATAAATCCCAAGCGATATCTCCCTTGCTCATTTGTCCTATCGCACTCTTTAGCATGGAGACTGTTCTAAGAACTATTTAAAAGTGTTTTAGTTCTTCAAAGGGCGAAGGAGAAAAGCGCCTATTCTACTAAGCTGGTCTCTGTGAAATGAGCACACAAAACCAGCAAAACAGCGAATTCTATTAAGTAAAGTTTATATGAAAGACAGATGGTTTCATGTCTTTAGCCCCACCAAAAACATGGCAGAATGAAATTAGGCCCGCTTTTCCGGGTCGGATAAGCATTCGCCGACCCCGTGGAGGAAACTCCCAAATTTGAAAGCCCATAGTCCAAATCATCCGTTCTCCCATTCATGTTTAATCATAAAACTTTATGGAGTGCATGAGTAAATGTCAGAAATCCCCCTAGAAGATTTGCTCCTCTTGGAAAAATCCTTCTTCAAAGAAAAAGGCTTAGTCAGACAGCATCTGGACAGCTACAACACGTTCATCGACCATGGACTGCAAGAAGTCATAAACGAAGTAGGCACAATCGACATAGAAATCCCCGAAAGCCCATATCAAATAAAACTCGGCCAAATCTGGGTAATCGACCCACAGTCGCGCATCAGTAGCCCCTACGTGACAGAAGTGGACGGTACAAAACACGAAATCTACCCACTCGAAGCGCGATTCAGAAACCTATCTTACGCAGCACCTGTAGCGTTAGAAATGACTCCAATCATTGACGGCAGAGAACAAGACACCGAACTCGTACTAATAGGCGATTTGCCAGTTATGCTCAAATCCAAACTCTGTATGTTAGCTACGCTTTCCCCTGACGAACTCGTAGCCTACGGAGAAGACCCTAACGACACGGGCGGCTACTTCGTTATAAACGGCTCAGAACGCGTCATAGTAGCTCTCGAAGACCTTGCGCCTAACAGAATAATAGTCGACATCGACGATCGAGGAGCCACGCCAGTGTATCAAGCAAAAATTTTCTCCACAACAGTAGGCTTCCGTGCAAGGATAGAAATCCGCCTAAAATCCGACGACGCCATTTACGTGTCGATGCCGGGCGTCCCTACTGAAATTCCATTCATCGCCCTCATGCGCGCGCTTGGGCTCAAATCGGACAGGGACATCGCCGAAGCCGTTTCGCCTGATAAAACTATACAAACGCAGCTTGCTTCTTCTTTCGAAAAAGCAGTCGGCGTCGACACTGTGAAAGACGCGATACTGTACATCGGCAACAGGGTAGCGCATGGGCAAGTCGAAGAATACCGCATCCAGAAAGCCGAAAGCATACTTGACCGCAACTTCTTACCTCACATCGGCAGAACCAAAGAAAACCGATATGAAAAAGCCATGTTCATGGCAGAAATGGCAAGCCGCACTGTAGAGCTTAAGCTTGGTAGACGCAAACAAGACGACAAAGACCACTTCAAAAACAAACGCCTCAAACTCGCAGGTCCACTGCTAGCCGACTTGTTCCGCATAGCCTTCAGAAACCTATGCCGAGACATCAAGTATCAACTCGAAAGAATGGGCATGAAAAGACAAATGATAACAGTGTCGGCAGCTGTGCGGCCAGGCATAATAACCGAACGCCTTCAACACGCGCTGGCAACTGGCAACTGGGGACGCGGACGCGTAGGCGTAACGCAGCTTCTGGACCGTACTAATCACGTTTCATCGCTAAGTCACCTGCGGAGACTGCAGTCACCGCTCAGCAGAAGCCAACCAAACTTTGAAGCCCGCGACCTGCACCCTACTCATTGGGGACGTTTATGCCCAAACGAGACGCCTGAAGGTTCAAACTGTGGTTTGGTCAAAAACTTAGCTTTATCCGCGTGCATTTCGGTTGCCGCGAGTTCTGAAAAAATGAAGCACATGCTGTTTCATATGGGTGTCGCACCCGCTGCTGAGGCTAATGAGACATTGCGTCTTTCTGGCGCTAAAGTGTTCGTCGATGGCACTCTTCTCGGTTATGCTGCAGAGCCAAAACAAATGGTCGACGAAATCAGAGACAAACGCAGAAAGGGCGAAATCTCCACTGAAGTAAACATTGCCTATTTCACCAAGAACCTCAGCGAAAGAGACGAAATCTACATCAACTGTGACGAGGGACGCGTGCGAAGACCGCTAGTTATTGTTGAAAAAGGCGTACCGAAACTCCTGCAGGAACACGTAGAGAAGATTCGTTCGGGTGAGTGGATGTGGGAAGACCTTGTTAAGTATGGCTTAGTGGAATACCTCGACGCCGAAGAAGAAGAAAACGCCTACATCGCCCTAAGCTTGGATAACGTATTGTCTGAGCAGACACATGCGGAACTTGCGACGTACACTATACTCGGAATATGCGCTTCAATAATACCATATCCAGAACATAATCAGTCGCCACGTAATTCGTATGAAGCCGCGATGGCTAAGCAGGCACTCGGCATTTTTGCCACTAATTTTCTCCATCGTGTGGATTCACGTTCTCATGTTTTGCATTATCCGCAGATGCCTCTGGTTCAGACTAAACCCATGGACATCGTCGGCTACAAGCATCGTCCTTCTGGACAAAACTGTCTCGTGGCCGTGTTGTCCTTTGAGGGTTACAACATGGAGGACGCCCTTATATTCAACAAAGCCTCGGTTGAGAGGGGCATGTGCCGTTCCACCTTCTACCGCATCTACGAAGCCGAATGCCGCCAGTATCTGGGTGGACTAAAAGACCGCTTTATCGTTCCAGAACCAGGTATCAGAGGTTACCGTGGTGAGCAGTATTACAGGCTCATCGAACCCGACGGAATCGTAAGCCCAGAAGTTGACGTGGTGGGCGGAGATGTCTTAATCGGAAGAACCAGCCCGCCGAGATTTCTCGAGGAATACAAAGAGTTCGAGGTCAAAGGACCATCCATGCGGGACACTTCTGTGGACATGCGCTCTTCGGAAGTCGGCACGGTTGACGGCGTGTTCCTAACAGAGACTCATGAAGGAAGCAAACTAGTCAAAGTCAGAGTCCGCGACCAGCGCATACCCGAACTGGGCGACAAGTTCGCTTCACGACACGGACAGAAAGGCGTTGTTGGAATGCTCGTGCCTCAGGAAGATATGCCCTTCACCGAAGACGGCATAGTTCCAGACATAATCATCAACCCACACGCCATTCCTTCAAGAATGACCATAGGACAATTCCTCGAGTCCATGGCTGGAAAAGTAGCCGCCGCACGCGGAAAACCCGTGGACGGCACGCCATTCTCTAACGAGGGACCCGAACAGCTAAAGCAGGAACTGATTAAGCTGGGTTTCAGTCATACTGGTCGCGAAGTCTTCTACAGCGGCACGATGGGTGAAAAGTTCGTGGCTGATGTTTTCATAGGTGTTGTATACTATCAGAAGTTGCATCACATGGTTGCCGACAAGATACACGCCAGAGCCCGCGGACAGGTGCAGATGCTGACCCGCCAGCCCACTGAGGGCAGAGCGAGAGGCGGTGGGTTGAGGTTCGGCGAAATGGAACGCGACTGTTTAATCGGGCATGGTGCAGCTCTGCTTTTGCGTGACCGACTGCTGGAAGAGTCCGATAAATATTTGTTGTACGTGTGTGAAAACTGCGGTTACATCGCTTATTATGACATCAAGCAGCGCAGGTACATCTGCCGCGAGTGCGAGGATAAGGCGCAGATTTCGCCGATTATTATTTCCTACGCGTTCAAGCTTCTCTTGCAAGAGTTAATGAGCCTTTGTATAGCTCCAAGGCTCAAACTGGAGGAGAAAGCATAATGGCAGTAGAAGAAACTGTTCACAAGGTCATAGAAGAACTCCGCTTCGGACTTCTCTCACCTCAGGAAATCCGCAAACTGTCAGTGGCAGAGATACAGACGGCGGACACTTATGACGAAGATGGCGCTCCAATCACTTCAGGTCTCATGGATGGGAGACTCGGCACACTCGAACCAAGGCAGAGATGTAAAACATGCGGCAACACAGCCATACGTTGTCCAGGACACTTTGGACACATCGAACTCGCCGTGCCAGTGATTCACATAGAGTTTACGAAGATAATCAACAATCTTCTCAGTGCAACGTGTAGAAATTGTGGGCGAATTCTGATTCCGCCTGAACGTATCGCCAAGTGGAGAGCGAGACTCGTTAGGGTTAAGAAGATGCTTGGCACCGTGCCTGACGAGCTTTACAAGAAGATTCTGGACGAAGCTAAGGGAAATGAATGTCCGCACTGTGCCACTGTTCAGTACAAGCTTGAGTTCACTAAGCCCACTTCATTTCATGAAATCTCTGAAGAGGGCGCTCAGCGTTTGACGCCCAGTATGATTCGCGAAAGACTCGAACGCATACCCAACGACGACCTTGAACTCTTCGGATTCAACCCATTAACTGCCCGTCCAGAGTGGATGATTCTCCAGGTTTTGCCTGTTCCGCCCGTTTATGTGCGTCCTTCTATTACACTCGAGTCTGGCATTCGTTCGGAGGACGATTTGACGCACAAACTCGTGGACATCATCCGTATCAATCAGCGTTTGAAGGAGAACATGGAAGCTGGTGCGCCGACACTAATTATTCAAGACCTTTCTGAACTGCTACAGTATCACGTTACGACTTACTTTAACAACGAAGCATCTGGCATTCCACCCGCCCGACACCGCTCGGGCAGAGCGCTAAAGACGCTTTCGCAAAGGTTGAAAGGCAAAGAAGGACGCTTCAGAAGCAACCTTTCAGGTAAGCGTGTAGACTTTTCCGCACGAACAGTTGTTTCACCCGATCCTAACCTGGACATAAACGAAGTCGGAGTGCCCATGGAAGTTGCTACTCGGTTATCCATGCCTGAAAAAGTGACAGAATGGAACATCGAAGAGATGCGAAAACTTGTCTTAAACGGTCCAGAAAACTATCCAGGTGCGTTGTATGTTGTGTTGCCAGACGCTAAGAGAATACGCTTAGAGTTTGTGGTCGACCGAACCAAAGTGGCACAGGCTTTGGAACCAGGTTTTCTCGTGGAGCGCCACCTCAGAAACGGAGACATTGCCATTTTTAATCGACAGCCCTCGCTTCACCGCATGTCTATTATGGCGCATTACGTGCGTGTCCTGCCGTTCAAGACTTTTCGTTTGCACCTATGCGTTTGTCCGCCATACAACGCCGACTTTGACGGCGACGAGATGAACCTGCACATTCCGCAAAGCGAAGAGGCGCAAACAGAAGCCCGTTTGCTGATGCAAGTGCAGGACCAGATTCTTTCGCCTAGGTTCGGCGGACCTATAATCGGCGCCATACGTGACTTCATTACTGCTGCCTACATCTTTACGAGAAGGTCGAACTTTCTTACTAGAGAGGAAGTGAGCCGTCTACTGTTCGGTGCAGGCTATGATGGAGAAATGCCAGAACCCGCGGTTAAAAAGCCTGAGCCCTTGTGGACGGGCAAACAAATCTTCAGTCTCTTTCTGCCTAAAGACTTCAATTACACCTTGAAAGCCACTATCTGTCAGGGCTGCGTAAAGTGCACGGAGGAAGAGTGTGAACACGATGCCTATGTTGTCATAAAGGATGGAATCTTAAGAAGTGGAGTAATCGACAGACGCTCCATAGGTGCTGAACAGTCAGAGAGCATTCTTCACAGGATAATCAAAGACTACGGAACCGAAACTGGAAGAGGATTCTTAAACAAGATTTGCCAACTCCTGAAGCGTTTCCTAACCATGCGAGGCTTCACTTATTCATACGATGAATTAGAACTTTCGCCCGCCGCGAAGCAGAGAATCCGAAAATCCATCCAAAAATTTGAGGACAATGTCACCAACCTCATCGAGAAATACCGAAAAGAAACCCTCGAAAGATTACCTGGCCAAACATTGGAAGAATCTTTCGAGATATACGTCATGAACGAATTAGCCCACGCGAGAGATGAAGCAGGAAAAATTGCTGACGAAGACTTTAGCCTCGAAAACAGTGGCATCATAATGACCCGAACTGGCGCGAGGGGCTCCAATCTTAACATTGGTCAGATGGCGGCTTGTGTTGGGCAACAGTCGGTTCGTGGAAAACGAATCAGCCGCGGTTACCTCGGCAGAGCATTGCCGCACTTCAAGGCAGGCGACCCAACGCCAAAAGCCAGAGGCTTCGTTTACTCCTCCTATCAGTCAGGGCTGGACTCGGTGGAGTTCTTTTTCCACGCCACAGGCGGGCGTGAGGGACTTGTAGACACTGCCGTGCGGACGCAACAAAGCGGCTACATGCAGAGACGCTTAATCAACGCCCTAGAGCACTTACGCGTGGAATATGACGAAACAGTGCGTAATTCAACGGGCGACATCATACAATTCGTCTACGGCGAAGACGGCGTTGACCCCGCAAAAAGCGACCACAGCAAGGCTGTAAACGTGAGCCGCTTAATCGACCAGCTGAAAATTGCCATTCAAACCCGAAAACCCGCCGAAGCCGAATACATCGAGAAAAAACTCGAGGAAGCGCAGCCTCAGCTTACCCCAATACTTGTGGAACAGTTGAGGAAGCAGTTGACAAAGGCAGCTCTAGGCAAGGAGGGCGTCGATCAGGCTGTTCGTTTGACTGTGGAAAACTACAAACGCGCTTTGGTGGAACCCGGCGAAGCTGTGGGCATAGTAGCCGCGCAATCTATCGGTGAACCTGGCACGCAGATGACGCTCAGGACGTTCCACTACGCAGGTGTTAGGGAACAAAACGTCACCTTAGGCTTGCCGCGTTTAATCGAAATCGTGGACGCTAGGCGAATTCCTTCCACGCCTATTATGACTATTTACCTCGACAAGGATCATGGCAAAAGCAAGGAAAAAGCCACAGAGGTTGCCCGCGAAATAATCGCGACCACGGTCGAAGACGTTGCCAAAACCATTTTTGATGACCCGGTGAAGGAAGAAGTTGTTATTGAGTTGAATCCTGAGGCCATGAAAGACCGGGGAGTTTCTTTTGAAGAACTGGAAAACGCGCTTGGTTTTCCAAACACTGAAGTTAAAGTGAAAGAAAAAACGGCGCGAATCAAACCCAAAAAGCCGGGTGACCTTAAAAAGCTTCTTAACAAGGTTACGAACCATTTGGTAAAGGGCGTTCCAAGCATTCACCGTGTTCTTGTGAGCGAGGAAAAGGGCGAGTGGGTCATACGTACTGACGGCTCGAACCTTTCGAGAGTTCTTGAGATTCGAGGTATCGACCCTACGAGAGTGACGACTAATCATGTGCACGAAATAGCGAAGACATTGGGAATCGAGGCGGCTAGGAATGCCATTATCAAAGAAGCCATGGGAGTGCTGGAGGAACAGGGGTTGGATGTTGACATTCGGCATGTGATGCTCGTGTCGGATATGATGGTAGCGACAGGAGACGTTCGACAGATTGGCAGGCACGGAATCAGTGGCGAAAAGTCGAGTGTTTTAGCGCGTGCGGCGTTCGAGATTACCATTCCTAACATCGTTGACGCAGCAATTAAAGGCGAAAGCGACCCATTGAAGGGCGTGACCGAAAATGTTATAGTTGGGCAAGCCATACCCATTGGCACTGGTTTAGTCGATCTTTACATGTCTACTTTACCACAAACGGGTGCAAAAGCAAAGACGGATGAGGAAAAGAAAGAATGAGCATGATAGACGTAGACAAAGCCATTGGCACAGCGGTGAAAACGGGCAAGGTAATGTTTGGCGCTGAGAGTGCCGTCAAGAACGCGCAGACTGGAAAAGCTAAGCTTATAGTAATTGCTGCAAACTGTCCCATGGAAACCCGTGGTGACATCGAGTATTATAGTAGGCTTTCTGGCGTGAACGTCGTGGTCTATAATGGAACAAGCATCGACCTGGGCATGGCTTGTAAGAAGCCTTTTATGGTTTCTGCGTTGACGGTGAAAGAACCTGGCGACTCGGACATCCTTAAGCTCATTGAGCAGCCTTCGGTTGAGGAAGAGGAAAAAGAGGCGCCTTTTGAAGAGTTTGAGGAAGAAGTCGAAGCCGTGGAAGAGGAAACAGTAGAGGAACAGTTTGAAGAAGCAGACGAGGAAGAAGAGAGCACAAGGGAATTTTCTGCTGAAGACGAGGAAGACTTGGGTGAAGAAATGAATGACTAGCGGCATCAAGTTTACGAGTAACGAGATGCGTTACATTGCCTTGTTTGAGAGCGTAACGGGCGCTACTGTGAAAGACTGTATTGTTGATGAGCCTGGGAGCCGTGTTATTGTGGTTGTGAAAGAGGGCGACATCGGCATGGCGGTGGGCAGGCAGGGAAAGAATATTCGGCTTTTGGAAAAGATGACGAACAAGAAGCATGAAATCATCGAGTATTCAGACAATCCTCAGCAGTTTATCAAGAACGCCTTGAAACCCGCTAGGATAAAGGAGATACGAATAAGTGAACGCCCAGACGGAAAAACAATCGCGGTAGTCACTGTAAACCCCAAAGACAAAGGCGTAGCGATTGGGAAGAACGGAAAAAACGCCGAAAGAATACGCTTTTTAGCCAAAAGATATTTTCAGATTCAGAATGTTTCAATAACGTAGTTTAACAAAATTTCAGTTTTCTAAAGTGTGGGAATGTGAAAGTTATCAGACTACCATATTCTCTTCAGAAGATTATTAATCAGCGAACTGTTCTGTGGTAGTTCAGTTACATTCGGTTTTTCGCATGTTTTTTCCGCTTCCGATTTCAGCATGGTTTTGTCTGCGATTATGACGTCTTCTGAGAGGGGTATTCTTGTTTCGGAAACCCTAGCTTTGAGTGCAGCACGGATTTCTCTGCATAGGCGTCGTCTTTCGGTTAGGGGGAGATTCATTAAATCTGTCTTTTCTTCGTGGTTTTTCATTTGTTTTCACGCTCGCTTAAGAATGATGTATCGTAAGATTTAATATAGCCTTTCTTATAGAACCACGCATATATCGAAAATCGATATATGTCAAGGAAAAGTCAAATAAGCACACAATAAACCCTCTATTCTTAAATAAGCCACTCGAAGGAAAGCACAAAAATGAACATAATCTTCACCATAGGCACAGCAGGCGCGGGAAAATCACTACTAACAGCAGCCTTCGCAGAATGGCTCAGAATCGCCAAACAAGAAGCAATCAGCGTCAACTTGGACCCCGGCGCGTTAAAGTTGCCCTACACGCCAGACGTCGACGTTCGAGACTTCGTGCGCATCGATGAGTTAATGGACAAATACGAGCTCGGTCCAAATGGAGCATTAGTAATGGCTGCTGATTTAATTGCTGATCAGATAGAGACCATCACCCGTGAGGTTGAGGATTTCGAATCGGATATTGTTCTTGTGGATACACCTGGCCAGATGGAACTATTCGCCTTCAGAGCAAGCGGACCATTCATCGCCTCCGAATTAACCAAGCAACCAAAGGCGATTGTCTATCTTTTTGATTCCCTGTTCTCGCTCAACCCATTAAACTACGTTTCCAACCTCTTTCTCTCCGCGGCTGTGTACAACCGCTTTCTGATTCCTCAGATTCCCGTGCTTTCGAAGATCGACATGCTGGAACAAAAAGATGTGAACACTCTTGTTGACTGGTCAGCAAAACCGCAGGCTTT
>Ga0315268_10003329_pt1 | contig 17741 bp, 18 predicted proteins | sample C1_top_MG_FD_204535 | JGI IMG/M metagenome (GOLD analysis project Ga0315268, IMG submission 204535) | Sediment microbial communities from Yellowstone Lake, YNP, Wyoming, USA - C1_top | ecosystem: Environmental > Aquatic > Freshwater > Lake > Sediment | place: USA: Wyoming | collected 2017-08-01
CAGACACTCCCGTCAGCACGGCCTGGTCAGAAATGGAGATTCGATAGCTGTTGCATATTCTGGAGGCAAGGATTCCGGCATGGTGCTCAACTGGTTGGCCTCCCGGCGATCAAAGGTGCGTGATCTCAGCCTGACTGCATTCACGGTCACGCGCGGCGATCCCTACTCAAAGGATTCGTTGAAAGTTGCAAGGTCTGTTTGTGAATCTCTAAGCATTCCACATCAGGAGTTTCGCTTCAGAGACTTCTACTCAATCGATTTCACGGACATCAACAGGCTGAAGACAACAATGGGCTTGAACGCATGCGCGATTTGCGGCGTGATGAGGCGGAAGATATGGGACGCCGCGGCAAAGGAGCTGGGCGCGAGCAAGCTGGCGACAGGCCACAATCTCACTGACGAGGCGACCTCCTATCTGATGAACTTCGCTTCTGGAGATATGCGGGCCATGTCAGCTCTTGGGCCAGTCTCACCTGCCACAGAGGGGCTGGTGCCCAAAATCAAGCCCATCCGCTGCGTTCCTGAGGCAGAGGTGCGTGCCTACATGGACGCGAAGGGCTTTGCCTATTGGGCGCCTGTCTGCCCATGCAGGCACGGCTCGCTACGAGAATCCTATGAAGACGTTCTGGAGTCCATGCTGACAAAGAAGCCTGGCGCAGAGTTCACCATTGTTCAGACAGGTGATGCGCTGGGCAACATCCTGCGCTCCTCGAAGCCGGTGAGCCTGCACAACTGCCCCCGGTGCGGGCAACCATGCTCTGGCAGGGTGTGCAGGACCTGCCAGTACCTAGCTGAATTCGCAAAGCTCTAAAAGCCCTTTAGCGAAATGAACCTATGGCAGACTGCATATTCTGCAAGATAGCAAAGGGCGAGATTTCTAGCCACAAGTTCTACGACGACGGAGAGTTCATCGCTATTCTGGACATCAACCCCAACACGGAGGGCCAGAGCCTGGTCATTCCACGGGAGCATCATGGCCCGGATATATCGGAGATGCCCGATGACGTGCTTGGTCGCTTCATCGTCGCTGCGAAGAAGGTGGCCAAGCAGCTGCGCACAAAGCTGCCTGTGAAGAGGTGCGCTCTCGTTGTTGAAGGTACGGGCGTGCCTCATGCACACCTCAAGATATTTCCCATGCATGGCCCGGAACCGGAGAAGGTTGAGTGCGACCAGCCGCGCGTCTGGTTCGACAGATATGTAGGTTACACAACGACTTTCCTGGGGCCGCGCGCGGACGATGCTAAGCTGGCTGCGTTGGCAAAGAGGCTGCGCTGACTGCCGCCATCCTCAGATTTATTAAGGCGCGAAGCGGAAACATCATCGCATGGTGAACGCTGTGGGCGAACTACTTTGCAGACGCATATGAGCCCCGTTCGGCGGATTTGATAGTCACCACGCTTCGCAAAGGTCTTCTGTCACAATCCCAGCTTGTTGCAGCTACAGGACTAAGCGAACGCACTGTGAGATATGCGCTCAGCTCACTCAGGGCAATTGGGATAGTGGCTGAGCGGACAGACACTGATGACCTGAGGCAGAAGCTGTATTCGTTGAGGAGGGAGCCATGAGGCGCTAGCAATATTAATGCTGAAGCTAGAATGCTTGCGTTGCCAGGCTGGCAGATCGGCTATGCAATCGCCTGCAGAGCGATGTAGAGGGGTTCAACTCCCCTGCCTGGCTTATGAGCGGTGATGAAAACGGCAATAAAAGTTTACAACACAATGTCGCGGCAGAAGGAGGAGTTCAAGCCACTGCACGGCAACCGGATCAACATGTTCGTGTGTGGCCCGACCGTGTACGACCTGTCACATCTGGGTCATGCACGCACATACGTTGCATACGACATAATCGCACGATGGCTGCGGCACAGGGGCTACTCGCTGTTCTACCTGCAGAACATCACAGATGTTGATGACAAGATCATCGCCCGGGCCAAGGAGCGCGGAATGAAACCCTTAGAGCTCTCTGCAGAGTTCACGAAGGAATACTACAAGGACATGAGCGCGCTGGGCATCAACCAGGTCAGCCTCTACGCAAAGGCGTCTGAATACATCCCTGAGATGATCGCGCAGGCGCAGCAGATCATCGATGCAGGCCCTGGCTATGTGGTGGAGGGCGACGTTTACTTCGACGTCAGCCTTTTCGATGACTATGGCAAGCTGTCGCACCAGCATCCTGATGAGCTGAAGGAGCACCGCATCGAGCCAGACCCGCGAAAACGAAACCCGGCAGACTTCAGCCTTTGGAAGTCCCGGGAGAAGTCAGAGATGGGCTGGGACAGTCCGTGGGGCTGGGGCAGGCCTGGCTGGCACCTTGAGGACACCGCAATCACAGTCACGCACTTCGGGCCGACCTATGACATGCACGGCGGCGCGATAGAGCTTGCTTTCCCGCACCACGAGGCAGAGATCGCCCAGGCCCAGACGGCAACCGGCGTGAAGCCCCTTGTACGCTATTGGACTCACACAGGCCTGCTCACCATCAGGGGCGAGAAGATGGCCAAGAGCTTGGGCAACTTCGTAACCATCAGGGACGCGCTGAAGGAATATGAGCCAGAGGTGCTGCGGTTCTTCTTCGCCAACACCCACTACCGAAGCCCAATAGACTACACTGACAGCAGCTTGGCTGAGGCAAAGAATGGGCTGGAGGGCCTGCGCAACGCTCTTCATGCTGCGCGCGCCGCTGCCGGCTCTGAGAAGAAGTCAAAGGAGCTTGATGACGCGGTGAAAGCTGCAAGGAAGGACTTCGAAGCCGCAATGGACGATGACTTCAATACCCACTCCGCGCTAGCTGCGCTGTTCGCGCTGGCGGCGGTCGTGAACAAGCACCTAGCTGCAGGCAAGCCTTCCAAGCCATCGCTAGAGGGCGCAGTTGCTGCGTTCAAGGAGCTTGGCTCTGTGCTAGGCATACTACAGGCAGAGAAGGAGCTGGCTGGCGGAGAGACGATCGCAAAGCTCGTCCAGGCAATGATTGAGCAGCGCAACGCAGCCAGAGAGCGCAAGGACTTCGCCGCAGCGGACAAGATACGCGCGGACCTAGCAGCTGCGGGTATAGTGCTCGAAGATAGTCCTAAGGGCACCAGCTGGAAACTTAAATGATCGCGGAGCAATACGGCCATGGCGCTAGATCTGAACAAGATAAGGGCGGACTTTCCGGCTCTAAAGCGCATCATCAGAGGCAAGCCAGTCGTCTACCTTGACAGCGCATGCATGTCGCTCAAGCCTGTGCAGGTTCTGGAGGCGATGTCAAGATACTACACCGAGCATCCTGGCTGCGGCGGCCGATCTGCACACAAGTTCTCCACCGAGACCTCCGAGGCCTATCACAAGGCACGCGCAACCATTGCGCACTATCTGGGCGCGGGAAAGCTTGAGGAGATTGTGTTCACGCGCAACACCACTGAGGGCATCAACCTGGTCGCCAACTGCCTGGACTGGAAGCCCGGAGATGTTGTAATCACATCTGACAGGGAGCACAACTCCAACCTGCTGCCATGGCTGATGCTGGCCAAAAAACGTGGCATCAAGCACGTCGTAGTAGAGTCCAACCCCGATGGCACGTTCTCTATGCCCAACCTGAAGGCAGCACTTGGTCAGAAAGCGAAGCTAGTCAGCATGGTGCACTCCTCTAACCTCGACGGCTACACGCTGCCGGCTGAGCAGATCACCAAGGCAGCGCATGACGCAGGTGCGCTGGTGATGCTCGATGCTGCCCAGTCAGCCCCTCACAAGCCGATAGATGTGCGCAAGCTCGGAGTTGATTTCCTGGCGATCTCGGGCCACAAGATGCTCGGCCCTACTGGCACTGGAGCGCTTTATGGCAAGTTCGGCCTGCTGGAGAAGCTCGAGCCATTCATGGTGGGCGGTGACACTGTCTCGAACACCACCTATGACAGCTACACGATGCTGCCGCCTCCCGAGAAGTTCGAGGCAGGACTGCAGAACTACGCGGGTGCGATGGGCTTTGGAGCTGCGGCCGAATATCTTGACAAGATTGGAAGGCAGAACATTGAGAAGCACGAGCTGGCGCTGAATAAGTTGACAACAGAGCTTATTGCAGATGTTCCTGGCCTACACATCCTTGGCCCACAGGATCCTGCTCTGCGCGGCGGCGTGATAAGCTTCACTGTGGACAAGATCAACCCCCACGACATCGCGCTCATGCTCGATCAGGCCGCCAACATCATGATCCGGTCAGGCATGCACTGTGTGCACTCGTGGTTCAATGCGCACGGCATCGCTGGCTCGGCGCGCGCCTCTCTCTATCTCTACAACACAGAGGAGGAGGTGCGCCTCTTTGCGGAGCAGCTGGGCCGTATGGTGCGCACGCTTATTTAGGCCCCCAGCCATAATAGGGCACTGCTTCTGTGAGGATGAGCGGATGAGAGCGATATGTCTTATATCAGGCGGCATTGACAGCCCGGTTGCGGCGCACCTGATGCTCAGCGCTGGCTGGGAGCTGGCCTTCATGCACGCAGACCGCCAGGCATGCTCCGATCGGCGCACTGCAGAGAAGGTGCGGGCCCTGGTACAGAGGCTTGCACAACTGCACAAGAGGCCGCTGCGGCTATGGTGGGTGCCGCACGGACCTGTGCAGGCCGCCATCCTGAACGCCTGTGAGCGGAGGTTGACCTGCCCGCTGTGCCGCGTCCACATGTACCGCGCTGCCGAGGCAATCGCGAAGGCCGAGGGCGCTGCAGCGCTCGTGACCGGTGAGAACTTGGGCCAGGTCGCCTCGCAGACGTTGGCCAACCTGGCCGCGGAGGACGGCCTGATCGGGCTGCCTGTGCTGCGGCCGCTGCTCTGCTACGACAAGGAGGAGACCGTGGCCATTGCGAAGGCAATAGGCACCTATGAGCTGTCGATTGCGCCGGCCAAGGACTGCTCAATCGTGCCACGGCATCCGGTCACCAGGTGCAGTTCAGCGCAGCTGCTCGAGCAAATCGGCGCGCTGCCTGGCGATGTAGTGGAGAGGGCGGTGGCGCAGGCGAAGGCCGAAACAATTGCATAGCTTTAAATGAGCGTGCTGAGCAAGAAATTCGCTTCTTAATGATTACTGAGGTGCGATATGGCTGATGTTAAAAAGAAAGAGACTGTGAGCGATGAGAAGGCGGGCCCGCTGGCATTCTTCGATAAGAATCCAATCTACATCGCTGTTATCGCGGCTATAGCTGTCATAGCCGTGACCGGCGTGGTACTGCTTTGGAATCCCGCTGCTCCGAGCATCGGCCCAACTCCCACCCCAACCAGCACAGGATCAAACACAACAGGCACGTTCACGCCCACTGCAACTCCTGTCCCTGTCAACCCTGGCGCGCCAAAGATGGAGCTTTTTGTGATGTCGCAGTGCCCGTACGGCGTGGCTGCGGAGAACGCTGCTACGCTGGTGAAGCAGACGCTGGGGCCTGACTTCGATCTCCAGATCCACTTCATAGCAAAGAAGCTGGGCGGCAACTTCCAGAGCCTGCACGGCGATGCAGAGGTTGCTGAGGACAAGAGGCAGGTGTGCCTGAATGCGTACGCGCCTGCCCAGTTCTGGGACTACCTGCTTTGCATCAACCAGAACATCGACAACCCAGAGACCGCATGGCAGGCCTGCGCTCGCGATGCTGGCGTGCCTACAGCAACTATACCTGCAATCAAGGACTGCGCTGAGGGCCAGCAGGGCATCGAGCTTCTTTCGGCCAATCTGATCCGTTCCAACGAGATCAATGCAACCAGCTCGCCGACTTACTACCTCAACGGTGCGCCATACAAGGGCGGCCGCGACAACAACACGCTCATGCGCAACATGTGCCTGTCGCTGCCAAACAATGCGGCCTGCGCAGCGCTGCCCCCAGAGCCAGAGGTCACGCTGTACGTAGTCAACGACCCAACATGCGCTGAGTGCGACGCAACAGGAATGCAGAACGCACTCAAGTCGCGCATCTGGAATCTCACCATAAAGACTCTCGATTATCGCAGCGGCGAGGGTGCGCAACTCGTGTCTGACATTGGCATCGAGTCTGTGCCGTCCTTCGTGCTGAGCAAGAACCTTGAGCAATCCTACTCATTCGCAGGCCTGCAGCAATACTTGCTGCAGGAAGGGGACAAGTACCTGCTGAAGGCACAGGGTGCGCTTTTCATCAACAGGCCAGCCATAGCCGGCAAGGTGGAGTTATTCGTGATGTCGCAGTGCCCCTTCGGCACGATGGCCGAGAAGGCCATGAAGGAGGTCAAGGGCGCGCTGCCAATCGACTACTCCATCCACTACATCGTGGTCAAGTATAACGAGACGTTCCAGAGCCTCCACGGCGATACTGAGGTTGCTGAGGACAAGAGGCAGGTGTGCATCCAGGCCCATTACGCAACCAAGTTCCAGGCCTACCTCGACTGTGTGGACACTGATATAACCACGATTGACTCCGCCTGGCGCGGCTGCGCACAGGGCGCTGGCATCGACACGGCTGCCGTGGAGAGCTGTGCGGCCTCTGAGGCTGCAGACCTCCTGAGCACGGACGCTGCCTTGACAGAAGAGCTGAACGTGCAGGCATCGCCCACGCTGCTGATCAATAACAGGCTGTCGTTCAGCTCAGTGTACGCCGAGGATATCAGGGCCAAGATTTGCTCCCAGAACCCAGGTATGTCCGGCTGTGAGAAAACCCTCTCAGGCCCCACTCAGGTCCCAAGCACGGGCTCTGCTGGATGCACCGGGTAAGCCCGAGCCTTTGCCTCTCTTCCTTCCCCTTTTGGCATTATAGGCCTATTCTGCACGCTACGAAGCGGTTTCTCGAAGGAATAGCTTTGGCTGTGCGGTATTTGAGCGCTGGCTATGCGTAATCAGCTTGGATTTACGAGTGGGCCGGAGGAGACTCGAACTCCTGACCTCCACCATGTCAAGGTGGCGTCATGGCCACTAGACTACCGGCCCGTGCCTATTTCTTCCAGAACACGGGTTAAAATGGCTGCGCTCAGACCAGCTTCTTGCCACCCTTGTCGAATATGTGGATGACGTTCACAGGGCAGGCGTCGGCGGCCTCTTTGTTGCAGGCGAAGTCCGCATCCTGGATAGCCAGCTCGTTCGACTTAGCCCCTTGTAGCTGGGACTTGCCGTCAGGGCCCATCTGCCAGAACTTGGGGCAGATTGCAGCGCAGGCGCCGCAGCCTATGCAGTTCGGCCTGTTGTGTCTTATGGTGTATGGCATGGCCGGATGTGGCGAGGCAGGTTATAAAAAGCTTTGGCCAATATGGCTGCATGCCGCCAGCGATCATCGACCCCTGGGGATCGACGCTGCCAGAGGACTATACGCAGATAGTTGCAGAGTTCGGGCTAGAGCAGTTCGACCCTGCGCTCTTTCCAGATGCTACCACAGCGATGCGGCGGGGCATTGTCTTCGCAGGCCGTGATCTCAAGATCATCGCCGACTGCATCGCCAACAAGAAGCCCTTCTATGCGCTCACCGGCATCATGCCTACCGCGGACAGGGTGCACTTCGGCAACAAGCTGGTGGTGGAGAGCCTGCGCTATTTCCAGGACCACGGCGCAAAGACCTACATACTAGTTGCTGATCTGGAGGCCATGGCAACGAGAGGGGTCACGCTTGAAGAGGCGCAGCACAGGGCCCTGGACTTCCACATCCCTGCCTACATTGCCCTTGGCCTGGACCCCAAGAACACCACGTTCTACTTCCAGTCGGAGAACCATGAGGTGAGCAGGCTGGGCTATGAGTTCGCCAAGCGCATAACATACAACGAGTTCAAGGCGATCTATGGCTCCGCAGACCCGGGCCGCATCATGGCGGCAATGACCCAGGTCGGCGACATCCTGTTCCCCCAGCTCGAGGAGCGCATGCCCGGCATCATACCCGTTGGCATCGACCAGGACCCCCACATCAGGCTGACCCGGGACATCGCGCGCCGCACTGCCTCAAAGTACAAGTTCTGGGCGCCAAGCTCGCTCTACAACAAGTACACGCCTGCGCTGGATGGCGGGCTGAAGATGTCAAAGTCAAAGCCTGAGACGTGCATCGAGCTGCCCGACGACCCTGACAAAACGTGCAAGAGGCTGAAGTCCGCGCTCACCGGCGGCCGTGACACAGTGGAGATCCAGAGAAAGCTGGGTGGAGAGCCAGAGAAGTGCATGATATTCGAGCTGTACAAGCAGCACCTGCTGCCGGATGACAAGGATCTCAGCAAGGTGTACAAGGACTGCAGGGCCGGCGTGCTGATGTGCGGGCCTGACAAGGCGAGATCCTGCGAGCTGATGTCCGCCTATATGAAGAACTTCGCAAAGGAACTAGAGGCTGCGCGCAAGAAGGTGGACAAGCTGCACTTCATCGGGAGATAGGATATGACTGAGGAGTTCGTCTGCATCGGCTGCAAGTCGCTGATGGAGACCATTCTTGAGGGAGATCCGAACAGGGAGGCAGCTCTCAAGCTGCTCAGCCAGCCAAAGCGCACTCTCATAGTCACATTCCCCGTCACAATGGACTCTGGTGAGGTGCGCATGTTCACCGGCTATCGGGTGCAATACTCTGATGCGCGCGGGCCTGGAAAGGGCGGCATCCGCTACCACCCATCCGTTGACCTCCAGGAAGTGGACATGCTCGCATTCCTCATGGCGCTCAAGTGCGCGTGCGTCAACATCCCCTATGGGGGCGCAAAGGGGGGCGTTGCTTGCGACCCCAAGACCATGTCGCAGGCTGAGATAGAGCGCATGTCGCGCGCCTACATCCGCGAGCTGATTCCAATCATCGGGCCAAAGATCGACATTCCTGCTCCAGACGTCAACACGAATGCCCAGATCATGGCCTGGATGCTCGATGAGTATGAGCGAGTGATAGGTCGCCGCGAGCCGGCTGTCATCACTGGTAAGCCAATCGAGCTGGGAGGCAGTGCAGGCAGGCTCTACTCCACTTCACTCGGTGGCGCATTCGTGCTGCGCGAGCTGATGCGCAAGCTGAAGCGTTCCCCACGCGACATTTCAGTGGCTGTGCAGGGCTTTGGAAATGTGGGCTCTTTCGCAGCTAAGTTCCTGCACCGAGACGGCTATCGCGTTGTTGCAGTTTCGGACAGCAAGGGCGGCATCTACAATCCGTCTGGCATCGACATAGAGGCGCTGGTCGCGTACCAAGCTAAAGCAGGCAGGGTTGGCGGCTTCCCCGGCACAACAGAGATAACGAACGAGCGGCTGCTGGAGCTGGACGTGGATGCGCTGGTGCCGGCTGCTCTTGAGAACCAGATCGCGGAGAAGAATGCCCGAAAAATCAAGGCGCAGATCATCCTCGAGATGGCGAACGGCCCAATCACCCCAGAGGCTGACGCAATCCTGAACAAGGCCGGCGTGGTCATAGTGCCGGACATACTGGCAAATGCGGGCGGGGTGGTGGGCTCGTACTTTGAGTGGGTGCAGAACCTGGACAATCGCTACTGGACAGAGGCCCAGTGCAACAAGGAGCTGGAGAAGATTATGACCGCCGCATTCACAGACGTCTGGGAGCTGTCAAAGAAGTCCGAGGCCAGCCTGCGGTGGGCTGCGTTTAAGATAGCCATCGATCGCATTCTTGAGGCAGAGAGAAAGAGGGGGCGGCTTCGCTAGCCCCAGCCCTCTTTGTGAATTCTATCAGGTGTCACATTCATGCCCTCGAGCATGGCCGCCACTGCATCAGCCATGGCCGCAGGGCCACAGATGAAGTAGTGCTGCGCAGCCGGATTCCCGACATGCTTTCTCAGCATCTCTGGGCTGATGCGGCCGGCTTCGCACGCCATGCCGGACATTGCCGTTGGCTCGCATCTCGTCAGCGTGACTATGGGCTTGAAGTTGGGATCCTTTGCGGCCAGTGCCTTCAGTTCATCGCAGTGTATGACATCTGCAGGCGTTCTGGCTGAGTAGAAAAGCGTAATCTTGTTGCGCAGCCTCTTCTCAGCGGCATAGCGGATCATGGAAAGGAGCGGGCACGCGCCCACGCCGCCTGCAATCAGCGTAACCTCTGGCATCTGCGCCTCCTCGAATGTGTGTATGCCCATTGGCCCCATCGCAGCTATCCTGTCACCCTCTTTCAGGGTCGCCAGCCTGCCGGGGAAGTGGCCGAGCATTTTGATGTTGAGCTCGATGTAGTTCCTGTTCGTTGGAGAGCTAGCTATTGAATATGGCCGGCCTGTCGGCTCTGGCGTGCCGTGGGGGCCGATCATGAACAGCATCAGGAACTGGCCCGGCCTGTAGTCCATCAGCTTGCCGTCTTCTGGGGCGATCCAGTAGGTGTTGATGTTCTCAGCGCCCTTGGAGATCCTCTTGACGATGTAGATCTTCTTCTCCATAGCCACCCCCCGTGAATTGGAAAGCTAGGGATAATGGGTATAAAAGCGTTAGGCTCTGGCTAGCCTGCCAGCATTGCTGCGGCCGCTTCCTGGATGTCAGCCACTGGCTTCACGGCCATGCCCCACTGTGACATCGTGTAGTTGTTCAGGTCGAGCTCGTGCGGCACGTAGTAGACCTGGCTGACCACAAAGCTGCCCATCTGCTTCTGCGCCAACTTCTGCTCGTAGTAGTTCATTACCTCCTGGCCCTTGGGCACCAGGAAGGTTTTCTTGCCGGCCTTTGCGGCAGCCTCTGCCTTCTGGATCACGCCGCCTATCCAGCCTATCTTGCCATTTGCCTCTATGGTGCCGGTCATTGCCACATCATCGCGCACCTTTCGGCCAGAGAGCGCGGCTATGGTTGCAACGGTCATCGCGCCTCCTGCTGACGGGCCGCCAACAAGCTGGCTGCCCGACTGGAACGTGTAGACAATATCGCGGTCAGCAACTGACTTGCCCGTGAACTGTGAGGCGGTCGCCACCGCTGTTTCCATGGAATACTGGGTGTCAGGCTCTACGAACGGGTTGGTGTTGATCAGCACCCGCCCCCTGCCTGGCGAGATCTCGACCGTGGCAGAGCCCAGCACACCCTCATTGTTGTCGCTGCGCACGGCTAGTATCGGCACCGTGGCTGAGACTGTCGAGTTTGTGTCGAATGGCGCGAGCGTTGGCGATGGGCTTACCAGGGCGGGCAGAAGCGCGTGCCCTGTGGCTGTTAGGTCTGGGAACCACATGATGGCTGCGCCTATGCCAACCGCGAACACGATGAGGTATGAAAGCGCTAGCACGCTCGCTCGCATGGCGTTGTTGTGCGCTGCCGAGAATAAATAGCTTGTCAAATGCTAAGGCGTCAGCCTTGTCCTGTCCCGCGGGAACAGCGCCGCCTCGCGTATGTTCTCGCGCCCGCAGATCTGCATGGCAAGCCTCTCAAGGCCAAACGACCACCCTGCATGGGGAGGCGCGCCCATCCTGAACGCACGGATGTAGAACTCGAAGTCCGCTGGATTCAGTCCCCGCGCACGCAACTGGGCCTCGAGCAGCTCAGGGATGTGGATGCGCTGAGCACCTGAGGCGATCTCCAGCCCCCTGTAGTCGATGTCGAACGCCCTGCATATCTCTGGCTGGTCCTCCAGCGGCATTGAATAGAAAGCGCGCACCTTTGTGGGCCAGCGCGTGATGAAGTACAGCTCGTGGCCAGACAGCTCCCGTATCTTCTCCTCCTGCGCCCTGTTGAAGTCATTTCCCCATGTGAAGTCCGTGCCATTGTTCTTCAGCAGATCCACCAAGGAACTGTAGGCCAGCCGCGGGATGGAGTCTGGCACCTTTACATCTGTGCCCAGCCTGTCCAGCTGCTCCCTGCACTCGTGCTTGATCGTGTGCAGGATATGCAGAATCGCTTCCTCCAGATAGTCCATCGCGCCCTCGTCGTCCGTGAAGCCTATCTCAGCATCCATCTGCGTGATCTCATTCAGATGCGTCCTGGTGTTGTGCTTCTCCGCGCGGAACACCGGAACCACCATGAAAACCTTGTCCATGCCGCCAACGACTGCCAGCTGCTTGTACAGCTGCGGCGACTGTGCCAGGTAGGCATCCTTCTCGAAGTATTTCAGCGAAAAGAGCTCTGTGCCTCCTTCTGTTGCAGCACCCACAAGCGAAGGCGGCCGAATCTCCTGGCAGCCCAGCTCGCACATCTTCTGCCTGAATGCCTGCAGGATGTGGTGCTCTATCTGGAAGATGGCCGTGGTTTCGAGACGCCTGAAGTCGATGAACCGGTTGTCCAGCCGAACGTCGATGTCAGCAGGCACTTTTCCAGTGACCTCGAACGGGATGGTTGTGGTCACAGGGCCGATTATCTCAATTGATTCTGGCTCCACCTCAACTCCGCGCGGCGCCTGCTTCTCTGCCTTAACTCTGCCGTGCACCTTGATCACAGTCTCCTTGACCAGCTTGTTTATAGTGGCGATCAGCTCTGGCGGCGCCTTGTACTTCTTGGCCGTGACCTGGACAAGTCCTGTCCGATCGCGGAGAATGACGAACGAAACGCCTCCCAGGTTGCGTATCTCATGGGCCCAGCCAGCAAGCTCGACGTGCTTGTCTGCCAGCTCCGGCGTGATTTCTACGGCGTAGTGGCTTCGCAGCGAGTTCATGCTGGCATTTGGAACAAAGGCATTAAAAGAGCTACGGCCAAAAAGATTTCACATGGCAGAGTTCACGGCAGTCAGGACGTTCTCGGAGCAGCTAAACCACTTCCGGAGCTTGATCAACACCGACACAGTTACAGAAACTGACATGAACGTGCTAAAGACGATTGTGAAGAACAACAACGAGCTCCCAAAGGACTTTACGAAAGAGATTAGCAAAGAGACAGAGGAGTATGTCCAGTCGCTCGAGCGATTGGAAAGGCTCGGAATGTGGGATCCCAAGAACAAGAGAATCCCGACTAGCTGGTTTGACGTGATACATGCACATGTTACGCAAGCCCCCCCTCCGCTCACACCCGAAACGGCCGAGAAGCTGCACGCCCTTCAGACCCTTGAAGATATAGGGACCCTGAACCCACTGCACAAGGCGATGCTTACCAACATCCTGCGCCGCGGCAATGTGCTAGCCAACGAGACCAGCGAGGTGCTCGCCATATTTGATCACACCTGGCAGATGCTGTCCAATGAGCAGCAGAAGAAGCTCGCATCTGACGTGCAGAAACGCGCCGGCGGGGCCATCGAGGAAGGCAGCAAGGAATGGACCAAAACCAGGAATAATCTTCTCACGGAGCACATCAGACAGCTTGAGGGGCTCGGCATAATCAATACTGGCAACAAACAGATTCAGCAGCCATGGATTACTGCGGTGCTGCATTGGGTTGGCAGCAGATAGTCACTCAAAGGTCACGGCGGTCTCTACTTCTAGGAGAGTTGCCAGCGCCCTGTTAAGGGTCTCGAGATCCATTGGCAGCCGCTCTATGTCTCTCCTTGATATCCTCACGCGATAGCCTTTGCCGCCAGGCTTGAAGATTGTGTTGATGCCCAGCAGCCGCGCGGGCGTGATGATGTCCGAGACGGTCTTGTGCGCGTCGCCGGATACCTCCACAATGCGCACCTTCTTGCCCAGCTCGGCTGTGAGGTTCTTGACCACGCAGCCCTGCTTGCCGATCAGCAGGCCCACGTCTCCCTTTGTCAGAAGCAGGATGATGCGGCCCGTGTCAACCGCCTTGAAGAAATCCGCTGCGTCCAGGCCATACCTGTCGGACATGGACGCGATCAGCTTTGACATCTCCACGTCTAGGGCTGAGATGCGGTTCTCGGACAGCTGGCGCTCACAGTTCGGGCAGAGCAGCCCGCTCTTTGCACACAGCTCGCATATCGGAAGCCGCATTCTCTCATCCTTTCAGCCTTTCGCGAGCACTATCTCGATTGAAGACACTTTTGACTTCCTGCCATCCTGCGAAGTCAGCTCCTCTGTGGAAATGGTTATCGACTTTGGCTTTGCATCAGTCACAAAGCGCGAGCGCACTATCTCGGCCACATCAACCGCCATCGAGATGGACTTGCCTCTCGCCTTGATAAAGACCTCCTTCGCGCCCCCGGAGAACTGCGTGACGACCGCCAGAACGTACGGCATCACGCCCTTCTTGCCTATGTACACTGTGTTCTCGGTTTTCTCGGCCATTCGACCACCCCGTACGCTGTGCTGTTGGCTGAAGCTATTTGGGCCTGGACGTTTTTATGGCTATGCAAAATCAGAAATGAAAAGAAAAAAGAGTTAGCGAGCGCCGCCAGAATTCAGATAGACGACTGTGTTGAGGAACAGCTCGCGGCCCTTCTCCTCGCCATAGATGCCCGGATCGTAGGCGAAGTACATCGTCTTGCCCATGAATCCGCCACCCTCTATGATCGCGAAGTGTGATCTGCCGGTCACTCCGCCGCCCTGCTCCAGTATGGTCGCCAGGATCTTGGAGTTGACCGCGGGCACGACTGTCACCAGCTCGCCGTTGAACGGGAAGTTCTTGATGCCGGGCACTCCGCCGCCAAAGAGCGGGTGGAATGGGTCGACTATGGTGAACTGGCCGTCCACGATCTGCTTCTTGACGGTCTCGCGCTCAGCGGTGGTGCCTCCTATTGTAGCCGGCACGGCGTCCTTCAGAGAAAGTCCCCAGCCGTATACCGACTCGTCGTTGGTCACCCTGATGCACGCGTCACCGATGAATATCATCTTGCCTCCCGAGGAAACCTTGCTGGCAATCTCCTTGCGTGCAGGCAGGTCGCAGAAGCGCTCGCCCTGCACGATGATGAGATCGTAGTTCTTGAGCGCGCCCGGGTAGATCACCTCCTGGGACATCTCGCCCTGGTAGATGATGCCCTCGATGCGCGCCTCGTCGGTTGTTAGGTATCCGGTCACGCCGTCAGAGCAGTGGCCGATGCACAGCACCTTGATCGCTGGTGCCGGGAACAGGCCGCCTACCACTGGCAGGCCGTGCAGGTTGATCAATCCGAACTTGCCTGCAACGAAAATGCCCAGTACGAGTATTAGGATGAGCGGGATGGCTCCCTCGAAGTTGGCAACTATCTTCTCCTTCATGCCGCCGCCTCCTTCGTAATAACCTGCCGGATAACCCATGAATACCACCTATACCCATTGCTCACTCTGACTATTTAAATATGTTGCGCCTCACATGGCGCGCAGCGCGGCTACGCGTACCTTGAGAGGCGGATGGGTGGCGAACAGCTCGTCGAGCGGGCTTCTGTTGGGATCGACGAAGAAGATGTGCGACACCGCCTCAGAGACCTTCTCCTTCCCCTTGTTTGTGGCGCCTATCTTCTCAAGAGCGGAAGCAAGGCCCTCTGGATAGCGCGTGAGAGCGGCTCCTGAGGCATCGGCCAGCAGCTCACGCTTGCGCGACACGGCCGATTGAACCAGCCGCGTGGCAATTGGCGCAAGGATGGCGAAGATTACAGCGGCTATTAGAATGGCTATATAGACGCCGCCGCCCTTGCCGCTGTCGCCGGAATCATGGAAGCGGAATGAGCGCAGGAACATGTAGCTGACGATTGCCGCCAGACCAACAAGCACGGCTATCAGGGTGGCGAAGCGTATGTCGTAGTTGGCGATGTGCGACATCTCGTGCCCGATCACGCCCTCCAGCTCGTCGCGCTTCAGACTGGCTAGCAGAGCGGTTGAGACCGCGATCGAGGCATTTGCGGGATCCCGGCCGCACGCAAAGGCGTTCATCTCGCCGCTCTCGTACACATAGGCCTTAGGCGCCGGGATGCCTGCAGCGATCGCCAGCCCCTCAACAGAGTCTATCAGGAAACGGTGCTTGATGGGGTCTGCTGGCTTGGCACCCACTGTCGCCAGAACAACGCGGTCGCCAAATTTGTATGACCACCACGCATCCAGCGTTACCAGTACCCCCGCAAGCAGCACGATCAGCACAGCGAACTCCGGGACCATAAGCCAGCCTATCGCGGCCACAAAAGCCAGCACGGCCGCGCCGAAGAGCACGGCTAGCAGCACTGAGTTGCGCTTGTTGCGCGCTATCTGGTCGTAGAAGCTGACATGTGCCATGTGCTCAGAACTTCACCTTGACTGGTTTGCGCTCTGCAGCCTGGATCTCGAGGAACTCCATTGTTGTCCGGTGCATGCTGCCAGCGAACCAAGCGCCTGGTATGGTTGTAACGAGGTTGTTGTACTCCAGCACTGAATCGTTGTAGAACTGGCGTGAGTACGCGATCTTGTTCTCAATGCCCTCGAGCTGCTCCTGCAGTAGCCTGAAGTTCTCGTTGGCCTTTAGATTCGGATAGTTCTCCGCCAGCGCGAATATCGACTTGAGCGCTGCTGTCAGGCCAGTTGCAGCCCTTATCTTCTGCGCAGGCGTCTCGGCCTTCATCATGGCGGCGTGCGCCTTTGTCACGTCACCCATTATCTCTTTCTCGTGCTTTGCGTAGCCCTTGACGGTCTCGACCAGGTTCGGCACGAGGTCTGTTCTCTTCTTGAGCTGCACATCGATCTGCGCCCATGCGTTTCTGATGCGGTTCCCCAGCACGATGATGCGGTTGATGTAGTAGACGCATATCAGCGCGATCAGCACTATTATTCCGACAATTCCCCAGATCAACCAATCCACCCAATCACCTCATCTGATTCTATGAACTCATGAGCGCTCTAGACCACGTATGTTCAGGCCGGTCGCGCGGAGTCGCTCGGCGACCTCCCTGGCAGCCGCGCTTTTTGCACTGTGCACCACTTCACCGACCATGCCGCCGCCCCGCTGCGGGGCCCAGCTGATGCTGAGGAGATGCCCGGTGGGGCCTTCGATGGTTGTGCGCAGTGGCGGCAGTGAGCCGGCTATCATCGCCTTCGGCTTCCAGGCGCCGAAATAGTAGCCAATATCATATATGCGGCCTGCCTGCTCCACCTCATGCAGTACCTCGTGCGGCTTTAACTCATGCGCAGGTGAGCTGACGTTGTGCAGCACAAAGCCCTTCTCGCACGCGATAGCCATGGATGTGCGACCGCCTGGATGCGCGCTCGGGCAGCGCGTAATCGCCTTTATCTCCCCGCCTGCCGGGAACTCGGCATGTATTGCATCGAGCGTGCGCAGGAACTCGGTTGTCGCCTCGTGCGCGCCAGGCCTAATCTCTGACGTCGACTTGCCAATCGCAAGAGTCATGTACCGATGGCTGCGGCGCCATTTTTATAGCTGAGCAGTGGGGGGACCGAGATTTGAACTCGAATCGCCAGCTCCCGAAGCTGGAATCATGACCAGGTTAGACCATCCCCCCACAAGGGGCCGTGGGGAGAATACGCTAGCAAGATTAATAATGATTGTTTCGCAAGTATGCCCCTGTAGCTGCGGGCCCGTAGCTCAGTCTGGATAGAGCGACAGCCTTCTAGGTTCTTGAAGAGCGAAGAAAGCTGAAGGTCGTGAGTTCGAATCTCACCGGGCCCGCTCTCTCATTCTGCGCAGGCATGAGGCAACGAACAGCGCTGCGGTGAATGCGGCAAGCAGCACTACTGGCTCTGCTAGGTAAACAACGAACCTGTCAGTGAATACCCCGAAGCCCAGCAGGTTGTTCTCAACTGCGAGCAGGGCTGCGCCGAAGAACGCCAGCCCAAAAAGGGCGGGGACCGCACGGGTGCGTCTCCTAATTAGCAGCCATGCAAGCACGGGAACTCCGGCGAATGCCAGCACCGAGTTGAAGGTGCCGATTCGATCAAATGCCGGCGAGCCGTAAACTTTGGTGAAGAAGTCGCCGACAGTGGCACACGGCTTCACTCCATCAGCATACTGGCAGGTGAACCACTGCACTTGGTCGCCAGACTCATGGTACTTGAACTGCGCGATATCGGTGATGTTGAAGTTGCCCATCACAAAGAAGTGCCACAGGAGATATGTCGCAACAGCAATGCCGA
>Ga0315268_10003330_pt1 | contig 17736 bp, 11 predicted proteins | sample C1_top_MG_FD_204535 | JGI IMG/M metagenome (GOLD analysis project Ga0315268, IMG submission 204535) | Sediment microbial communities from Yellowstone Lake, YNP, Wyoming, USA - C1_top | ecosystem: Environmental > Aquatic > Freshwater > Lake > Sediment | place: USA: Wyoming | collected 2017-08-01
CAGGATGCGCTTGCCGGACCAGCTCGCCGGCACCTGGAACGTGCGGTGATACCACAGCCGCGACTGTGCATCGACCCGCCGGCCCACGCCCGAAAGGGCCGACTCGATCGGAAACGGCACGAGAATCTTCCCCTCATACGTCACCGGGCCCGTCGTCGCGCGAGGTGTGATCGAATAGTCCCACAGCCCGTTGAGGTTCTGCCACTCGCGGCGAACCATCTGGGGCCGCGGATAGTCCGGCCACGGGCGCATCGGCGAAACCGCGGCCGAGTATGGCGTCATGATCGGCGCCGTCGTCGGCGCCCAGCCCGCGTGCGCCGAGCCGATCACGACCCCGACCCACCAAGTCCCCATCACAACCCGGAAAATGCCCTTCATGCCGCCATTATGCCAAATCGCGGCCGCGCGTCACGCCACCCCCTGCAACACAGAGCGACAAACCGCTATAAACAGCATTGATGAAACTCGCTGGACACGTGCTGGTCTGTCGGTGCATCGGATTCATCTTCACGCTGACACTCGCGTGCGCTACCTGGCTGAATGCGGCAGCGGCGCCGGCGCAGCCGCTGTCGATCATCTGCCCGAAAGATCCCTCGCGCCTGGAGCGGCTGGCCGCGCGTGAGATCTGCCGGTACGTCTACCTGCGGACCGGCGAGATGCCCACCATTGCCGCTTCGGATGAGATTCCGCAGCGGTCCGGCGGCGGGTTCGTCGTGGCTCGCAAGGATCGCGCGCTGTTGCGCGATTTTGCGCGAGGTTCGTCCATCCCCCTGCTCCGGCCGCAGGAATATGTCCTGCGAACCGTCCGGCCGGGCGGGAGCCGATTTCTCCTGATCGCCGGCGGCGACGAAGTGGCCGTCCTCTACGGCGCTTATCGCCTCGCCGAGCACATCGGCGTCGGCTTCTACCTGCACGGCGATGCCATTCCGGATCAGAGAATTAGGCTGGAGGTGCCCACGCTCAGCGAGCAGCGCCGGCCGCTGTTCGATATCCGCGGCATTCAGCCGTTCCACGATTTCCCCGAGGGGCCGGACTGGTGGAATCTCGACGACTACAAGGTCTACATCAGCCAGCTTCCGAAAATGGGCATGAACTTCATCGGGCTGCACACCTATCCCGAAGGCGGCGTGGGACCCGAGCCGGCGGTCTGGATCGGGCCAGCCGGAAATTTCGACGAGAAAGGCAACGTCACCTCCAGTTATTCTTCGACATGGTCCAACACGCTTCGCGGGACGTGGGGCTATGCCCCCAAGCCGACCGGGCAGTACGCCTTCGGCGCATCGCAGCTTTTTGAGCAGGATGGATTCGGGCCAGAGCTGATGTTCGGACACTGCCCCCGCCCGACGACACCCCAGGCGAACAACGAGGTGTTCAACTCGGCCGCGGCGCAGCTTCGCGGCGCATTCGAGCATGCCCATTCGCTTGGCGTGAAGACGTGCGTCGGCACGGAGACGCCGCTGACGGTGCCCGCCGCCGTTCGCGCGCAGGGCGCTCTCTCAACGCAGGCGTATTACGAGGGCGTGTTCCAGCGCATCATGCGCGCGTATCCGATCGATTATTACTGGTTCTGGACGCCCGAGGACTGGACCTGGAGCGGCACCACCCAGCAGAGGGTGCATGCGACTGTTGACGATATCAATGCGGCCATCGAGGCCAAACGCAAGGTCAACGCGCCCTTCACGCTGGCAACCTGCGGATGGGTGCTCGGCCCTCCCACCGATCGCGCGCTCTTCGACACCATCCTGCCCAAGGACATGCCCATGAGCTGCATCAACCGGCAGGTAGGCAAGGAGGCCGTGGAAGTGGGCTTTGCCAACGTGCACGGGCGGCCCAAATGGGCGATTCCCTGGATGGAGGATGATCCCAACTTGCTCCAGCCGCAGCTCTGGGCGGGGCGCATGCGCAAGGACGCGGCCGATGCGCTCAAGTACGGCTGCACCGGCCTGCTCGGTATTCACTGGCGCACGCGCATCCTTTCGCCCAACGTCTCCGCCCTGGCGCAGGCGGCCTGGGACCAGGAGGGATGGAACAAGTCCCAGACGCAGCCGGCCGTGCCCGAAGCGCCGCGGCAGGAAGGCCCCGTGGGCGGCAATCACGCCGCGTTCCCCAACAACCGCATCGCCGAAACCGATCAACAGCCTGTCTACCAAACCGTCCGCTACGATGTCAGCGCCTACAACCTCTCCGTTCCCAAAGGCAGGTACACCGTCACGCTCAGGTTCTGCGAGCCGCACTACACGGCGGCCGAGAAGCGGGTCTTCGGCGTGAAGCTCCAGGGCAAGGACGTCATCGACCGCCTCGACATCTTCGCCCGTGTCGGCCAGAACAGACCCCTCGACTACACCTTCAAGGACATTGACGTTTCCGGCGGCCGGCTGGAGATCGAATTCCTCCGCATCGTCGAGTTCCCATCCATCGCGGGGATCGTCATCGAAGGCCCGAACTACACGCGAAAGATCAACTGCGGCGGCGCGGCTTACAAAGAGTATGCGGCGGACTGGCCGCCCAGCGCCTCGGGGATTTCTCTGAAAGACCGTTATCTGCCGACCGAAGACTTCTATCTCGATTTCGCGAAACGCAACTTCGGCACCGAAGCCGCAGCGAAGATCGCGGCGATTTTCGCGAAGATCGATGGCCATCTGCCCGAGCCGTCCGGCTGGATCGACGGCCCGGGCGGTTTGACGCCAAACCCCGGCCCATGGCAGAACGCCGCCAGGCTTTATGCGTTTGTCGATGAATTCGCCGCCCTGCGCCCCCAGGTGCAGGGGCCGGCCAATCTCGAACGCTTCGACTACTGGCTCAACAACTTCCGCCATATGAAGGCAACCGAGAAGGTGAAGTTCTTCTGGGCGCAGTACAACGAAGCCATGAAGAAGGTTGCGGCCGAGAAGGACCCCGCCGCAAAAGCCAGGCTCGCGGAAGCATCGGCCCTGCCGATCCGCAAACAACTCGTGGCCGCAGTGAGCGAGGCGTATGGATTCCTGCTGGCGACGGTCTCAACCCCCGGCGAGATGGGCACCGTCTGCAACTGGGAACAACACGTCATCCCCGCCCTGCTCACCCGCAGCGGTGCCGAACTGGCCAAGGCCTTGGGCAAACCGCTGCCGGAGGACGCGCAGCCGACAGCCCGCTATTCCGGGCCCACGCGCATCATCCTGCCCACGCAGCGGCCCAGCATCGCGGCCGGCGAAGCGCTGCGCCTGAAGGTGCTGATCCTCTCCGAAAGCGCTGTCCGCGAGGTGAGCCTCAATTGGCGCCCGCTTGGCAGGGGGCAATTCACGGCCGTCCCGCTGAAACACATCGCCCGCGGCGTCTATGGAGCCGAGATCCCATCGCAGCCGGCCGACATCACGGCAATCGAGTATTATGTGAAAGCCGCGACCGACGATGGCCGAGCGACCCAGTACCCGCCGTCCGCGCCGGCGATCAACCAGACGGTGGTCATTGAATGACGACGTTCATCAAGTTGCGTCGGCTGATTGCCGGCCGTAGAGTTGTAGACCCGAGGTGGCGATGACGCGCCGAGTGACATTCACATGCGACGTACCCGAGGAGCTGTATCGCGCCGCTGAACAGAAGGCGTCGGCCGAGTCGCGGCGGGTCGAAGACGTCGTCATGGAATACCTCGTGCGGCATCAGCGCCCGCGACCCGCGATCACCGAAGCCGAAGCGCAGCGCCGCAAGCAGGCGTTCGAGCGTCATTTCGGGCGGTTCAGCGGCGACGCACATGCGTCGGAAAACGAAGGCATTGATGCCGACCTTGTGCGCGAATACCAGGGCAAACAGGAGCAATGATGTTCCTGGACACATCGGGCCTGCTGAGCATCTTCGATGGGCGAGATGCATGGCATGCGAAAGCCGTGGAACTCTTTGCTTCCGCGCCGCGACTGCTTACGCACAACTACGTCCTTGCCGAGTTGGTCGCGCTCGCGGGGGCGCGAAAGCTACCTCGCCGCGATGCCCTGGATTACGTCAACAGCCTCGTGGAACATCGCGGCGTCGAAATCGTGTGGGTGGACGAACTGCTGCGCCTTGCGGGCATGAACTTGCTGATGCAGCGTTTGGATAAGTCCTATTCTCGTTGCGATGCGGTGAGTTTTCTACTGATGGAGCAGCATGAGATCACCGATGCGCTGACGACCGATCGCCATTTCGAGCAGGAGGGATTCGTTCGCCTCCTGAAATGAATCTGCGCTTCGCCGGACTCGGATCTTGGAACACAAAATGAGACACCTTCCCCTTCTGCTGGCGTTGATGCTCCCCGGCTGGGTCGGCGCCGATGAGGTCCTGATCGACATCGGCAAGCTGGACGAATCGAAGCTGCCCGCGCAGGGCGTCCGCGTGGCTCGGCGCGATGCGCTGCTGAGCATCACGGCCACCGAGAGCCGGCCCTATCCCGGCATCACCCTGCGCGCGCCCACGGGACGCTGGGACCTCTCGAAATTCGCCCGGCTCGAGGTGGATGTGACCAACCCCGGCCGCTCCACCCCGATCACGGCCTCCCTCCGCGTCGACAATCCCGGCGCTGATGGCAGAAGCAACTGCCTGACCGGCTCGGCCACCATTCCGCCGGCCAAGACCGTCACGCTCACTGTGCTCCTCGATCGGCCCCTCAAGCAGAGCGTGAAGCTCTTCGGCATGCGCGGCTATCCGGCCGCAACGACGCGCAACTCGCCCACGATCGATCCCGCCAACATCACCCAGCTCATCATCTTCGCCCCGGGCTTGAAGCCGGATTACGCCTTCTGGGTGACCAACATTCGCGCGGCCGGCACGTACACTTTGCCCGACGGCAAGGACTTCTTACCGCTGGTCGACACCTTCGGGCAATACATGCACGCTGACTGGCCGGGCAAGGTCCACTCGCTGCAGGAGCTGCGCCAGCGCATCGCCGACGAGCAGAAGGAAATGGCCAGTCTTCGCTCGCCGGAGGACTGGGACCAGTACGGCGGCTGGAAGGACGGACCCGCGCTGAAGGCCACGGGCTTCTTCCGCGTCGAGAAGGACAAGGGCAAGTGGTGGCTGGTCGATCCCGAGGGCAGGCTGTTCTTCTCGCATGGCATCGACTGCGTGCGCATGCTCGACGCCACGCCCATCGATGACCGCGACAACTGGTTCGCCGATTTCCCGGGGAATAATCCGCAGCTCAGGGAATTCATCAACCCCGGTGCCTACGCCCTGAAGGGGTATTACGCCGGCAAGAGCCCCCGCTGCTTCTCCTTTGCCGGCGCCAATCTCAAGCGCAAATATGGGGACAACTGGCGCGCCGCAGCCGCCCAGACCGCCCACCGGCGCCTGCGAAGCTGGGGCATGAACACCATCGCCAACTGGTCCGACTCGGCCGTCTATCGCCTGCGGAAGACGCCCTACACGGCCAACGTCGGCTTCCGGGGCCGGCTGCTGGAAGGAAGCTCCGGCTACTGGGGCAAGTTCCGCGATGTCTTCGATCCGCAGTTCAAGGAAGCCGTCCGCAACGCCATGGCGCGGGAGAAGGGCAACTCGGCCGGCGATCCGTGGTGCCTGGGCTATTTCGTGGACAACGAAATCTCCTGGGGCAACGACGGCATCTCGCTGGCCGTCGCCGCCCTTCAGTCTCCGCCTGATCAGCCGGCCAAGCTCGCATTCATCTCCGATCTGAAGGCGAAATACGCCAGCATCGAGAAGCTCAACGACGCCTGGGGCACGAAGCACGAATCATGGGATGCCCTGCTCGCCAGCCGCGCTGCGCCGGATGCGAAAAAGGCCGCCGCCGACCTGGCCGCTTTCTACACGCGGACGGCCGAGACGTATTTCAGGACGATTCGCGACGCGGTGAAGGAGGTCGCGCCCAATCAGCTCTACCTCGGCTGCCGGTTTGCCTGGGCGAATCCCCGCTGCGCGGCGGCCGCCGCCAGGTACTGCGACGTGGTGAGCTACAACCTCTACCGTCGGTCGGTGGCCGATTTCCGCATGCCCGGCGGCGAGGATGTGCCGCTGATCATCGGCGAGTTTCACTTCGGGGCGCTGGATCGCGGGATGTTCCACACGGGCCTGGTAAAGACAACGTCCCAGTCCGAGCGCGCGGCGACGTACGTCGAGTATGTGCGAGGCGCGCTGCGCCATCCCCAGTTTGTAGGCACGCACTGGTTCCAGTACCAGGATGAACCCACGACGGGCCGGGTGCTGGACGAGGAGAACTACCAGATCGGCTTCATCGACATCGCCGACACGCCTTACCACGAGACGATCGACGCCTCGCGCGAGGTGGGGTATGGGATGTATCGCTATCGGATGGAGAACTGAACTCTGAGAACAAACGCTTCGCCGGTACGACGGGCACTGTTGCCCGTCTCGGCGCCGGCCGATTCCTGCGGGCAGAGTGGCCGGGGTGTGCCCGAACAACCGGGAACTCGGGTGGCATGGGCAGGTATTCTTGCCCGTGCATGCTCGCCGATCCGTGCACGGGCAAGCGTACCCCCTTGCCCATGCCACCCCGCAGTGAGCTCCCGAAAGAACGGGCACACCCAGTGGCCGCGGGCCTGGAAACCGATTTGCATCCAAAAAGGCATGAAGCGAAAATGGGCGGGCCCTGTCACCAGGAGAACCAGCCTTGCGGATCGCGTTTCTGCTGACGTTGATTTCCATCGCGGGGGCGAACGTAGAGACGGCGCTCGCAACCGAACGCCCTGCGCCGGCCGTCTCGCTCGAAGTGCAGGACGCCCCCTTCGGCATGTGCAACCGCCCCTGGCCGTTGCGCCCCAATGCCCCGGTCGCGCCGGCGGTCATCCGCGTGTCGGGTAAGGGTAACGTCACCCTCGTCGCAACCGACGCCTTTGGCCGGAGACTCGCCTGGAAGAAAGAACTCGACCTGGGCGCCGACCCGCAGAGCGTCGAATTCGCCGCGCCGATGGGGGCCTATCGCATCGAGGCAACCGAGCAGGGCCAGACGGTGGGAAGCTGCTGGATCGGATTTATTCCGCCTTTTCACAAGGGCGTGCGCAAGGACTCGTTCTTCGGCTCCAACACATCATCCATCCGCCGCGGCGATGAGCTGAAATTCCTCCGGGCGATCGGCATGAAAGTGCAGCGGGCGCATTTCTATGGCACAAAGCCCGAAGTGATGGACGAGCTGAAGGCCCACGACACCTGGGTCTTGCCCATCGTCGGCTACGCTATCGACAAAAAGAGCGACTGGGCCGAGAAATTCCGCATGCACGGGCCGCCGGCCGATTTTGACGACTTTGTCGCCAAGTGGGAGCAGGTCCTGCGGCAGTTTCCCCAGATCACCACGTGGGAGTTCTGGAACGAGCCGTGGATTTTCGAGTGGACGTGGGCTGACACGCCGCAGCAATATCGCAAGCTGCAGACGATGTGGTGTCAGATGGCGCTGAAGGTCAACCCCCAGATGCGCATCATCGCGGGAAACAGTTGGATGTTCGTGCAGGACCACATCCAGCCGTTTCCCGAATGCTGGAAGGGGCTGCTTTCCGGCACGAGCCACCACCCCTACAGCGGCGCGGGCGACCTGAGCTGGCGGAGCGGCGCCAACCTGCGCTCCATCGACGGCGGCGCTCTGATCACGCGACAGATGGGGCTCCCCTACTACTGCCTCACCGAGGGAGGCACGAGCGTCGGCTCGCGCGACTTCGGGTCGAGCTTTGCCGGAGACGTGAACAACATCATCAACGCGCGAAAGGTGGTGCAGTATTTCGTCCGCTCCGCGCAGGCCGGGTGTTTTCAATGCGACATGCAGTGGGGCATCGGCTACGGGCCGCAGTGGACGATGTCGAACACTTCCTTCGCCCTGCTGACGCACATGCTCGAGGACCGCCCGATCGTCGCCGACATCTGGCCGGAAAATGAGCTCATCAGCGGCGCGATCTTCGCCAACCCGAAATTCGTGACGCAGGAGGTAAAGGCGCTGCGGCGGTCGAAGGAGATTTCCACGCGCTGGAACGTGCCTGCCGGCGACGGCCGCAGCGATGAGGCGACGAAGGTGGCCGTGATCTGGAGCTGGACGGGCCCGTCCAACGACAAGGTCGACACCGAGGGCACGCTCACCCTGGGCGATGCATCCGGCCTGCGCGCGATGGACATGTTCGGGCGGACGATCCACCCCACCGGTGGGAAGCTGGTGTTGCCGTTTGGCGAGAACCCGGTGTACATCGTCAGCGAAGCGCTTTCGGTGATCCAGCTTCGGGATCGCATCGCCAATGCCCGGATCGAAAAGGCGACGCCGGTGAACCTTTACGGCTGCTCGCTGCTGCGGCCCGCGGATCAGAAGCAGGACCTGATCGTGCGCATGGAAAACCAGATGAACGTTGAAGTTTCCGGCGAGCTGACGGTGCAGGTGGTTGACGGGGGCGCGACGAGCTCAACGCGATTCACCATCCCGGCCGCCAAGCTCGCGGATGTGGCCATCGCCTGGCCGGGGGCGAAGCTGTCGGCGGGGAATCAGTACGCGATCAATCTGAAGGCGGAGGTGACGAGCGGAGATCGCGACCTGGGCAGCGTGGCCGCGTCGCAGGTGATCCAGGCCGCGCGATTCGCCAAGAAGACGATCGCCTTCACGGGGCAGGCGTCCGATTTCGCCGGTCTGACGCCGATCGCCCTCACCGCCCGCCCCAAGGCGGATTTCACGGCTTATCTGCTCAACCCGAACCTGAATCGCCCGGAGACTCAACCGACCGACGCGGGAATGGCGCGGATTTACACGGCCTACGATGATGCGTTCGTGTATGTGGGCGTAGAGGGGTGGGGCGCGAAATGCTCGGCCGGGCAGGTTGCACGCCCTGGTCTGACCTGGAAGAGGGGCGATCCGAAGGGGCTGAGCTTCATTTCCAACTGCGGCGACGTGGTGCAGATCGCCTTCGGCTTCCGCGATCGCGCGCCGGGCTTCGGACGGCAGATGAACGACCCGTGGGCCTGGAAGGGAATGTTCTATGACACCGACTATCAGTATGTCGCCCATGCCTCAACCGAAGGCCCGAAGCTGATTCGGTTGTGGGGGCCGGATACGGGGCGGCAGACGGCGTACCAGATTGACGATGTCCCCTTTGTCGAGCCGGTGAAGGGCGCCAAGGTGATGATCAGGGACGGGCTTTACGAAATCGCGATCCCGCGATCGGAGCTGAAGTTGTTTGACCACACCAAGGACCACCTGCGGTTCACTGTTCTGCTGAATGGCAGATTCAATTGGGCCGATTGCGCAGGCGTTTTTGATTACTGGATGAACAACGGCTCGTTCGGTCCGAGCTGGGAATCGCGGCTGCCGTGCCAGACGTTGTTCGGGATCAGCAAGTGAAGAGGGGGGCGTTCAGCGCTCGTAAACCGGAAGCAGTCGCAAGGGGATGGTGAGCGTGAGCACGGACATGGCCGTCGGGTAGAAGCACGCGGCAGCGCCGTCGCCGCCCACCTCGTCGCGACGGGCCGGCCAGCTTCCGTCGTCCTTGCTCTGCATCGGCAGCAGTTGCTCCCAGGCGTTCCTCCACACTCTTGGCCAGCTTTCGTCGCCGGCGTGCATCGCCCCAAGGACTGTGTAGTAAAGCGCGCATTGAAAATGGGCCATGTCCGCACGGATCGGATGCTGAGCGATAAATCGCGCCGCTTCGCCGGCCTCGTCGCGCTCGGAGGCATCCAGCAGATACAGATCGAGCAAGCCGGCCGCCGTGATCGAGGAATAGACCTGCCCGCCGACGGTGTAGGCAAAACCGCCCTGCTGGGCGCGATAGCAGCGCAGGACATAGCGAAGCGCGCGGCCCATGGCGTCGCGCGGCACGCCGATGCCCGCGTCGCGGCAGGCGTGCAGGGCGAGGATGCACCACGTGGTGACCGAGAGATCGCTGTCGGTGGAGTTGCGCTCGTAGCGCCAGCCGCCAGCGCTGTTGCCATCCTTGCCAACGTCCTGTGCCGAGATGATGACCTTGATCGCCTTCTCAAGAGCCAGGCGCACTTTTCGGCGCTGGATCTCGTCCAGCTCGGTCCCATGAATCTGCGCCATCGCGATCGTGGCGATGCAATGCCCGTACATCCGCCCGCCGTCGTGCCCGAAGTAGCCGTCTTCGGTGCGGTAGTTGACCAGGTAATCGATGGCGTTGCGAACGGTCAGGCCATATTTGCCGACATCCGGGGTGTGCCCGGCCGAAAGATAAGCGAGGATCGCCAGGCCAGTGATTGCCGACGGCGGACCGGCGGCCTTGAAAGATCCATCGGCCCTCTGCTGCTTCTGGAGGAAGAACAGCCCCCGGTCGATCGCCTGCTCGAGGCCCGGGGGCATCTCTTTCAGACGCTCGGATTCGGCGGCGAATGCCGAAGCAGCCCCACCGATCAAGGTCGCAACGGCCAGACTGTGGTGAAGCAGGCGGCGCACCGGCTTGTTTATACGCCTTTGGCGCAGCCCCGCAACAGATGCAGCCGGTTCACGCCTTGGCATCGCCGTTGCCACGCCCGGATCCGATCAGCTTCTGCAGGCCGGCACCGACGCCGGCAAGCAGGCCCCGTTCATGCAGACGCTGCGCCGGTCGATCGCGGTCCCATTCGGTTCCGGCAAAGAGCCCCTGCGAGAATCGCTCCACCATCTCCTCCGGCAGAGCGCCCTGGGGGTTGTCCCTCCCTTCGAGCATCACCTCCGCGAGCCAGTTGGCCCGAAGGAAATCAGCGGAGAGTTTTCGCCCGGAAAATTCGGCCCGGGCATGTTCATTGAACCAGCGGTGGTTGAAACGCAGGTAATAGGCCAGGGCGGCGGCGAATCCGACGGCCACCATGCACAGCGGAAGGATGGTGCCCCACCCGGCCTCGCGCAGAAGTGAGAGCCGGACAATAAGGTAAACCAGAAGCAGTCCAAGGCCGCCGACGACGGGAATGCAGACCTGGTGGATGATCCGGCGCTTCTGCTGCGTTTCGGGCGTGGTGGTGACCTGCTTCTGACGCTCGATCAGCTCCTGCATCTTGCTCACGAGATCTCTGCGGGTGATGCAGCGCGACCGCATTTGGAGCTGTTCGGACATTTTCCGCAGTTCCTGCTCGCGATGATCGAGCTGGGCAATCCGCGCCTGGCACTGGGCCTCGCGGGTTTGCGCCTGCTGCTGGGCCTGCTGCACGATCTGCTCGCCGCTTGCCCCCAACTCGCGGAATTTCGCCTGGTAATCCGCCTCGAGCGATTCGAGCCGCTGCTGGTATCGCCGGGACAATTCCTGCTCGTGCCGCGCCAGATCGTCTCGGCCCGCCCGGGCGTCAGCCTCGATCGCTTTCCGCTGCTCCTCGCTTCGGGCCTTCAGCGCTTCTTCCCGACGCCCCAGATCGATGAGACGCGCCTGGCAATCAGCCTCCATCGCCTGGGCGCGCTGCGCAAACCGCGACTCCAGTTCCCGCTCGCGCCGCTCGAGGTCACGCTGCCTTGCGTCGTAGTCGGCCTGCAGCGCCAGCAGGCGCTGCTCGGCCTGCGTCTTCAGCGCATCGCCGCGCTGCGCCAGCTCAAGCTCCCTCGCCTGGCACGCGGCTTCGATCGCGGCAGCCCGCTGCGCGGCGGCCGATTCGAGCTCCTGCCCGCGCCGCGCAAGGTCCTGTTCCCTGGCCTGATAATCAGCCTCCAGCGCCCCAACACGCTGCTTGAATCGCTCCTCGAGTTCGGCTGCGCGCCTCTCCAGCTCCGCGCGCGTCGCGCGGTGATCGCTCTCGAGCAGTTCGGCCTGTTTCCCCAACTCCACCAGGCGCCGATCGACGTCGGTGCGCCGCGCGCGAAAGTCCGCCTCCAGTGTCTGCGCGCTTTCACCGTATCGCTTCTCCAAGGCCTGGCGCTGAAGCTCAAGGTCGCCCCTTCGCGCCTGGTGCTCGGCCTCCAGTGCCTTGCTCCGCTCCTGGTAGCGATTCTCCAACTCCTCCTCGCGGCGGGACAGCGCGGCGATTCTGGTCTGCGATTCCGCGTTTGCCTGCTGCTCCAACTGCTCGGCCTTCCTGCAAATCTCGTCCTCGCGGGCCGCCAGCTCCTGCATTTTGACGGCCAATCGCTGCTCGGCGTCCTGCGCGAGGCTCTGGGCCTGCTGCTGCAGCTCCGCGCGCCGGGCCCCGTGTTCTGCCTCGAGTGCCTGCGCCTGCTGCCGGGCGCGCTGTTCCAGCTCGCCTTCGCGGCCATCGAGCTGCTGCTTCCTGGCTTGATATTCGCCCTCCAGCGTCTGCACGCGCTGCTGAAAGCGCTCTTCCAGCTCGGCCAGCTTCTGATCGAGAACCTTTCGGCTTTCTTGCGTGTGAGCTGCGGCGATCTTGCCCAATTCGGCGGCCTGCGCCGTCAGATCGCTGAGCGCGCGTTCGTAATAGCGCATGCCCTCACGCTGCTCGGACGAGAGATGCTCGCTCAGCGCCTCGGGCCTGCGGACAAACTGAAAATGGCGCCCCAACACGTCGGTTATCTTCACGAGCTTGTCGGCCAAGCGCTCCGGCGGCATGTGGCTGGGACCGGCGATCTCGATCGTGGCGAGCACTTCGTCGGTGCTGTACTCGATCTTCTCGCCGTGATCGAGCGCGGCCGTGAGCTGCCGGCAGAACAAAAAGGGGCGATCGGTGAGGAACTCGGCCAGCTTCTTGAGGGGGAACTGCGTAGCCAGCACGCGCGCGGCGATGTTCTCCAGCTTCAGGTGCGAGTCCTGGAGGTTGGTGTTGACGACGATCTGGCGGATGACGTTGCCGTCGTAGATTTCGGCAACGGCCGCCGCGAATTTCTCCAGGGCCTCTTTGCCGCCCAGGTGCCGCAGATGCAGAATGGCCATGATCGGGTTTTCTCCGGAAAAGCGCCCGTTCGTACGACGGGGGGATTATGCCCCAGCCGCGGCGCGGGATGCAAGCATTGCGGAGTTTCGTGCCAGGGGGTCTGTCGGCGCGCCGCAGAAAAGGGACGCTTATTCAGGGCATGACCGTCGCCACGATCGTGCGCTTGCGCGGGCTGGTGTCAAAGTCGATCAGCACGACCTGCTGATACTCCCCGGTGAGAAGCCGCCCGTTGGCGAACGGAATGGTGAGGCTCGGCCCTAGCAGCGCGGCCCGGATGTGGCTGTGGCCGTTGTCGTCGTTCCAGGTCGCCTCGTGTTCGTACTCGATGTTGTCCGGGATGATCCGCTGGAACATGGCCCGCACGTCGTGCTTCACCAGCCCCGGCTCGTATTCGATGGTGGTAAGCGCGGCCGTGCTGCCCACGACGAACAGGTGCAGCAGGCCCGAGCCGCTGATGCTCGCAAGGCGCTTGCCCAGCTCCGGACTGACGTTGACGATGTCCGTGTTCCCCTCCGTGATGAACTCGAGTGTGAAGCGTTGCATGCGCCATCCTGCTGCTGCCGATCCGATGAGTGCAAGGCCAACGCCCTGCAGCGGCTCATCCGGGGCGGGTATAATCCGGAGATATGTGTTCCGTTGCAAGGGGGCGGAGGCCCCGGATTTTGCGGCTGTCACCAGCACCAATCAAGTCCGGTATTTGTGGCGAAAACATGCCCCATATTTGACCCTTCCTTCAGTGCGTGTTATATTTGTCCCACAGCGGGATCGTGCAGTAAACTCTGTTCAGAATTGGTTTTATGCGCTTTTTTCCGTAGCGGCGGGCACAGGGTTGTGCTGACTGGAAACGAACCCTGTCTCTGTCCTCTAAATAGGGCCGATCCCAATGCTGAACGACGCGCGACAACAGGTCCTCCAAGCCACCGACATTGTACAGCTCATCGGCCAGACTGTGGCGCTAAAACGCAGGGGCAAGAGCTTCGTGGGGCTATGTCCGTTTCACCAGGAAAAGACGCCTTCATTTCACGTAAACCCTTCACGACAGGCATTTTACTGCTTTGGATGCAAGGCCAGCGGCACCGTGTTTGACTTCGTCATGCGCCGCGACCGCATCGAATTCAAGGATGCGCTGGAACTCCTGGCACGCCAGGCGAATATCGAGCTGCCCAGATTCGGCGGCAGTCAGCACAAGCCGGGCGAACGGCAGTTGCTGCTTGATGCCCACGCGGCCGCCTGTCGGTTCTTTCAAAACCTGCTCGAGGATGAGCAGAAGGGTAGGATTGCCCGCGAGTATCTCGCGAAACGGGGTTTCTCCAACGAAACATTGTCCAGGTACGCAATCGGATTGGCTGCGGATTCCTGGGATGCATTGCTCAGCGGCCCCGTTGGGCGCAAATACGGCGCGGAAGTGCTTCAGAAAGCGGGACTTGTCAAGCCCCGCGAGAACGGCAACGGCTATTACGACACCTTCCGCAATCGGATCACGTTCCCTATTCGCAATGCCGAGGGCCGCACCATCGCGTTTGGCGGGCGAATCCTGCCGGGCTCGACCGATCCGGCCAAGTATCTGAACAGCCCCGAGACACCCCTGTTTAACAAGAGCCAGGCGATCTACGCCCTGGATATGGCCCGCCAGCGGATCGTGGAGACCCGCACCGCAGTGGTCGTGGAGGGCTATTGTGATTTGGTTGTGGCGCATCAGTTTGGGGCGAGGAATGTGGTTTCGGCGCTGGGGACGGCGTTGACGGAGCAGCATGTGGCGATTCTGCGTCGTTACGCGGATCGGATCGTGCTCGTTTTCGATGCGGATGCGGCGGGCGACGCGGCGGCCGATCGTGTGGTACAGTTGTTTCTGACACAGCCGATCGAACTTGCCGTCGCGTCGATTCCGGATGGGCTGGATCCGGATGAGTTCCTGCTGCGGGACGGCCTGGAGGCGTTTGATCGGTTGCTGGCAGGCGCAACTGATGCTCTGAGCTATGCTTGGAAACAACTGCGCCGGAAGTTCGTCTCAAGTGAAGGCGACCTGACCGGTCAGCAGAGGGCCATAGCGGAGTACCTGGATCTGCTGGCCGGGGCGCACGGGTCGGGGCCGATCGATCCGTTGCGCTGGGGCGCAGCTCTGGTGCGCGTGGCCCGGCTGACACAGATTCCGGTTGAGGAGCTGCACCGGCGGTTTCGAGGCCGCAAGCCCGCCCCGCGGCGGCCGGTTGCAGGCCACGGGCAGGGTCAGCCGACAAATGAACCAGCAGGTCCGCAGGCCGGCGCGGAAGTGGTGCGCAGCGCGCAGGAGCGGGCGGAGCGTAGAATTCTGGGAATTCTGCTGACTGAACCGCGTTTGTGGCAGAACGTACAGACTGCATTCGGCGTAGAAGATTTTGCCAACCCGGAGCTTAGAAGGCTGGCGGAGGCCATCTGGCGTCATCAACGCGACGAAGGCCAGAGCGTATTTAACGAGTTCATTGCGGCACTGGAGGATGCCGAGCTGAGGTCAGCGGCCATAGAATTAGCGTCGGAAGCAGAGGAACTGGCGGATCGGGAAGAGATAACCGATCTGGAGCCAACGCTGAAGGAGGATGTGGAATATCTCGTTAGCTTGCACCGGAAGCGGTAGGAACAACGGCTGCTACTTGCGGCGCCTGAGGCCGACGAGACGCAGCAGTTGGAGATGCTGAAGAGGTTGCAGGAGATGGCCCGGCAGCCGGATCCACGGCGGCTTGGGTCTTAGCGGCAATCGGTGAGCGTGGCCAGCCTATGGCGGCCGCGGTCAGATTGCCAGCCGGGGCGACCCGGTCGCGAGGCGAAGGGCGAGCGCGCGTTGCAGGGCTCGGAAACGGCTCCGAGGTCCTTGGCCCGGTTCGCGGCGCCAGCGAAGAACCGGCTGTGCCGGCGTTTGCATGGAAGTGCTCTTAATGGCTATTGAAACTCCACTGATCGGTTCGGGTTCGCAGGAAGAAGTCGACCTGCGCGTGCACGCGCTGATCGACCTGGGGAAGTCGCGCGGCTATCTCACCTACGACGAACTCAACGAGCGGCTGCCTGACGAGGTGGTCTCGCCCGACAAGCTCGACTCGCTGCTGATGATGATCGACGAGATGGGCATCAAGCTGATCGACGAGCAGGATGTCATCGAATATCAGCAGAAGTCGGTCAAGGCCAAGGCAGCCCCGATCCTGCCCGCTCTGGCCGGCAAACCCGCGCTGGAGCCCACCGCGGAGCCCGGCCCGGAGGAGCTGGCGGCCGAAGAGGAAGAGGAAATCGACCTCAACCTCGAGGAAGAGCTGGCCGAGGCGTCGAGCAAGCGGATCGACGATCCGGTGCGGATGTACCTGACGCAGATGGGCGAGATTCCGCTGCTGACGCGCGAGCAGGAGATCGCGCTGGCCAAGAAGATCGAGATTACGCGGAAGATTTTCCGGTCGCGCGTGCTGGAGAGCGACTATTGCCTGCAGGCGGCGGTGGAGATCCTGCAGCAGGTGGATGACGGCGACCTGCCGTTCGACCGGACGATGAAGATCAGCACGGCCGAGGACCAGGCCGACAAGAGCACGATCGGGCAGCGGATTCCGATGAACCTGGAAACCGTGCGGCAGATGCTCTCGAAGAACCGGGAGGACTGGGACGAGCTGAGGGCGGCCAAGACGCGCAAGGAGCAGCAGGAGGTGCTGCTGGCGATCCGGCGGCGGCGGCGTCGGGGAACCAAGCTGCTGGAGGAGCTGTCGCTGCGGACCAGCAAGGTGACGCCGCTGATGAAGAAGCTGCAGAGCATCTCGACGAAGATGCTCGAGCTGGAAACGCGCATCGAGGAACTGAACAAGTTGAAGGAGCCGGGCGAGGACCTTGAGGTCTGCCAGCAGGAGCTGGCGGGGCTGGAGGACCTGGTGCTGGAGAACGCGCAGGACCTGCACAAGCGCGTGGTGGCGATCCGCAAGATCTACAACAAGTACGAGGACGCCAAGCGCAAGCTTTCGGGGGGAAATTTGCGGCTGGTGGTGTCGATCGCCAAGAAATACCGCAACCGCGGGCTGTCGTTCCTGGACATCATCCAGGAGGGCAACACCGGGCTGATGCGCGCTGTGGACAAGTATGAATACCGGCGCGGCTACAAGTTCAGCACGTACGCGACGTGGTGGATCCGGCAGGCGATCACGCGGGCGATCGCCGACCATGCGCGGACGATCCGCATCCCGGTGCACATGATCGAGACGATGAGCAAGCTGCGGAACATCTCCAAGCAGATCATGCAGGAGGTGGGCCGCGAGCCGACGATCGAGGAGATCGCCAAGCGCGCGAAGATGACGGTGAGCGAGACGCGGCGGGTGCTGAAGATCAGCCGGCACCCGATCTCGCTGGACCGGCCGGTGGGCGAGAGCGAGGACTCGTATTTCGGCGACTTCATCGAGGACGAGAAGGCCGACAATCCCGTGGAAAGCGCCACGCAGGAGATGCTGAAGGACAAGATCGAGCAGGTGCTCAAGACGCTGACGTACCGGGAGCGTGAGATCATCAAGCTGCGGTACGGGATCGGCGACGGGTACACGTACACGCTGGAAGAAGTAGGACGGATATTCAAGGTGACGCGGGAGCGTGTGCGGCAGGTGGAGGCGAAGGCGATCCGCAAGCTTCAGCACCCGGTGCGGGCGCGGAAGCTTGAGGGGTTTCTGCCGGGAGGGGTGATGAGGGTGTAGGCAGTGGTCAGTTGTCAGTGGTCAGTTGTCATACCGCGTGGGTTTGGAGACGGCAATGACGAAGAAGGAACTGGACGAGCGACTGAATGCGGAGCCGTTTGAGCCGTTTCGAATCAACACCGCCGACGGGAAGTCTTACGATGTGCTGAATCCGCGGCTGGCCGTCGCAATGGACACAAGGTTGTTCCTGGCAATCGGCAAGAACGAATGGACGTTGATTGCGCTGAGGCAGGTAACAAGTCTGCAGAGCGTCCAAGCGGCGTAGGTGCTTGGCCACAGATGAACATGGATGAGATGCAGAGAGGGGTGT
>Ga0315268_10003331_pt1 | contig 17732 bp, 17 predicted proteins | sample C1_top_MG_FD_204535 | JGI IMG/M metagenome (GOLD analysis project Ga0315268, IMG submission 204535) | Sediment microbial communities from Yellowstone Lake, YNP, Wyoming, USA - C1_top | ecosystem: Environmental > Aquatic > Freshwater > Lake > Sediment | place: USA: Wyoming | collected 2017-08-01
GGGCGGTATCGATCAGAAAATACAACGCGATAAAAAACGTCAAGTTGGAGCTTTTTACATACGGAAATGATACCGCCATCGAGTATGATGTCCCCTCGGGAAGCCTCGTCATCCCGGCGGATGCCGCATCCGCCCTGGCTACCGGAGCCACGGACGCGATCGACGACTCCCTTCATTACTACAGTTCATGGGGCCCCACCCATGATGGTCGCATCAAGCCTGACTTGACCGGCCCGTCTGGAGTCTCGACGGCGACCTACGGCACATTCGGGTTCTATGGGACCTCCGCGGCCGCCCCCCACGTCGCGGGCGCTTGCGGATTGGTCAAAGGCAACACGCCCTTTCCTCCTGCTCAAATCATTTCCATTTTAGAAAAACGAGCCGTCGATATGGGCGATCCCGGCAAGGACAACAAATACGGCTACGGCCGGCTGAACCTCAAGAAATAAGCTGACGATGATCGCCCTCGGCGACTTCTAAGGAGGACGCATCATGACCAAAGCCTTTACATTTTCAAAACGCCAAAAAAGTGGCTTCCCGGGATTCTGCATCTGTCTGGCCGGACTCCTCTCCTGGATCTTTCTGCCCTCTCACGCGGGAGCTACTTATCGGCCGGAAATTCCGCCGGCAGGCACGGAGATCCGCGGCGTCTGGGTTCATCCCAGCTTTTTTGGGTCCGAAAGAGAGGCCGCCTCATCAAAAATCAAATCCACGCTGGATGAATACGTCCGGTCCGGCATCAACACGGTCATCATCCTCGTCAAATCCACGTCCGGCCACGTCTATTATCCTAGCCAGGAGGGCGTCCAGGACCCCGCCTACAACTGGGACTTTTTCGGCCTTTTTTTTGAAGAGGCAAAAAAAAGGAATCTATCCGTCCATCCCTGGTTCTGCGTCTTCCCCGAATCAGCCGTGCTAGGACAAGTTCGTCAGCATCCCGAGTGGTTGATCGCGAACGACCGCGGGCAAATCGTCGCCACGGCGAACGCGGCGCTTCCCCAAGTCCGCGCCTATGAACTGAGCTTGATGATGGAACTGCTGAAAAAGTATCCGGCCGACTGGATCCATCTGGACTACATCCGTTTTCCGTGTTCCCCCGAAGAGCCCTATTTCAGTTTCGATTCCGAGACCCGTTCGCTTTTTGAAAAAGCCTGGGGGCAGGACCCGCTGGCCATTAAGTCCAAGGACTCCGGCAACCTCTTCTGGAACGAATGGATCGAGTGGAACGGAAATCAGGTCACGCAGCACATCCGTGACCTGCGCCAAGCCATCAAAGACCTGGGGCGGCCGGTAAAAATATCCGCCGCGGTTTTTCCCTCTGCCGACAAGGCCAAAGTCCTTATCGGTCAAGATTGGGAGGGATGGGCTAAAGAAGGCCTGATCGATATGCTCTGCCCCATGCTCTATACGAACCACCATGCCCTGTTCGAGAAATACAGCCGGCGGGCCATCGAAATCGGAGGAGGCCGTCTCGCCGTGTGTCCGGGAATCGGAATCGGAACATCACATAACCAGAACACGCCCGACGGGATGCTGGAACAGATGGCCATCAGCCGCCGCTTCGGAGCGAACGGCGTAATCTTTTTTTCCGGATATAGTTTGACGGGAGAGTTCCTTCAGAAGCTTCGGTCAAGCGGCAGCCTTCCGCTTCAATAGATCACTTTTTTGAGCTTCTTTTTTTCGATGAGAAGCTGGCCCTGGTAGGAAACATAATCGAGAAGGATCATCACCCGGTCTTGGCCGGAGAGGTCTTTTTTAAAGATTCCCCTCAACCCCTTGAGCGGTCCTTCGGCCACCTCGATCTCGTCCCCGATTTCGGGCTCGGTACCATATTTGAAAAGCTCGACAAAACCATTGACTTCCCTGGCCCGGATTTCACGGAGGACGTTTTCCTCAAGCGGAATCGGACCTTCCTCGTTGCCCACGATGCGCTTGACGCCTCTGGTGTATTTGACCAGCTTGAACTGGCCGGGGTAATCAAAGAAGACGAACTCGTATCCAGGGAAGAACGGCCTGATTTTCTGGCCCTCCCGGTATTTGGGGTTGTAAATTTCGATCCCGCCTTCCTGGAATAGTTTCTCGACTTGAAATTCTTTTTTCGGCTTGGTGTTGATGACGAACCAATTTGGCATGCTAGGTCTCGTCCGATAGTCCTAAGCGGTGATAAAGCTCCGGACGGCGGTCCGGGAGGAAATGTTTTTTGGCATGACATTGGGAGATCAATTCGAAGTCGCAATCGGCGTAGAGAATACAATCTTGCCTTTGCGGGCCCCGGGCGATGACCCGGCCGAACGGGTCGGTGATAAATGACTCTCCAGCGAAATTGAGCTCCTCTTCTTGGCCTACCCTGTTGACCAGGGCGGCAAAAAAGCCGTTTTGAAAAGAGGTGATTTGGACTTCGCCCTCAAAGATCCCCTCCCCCCATTCCCCTGCGACCCCAGCCTGCGGAATAACGACGATCTGGGCGTGCTCGAGAGCCAGCATTCTCATATACTCCGGAAAGTGCCGATCATAGCAGATCGCCACGCCGACCTTTCCGGCGGCCGTGTCATAAACTCGGCCGGGCGCGTCTGCCGGCGTATAATATCCACGTTCGTGAAAGCCAAGCCCTTCCATGATATGGGCCATCCGGGTGACGCCTAAAAGCCGGCCGTCGGCATCGATAACGGGAGAGGAATCGTATGTCCGGCCGCCCGCTGCTTCAAACAAATTTAAAACCGTAACAACTCCACAGTGCTTAGCCAAAGCCGAAAACTCCTCGCTGATCGGCCCGGGAATGGGCTGGGCATAGGATTCGAGGTCCTTGCGTCTGGCCGCAGGAAGCTGGGGAAGAAAAGGCAAGAATGCCAGCTCGGCATAGGCGATGAGTTGCGCCCCCTGCCCGGCGGCTTGACGGAAAGCCTCGACCCCGCGACGGACATTTTCCCCAAGATCCCGGGTTGCATGCTGCTGGACCAGCGCGATTTTCATGGTCTGATTTCCTCGTTGACTCGCCCCAAGGCAAGCCCATTGACGAGCGGCTATCCTATTCTATTTTTGGATTTCGTGCAAATCAAATCGTCGCCGCCGCTTCGACCTTGGCAGGCTTTTTCGGGATCGGTCTTCCGAGAACCCGGCCAGCCTGCTTGGTCACCAGGACATCGTCTTCGATGCGAATTCCGCCGAAATCTCGATACGTCTCGAGCTTATCGTAGGCGATGAACGGGAAGCCCTTCTTTTCCGCTTTCCACTTGTCGATCAGGGGGGGAATAAAATAAATGCCCGGCTCCACCGTCATGACGTGGCCGGGTTCAAGCTTCTTGGCCATACGGAGATAGGCGAGGCCGAATTGGTCGCTTCGTTTCACAGATTCATCATAGCCGACGTAGTTTTCGCCGAGGTTCTCCATGTCGTGTACGTCCAGCCCGAGCATATGGCCTAATCCGTGCGGGAAGAACAAGGCGTGGGTACCCTGGCTGACGGCTTCGTCGACATCCCCCTTCATCAACCCGACGGCCTTCAAGCCCGAAGCCATGATCCTGGCGGTCTGAAGATGGATGTCTTTGTACATGATGCCGGGCTTGATCGCTTTGATCGCGCTTTCCTGGCCGGCGAGGACAACCTCATAAATCTCTTTTTGCCTGGCCGTGAACTTTCCGCCGACGGGAATCGTCCTGGTGATGTCTGTGGCGTAGTGCATTGGAGACTGGGCTCCCGCATCGACGACGAGTAGTCTTCCCTTCCTCAGCCGGTTTTCGTGAGATTGGTTGTGCAGGATTTGGCCGTCAACCGAGAGGATGGTCGGGAAGGCCGTCGAGCCGCCTTCGGCAATGGCCAGACCGTCGATCCGGCCGGCGATGTCTTTCTCGAAGACGCCCGGCTGGGCTAAGTGCATGGCCGAGATATACATTTTATAGGTCGTCTTGAGGGCGATTTCAATCTGGGCGACTTCCTCTTCCGATTTGAGCGACCTCTGGCCGATGACCGCTTTGACGAGTTCCAGGGATGATCTAGCCTTGGCCTCATGAGGCGGGATTCCCAACAAGGAATGGATTTTCAGCAAGTTGTCGGTTCTGTAAGGAGGCAGGTAATGGATGGGTCTTCCCTTTTGAACGGCCTGTTGAACGATTCCTTCCAGGTCCTTTAAGGGAGCGGTCTGCTTAACACCGACTCTGACGGCCCGCTCCTTTAACGTCGGCAGATAGCCCATCCAGATGATATCTTCGAGGCCGATATCATCGCCGAAGAGAATCTCTTTATTCTCGTCGATATCGATCACGCCGGCCAATCCCGGAGTGTCGAGCCCAAAAAAATAGAGAAAAGAGCTGTCCTGCCGGAAGGGGTAGGTATTGGCAGGATAGTTCATCGGGCTCTCCTCGTTGCCGAGGAAGAGGGCGAGCCCCGAGGCCACCTGCGTTTTCAAAAGATCGCGTCGTTTCACGTATGTTTTTGCATCAAACATGAGTTCTCCTTTTTTCTGGGATAGGGATGAAGCTTCCTCCCGTCACTCCCTTGGGAGATTAACAAATCCTAGAAATCTTGTCAAAAGCAGGAAAAAGAAGAGGCCTGCCGGGTCTCTTAAGAGCCAGGGAGTTGGTCTCTCGGGCAGGCCTTTTTAGGGAAGGGACTAATTATTATTATGGGGAAGAATCTTCTGGATGACGCACTGGAGGTCGCCCTCCTCGAACGGCTTCAAAATCCTCATGAAACCGTTATTCGGCTGCGCGTCGTCCAGAATCTTCTCCTCACCGAATGCCGACAGATAAATGACCGGGATACGAAAATTGTCATAAATGGCATGGGCGGCTTCGATTCCGTCCATCTGGCCCTTGAGTTTGATGTCCATGAGGACCAGGTCGGGGTGCTCATCTCGCGCTTTGCGAATGGACTCTTCTCCAGAGGAAACCAATCCGATGACTTGGTAGCCGAACTGGCTCAGGATATTCTGGATATCCCGGGCGATAATGGCTTCATCTTCGACAACCAAGATTTTCACGCTGGGCCTCGTTCTGGATAATGAATTGTCCACTTCGTTTTTCACATCATTTTAGTCGGAGGCCTGGGCGTAAAATTGAATTTTTTTTGGGGTTTTTTGGGGTCAAACCTACCCATTACACACTTTCCCCTGGAAAATGACGCATAATGAGTAGGTCTGACCCCGATTAGCGGCTGCCTATAGCGCCTTGAAGTTTTAGATAGATAAAAGATCCAATCCCGATCATCAGCCTGGCCAAATGGCAGATAAGGGAAATCGGCCTTGATGGAAAAAGATTTTGGATACATATTGTCAAAAGGAAGGATACGATTAGAAAAATCCGGCCTTTATCCCCCGCTGAAATAAAAGCGACGATAGCGAGGATAATGGCTATGAATTCGCCGATGGCGGCATAGGGAATTTGTGGGATAACCATTCTTTTAATAAAACCGAGTCTTTAAAAACCTCTTCGATAAAAACCTAATTTTAAGATAGGCCCCATTCAAATCGTTGTCAACTGCGCTAAAAAAGAACAAACAGATTATTTTTGGGTCGTCTCGATGAGCTTCGCCTCTTCGAGGCTCTTGGCCATGTCCAGCATATCTGCCGCATCGACGGGCGTGAATTCAAAACTCAAGAGATTCCGAATCTGGCCGAGCGATTTTTTTCCATCAACCGCGATGAGCATTTCGACGAGACCGTTAAAAGAATATTTAAGAAAAACGGATTTCTGGAGAGCCGGATTCTTCCGCAGGCCACTGAGGAGATCCGTGTAGGGAAAGCGGTCTGCCATACGGATGGGCTTAATTTTTCGAGGGATGATTTTCTCGAGTTTTTGCTCATCGACGGTCGGTTTGGCAAATTCTGCCTGATAGCCATATACGCCCGCCGTTCCTGTATATATTCCCCTTAAATTATCGACTAAAGAAATCCCAAGCTTCCCGAATGAGGAATTGACAAGATCGAGTGATTTGGCCGCCTTCGGCTTGTCGCGAACAAGCTCCTTGATTCCTCCGAGGGCTTCCTGGCTTATCCGCACAGCTTCGCTGATATTGTTGAGGGCATTTTTGAACGTCACCCCTTTATCCCCCGTTTTCAGCCGTTCAAGGCTTGAAGCGGAGCGCGCCATAGCTTCCTGGATGAACACAAGCCGGTCAGCTTGGGTTTCACGGATAAGGCCTTCCAACACATCGTCCTTTCCGGAGCACATGGCGAGCGAGGAGGCCGCGGCAATAAAGGCCACCCTTTTGAGCTGGGTGGGGTCAGACTTTTCCGGAAGGTCTTTGTCCGTATGGTAAGAGAGGTCCGGCCAAACATTGAAAGATAAAGCGGGGATCCCGGCATCCGATTCTAGGAAGAGGCCGTGGTCGCTTCCTCCGCGATAAGGTGTCATTCGATATCGAAAAGCCTGGAGAGAGCCATTGTTCTCGACCATGGGAAATGGGAGCGGCATCCAGGCTGTCGGCGCTTGGAAATCGCTCGTGGGCAGGTTGGCGACAAAGGTAAAGTCGGCAAAATCCTTGACCGCGGAGGTCAGGAAAGTCGACTTGGAATAATAGGGATTTTCTATATTGAAGAAGGCGTGATTTTCGTCTAGGTTCTCACCCACCATATCCATATTGATGGCCCCAAAAAGGCGACCCTCCATCTCTGGATATTTCCGGAAGAAGGCCATCGTGCCGGCGCCCCCCTCGATCCACAGGAAATCAAGTGAACGCTCCGGCCGCTCGAAAAGGTGGGCGGTGAACATCAAGCCCTTCTTCTCGGGATTCGTCCCCTTCACGGCGGCAAACACCGTATCCAGCTTAAATGGAAACTCCGCCGTCTTGGTTTTAGCATGCAGGACGACCTTCTGGCCTTGGAGGACCATATCCCTGAGTTGGTAGCCGAGGCGCTGCGAAATCTGAAAGCTGAAGACCTTATTTTTGGTCTTCCCTTTGCTGAGACTCATATCAAACATGACCTGATCGGGATCATGAAGCGGACTGATGTAATTTGAATAGGAGACGAGGCCGAGTGCGCCCTTTTCAAAGGCTTCGGCAAACCAAGCGCTGGATTCCGGCGTTAGGATGATTTTTCCGGTCAGGTCCATCTCTTTGACCTCGCGGACGTCCCGCTGATCGATAAAAACGACTTCGCCTTCGCAGTCAACGGCGTCGCTGCCGCGCGTGACGAGGGCGGGCTCTTCGGAAAGACGGCTCAGAAGCTGATGCTCCGGTTTCTCCATCCATCGCTCGCCCTCAAAACAAGCCCACCACATCCGGCCGGGAGTCAATCCCTTATCGAGCGATTCGAGCCGGATATCGTCCAGGCCGTAGTCCTTGAGCTTCTTGGCCAGGTAGTCTGCTTCATAAAAAACTCCTCGTATTCCTCGGCCGGCCGCGGCGGCATGTGGCTGGCCAGCACGGCCTCGTTGTTAAAGGCCAACTGTCCGGAGACCTCGTTGAGGATCAATTTGAGGAGATCCAAGGGCAGAGCTGTTTCCGGAAGTTTCACGCCCATGCCCTGAGCCTGGACTCGGCCAGCGACAATCAGGATGATCAGACTAAATGCCAACCAGCTAAAAATAGACTTTGGTTTCGCCATTCTTGCCTCCCTGAAATACCGCTATCCATCATCATTGTCTCCATTTTCGCGCTTATTTCAAGCAGAGTCTTGCATCAGCAGCTTATGATTTGTAATTCTTTTCAGAATTGTCTACAATCAAACGCACCTGAATGTCCGCTATTGGCCGAAGGCCGCTGGCGAAGAAAAGAAGGCTATGAGCATCTTAGAGGAGGTCGCTATGAAAATTTTTCAGAGGGCCAGTCTCTTCTCGTTTGCGCTTGTGTTCTTATTTGCTCTTGCGGATGTCAATGGCCTCAGCAAGGCAGCCGCGCAAAGCAACTCCGGAAAATGGCCTTATTTCAAGTTTAAATCCGGACAGTTTTTTAGATATGAGATGAAGTCGGAGAGGGGTCTTAAAGGCTGGCTGAGCGTTAAGATCGAAGACGGGGGTAATGGGATCTTCAATGTCACTCTGGCCGGAAAGTGGACAGGAGAGTTTTCGGAAACCGCTAAACTGAAACCGGGCATGTCGGCTTTTGATCTCGTCTATGCCTTCAAGAATGTCGAGATCCCGAATGCCGCCGGGAGCCTTCTCAACATTGCTGCTGTTGTTGTCGACAATACTACATGGAAGGACGGTTTTAAGTGGACGCAGGGCGATACATCTATTGAAGTCAAGGGAGAGAGAGAATGTGCTGGAATCAAAGGGCTGCTTGTGACTTGCAGCAGCAAATCTTTTGGAAGGGTTCAGAAGAGAACCTATTGCGTTAACTCGAATTTCCCTCTTCCCATTTATGCGGAGGTTCCTGGCGCCAACGATACCTGGACTTACGAATTGGTGGAAAGAAAAGGGATTTAAATCTGCGTCTTTTTAGATATGACCTGACCCCCTGATCTTGTTCCTGCCCTTTTGGTACGATTTTGCAGGTGTGGACTTGCCCCTTGAGGTGGTACATTGAGCGGGGGCGGGTCAACCTGCAGTTCGAAGTCAAGAACAAGAAGGCAGACGCCTCCTCGTCTGTCCGCCGTGGGAACATGGCGGGCAGAGAATGAGAGGTTTCACTTCGAGTTTGACTCATATTTCTAATATTGCTATCCTGTTGACAAATAATCCCGCGGGGAAGATATGCTTCGTAACGCTCCAAGTGTCAGCCTGATAATTCTTTTGGCTTTGTTCCTCGTTTCGGTCCTCGTCGGAGCACAGAAAATTGAGACGGTGAACGGCGTCCGCATTATTCATAATGAGAAAGGCGGACAATGGGGCGCAAACCTAGAAGTCAAACTGGAATTGGTCCGCACGATCGGAGGACTCGACGCCGAGGAGAATCTGTCATTCTTTGAGCCGTCCGACATCATCCAAGATTCGGCGGGGAATATTTATATCCTCGACTCTGGCAACAACCGAATCCAGAAGCTCGATCCTCAAGGAAAATTTATCAAGACAATCGGTCGGAAAGGCCAAGGTCCCGGAGAGTTCCAAGGACCGAATAGTATGGATATGGATAGGCAGGACAATCTGTTCGTTTTTAGCTTTTTGAGGAGGCGCATTGAGGTTTTCTCATCAGAAGGAAAGCCGCTAAATACCATCAAATTCCCGGTTGCTTCGACGGGCGATATCCGGCTTATAAAGCCGGACCAGATTGTCAAAGGCGGACTCATGGACATAGGGCTTCAGGTGGGAACTCTGAAAAAATCACCCAAGCTCTTAGAGATTCTAAATCTCAACGGAAGGACTTTAATTGCTTTTGGCGAGGCGAAGGATTATGGTGATGGGAATACCACTTGGTGGGCCAACATGTTTAAGTTTGATACCGATGCGGGGAAGAATATCTGCTTGAGCTTCTCGCGGCAAAATCGGGTCGAAAAATACGCGCCCGATGGAAAGCTCATCTGGCGAGCGGACAGACCCTTGAATTATGAGACGGACGTCATAGAAAAAGGATTTGTCACTAGCAAAGGAGCACAAGGACCGAAGATGAACGCGGTTTCTGTAGGGGTCGCAGCGGACGGCAAAGGCCGAATCTGGGTTATCACAATGCGCCGCCAATTGTCCAATGAAGAGAAGGCTTTAGACTCCTCGATCGTAACGACGGACGCAGGAGCAGTTTCTAGAAGGAAAACCCAGCCCAAGGTTGTGAAGGGGGACGTCTTCAAGCTCGAGATATTCAATCCTGACGGAGTTTTACTCGGCGAAATTCCGCTAACCCACCATGCCCACGGCATCCGGATTTTCGGCGATAATCTATTTATCCTGGAATACTACAACACGATATACTATCAGTATAAGATCATCGAGAAATGAACGTCATAAAATGGCTTAAACATGGGGCAGGTCGATTGGAAGCTTAGAAAAAAGAAGGCAAGCGAGGAAAAATGAAAAGGGCATTAGTTTTTATAGGCGCCCTATTAATCCTTTGTTCCGGAATGTACGCAGACCTGCTCGCGGTTTATAAAAAGGGAGAAATCAAGCTCGTTCCCGATCCGAACTTCGGGACGAAAACGGAATGGGACATGCTCTTCAGGGCCGAACGGGATAAGAGCCTTGCTTTCCTCCCGGACGGAAGTTTTTTCAGGACAGCGGCCAAGGACGGGAAAGTTTACAAATTCAATGATAAGGGAGAGAAAATCGGCGAGTTTGGCCGGAACGGTCAGGGACCGGGAGATCTTCTAAATCCGCTTAGCGTGGATATACTCGACGCTAGATATGTCGTCGTCAACGATTCGGGGAACCGACGAATCAGCATTTTCGACCTGGCCGGGAAGTATGTCAACGCCGTTAAAGCCGATTACCCAATTTTCTGCCTGGTTGCTCTGCAAGACAATAAAGTCGCCCTGGTAACTCAGGATCAACAATCGACTTTTTGGGTCATACAGTATCGCGTACTTATCAAAGATCTGGAAACCGGAGGCGAGAAAGAGGTCGCGACATTCAGGAACGAAAAGCCGCAATCACCTATCTTCTTAAAATTGGACCCGTTCGACGGAACCGTCCACATCGCCAGGGTCGGCAAGGACAAATTCCTGGCGGCCTACTCCAAAAGCCCGGAGGTTACTTTATATTCCTTTTCGGGAGAAAAATTATCTTCTTTCAATGTTGGAATCGAGCGTGAAAAGTTGTCTGGGATCATTTAATCTACCTTATGCAGCCGGAATCGATGAGCAAGACTGAGCAGGAGGGCTATGAGAAGGTCATCGTTTCGAATAAGGACAGAATCCGGCTTCCTGAATTCCACCAGTATTATCTCGGCTTGACGGTTGATTCAGAACGCCACATTCTCCTCTATCTAAACGGTCTGGCCAAAAAGACGAGGGAAATTACTTTCCAGGTCTATTCCGTGGCCGGCGAGCTGTTGGCGACAACGAAGGTCAATCAGGCTGAGTATAAGGTTATCAGTCCGTACTCCATGAGTTTTCAAAAAAATTTCATCTTCGTTACTCTCGAAAAGAGGGATGCCGAAGGCACTCAATTCCTGGCACGCATCAAGATTTCAGTTTGAAAGCATAACTTCCCTTGACCGGAAATGACCCTTGCGCGATAATCACCTCAAAACTATAAGCGGCTGGGAGACAGGGAAAAGGAAATGACTGTGCAATTTAAAAGAACCCGGACGCAAATCTTGTTTTGATGAAATACCGGGTCATCGAGGAGGGGCGATGAAACCGAAATATTTGCGCATCGTTTGGGGCGAAATCCTGTGGGTCGTGGCGCTGGTGATGTTGGCGTCAGCAGCCCACCTTTCGGAGCAGCAGGTCACCGAAAATCCCGAGAAACCTCTGGCCAAGAACGCGGGGCGGGTTCTCGAGCTCAAACAAATCTGGAGGATCTCGGACGAGGGCACCCCGTTCTACTTCAAATACCCGCTTGACCTCCAGATTGCAGCCGACGGCTCGATCTTCCTTGTCGATGAAGAAGAGTTCCTCCATTTCACCTCGGACGGCAAGTTCATAAAAAATCTGTATAAAAAGGGCGAGGGACCGGGAGAAATCACAAGGGGGCTGACCTATTTTATCCTTGGACAAGAGCTCATCATCTGGGATTCAATGAAAAGGAAAGCCTGGAGCACGGATTATGACGGGAATCTGTTGAGAGAATTCGAAATCCCGAATACGGGTTACGCTGGCTTTCTCGGCATCCGCAAGGGTGATTTCGTTTTCGCCAAAACGGTCAACCCGCCCTTGGCAGAACGGACAGGGCTGATGGAGATTCCGCGAATTGTATACCTGACGTCTATGGACGGGAAAAGCGAACGACAAATCTTTACATTCAAATTCACAACCTTCTCGTCTCCGAGCGCGTCGCGAGTCTGGACACCTTCCATTGCTCTCCTGAGCCCTGATGGGAAATATCTCGTCGGCTCCCATAGCTCCGAGTATACAATCCAGATTGTCGATATCGAGCAGGGCAAGACCATTCGAACGTTCACCAGAAAATATCCGCGGGTCAAACACCTTGAAAACGATTTTGAAAGAGAATTCAACAAGAAATTCAACGCTCCTACGATGGAATACGAACCCGATGTCCGCGTAATGAGATTGAGCGCAGACCGAATCTGGGTCGGCAGCTCGACCACTGACCCGAAAAAGGGAGATCTCTGGGACGTATTCTCCATGGACGGCAAGTTTCTCGACAGTCTTTATTTGGGCCTGGGGCGGCGTCTCCTGAAGGTTGATGCGGATACGATATTCGTCACCGAAAAGAACCCCGACGAAACCATCTCAATTTTGAAGTGCAAGATCATCGGCTAGGGCGAAAGCCGGAAAAGCGTGAATGGCTGTCGCTCACAGGGGGAATATGGCTCCAACCTGGAACTGCAGGCTGTTGCTACGGATTCAAAAACGAAAATCAAAGAGGGAATCAAAGGGCTTCATAACAAGGGATGAACAGGGGAAAAAGGTGGTAGCGGGGGTTGGATTTGAACCAACGACCTCCGGGTTATGAGCCCGACGAGCTACCAGGCTGCTCTACCCCGCAGTTTCGTTCGCCATTATATCAAAAAAATTGATTTTGTCAAAAGAATAATAAAACAGCATCGCGCTTTTGATATTTAAAATATGCTCCTTTCGACTTTAGATAACAAAAGCCCGCTTTTTCTTGACATTGCCGGAAGACAAAAAATATAATGAGAGGCCTAAAAGATGGCCATCTTCCTATTCTTTCTATTATCAATTATTTGTGTCGTTTCTGTCCTGGCTATGATCATCTCTAAAAATCAAGCCTATAGCGCGCTTTATCTCGTCCTAGCCTTCGCCTGCCTGGGCGGCCTGTTCGGACTCCTGGGCGCCCCCTTTATGGCGGTTGTCCAGATCATCATCTATGCCGGCGCCATCATGGTCCTCTTCATCTTTGCCATCATGATGATCAACCTCCGTGAAGGCATCTCGCCGGAGAAGAAAAAATGGACGATCGCCCTCTCGGTCCTGCTGGCCGCGGTTCTCTTCGCCGAACTCGTTCTCGCGGCAAAAGGAGCCGTTGCGCTGATGGCCGGGCCGGAAGGAAGCGTCAGCCCTAAAGAAATCGGCCAGCTGCTGTTCACCAAGTACCTCTATCCTTTTGAGATCACGTCCATCCTGATCATCGCCGCGCTGGTCGGGGCCATCGTTCTTGTCAAAAAGAGGGAACAGGAATGATTCCAGCGAGCTATTTCTTCATCCTCAGCATTGCTCTTTTCGTTCTCGGAATCATCGCCTTTTTTGTCAAGAGGGACCTCATCACCCAATTTATGGCCGTCGAGATCATGCTCAATGCCGCGAATTTGGCTTTTATTTCGCTCGCCAAATCCCATCACTTCGTCGATGCTCAGGTCATCGTCTTTTTTATTATTACCGTCGCTGCGGCTGAAGCCGCGATCGGCCTGGCTATCATCCTCCTCATCTTCCGCCAGAAAAAATCTATCAAAACCCAGGATCTCAACTCCATGAAAGGATAGGATGAAGGACATTTTCTGGCTGATACCGTTCGTTCCCGCGCTGAGCACGTTGATCCTCGCTGTCTTCGGGAGAAAACTCTCTAAAAAATACGTTTCCTGGCAGGCCTGCCTGTCTGTGTTCGCCTCGTTCCTGATTGCCCTCATATCGTTCATCAACCTGCTCAAGACGCCGTCGGAAAGCTATCCGATCGTTAAAACTCTCTTCACTTGGATTAGCGCCGGTTCATTCAATGCCAACCTGTCTTTTCAGTTCGATCCTCTCTCCGCCGTCATGGCTTTGGTCGTGACGGGAGTCGGCTTCCTGATCCATGTCTATTCCGTGGGCTACATGGCCCATGACAAAGGTTATACGCGTTACTTCACTTACCTCAACCTCTTCACATTTGCCATGCTCATTCTGGTGCTCGCCTCCAATATGATCCTCATGTTCGTCGGCTGGGAAGGAGTCGGTCTATGCTCCTATCTGCTCATCGGGTTCTGGTTTGAAAAACACTCGGCGGCCAATGCCGGGAAAAAGGCATTTATCGTCAATCGAATCGGAGATGCCGGCTTTATTCTGGGCATCCTGTTCATCTTCTTGGCCGTCGGAAGCTCTGAATTCACGGCCGTCAACCAAGCGATCTCGGGCGGACTCTTCACGCAAGCGTCCGCGACGCTAATCGCGATTCTCCTGTTCGTGGGCGCCGTTGGAAAATCCGCTCAGCTTCCGCTCTATGTCTGGCTGCCGGATGCAATGGAGGGCCCGACCCCGGTCAGCGCCTTGATCCATGCCGCCACCATGGTTACGGCCGGCGTTTACATGGTCGCTCGGATGAACCTGCTCTATACGTTTTCCGGAACCGCGGGCAACATTGTGGCGCTGGTGGGGGCTTTGACTGCTATTTTTGCAGCGACCATGGCCCTCACCCAGAACGATATCAAGAGGGTCCTCGCCTATTCCACCATCTCCCAGTTGGGCTATATGTTCATCGGATGCGGAGTCGGAGCTTACGCCGCGGGCATCTTCCATCTCTATACCCACGCCTTTTTCAAGAGCCTCTTGTTCCTGGCCGCAGGCTCGGTCATGCACGCACTTTCCGGCGAGCTCGATATGCGCAAGATGGGCGGCTTGCGGAAATATCTGCCCTGGACTTATCCGACTTTTCTCGTCGGAGCGATCGCCATTTCCGGAGTGCCCTTCCTGAGCGGTTTTTTCTCGAAAGACGCCATCCTGACTCACGCCTATGCCCAGGGCCAATATTTTATCTGGGCGCTAGGGCTGGCCGGAGCGATTCTCACCGCTTTTTATATGTTCCGTCTAATCTTCCTCACTTTCCACGGCCCGGAGCGCCTTGATCCCGAAGTCCGCCGCCACCTTCATGAATCGCCGAAGGTCATGACTGTTCCGCTGGCTATTCTTGCCTTTTTCTCCGTCGTCGCCGGCTACGTCGGTCTTCCCATTGTTGTGGGCAAGAACGCGAACCTCTTTCAGAATTTTCTCGAACCGGTGATTAAGCCCACTTTAGAAGGTCACGCAAGCCTTGGCTCGGAATGGCTGCTCATCCTTTTCTCCGTCCTAGCGGCCTTCTTGGGGATATATATCGCCTATGTCTTCTATCTGAGTAAACCGACTATCCCTCATAATCTCGTCCGCCGTTTCCCGGGTATCTATAAGCTTCTCTATAACAAATATTATGTGGATGAAGCGTATGACGCCGTCATCGTCAACCCGCTCGTCAAAGGCTCCGAGATTGTCTATCGGCATTTCGATCTGGCTGTCGTTGACGGCGCCCTCAACGGCTCGGCGGCGGCGACCGGGTTTTTCGGCAGGATTTTGAGCGCACTTCAAACGGGCTTAGTCAAAGACTATGTTCTTGTCTTTCTATTAGGGGCAGTAATCATTCTAGGAATTTTATTGCTGTAGAAAATGAATTTTCCGATCCTGAGCTTCGTCACGTTTTTCCCGCTCCTAGGGGCTCTCCTCCTCTTGTTCATCCCGAAAGATAGAAAAGGCCCGCTTTATACAATTTCCCTGGCTTTTACCCTCATCACATTTGCCGCCTCTCTTCTTCTCTACATTAACTTCGACTCGGCGACCGCCTCCCCCCAATTTGTTGAGCAAAGCGCCTGGCTGGGATATGGCATCAATTACCATTTGGGCATCGACGGCATCAGTCTATTCCTAGTCCTGCTGACGACGTTTCTCCTGCCCATTGCATTGCTTTCTTCGCGGACCTATATCCAGGAACGGATTAAAGAATATCTGATCTTTATGCTCGTTCTTGAGACCGGGATCATCGGGGTCTTCGTTTCGCTCAATCTTTTTTTGTTCTATGTCTTCTGGGAAGCCATGCTTATCCCGATGTACTTTCTCATCGGCATCTGGGGCGGCAAGCGCCGCATCTACGCCACATTCAAGTTCGTCCTGTTTACAATGGTGGGCAGCCTCCTCATGCTTGTGGCCATCTTTGTCCTTTACTCGATCTATTATAGGGCGACCGGCACCTATTCCCTGGAGCTTCTCGACTTCTATCAAATGGGCCTCAGCCCGCAGGTCCAGGTGTGGCTGTTTCTGGCCTTCAGCCTGGCCTTTGCTATTAAAGTTCCGATCTTTCCCTTCCATACCTGGCTCCCCGACGCCCATGTCGAAGCGCCGACGGCAGGGTCGGTCATCCTGGCTGCCGTGCTCCTGAAAATGGGTGCATACGGCTTCCTCCGCTTTGCCCTGCCGCTTTTCCCGGAGGCCGTGACAAAATTCCTTCCCCTCCTGATGATCCTGAGTCTCGTCGGCATCATTTACGGCGGGCTTATGGCCCTCATTCAAAAAGATATCAAGTCCCTGGTCGCCTATTCGAGCGTCAGCCATATGGGATTAATCATGCTGGCCATTTTTTCTCTGAACCTCGAAGCGACCGAAGGGGCTATCTACCAAATGCTCAACCACGGATTGAGCACGGGCATGTTGTTCCTCATCGTCGGCATTCTGTATGAGAGGGCCCACACGAGGCTCATCAAAGATTTCGGCGGCATAAGCAAACAGATGCCCGTTTTTTCGGCGTTCTTCCTGCTGGCCATGCTTTCTTCGCTGGGGCTTCCCGGGCTGAATGGTTTCGTCGGAGAGATCACCTGCTTTTTCGGCATTTTCTCCGCGAACCGCCTGTTCGCCATTCTCAGTGTCTCGACGGTCATCCTGGCCGCCGCCTACCTCCTCTGGATGTTTCAGAGAGTCATGCAGGGCCCCATCACCAACGAAAAGATCCTCTCCTACAAGGATTTGAAGCCACGCGAGCTCATCTATCTTGTCCCCGTCGTGGTCATGATGTTTTGGATGGGCATCTATCCTCAAACATTCTTGAGAAAGATGGACGCTTCCGTCGCTCATTACATAAGCCGGATTAAAAGCCAGCAAAAAGTTTTCGTCCTTCAGCCTAAAAGCCAGACGCCGGCGCTCATCAAAGAAACGGGAGCGAAACCCCGATGAACAGCCTATCCGCTTTAGTCCCGTTGGTGACGATCGTTCTAGCCGCGCTCCTCGTCCTCCTCCTCGAGGCATTCATAAAAACAGAAAAGAAAAGTTATCTGGGATATATTTCCCTCGTCTGTCTCGTTGTCTGCGCCGTCTTCTGCGTCCGTTTCTGGACCGCGAATTATTCTTATTTCAATGGAGTCCTTCACCTCGACAAGCTGGCCCTTTTCCTGACCTTTCTTCTTTTGGTTGCCACGGCTTTTGTCATCCTGATCGGGATGACGTATATCAGCCTCCAGGGCGCCAATTTCGAAGAGTTTTACGCCCTTCTCCTCCTCGCCCTCTCCGGCATGATGGTCATGGTCTCTTCGACGAATTTCGTCGTCATTTTTCTGGGACTGGAAGTGCTCTCTGTTTCGAGCTATGCCCTGGCCGGAATTCGGCGAAAGGATGAAAAATCGTCTGAGGCCGCCATCAAATATTTCCTGATGGGGAGTTTTGCCAGTGCCTTCCTGGTCTTCGGGCTGGCCCTTCTCTATGGCGCGTCCCAAGAAATCGCGATTTCCGGGATCATCTCCTATTTCACCGCGGGCTCCGAAATCCAGCTGATCGCAATCATCGGCTTGGGCCTGGTCGTTATCGGGTTCGCCTTTAAGATTGCCCTTGTCCCCTTCCACATGTGGACGCCGGATGTTTACGAAGGGGCGCCGACGCCCGTCACAGCGTTTTTCTCCATCGGTCCGAAGACTGTCGGTTTTGCCGTGCTCCTAAGAGTTTTCTCTTCTTACTGGAACGGAGGATTCAAGTCGGAGGCCATGGATGCACTGCTCTGGGCCATGGCCGTCTTGACGATGGTCGC
>Ga0315268_10003332_pt1 | contig 17729 bp, 22 predicted proteins | sample C1_top_MG_FD_204535 | JGI IMG/M metagenome (GOLD analysis project Ga0315268, IMG submission 204535) | Sediment microbial communities from Yellowstone Lake, YNP, Wyoming, USA - C1_top | ecosystem: Environmental > Aquatic > Freshwater > Lake > Sediment | place: USA: Wyoming | collected 2017-08-01
GCGCCCTACCATTGTTCCACCATTGATGGATGCTCCATCGATGTCATTCAAGGAGATATGAATCTATGCAAAGTTCAAATCCTGTCTTGGGAAGAGCCTTCAATAACAAACGTGGTTTTGCCGCTATGGGTAACACGGCCACGACGACTCAAGACTCGTCAGCGACGCTAGAGGATCTCTATAACGCCCCAGCCGCATCATCACTTCGCACAGGTCGCATGACCATGGACGATGTCATCACCCGCACGGGAATTCTTTTTGGAGTGCTGGTCATCGCCGGCGCTGCAGCATGGACTTTGAACTTGGGCATGGGCATCATGATGATCGGCATCCTCGTCGGCTTCGGACTCGCCATGGCACTTACGTTTAGCAAGACGGTGCATCCAGCACTCGCGATCGCATATGCCGCGGTTGAAGGATTGGCCCTTGGAACATTGAGCCACTACTACAACCTTGCATATCCTGGAATCGTCAGCCAAGCAGTCCTTGGAACACTTGCAGCTTTCGTTGGCGTCCTCCTTGCATACCGAAGTGGAAAAGTTCGCGTAACTCCACGCTTTACGCGCATCGTTATGGGTGCTGCAATCGGATACCTAGTACTTGGAGTTATCAGCATGTTCGCCGCGATGGCACATGTTGGAAACGGAATGGGCTTCTACGGCATCCACGGACTCGGATTGCTTCTTGCAGTTGCAGGCGTAGGGCTTGCCAGCGTATTTCTTATTCTTGATTTCGATCAGATCCAAAAGGGTGTAGCCGCTGGTTTGCCAGAGCAAGAGTCATGGCGCGCAGCATTCGGGCTGATGGTCACTTTGGTCTGGCTCTACATGGAAGTTTTGCGACTGCTATCAATTCTGCGCAATAACTAGTAACAACTCGATTAGTAAGTCCCCTGCCTGTGTGATGCACAGGCAGGGGATTCTTTCATATGGCAAGCCTGCAGATTTTTTACAGTCTCCACATGAAACTGTTAAAGATTGCTTGCTTAATCGCACTATTTACGGGATTTGGTGTCGCCTCCTCAACAGCGGCCGACAAACCCCTGGTTGTGCCTACTAAGACTCACACAGCGTTGATGGTTGGACCTAATAAAGTCACAACGAGTAGCCAGCAGAGTCAACAGAAATCCAAACAAACGCTTGTTTGCTCTGCAATACGGGGAATCTCATACGGCGCTGCCTTGGTAGGTGTTCAGGCAATGACGATTTCACTTCCCTCAATGGCGACTGTGGCCGGGGCTCCTGTTGCAGCCGTTGCCGTCGGAGTGAGTGCGGCTTCTGCGGCAGTTACCATCGCGACTATGATTGCAAACGACAAACTGTGTGTTTAGGAAAGGACTATATGATGAAACTTAAGTATCCGATAAGAAAATATTTGGTTCCGTGGTTTGTCATGATTGTGTCAACCATAAGTCTCATACGCCTTGGAAACCACGCGTTTACGGCAATGGTTCTATTTTCAAGTTTGATTCTTTATGTCGTAATGCGGGCGGCTGCCAAACAAATTGAGAAGAAAGATAAAGAGATAGAGACACTAAAGAGATCTGCCTTGCGCAACAGTAACTAGCAAATGTATTGGAAAATCCCCTGCCCGTGTAATGTACAGGCAGGGGATTTCGTTTGTCGGTGGCTACTTAAAGAGACCGATTGGCTCGGGAAAAGTCACCGTGAGTAGTCCGTTGGGATAATGGAATTCAAAAACCGCATATGTTTGCTTCGCGGCTATGGTTGCCTATGACATGGTTTGCAAGTGAGAGGGGATAACGATGAAACTTAAATATCCGTTGAAGAAGTATTTGTTGCCATGGTCTCTGTTTGAGTCAACACGTTCGTCCTGATTCGGCTTGGAAACTACACTTTTTTGGCGCTTGCTCTTATTTCTACCTTAATTCTTTACTTGGTAATGCGATTAGCGGCAAAACAGATCGAAATGAAGGACAAAGAAATAGAGACTCTAAAGAAATCTCTCCTGCACAACAACTGACAGATCAACTTTTTCGAGCATCCACCGGGTAACTACTTGTGGAAAATTGATTGGGCTTGGCGTTGTCTCATGCGTGAAAAGGTAGCGAAATCCAGCTCGTTGTAGTGTTCGATTTGGCGCCACGTTGAAGGCATTTGGTTCGCTGAGAATTCGTTCTAACTCCAGGACTTTGAAATAGATTTCCGTCGACTTCATGACAAATTGAACGCCTAAACCACTCTGCCGCTTGGTTGCATCAAGAATGTGTAGGTGCATGAACGCTTCCCTACCAAAGATTATGTTGGACAGTGAACTGAATCCGACTACCTCTCCATCCAATTCCCATACAAGTGAGAAGGTGATCCGATTTCGAATCGGGCGCGCATAGTCTTCTTTGTAGAATTCGTGCCATGCATCCCGAGTTGGAAGAAGTGACCGATCAACGCCTATCCTAAGCAGGTGATCGTCTGAAGCATCGTGAAAGTAGTTAATTCGGATGTCAACGTCTGCTAACTGCATCTCTCTCACGGTTAGGCGCTGCACAGTCATCAGCTATCAATCCTGCTCAACAGTAACTAGATGCGACCTGCGGGTCTCAGGTAGACGATAAGCCAGCAGTACTGCAACAGAGAAGACGACCGCGCTAGCAATAAATGCCGCGCGGAACGAGAACGCATCGGATAAATAGCCGACGATGATCGGACCGACGATCATTCCTGCGTCCCCGGCCATCTGCCATAGTGCAATGACTTGTCCGCTCTTGCCTCGAATGACATCTCCCACGATGTTTGCTGGCGTGGTTGAGAGGAAGGCCCCACCGATGCCGGTAATGCACATAGCCAGAAGGAACATCCACGGGTGAACGGTGAAGATGAGTGTGATTGATCCAGCCATCACGACAGTGGAGCCAATGATCAGAGCGGCCCGACGTCCGCGCACATCAGAGAGCGTTCCCGCTGGAAGAAGTAGCAACCCCTGAAAGAGGGCTGAAAGCGTAAAGCCCAGGCCGACTATTGCAGAGGTTGAATGAAGTTCTTGGGTGACAAAGAGAGGCAGAATCGAGGATCTCACACCGAAGAGAACCCAGTTTGTGACGAAGGCAAGGATCAAGGCCGTGCGGTAAGGCGGCATTCGCAGGGCCTGTCGAAGTGTTGTGCTCTCTTTGTTTGAATCCTCATGCTTGGAAGTTGGTTTACCGCTGCTGAGGAAGAAGAACCCGATTGTTCCAGCAAGGGACAAGGTGATCGCGTAAGTGAAGAAGGGCGCTCGTAGGGAGATCGTCGTCAATAGTCCGCCGATTGCAGGCCCTGCGATTCCGCCAATCAGGAAGCTTCCGTTGTAGACCGACTGCGCACGGCCCCGCATATCGTCATGGACAGAGCGCATGATGACCGAACTGGCGGCCACTGAGAACATAGATGAGCCAAGTCCGCCGGCAGTTCTAAAGATCAGCAGTTGCGTGTAGCTGTGTGCAAGTGCGCACAGGAGAGTGGACAGGGCAACGACGAATATGCCGAAAGCGAAAACAAGGCGCTCGCCGAATTTATCCACGAAACGTCCAGAGAACATTCCGGTTGAGAATCGGGCGATGGCAAACATCGAGACAATCAATCCGACAGCGGAATTGCTGACGCCGAATGATTTTGCATAGAGCGGCATCGCAGGAACGATGACGCCGTAGCCCACCGCTACGAAGAACGCCGCAGCGGTGAGGACCTTAACTTCGCGGGGAAAGCCCGCAAGAACTTTGAGACGACTCAACCAATAGCCTCGCCCGCCGCTTCTTCGCGCGCCGCTGCATAGTCATGTGATGTGCGAAGCGGCAACTCGCGCAAAGTGAGAGCGAGCAGGAAGCCCAGCGCAGTTATTGGAGCGGCGGCAAAGAAGACGATATGGAAAGCGTTCACGTATGCATCCAGAGCGGTGTTGTGAACAATTGTTGGTACGCCACCTGGGTTGGCGATCATGTTGGTGATGCCAGATGGAGAGATGTTGATCGTTGCCATGACACTTGGATCTTTATGAGCGAGGTTTGTAAAGCCACTCGCCATGTAGTGGGTCAGGCGGTTGTTAAGCACCGCGCCAAATATCGCCGTTCCGAAGACGCTGCCGAGTGAGCGGAAGAAAGTATTGGAACTAGTAGCAACGCCCATGTCTTTGAAATCAACTGCGTTCTGCAAGGCGATGACGATAGTCTGCATCGACAGGCCAAGTCCTGCGCCGACGATGATTGCATAGATGGAGAGTTGCCAGTACGGAGTGCTGCGAGTTAGCGTGGTCATCATCAAGATGCCCACAGTCATGATTGCTGTGCCAAGCACGGGAAACTTCTTGTACTTGCCGTGAGTAGTAATTCTCTTGCCGCTGAAGATGGACATGGTGACGATGCCGAGCATCAAGGGAATCAACTTAAGACCAGCATTGGTTGCTGAGTTTCCCTTCACGATCTGTAGATACAGCGGCAACATGACGATCGCGCCGAACATTCCCGCACCGATAACAGCACCGAGAGCAGAGGTCAGAGTGAAGGTGTGATTCTTGAATAGTCGCATCGGCAAGATCGGCTCAGTGGCTTTCTCTTCCCAGATAACGAATGCCACGGCAAGAACTAAGCCAGCTGCAAGGTAAATAAGGGTTCGTGAATCAACCCAGCCGTACTCGGGTCCGTAGACCGCGATTGCGAGAAGAATCGAAGTAACTCCAATGACCAACAGGAATGCGCCGAAGTAATCGATGGAATGTTCGCGCATTACTTTTGGAATGTGAAGAACAGCGGATGTAATGACGAGGGCGAGAATGCCGAAGGGGAGATTGATGTAGAAGATCCAGCGCCATCCAGTAATACCAAGAATCTGGTGATGGTCAGAGAAGAATCCGCCGAGCAACGGCCCGGCCACGGAGGAGAGACCCCAAACGGCGCCGAAATAACCTTGGTATCTTCCCCGTTCACGTGGAGGGACGATGTCTCCGATGATCACGAAGGTCAGCGCCATCAAACCACCAGCACCCAATCCTTGAAGTGCACGAGTTGCAATAAGTTGGGTCATGTTCTGTGAAAGACCGGCAAGTAACGAGCCAACAAGGAATGTGACGATTGCGAATTGGAAGACGATCCGTCGACCATAGAGATCTGAGATCTTTCCGTAGAGCGGGGTCGACGCCGTCGAAGTGAGCAGATAGGCCGTGACGACCCACGTGTATTCCTTAAGCCCGTGAAGGTCGATGACGATGGTCTTGAGGGCCGTGGAGACGATGGTCTGATCCAAGGCGGCAAGGAGCATGCCGGTCATGAGGCCGCTCAAGATGATCATGATTTCTCTATGGCTATGCGCCTTTATAGGGGCACCGCCAGCTGGCACAGATTGATTGGACATAAACGACCTTTCAAAGGGAATTGCGCGAGAAAAGCACGCTATTTAGCGCACATACAGATTGGAGACTTTACTCTTCGAGATCAGAGCTCGCAGACGGTATTGCTCAAAAACGCCGAAAAACTAGCGAGACAAATTTAGATGTAGAACTCGGCTTCCAAGATGGCAACCGTGATTTCGCGTTTATTAGGGGCCACATACGAAACGGTCTCGCCTATTTTCTTGCCGAGCACCGCAGCACCAAGTGGCGAATTCTCGCTGTATACATCTAGGTCTCCGCTGGATATTTCACGCGAGCCCAGAAGGAATTTCATGGTCTCACCTGAGATTTCCACGGTTAACACCATGCCCGCGCTAACAAAGCCGGATTCTCCAACGGGAGGTGCCCCAATGTGGGAGTGCTCGAGCATGTGCTTGAGCTGGCGGATGCGCGCCTCCATCTTGCCCTGCTCTTCGCGAGCCGCGTGGTAGCCACCGTTCTCCTTGAGGTCACCCTCAGCGCGAGCGGTCTCGATTTTTTTGATGATTTCAGCACGCCCAGTGGACTCGAGGTATTCGAGTTCTGTGCGTAGGCGGTCGGCGGCCTCTTGCGTCAGCCAAGTCTGAGTACTCATAAGTGGCATAGATTACTGTGAACTGGCCCTACAGCGCGAGATGGCGGCGTTTACAGCGGCAGATCGGGTAGGAATGAGCGTGGTTTTCTCCACATGGGCGGCACCGGCTGGGATGGAATCATCAATCTGGCCGACCACGTTCTTGTCGAAATCGTGGGCAACCAGGGTGCAGATGATGACTGAATTAGGGTCGCGCCGATCAATGGAATAACGCAGGCTGATCGCCCGATCAGAGGGAATAGAGAAAGAAATCAGTGTTGGAGTAATAGCCGGGCGCGAATGATGCAGGCCCGCCCATATCAGCCACCCGCCGCCGACCAACAGGAGTACCACGGCCAGGCCCTTCCAGCGCATGGGCCTTTGGCCATAGCGGTCAGAGAGGTCGAGTTCGGACATGGGATGATTCTTTCAGAGAATCGGAGCACATATGTCGCAGAACGTAGAAATGAGCACTTCAGGCTCCATCACAGTTGGGGCACTAGTGATCGCCGTGGCCTTCCTCCTCCGCAGTTTTTATAAGCGCTACACCCGCATGAAGAAGCGCGAGGAAGATGAATCGCAGTAATCTGCAGAAGGTCTTCTCAATTCTGGGAGTTCTGGTTATTGCAGCGAGTTTTATCGGCCTGGGAATTTGGCAACTCAATCGGGCACGCGAAAGTCGGATCCCTGTTGTTGTAGATAGCACCCTCGTCTCACTTCAATCTATTACTCAACCCCGGATAGCCCTGCCGACAACAGCCACCTTGCGGCACGTGCAGGCAAGTGGCAGATATATCGCAGATTTTCAGGCGCCGTTCCAAGTCGATGGCGCCGGACGTTCAGATACGTGGGAGGTCGGTCTGCTAGCAACTGATTCGGATGCTGCGATATTGGTTGTGCGCGGTCTATGGTCGCAACGCCTTCCAATTTCTTCGACGCAAATTGTTGATGTCACTGGAAAATTGATGCCGCATCAGAATGACGACGTCACGCAATCTTCTAAGACGGTGTTATCGCGGATTGATAGCGCCCTTGTTGTTGATCAAACTTCGCGCAACCTTTATGACGGTTATGTAATCGCCGATAATGAGTCTGTGAATGGGGAGAGAATTGCCCGCGAAAGGATTTCTCCACCTACTCCACGATCGGCTGTACCAGGTTTTTATTGGCAGCACCTCTCATATGTGGTCATCTGGTGGTTTATGGCCGGAGTCGTGCTGTACCTGCCCTTTTACCAACGTAGAGTTATCCCTCGAGAGACTGCTAAAGAAAACTAAGAATCAAAGGAGAACATATGGCCCGAACTAGCGATGGCACCGTTCAGCGTTACCGAATAATGGCGATTATTTCTGGTGTTATGTCTTTGCTTCTGTGGTTCGTGTACGTCCCTATTAAGGCGTTCGGCCACAACCCTGATCTGCATAGCAGGTTGGTCTGGATTCCCATCGCACACGGATATCTCTATCCCATCTATGTTCTCACTGCTATCCAACTTTCAATCAAAGCAAAATGGCCGTTGCCGAAAATGCTGGGTTTTATTCTCGCTGGAACACTTCCGGTTGCATCACTAGTGGCCGAACGTCGTGTAGTTCGAATGTTCCTCCCAAAAAAGAAGTGAACAAATAAATGAAACGACGTGGACACGCTTTTCGGCGAGCGGTTAAAGCAGTGCTTTACCCGCTTTACGAGCGACGTCTGGTTCGCGCCCTTGATTTCACCCAAACCCCGCACCACGTAGGCGTAATCCTCGATGGCAACCGCAGATGGGCCAAGGAGAATCCTGACGAGCAGGGTCGTACAACCGCAGCTCACGGCCATCGAGCCGGGGCGCAGAAGATCATCGAGTTCCTGGGTTGGTGTGAAGAGGCACAGGTCAAAATCGTCACAATTTGGCTGCTCTCGACTGAGAATTTCAAGAGGTCCGAGGAGGAGCTTCAAGCACTTCTCGTCATCATTGGTGAAACTGTCGACAGCCTTAAGGCCACAGGGCGATGGAACATCAAACCTGTCGGTTCGCTTGAACTTCTACCCGAGTGGTTGCAGAGCAAGTTAAGTGAGTCACGATCTTCCAACCCCGATGCAATTGAAGTCAACGTCGCCATCAGCTACGGGGGCCGACGAGAAATTGTGGATGCTGTCAAGGGCTATCTCGAAGATGCATCAGAACACGGTCTATCGACCAAGGCTGCCGCCGAAAAACTCAGCGCCGATGCTATTTCAAATTTCCTCTATACGGCTGGTCAGCCCGACCCCGAATTGCTCATACGTACATCGGGGGAGCAGCGACTCGGTGGCTTCCTTCTCTGGCAGAGTGCGCAATCGGAGTTTTATTTCTGCGAAGCGTACTGGCCAGATTTCCGCCGAGTGGATTTCTTGCGCGCACTTCGCTCTTACTCTTTGCGTCACCGTCGTTTCGGGGCTTGATTCTTTGTACACTCCGTAAGTGCTGGAAATGGACTGGAGTAGTAGAAAGCGTCTAATTATTTGGCTCTGCATCTTCTCGTTGCTGGGATTTATTGTGAGTTCGCCTCCGGCGACCGCTACTCCAACGGCGAAAGCGCGCCCCAGAACAGTGTGGCATCCCAAGTTGAACGACACCTTCCAACTGCAATTGAGCGGTGTCTTGAACACCAGTGTTGCGGCCACCATCTACGACATTGATTTGTTCGATTCCTCCTCATCGCAGATTGCGCTCCTCAAGAAGGACGACCACAAAGTCGTCTGTTACTTCTCGGCTGGTAGTAGCGAAGACTGGCGTGCCGATTATGCAAAATTCCTCCCAGGTGACATGGGGAAACCATTGCAGGGCTGGCAGGGTGAAAATTGGCTCGATATTCGGTCTAGTAATGTCCGGAAAGTCATGCGCGCTCGCATAGATCTTGCCTTGAAGAAAGGGTGCGATGGCGTCGATCCTGACAATGTTGATGGATATAGCAATTCAACAGGATTCCCTCTGACCAAGAAGAATCAACTCGATTACAACCGATTCCTTTCCCACCAAGCACATTTGCGTGGCCTTGCGGTCGGTTTGAAGAATGACATTGCGCAGATCGGTGTATTGGCACTCAGTTTTGAGTTTGCGGTCAATGAGCAATGCCATGAGTTCGACGAATGCACCGCATACCGTGCCTTTACTTCGATCGGTAAACCCGTCCTGAATGTTGAGTATCAACAACGATACGTTGAGAACACCGATGGCGCCTTCGTTGCTCTCTGTGCCAAGGCACGCTCAGAAAACTTGCATACGTTGGTGCTCCCACTGTTGTTGGATGGGACATCACGCCTTAGTTGCGATCAAAAATAGGTGGGCGAGTTTATGGATGTTCCGCGTACGCTTTCGGTATGACCCAATCCCTACTTCCTTACGTAGCTGTCATTTTTACATCCACTCGTACGCTTGAACATGGCGAGGAGTATTCCCTCTGGGCCACAAGAATGAATGAATTGGTCACGAACGAGCCAGGATTCATTTCCATGGTGAGTGCAAGGGATCCAGAGACAAGATTTGGGATCACGATTTCGTACTTCAAGGACGAAGAATCGGTTAAGAGATGGAAAGCCGTTCATGAGCACCAGCAAGCGCAAAAACTTGGTAAACAGAAGTTTTATTCACAATACTCGGTGAAAGTCGCAACCGTTTATCGAGAATATGATGTGAAGATTTCGGATCAATCGGCCAACTAGATCAAGCCGCGTTCCTCGGGAAGCGAATTGCCCCCGTCAACAACCATCAATTGTCCAGTCACGTATGAGGCACCAGGTGAGCAGAGCCATGAAATCGCGCTGGCAACTTCCTCTGGAGTACCGGATCTTCCCATTGGCGTCGCCTTACCATGACGCACTTCCGATGCTGTCTGAGATTCAGTGTGGATCCATCCTGGCGCCACTGCGTTCACGGTTATGTGATTTTTCGCTTCATCAAGGGCAAGGGCGCGTACCAACCCCATGAGCGCGGCTTTCGATGATGCATAAGCGACATCATTGTGGATGGCAGAGATTGTTCCTGTGGTGCTGGAGACCATGACGACACGTCCAGTGGGCTGCTCTCGCAGATAAGGAAGCGCCGTTTGAGTAACCATGAAAGCCGAATCAAGATTTCGAGCGAAAGATTTTCTCCACGTTGCCAACGAAATATCATCAATTGCACTGAATTCACGCGAATCGGCATCAACCACGCTCGTCATACCTGCATTGTTGACTAGTCCGTCCAACCCACCGAGTTTCTCAATTACAACAGATATCAATTCCTGCACTTGCCCTTGGTCAGTTAAATCCGCGCAGCCACTAAAAGCATTGATTTCATGGGCTCGCTCATGCACGCGCGTTGAAAGGGAAGTCAGAAAGATGGATGCTCCGAGTTGCTGGAGGGCGCGGGCGGCGGCAAACCCGATTCCCTGAGAAGAGCCAGCCCCTGTTACCAGGAAGCGTTTTCCTGAAAGGTCGAACATGTAACCGACTCTACATTGAACTCTCATTCAGCACCTCAACTCAAAAGAGGTAGATTTACAGGATGAAGAAGTTAGGGGTTTACGCTGTTTTGACTGCTCCAACAGTTTCATTTCTGCTGTTATTGAGCGGTTGTGGGACATCGCCGACGCCGACTCCCACGCCATCTTCTTCTGCAACTCCTTCTGCAACTGCCACTCCGACGCCGTCGCCTAGCGTTACGACTCCCGTCACCAAAGCCTTTGCGCAATATTGGGTCGCCGACACGTCGCATGGCTTTCGTCTATACCGCGAGTACATTCGACTTGAGATAACACCCGACCCAATCACCTCATCGCTTAGAGCCCTTGTTGCAGGAATACCAAAGGATTCCGACTACGTCTCGCTCTGGCCGAAGGAGACGAAGATCAACAGCGTTGTTGTTGCCGGTGATAAGGCAACGGTTGATTTAACACTTGGAAAGATGAACGTGGGCGCAGAGGCTGAGTTGATGGCAATTGCTCAGTTGGTTTGGACTGCCACTGCAGCAGATACAAAAGTGAAGAGAGTTCAGTTGACAGTTGACGGCAAGATAGTGGAATCGATCGCAGGTCATGTTGATGCGACCAAACCTTTTACGCGCGGTCTGACTTACGAAGTGTTGGCGCCGGTGTGGATCACCTCTCCTGAGGAAGGTGCGCGAGTCAGTGCGCAAGGATTCACACTCAGCGGCATGGCATCGACATTCGAAGCCAACGTCGCATGGAAAGTCTTTCAGAATGGGAAGTTGGTCCAACAAGGCTCGACACTTGCCTCGGAGGCGGCGCCCGCATGGAAGCCGTGGAGCGTGGCGATAAAAGGTCTCACCCCCGGCAGGTACATGTTCATCGCCATGGAATTCTCACCAAGAGACGGTTCCCTTGTTGCTCAAGATACGAAGAACGCGACCTTGATTTAGGCCATTAGGTTAATTTTAAAAGTCGCTAAGCGTGTCGCTGATCGCCAAGGGGGCGGAAGTTCTACCGTTTTCTAGTCAGGTCCCTACGAGCACAATTACACAGAATGTGAGAGCTGGTTTGACTTCTCCGGCAGGTAGAAAGACATTTGTTCTCGACACCAGCGTTTTGCTGGCAGATCCCGGCGCGCTCACTCGCTTTGCAGAGCACGAAGTCATCATTCCGATAGTTGTTATCGGCGAACTAGAAACCAAGCGCGACCACCCAGAACTCGGCTTCTTTGCACGGGCCGCCCTGCGAGCACTCGATGATCTGCGTGTGACCCACGGCCGCCTCGACCAGCCTCTCCGCATCACCCCCGAAGGTGGAACTCTGGCCGTTGAACTCAACCACTCCGACCTGTCCTCCTTGCCGCAGGGATTTTTGCGAGATGGCAGCAACGATTCCCGCATCTTGGCGATCGCCCGCAACCTCATGGCCGATGGACGCGACGTCGTACTTGTTAGCAAGGACCTGCCTCTACGGGTCAAAGCATCATCTGTGGGAGTGGAGGCGCAGGAGTACCTAGCCGAGTTGGCATCTAGCAGCGGTTGGTCTGGCATGGTTGAACTCAATGTCGGAGCCAGTCTTATCGATGAACTTTATGCATCCGATCGCGCCGACCACGAGATTGCCCAGACCCTTCCGTGCCACACCGGTGTTGTCATCCACTCTGAAAAAGGGAGTGCCTTGGCGCGCGTGACCCCGGATAAGCAACTGCAATTGGTTCGCGGAGATAGAACAGCCTTTGGTCTGCATGGACGAAGTGCCGAACAGCGGGTTGCCCTTGATCTTCTGCTCGACCCGGAAATTGGAATCGTCTCCATGGGAGGCCGCGCCGGAACTGGCAAGAGCGCGCTCGCATTATGCGCTGGCCTCGAAGCAGTGATGGAGCGCCGCCAACATAAGAAGGTCGTCGTCTTCCGTCCGCTCTACCCAGTCGGCGGGCAAGAGCTTGGATTTCTGCCGGGGAGTGAGGGCGAGAAAATGTCGCCATGGGCGCAGGCAGTTTTTGACACCCTTGGCGCACTCGTTAGTCAGCCAGTCATCGATGAAATTCTTGATCGCGGCCTCATTGAAGTTTTGCCACTGACGCACATTCGCGGACGCTCACTTCACGACTCTTATGTCATCGTTGATGAGGCCCAATCCCTAGAAAGGGGGGTCCTCCTGACGGTCCTTTCCCGGATCGGCCAGGGTTCCAGGGTCATCATGACCCACGATGTTGCCCAGCGAGATAACTTACGAGTAGGTCGTCACGACGGGGTTGCTGCAGTGATTGAAACTTTGAAAGGCCACCCACTTTTTGCCCACATCACCTTGACACGGAGCGAGCGCTCGCCGATCGCCGCCCTTGTCACCGAACTTCTGGAAGGTCCGATCCCCTCCTAAGGGGACAAAAAAGCCTAAAAACTAGGTCACACTCACATTTCGGACAAATCGGACTTTCCCCTGTACGACCTGCCCTTTTACTTTTCCACAGCGGATGAGATTTCTGGGAATTTATGACTTAAGTGTGAATGGATTTGCGCATATGCGCTCACCTTGCCAATCTTTATGCATTCCCCCCTCCCCTTGAAGCCCATTTGGGCTCCTATCGGGTTGGGGCCCGAGCGCGATAGATGCACTGAAAGGAGACGCCAGTTGAGTTTGTCGAATTCCATTGATCAATGGTTTGCCTCCGCTCCAAAGCGCCTTCGTCGTTTAGCCAATAAGTCCTTGGCTGCCTGGGCCAGCGTCGTGGTCCTTCTAGTCCTGGCCACGGTCCAGCCGAGTGCCTATGGTCTCGAGTTCCCGATGACCTCCCACATCTCCATCCCGGATGAGACCAACTTGGCAGTCCAGCCTTCTACCCAGCCCACCACTGCACCGGTTGCTCTTTACAGCCAGATGCAGACAACAGCTTTAGTTTCATCAATGGAGTTGGCGATGGTCGCCCTTCAAAGTCAACAGATTGAAATGGCTCGAACCATCACCGGTGCGCAAACGGTCGCTCGAGAAATAATGCTGACTAACTACAAGTGGGGCGATTCTCAATTTGGCTGCTTGAAAAAACTTTGGTCAAATGAGAGCCACTGGAATTACAAAGCACATAACTACTCATCAGGTGCTCATGGCATTGCGCAAGCATTACCTGCCGACAAGATGGATGTCATTGCAACTGATTGGCGAACAAACCCAGTGACCCAGATCCGTTGGGGACTTCACTACATCGATCTTCGTTACTCAACTCCATGTAAGGCGTTGGCAACTTTCAATTGGAGAGGCTCGTACTAGTCCGGGCGCTTCCCAATCATCATCGGCTTTGAAGTCTCTGCATAGAAATCATTTCCTTTATCGTCGATTACGATAAAGGCTGGAAAATCAACGACATCGATCTTCCAGATCGCTTCCATTCCTAGCTCTGCAAAGTCGAGAACTTCGACCTTTTTGATGCAATCTTGCGCCAAACGGGCCGCGGGTCCACCGATGGAACCCAGGTAGAAACCGCCGTGACTATTGCATGCATCCTTGACTGCTTTTGAGCGGTTGCCCTTTGCTAGCATGACAAAGGATCCACCGCGGGATTGGAAGTATTCGACGTAGGAATCCATGCGCCCGGCAGTTGTTGGGCCGAAGGAACCAGATGCGTAACCTGCGGGAGTTTTGGCAGGACCTGCGTAGTAGACGGGGTAGTCGCGCAAATAATCTGGCATCGGCTTGCCCGCGTCCATGTCGGCTTTGATTCTTGCATGGGCGAGATCGCGCGCAACAACTAAAGTCCCCGTCAGAGAGATTCTCGTCTTGACTGGGTACTTGCTCAGTTCCTCGCGCACCTTCGCCATGCCCTGATTGAGATCGATCTTCACGACATTCTCATCGCCTTCGATGAGATGAGCGGTAGTGGTGTCGGGCAGGAAGTGCGCTGGCTCTCGTTCCAACTCCTCCAAAAAGATGCCATCTGCAGTGATTTTGGCTTTCGCCTGGCGATCGGCGGAGCAGGAGACGGCAATCGCGATCGGCAAGGATGCGCCGTGGCGAGGAAGGCGGATGACTCGAACGTCGTGGCAGAAATATTTCCCACCGAACTGCGCACCAATTCCCAACGTGCGCGTCAGCTTGAGAACTTCCTCTTCCATTTCCAGGTCGCGGAAGCCGTGACCGGTCTGGGCATCGCCAGTTGTAGGCAGTGAGTCGAGATACTTTGTGCTTGCCAACTTTGACGTCTTGACCGTGTACTCAGCACTCGTGCCGCCGATGACAATGGCCAGGTGGTAGGGCGGGCATGCTGAAGTTCCAAGAGAGCGCAATTTCTCATCGAGCCATGGATAGAAACTTGCCGGGTTCAAGATCGCCTTGGTCTCTTGATAGAGGAATGTCTTGTTGGCGCTGCCGCCGCCCTTGGCGATGAAGAGGAACGAGTACTCATCGGGGTGGTCTGAGTCTGCGTAGATCTCGACCTGTGCCGGCAAGTTGTTTCCGGTGTTCTTCTCTTCCCACATATTTATTGGTGCCATCTGCGAATAACGCAGGTTAAGGCGCGTGTAAGCGTTGTAGATCCCTTCGGAAATTGCCGTTTCATCTTTGCCTTCGGTCAGGACGTGCTGACCCTTCTTGGCCATGACAAGGGCCGTGCCGGTGTCTTGGCACATGGGAAGGACTCCGCCGGCCGAGATGTTCGCGTTCTTAAGAAGATCCAGTGCGACGAATCGATCATTGGGTGAGCTCTCTGGATCGTCCAAGATGCTGGCCAGTTGCGCCAAGTGCGCCGTGCGTAGGTAGTGGGAGATGTCGTGTAGAGCGGTTTCACTGAGACGCGTGATCGCCTCAGGTGAGACCTGCAGGAATTTCTTGTCACCGAGTTGGACTGTTGTAACGCCTTCGCTTCCGAGTGAGCGGTATTTCGTCGTGTCCTTGCCCAGCGGCAGAAGGTCTGAGTATGTGAATTCTGGGCTCATGATGTCGGCTTAATCGAGTCGAGTTTTGCACGTGCACCATCTAGCCACTCTTGGCATATTCCGGCTAGTTCTTCGCCGCGCTCCCAGAGTTTGAGGGATTGTTCAAGTGTGGCCCCGCCTGTTTCAAGACTATTAACTACTTGCATTAACTCATCTCGGGCGGCTTCGTAGGAGAGTTTTTCTGATTTCTTCTCAGGTGACATGGGCGTAAATCTACTCTCAACTCGTCTCTACAACCGCCCCAATTTCTCCGAGAGCAAGTCGAATTCGCAGTCTCTCTCCTTCGGTAAGAACCTTTGGATCTCGAGCAATGCTGCCATCGGCCCGTTGTACAACTGAGTATCCGCGGTCCAACGTGGATTGAGGTGACAAAGATCGCACTCTCGCGTAGATATGTAGCAACTCTTCGCGGGCTAAGTCGACGGCATGTGAGGTGCTTCGCTGTGATCTATCCCGCAAGCCCATGATGATTTCTTGACGGGTCGTGATGAGAACCATCGGATCCTTCAAGACCGGTCGCTCGCGAAGGGCGGTGATGCGCGATGACTCAAGGTCTAGCAAATTGAAGAGCCTGCGATTCGCCCGATCGCGGAGTTGGTTGATCATCGCGAACTCTTCTTCAATATCGGGAACCACTTTTTTTGCCGCATCCGTTGGCGTCGATGCGCGAACGTCGGCGACCAGGTCGAGCAATGGTGCATCTTGTTCGTGACCGATAGCGCTCACGATGGGCGTCTCACATGATGCTGCCAAACGGACTAGCCCTTCATCGGAGAAGGGGAGCAGATCTTCAAAGGAGCCGCCGCCGCGGGTGATGATGATGACATCGACTTCAGGGTTGGCTTCTAATTCGCGAAGGGCGGCTGAAACTTCGATGACGGCGGCTGCACCTTGCACGGCAACTTCGCGAATTTCAAATTGGACGGCCGGCCAGCGCCGCCTTGCGTTCTCGACAACGTCTTTTTCGGCGGCGCTATTGCGACCGCAAATCAATCCGACGCGACGGGGAAGCAGTGGCAACGGTTTTTTCAGATCGAGTGCAAATAGGCCTTCAGAGGCGAGCAATTGTTTGAGATGTTCCAGTCGCGCCAGCAATTCTCCAATTCCTACTTGGCGAATTTCTTTTGCCGATAGGGAGATCGTGCCGTTCTTTGTGTAGAAAGAAACCTTGGCCAGGATGACTACGCGAGCATTCTGTGGCAGCGGTGAAACAGGCGCGAGCACCGTGCGGTGGCACATCACCGAAAGGCTCATGTCAACGCTTGTATCTCGCAGGCGCATAAAGGCCATGCCAGTGCGCTCGTTGATCTCTGAGATCTCACCTTCGATCCAGATAGGGCCTAAGCGATCTACGTATTCTTTGAGAATTTCAGAGATGACTCGTACGGGGGCTGGAGATTCCGCTGAAGTTTCGAGCACACATGGATCCTAATAGACTGCACCCATGCCGAAGAAGGTCTTGCTTGCTGCTCCGCGTGGCTATTGCGCTGGTGTCGATCGGGCAGTGATCACCGTCGAGAAGGCACTGGATCTGTATGGGGCACCCGTTTACGTCCGCAAGCAGATAGTTCATAACAAGCACGTGGTTTCAACCTTAGAAGCGCGTGGAGCAATCTTCGTTGATGAGACAGATGAAGTTCCAGAAGGTGCATTTGTGGTCTTCTCCGCCCATGGCGTCTCACCACAGGTTCATGAAGATGCGGCCAAGAGACATCTACGCACCATTGATGCCACCTGCCCGCTTGTGACCAAAGTGCATCATGAGGCCAAGCGGTTTGCGTCAGAGGACATTGAGATTTTGTTGATTGGCCACGAAGGCCACGAAGAAGTAGAAGGCACTGCAGGTGAAGCCGTCGGCAAAGTACAACTCGTCGACGGTCTTGAGCACATCAACGACATCAAGGTGAAAGACGAAAACAAGGTTGCCTGGCTTTCTCAGACCACCCTTAGCGTGGATGAAACATTGGCGACGGTTGCTGCGCTGCGCGAGCGCTTTCCCAACATCATCGATCCGCCCAGCGATGATATTTGTTACGCCACGCAGAATAGGCAAGTCGCCATCAAACAGATCGCCCCTCTTGCTGACTTGGTTCTAGTAGTCGGATCAACGAATTCGTCGAACTCAGTGCGTCTGGTTGAAGTCGCTAAGGAATACGGAACTCCTGCCGCCTACCTCATTGATTTTGCAGCAGAGGTTAAAGATGAATGGCTCAAGGGCGTTGAGACCGTGGGCGTCACGAGCGGTGCTTCGGTGCCAGAGATCTTGGTCAAGGATCTTCTAGATTGGTTGGCAGAACGCGGTTACGGCGAGGTTGAAACCGTAAATGCAACAGAAGAATCGCTGCTATTTGCCCTTCCACCAGAGCTTCGCAAGGATCTCAAAGCTGCGGGGCAGGATTCAATAACTCATAAGAAATAAAACCAGATTGAATTAAAGTGTGAGGT
>Ga0315268_10003333_pt1 | contig 17728 bp, 21 predicted proteins | sample C1_top_MG_FD_204535 | JGI IMG/M metagenome (GOLD analysis project Ga0315268, IMG submission 204535) | Sediment microbial communities from Yellowstone Lake, YNP, Wyoming, USA - C1_top | ecosystem: Environmental > Aquatic > Freshwater > Lake > Sediment | place: USA: Wyoming | collected 2017-08-01
AGGTTATTTCCTTCACAAGAGTTTCTGGGACTAGAGCTCTTCCCTTTCGCTTGCTCAATTTGACGAAGCCAAATTTGTTTAACACTTTCAAATCTTCATAAACGTTTTTCACGTTTCGCTTCACTTTCTGCGCCAAATCATTTATCGATTCAACCCTTAAGGCGGCGAGCTTATACAGCAACTCGATTCTCTTAGGCGTCAACAAAGCAGCCTGTTCTGGTTTTAAATCTTTAGTTTCTTCAACTGTGTAATCAAGTGTTCCCTCTTCAATGTAGCCCTTGTAACTGTCTACAAGTTCGCTCCATTCAAAATAAGCTCTAGCATGTTTCGCATCCAACTTTTGCCTGAGAAATAGTTCCTCAAACTTTTCAAAACTCATACCTAATTCTTTCTCGAATCTTTGTATTTTCTCTCCTACTTCTTCTGAATTTAAATTTCTGATAATTTTGATAAGCATTAGTACCCACAATTGAAAATATGCGAAGACGCTTAAAATTTTTACAATGAAAATACTTAAAGCAGCAAACAGCGCCTTAAAAGATTCTACATAAGTGACGGGGTGCAGAAAAATGCACACAACAAAAATTGATGGGCATCTTTATCAAATTGACGTTGAAACTGCTGGGATTAAAAATTTCATCGCCAGCTACATACTAAAAGGAAAACAGACAGCAATAGTTGAAACAGGACCAACATCATCAATACCTAACTTGCTTCATTGCCTAAAGGAATTAAGCATAAAGCCTGAAAAAGTGGCTTATGTTGCCGTTTCGCATATTCACCTAGACCACGGCGGAGGAGCAGGAACATTATTAAAATACTTGCCCAAAGCAAAAGTGGTAGTTCATGCTAGAGGAGCACCTCATTTGGCGAATCCCGAGAAGCTATGGCAACAATCGAAGGAGGTTCTTGGAAGCATAGCTGAAATGTATGGTAAGCCTGAACCCGTTCCAGAGGATAGAATTATTGCAGCAACAGATGGCATGATGCTTGATGTTGGAAATGATGTTAAGTTAAAAGTTTTAGAAACGCTTGGACATTCTTCGCATCACTTAAGCTATTATGAACAGTTAAGCGAAGGCATCTTTCCAGGGGATGCTGCAGGCATTTACTTGAATGAGATAAATGTTACTGTGCCAACAACACCTGCACCCTTTCGTCTAGATATTGCATTGGCTTCGCTGGGTAGACTGATAAGCCTGGAGCCTAACGTTTTGTATTATAGTCACTTTGGTAAAGCTGACGGAGCTGTAGAAAAGTTGCACGCCTATGAGAATCAGCTTAAGCTTTGGGCAAAAATTGCTAGGCAAGGAATCCAAAACGGAGAAGATTTGAGAACTATAACTAGGCGAATAGTTGATGCTGATTATGCTGTTCAAAAAGCCAAGGAATACATTGGAGCACATTCAGTTTTGAGTGAGACTGTGCTTAATGAGAGCGTTTGGGGCGTCATAGATTTTGTAGATAAATTTAGGGATTTTCCGCTATAAGTTTGTTTTGGTATAAACACCAAAATTGTTTATATTTCACCCTTCATCTTCTGAATGGTTAGGTGAAAAGATGGAAGAAGGAGAAGGCCGTCCCCCTTCAGAAAAAGTGCCACTTGAAAAAATTGACAATTACACTTGGCAAATTCCTAAATACAAGTCAAGCATGCGAGTCCCAGGCATAGTATTTGCAAATAAAGAATTGCTAGAAAAGATGCAAACAGACAGAACCCTTCAACAATGCGTAAATGTCGCCCATTTACCCGGCATCTACAAACACGCAATAACGTTACCAGACGGACATGAAGGCTATGGCTTCCCTATAGGCGGGGTAGCGGCAACCGACTATGATCAAGGCGTGATTAGCCCCGGCGGTGTGGGATATGACATAAATTGTGGAGTGCGCTTAGTAACAACAAATCTTGAAGAACAAGATATTAGACCTAAACTTGGCGAGCTTGCCAGTGTTATTTTTGACAATGTTCCATGTGGACTTGGAAGTCGGCGAAAGGACTTTAAAGTGACAGCCCATGATTTGGATAATCTTGTCGTAGAAGGCGTGCAATGGGTTATCGATCAGGGGTTAGGCTGGGCTGAAGATGCTGAACACTGCGAAGAACGCGGATGCATGAAAAACGCGAATCCAGACAAGGTTTCAACCACAGCAAAAAACAGAGGGCTAACACAAATTGGCACATTAGGTTCAGGAAACCATTTCCTAGAAATTCAGAAAATGGACAAAATTTACGATACAAAGATAGCTAAAATTTTTGGAATTGAACAAGAAAATCAGGTAACTGTAATGATTCACTGCGGTTCCAGAGGTTTTGGTCACCAAATATGCTCCGATTATTTGAGAGTCATGGAAAGAGCAGTTAATAAGTACAAGATAATGTTGCCAGATCGTGAACTTGCTTGTGCTCCAGGAAATAGCAACGAAGCAGAAGACTACTATCAAGCAATGGCATGCGCAGTTAATTATGCTTTTACAAACCGTCAAACAATAATGCACTGGATCAGGCAAAGCTTCCAACAAGTTTGCAAACAGGATGCAGAAAAATTTGGGCTTAAACTTGTTTATGATGTAGCCCATAACATAGCGAAGATAGAGAACCACAAAGTTAATGGAGAACAAAAGAAGGTTTGGGTTCACAGAAAAGGCGCCACGAGAGCCTTTCCGCCTGGGCATCCAGAGATACCAGCAGACTACAGTTCCGCTGGACAGCCAGTTCTTATTCCAGGCAGTATGGGAACAAGCTCTTGGCTTCTCGTGGGTACTGAAAAAGCCATGCAAATAAGTTTTGGTTCTACTGCTCATGGTGCTGGCAGGATGATGAGTAGGAGCGCTGCTAAAAGGAGATATTGGGGTGGAGACATTAAAACGGCTTTGGAAAAACGTGGAATCGTTGTGAAGTCTGCAAGCTCTGTGGTTTTAGCTGAAGAGGCTGATCCAGCATACAAAAATGTGGATGTTGTTGCGGAAGTAAGTGATAGTGTTGGAATAGCGACTAAGGTTGCAAGATTTGTGCCTTTAGCGGTTGTAAAAGGCTAATTTCTCTTTTTTTTAAAAAAAAACTATTTCAACTTTTTTCTTCTTTGCAGTATCGCTTTTTGTTCTTCTGTTGAATGGGCTTTATGAAGTTCACGCATATACCAGCTTCTTTCCCTTGCATAATGATAGCTCAAAACTGCTCCTAAGATGAGTAGAACGATACCGATGGATGTTAAAGATAAGCCTAAGAGGCTGTAGGGGTGTGGCGTCAAATGATATGGAATTATTAGAAACCATTCTGGAGTCTCAACTTTTATCACAGTTTCGAGTAATCCTCCAACGAAGAATATTGAGCCTATTATAATTATTAAATATCCAACAGTTTCATTATGCCTCGACTCTTCTGCTTTTTCATGCAAATATTCGCTAAAAAGCATTGAATCCACAGTTTGAGCACAGAAACTGCTCTCTATAAGTCTTATTGCATTTTCCGAATAGCTTCTATAAATCTAGGAAAAGGACGAGTCATGTTTATATCAAAAGTTTCACTATAATTAACAGAAAAATGCATTACAAGACCCGCGTGTGGTTTAGATGCCGTTGAAAGATGAATGTGGCATATGCGGCAGAGTGCTTCCATACAGCTATCTTAGACGATGCCAAAGATGTGGACGATTATATTGCAGAGACTGCATGGTTTCAGACGTTTCCACAGGCGATTATACGAAAATGTTTTGTCTTAACTGTGCAAGACGAATTGTCTCACCAAAATCCAGAGGCAAATATGACCCGCTTACTAGCTATCTAAAATTCAGAGCATCTTTCACTGATACTGTTAAACTTTCGTTTGCGAAAATAGATGGGATAATAGGTGAGAATTTGCCAATGAGTGCATATCGCGAAGAGAAATGGTGGAACAACGTGCCTAATGGCATGCATTCTAAAGCTTGGCTGGATGCAGGATGGAAAACAGAGGAAGTGAATTTGAAAGAAGGCTACGTGGTTTTTAAGAAGTCTGGGACTATACAAAAAAGAAGCTTTAAGAGAAGAACATCTCGTAGCAAATACAAGAAGCCGTTTACACCTGTTCCAGCTCGTTTTCCAAGATCTAGAAAACCTTCAAAAACAAAAGTGGCGAAGCTTTACGCACGTTTAAGGAATATTGAACGAAAAAGAACGTCTATGCCTAAGCTTCATGGCAGTTTTAAATCAAAACCATCACATGAGAAAAGATTATTCAAACCAGAAAATAAACCATAGCAGGTGCGGAAAAGAAATTTTATCTAGCTAACCCTAACTATTGTAGTGCTGAAAACTGAAAGAGCGGTCGTCGTCTAGTCTGGTTTAGGACACAAGCCTTCCAAGCTTGCGATCCCGGGTTCGAATCCCGGCGACCGCACTATTCTTACGTTTGGATTGTAATTGAGTGAAGCATCTCCAAGGCATTCTAGCTTTAAAGCGCGTCTGTTACTGAAACAATGCTAAAAATCTTATATATTGAATGTAAAAAATCTGGAAATCTATTGGAATGGGTCTTATGAAACACAAGATTACGTGGTTTGCCCTGATTTTTTCGCTTGCTGCTGCAGGTTGTGTTAATATACCCGTTATTCAGAAGGTGAGATGTGAAAAGGTTTCTCTTCCTATAACTGTTAGAAGCTTTCTCGTCGGTGTGACTCCCACGTTTGATTTAAATGGGACTCTTGAAGAGATTTATGGGACAGCTGGTTCGGTTGCAGATGTTATGAACCTTTGGTTCGTGAATGTGCCATGGTATAATACAACTGAACACCTGAAAAAACCTGAAACTCAAGGGCTTTTATTGCTAATAAACTCAAGCGGTTTGACACCAATATTTCAGCTAAACTTTTGGACTATAAAAGATGGAAAAGTGATTTTGCAAGTCCCTCCGTATATGAACTCTACTACGACAAATCTTGGAACACTTGAACTTCGCCAGCTGTGGATTGAGCAAGCAGTCAACATTTCGCGAGATTATCATCCGAGATACTTCTGCATAGGAAATGAAATCGACACATACTACTGGAATTGCAGCCACGAAGATTTTGATAATTATGTCAGTTTGGTAGCAGAGACTTATGATGGTATTAAGGCTGCGTCTCCAAATACAATGGTCTTTGTAGTTTTTAGGCTCGACACGATTGATTCTTATAACGGGTGGTTCTTAATAGAAAAGTTCGACAAAGACAAAATCGACCTCTTCGGCTTCACGTCATACCCTTACATGCTTGGTTATCCAGGAGCTGCATGGTATGAAAACCCCAGTGACATGCCATCGTACTATTACACGCGTATAATGAATTACACTGGAGATAAACCAATTGTTTTCAGTGAGATAGGATGGACCAGTTCTGAACGGTTAAGAGGCGGATCTGAACAGGAACAAGTTGAGTTTCTACTATGGTTTTTAGAACATACAAAGGAAATGCCTTTAGAAATCGTCAGCTGGTTATGCTTACATGACCTCCGCACAGTCGAAGAAGAGACTAACCCCAACGCCAAGCCCAACGACTTTGTCGGATTAAGATACAAAAATGGAACAGAAAAGGCGATTTGGGTTTATTGGCAAGCACTTTATGCGATTTCTTACCCAATTCCAGAGTTTCCAATAGCGTGGCTTGCTTTTCTCTCTTTAATGCTTGTTACACTTGTTGCGATTTCGTTTCATAAAATGCCGATAACCCGTTCCAAAATCTCATTAAACACTGAAGGGCACTCGAGTAATATGCGCAGGCAACGGAACAAATACGCATTCTCCCAGTTCTATATTGAGCATTAGATTTCTCTCACTAATGATTCTACCACGGCGAGAACACTTGTTTCAATGTATATTAAAGGGGGGATACTTTTGAGAGACCTCCTTGCCTAAGAAACCAAAAGCATACATGTGCATCGAGCGAAAATTTTACCAGCGGTTAGGAGACATAAGCAGTGACTTTAGTAAAGAATTGTTTCTGGTTTTGTTTAGCTTTCTTTGATTGTTGTCTGCTCTATTTTGGCTGCCCATGGAATTACATGCAAGTTTTCTGAGAGTTCCTCCGAGATTTCTTTTCCAATTTCTTTGTTTGTTTTTTCAATGCTTTCGTCGACAAGTACTATCTCAATGATAGCCCTTTTCACCATTTTTTCATTTCCTCTCTTTAATAGTTTTTAGAAAGTAGAAGGTTGTTTCAATGCATAAAAAGTTATCTGAACCTTTGCTGATTCAAATCGTTTCAATGATTCGTTTCTATTGCCCAAATAATGGCATTTACTGCACTAGGCTCTTCATTCTTCAAGGAATTCTGGAAGGCTTTTGTATAGCTCGCAAACATTTTTCACAATTAAATCTGGTTTTTGCTGGCTGCAATGCAAGTTTTCAAGCGAATAAAATTGTGAGGGAACGAAAATTGTTTTCATGCCTATGGCTTGTGCGCCTTTTATGTCTTCTAATGGGCTGTCTCCGACATACACAGTCTCTTGCGCTTTAGCATTAAGCCTTCTTAAACTTTCTTTAAAGATTTTTATGTGGGGTTTGCGCCAGCCAACATCTTCCGAAATTAATATAGTGTTAAAAAACTGTTTTATGCAGAGTTTTCCAAGCCCTGCATAGATTACTGGTGCATATGTAAAGTTTGAAATCAAGCCAAGTTTGTAATCTTGTGAGGCTTCTTCTAGCATCTTTTTTGCGCACGGTCTAAGTTCTAACGAGTCCAGATAATCTTCGAAGAAGACGTTAACAGCCATTTTTATTCGTGAATCTTCGGGAGTTGTTTTGAATCCTAAAGTGTTTAGAGCTTCAGAAATCCAAACAGCATTCGTTACTTCAACCAATTCCTGATAGCGTATAACCCTATATTTCTCATGTGCATCGCTGTATGCATCTAAAAACTTTTCAAGACTGACGTTGAAGCCTGCTTCCACTATAGCTTTATACAGCTTTATTTTTGATGTTTCTAAGCTGTAATTTTTAACGTTTGTTAAAGTGCCGATGAAATCGAAGATTATCGCTTTGATAAGTGGCAATTAAAGCCCTCTATGCATTAGTTATTACTAATTCGGTTTTGCAATGTTTATTTTTATATAATAAGATTTACGTACGCATTCAGTTATTTGACATATTTGAACCTAAATGTCCTTTCGAGATTACCTACATGAAAAAGCAGAAGAATCAAGACACAATGAAACAGTAGCGTACTTAATGTTTTTAGCTGGTGCCATGTTCCTTGTAGGTGGCATACTGGAAACTTTGAGCCTAACAGAAAACCCTAACTGGCTATTAATAATCCCATATTCCACACAGCCTAATGCAGGAGCAGTTTTAGGTTTAACATTGATAATAAGTGGTTTTTCTCTTATAATTTTTGGAATAGCCTCAGGAATACACTATTCGAATGATAGAGGCTGGTATATGCAAGAAATGCGGAAGGCAAATTCGATAGAGGATACTTTGATGCATCGTGAGTCAGAAAAGAATTCTCGTAAAAAGAAAAAAAAGAGCTAGCGTATTTTGCTTCTCTATGAAGTACACCTCCCTTTTATATAGATTGAATTTTTTCGTTCATTTTAGCTTGTTGTAGGCTTGCTTTTTGAGGTAATGTTTAAGAAATCTGGGATGTTGTTTATTTTTTTGGCAAATTTTGTGTTCAGAAGTTTGTTTGTGCTGCCTATTGTTTCTTCCAGTTTTGGGTCGTATGGAATTTCTTCTAGGAACTTTACGCCTAGCCTTTGAGTTTGCTTTTGAATGCTATTTGAATTGTTCATTTTCATGTTTTCAATAATGCCTACCACTGAAATTTGCTGTTCCTTGAGTAAGTCTATTAATTTTCGAACTGTTCCGAAGGCTAATTGTGAAGGCGTTGTCACGATAAGAAATTTGATATTCTTAATCAAGCGAATCAAGTCGAGAGTTGCATCTCCAATTCCCGGAGGCATGTCGATAATAAGAAAATCCAGCTTGCCCCATCTTGTAATTGAAAGCAATTCAATCAAGGCGTTTGAAACATCCGTGCCTCGTAACGGCGACGCTTTTTCGCCAGAATAGTAAATTATTGACATATATTCCATGCCATGCACTACTGGCGGAATTATGCCCTTCTCCTCTTTCGGCTTGACACCTTCAATGCCCAAGATAATGTGCGTAGATGGGCTTGTGAAATCCAAATCAAACAACCCAGCCTTATAGCCCTTTTTGGCTAGTGTTAACGCAAGTGTTGATGCCACTAAGCTTTTGCCTACTCCGCCTTTGCCGCTTGAAACAGCAATAATTTTGCCTATTCCTTGCAGCCTTTTGTTTATTATGCTGGTTCGCGGGTCAACCATTATCATTTTTCACTCCCTTTATGCTTTCAAGCCACACTCCGCGTCCTTGCAATATTTCGAAATCTGGGCTACCACATTTGGGACATCTAATATATGCGTGGGCAATTTCAGGAACGAAATGTATTGCTTCTGAAGTGTTCTTATCCAATTTTTCTTTTGTGAAAAACCACTTATAACCGCAAGCTCTGCATTTTAGCTCAGCTTTCACAATTTTTATGTTGAAGTTTGCATTCTTAAATTTGGCAGACTTAAGCTGCGAAAGAGCAAATTCTAGTATGTCAAACTCTATTTGCTGCAGTTCACCAATATTTATCTTAACTTCTTTAACTTCCTTTAATTTTTCATTTTCTGCAATTTCAGAAGCTGCAACGATTATTGCTTCAGCTAAAGCCCATTCGTGCATGAAGAAGTCTACGGTAAAGCGCCTTTTAAAAATATTGCAAAAAATAACAATGAAAAAAGGGGAGTTTCAGTTTGTCTATTTCAACTTCTTGTGGGTCGTTTAAACATTGAACCAATATAGAGTCCTATGAAGCCTAGCACAAGCGCAATAACCATGTTCAAGACCACTTGAGAACCCAAGTATGTGCCCGCAATAGCGTACCAGTCGAATGTTGATGGATTAGCTCCGGGATTTGCGTCTAAATATGTTTCCTGAACCCATGCAGCCCAGTAGGGTCCAAGAGCAGCAACTTCAATCATGACAGTGAACATTATTAGAACTGCAGTCAATATTGTTATTTTTGCAATTGCCTTCATTCTAGCTTCCCATATATGCGCAGCAAAGAGGTAGCCAGTAATCAGAGTGGCAAGAAAAATGGAGACAATGAAACCAACATTCATTCCCCAGAAGTAGCCTATAGTAGAAATCAGAACCCAGTCCAAAAGAAACGTAATCAAAACAAGAATTACAGCAGCGGTTGCCACAGCCATTACAACATCACCAAACTTCAACCTATCACCTCCCTATAAGAACGAAAAGATAGTTTCTGCTATCTCATTATTTATGACTTGCGTAAAATCTTCAAACGCTCCATTTACTATAAATAGAACTTGAACATAATTTGGCTTATGCCAGACCAAGTTCATTGTGCACATATTCTCGTCAAAACAGAACAAGAAGCCAAAACAATCTTGGAACGCTTAAACAAAGGAGAAAAATTCGCAAACATAGCCAAACAAGTTTCACTCTGCCCATCAGGAAAACGTGGCGGAGACCTTGGCATGTTTGGAAGAGGAAAAATGGTGAAAGAATTCGAAACCGCAGCCTTCAAGCTTAACAAAGGAGAAATCTCGCCCATAGTGAAGACGAAATTTGGCTATCACATAATAAAAAGGCTGGAATAAGCAGCTAAAAACATTAGTCTCACACATTTGCCAACATGGCTTTCACTGTGCAGCAAGCAGCACATGTTCTAAAAAGAGGTCTTCAGGAAGCGCTCCGATAAACTCCACTTTCTCATTAATAACCGTTTTTGGAGTGCCCATAACAACATATTTTATGGCTAATTGAGGAAACTCGCTTGCGTCGATAACATCAGCCTTTATCATACTGTTTTCTATTGCAAATTTGCAGGCAATGCTTGCAACGAAAGGACAGTAGGGGCATGTTAAAGTTACGAAAACTTGAATGTGAACTGGAGTCTTGATTTCCTTCAGCATTTCTCTCGTCTTTTCAGAAACGTCAGTTTTCCCTCGAGAAACGTTTATAACAGCTTCAAGAAGTGTTTGAAACTCGTAACCATAAGGCAACCCATAAAACCTTATTCCATAGTCTTTCTCACCAACAATAGCAAGCGCTGGAACCTTGTCAACTCCATATTCCTTAGCCTTATCAGAATTCGCTACAAAATCGTAAATCTCCACTTTAATCTTATCATTCAAAGCAACCAACTCATTGATTAACTGTCTAGTCTGAGCGCAGAATTGACACTCAATTTCCTGCGTAAACATTATGATCTTCACAGGATTTTCCAGCTTCTCGCCAAGTTCGCCTTTTATATGTTCCTTATGCGCATCTGGTATCAAACTCGTTCAAATCACACATCCTTTACTTTTTCCAAAATTACCGCAGCAAATTTTCCTGATTCAGCCTATAGTTGCGATTTTCCTTAATATTAATTTTGTCAAATTATTCTCACTTAAGTCTCAAGTGAAGCCTTTTTTATTACGCTTTTTCCTTAACAGATTGGAGGTGAAGCCTCATGGAAAAACTTCATTCAACCGCAAAGTTGGTTAGAGACCTTAGAATAGCAGTCGATGACGGTAGAGCACACAGTATATGCTTGGATCTTCCGCCAGAACTTGGAACAGATATGGGACCAACAGCGCTTGAATGTGCGGTAATGAGCTATGCTGGATGCTTTGCGACAATTTTTGCTTTGACGGCTAAGAAAATGAGGATTCCATTGAAAGATTTAGAGGTGAAGCTTGAAGCAGTCAAATCAGAGGAAGTAGGAACAATCACAGAAGCCCACTTTGATATTTCAGTTAAAGCTGACGCTTCTGAGGACAAGATTCAGAGAATTTTTAAATTGACTTTGGAAAATTGTCCGGTTGGAAAACTTTTTGATAAAGCTGGTGTTAAAACAAGCTATAATATGAAATCATAGAAATAGTTTTACATTTCTCCTTTTTTCTTTTTTGCTTGCATATTTCAGCTTGGGAACGGGCAAGTTTTAGTTGGGCAACCACCTGCATATTCTGATTCTGCAGAAACAAATTTTCCTCCCTTAGTTTGAATTTCTCCAATGTATAGGACTTGTTCTGGCTTGCTTCCATACCTGAAAACGGTTACTCCCTTGCATTTCAGTTTCCATGCCAAATCGTAAACTTTTCTAACATCTTCAACACTTGCCTCCGAAGGCAAATTAACCGTTTTTGAAACAGCATTATCCGTATACTTCTGAAATGCAGCCTGCATTCGCACATGCCATTCAGGCGCAATATCTAAAGCTGTGACAAATAGCCTCTTAACATCCTCTGGAACCCCATCAATTTTCTGCACAGAACCAGTTTTCGCTATATTTTCAAGAAGATCAGCGCCGTAGAACCCTCTTTCTTTCGCGGTTATTTCGAATAAGGGATTAGTTTCAAAAAGCCTTGTTCCGCTCAACACGTTTCTTATGAAAGATATCGCGAATATAGGCTCAATTCCAGAAGAGCAGCCAGCTATTATGCTTATTGTACCGGTAGGCGCTATTGTTGTTACTGTCGAGTTTCTCATAGCTTTATACTTATCTTTATAGATGCTTTTGTCAAAGTTTGGAAAAGAACCCCTTTCTTCGCCGATTTCAACGGATTTTTTGTGCCCTTCTTCTTCAATAAATTTCATAAGCCTTTCAGCAAGCGCTAATGCCTCTTCAGAGTCATAGCGAATTTCAAGTTTTATTAGCATGTCTGCGAATCCCATAACGCCTAAGCCGATTTTTCTGTTGCCTCTCGTTATCGCATCTGTTTCTTTCAATGGATACTTATTCGCATCTATAACATTATCAAGAAAATGAACAGCCCCTCTCACAGTTGCTTTCAGTTTCTCCCAATTTATCTTTCCATTCTCAACCATTTTTGAAAGATTTATTGAACCTAAATTGCAAGACTCATAAGGCAGTAAAGGCTGCTCGCCACATGGATTGGTTGATTCTATTTTTCCAACGCCAGGAGTTGGATTATGCCTATTAATCTCGTCAATAAAAACCACGCCAGGGTCTCCGCTTGCCCATGCAGATTTTATCATCAGGTTCCAAACATCCTTAGCCTTAAGCCGCCCAGTTTTCTCCTTATTTCTGGGATTAATCAGCCAATACTCACCGTCTTCTTCCACGGCTTTCATAAACTCGTCAGTAACCGCAACAGAAACATTGAAGTTAGTAAGGAAGTCTGGTTTCTGTTTAGCCGTTATGAACTCGAGAATATCAGGATGGTCAACCCTTAAAATTCCCATCATGGCGCCCCTTCTTTTTCCTCCAGCCTTAATGACCTCAGTAGCCACATCAAAAACACGCATGAAACTTACAGGACCAGATGCTACTCCTTTCGTTGATTTTACAATGTCTCCCTTAGGTCTTAAATGTGAAAAGTCGAAGCCTACTCCACCACCACTTTTCTCTATTATAGCCGTATTTCTCACTGAACCAAAAATTCCTTCTAAAGAGTCTTCAACAGGCAAAACGAAGCATGCGGACAATTGACCAAGAGGGGTTCCAGCGTTGAAAAGGGTTGGAGAGTTGGGAACAAATTCAAGCCTTGTCATCATCTCATAGAAAATCATTTCGCTCTCCTTTGGGTTTTGGCCGTATTTTTTGTCGACTCCAGCTATGGCTTTTGCAATTCTATTAAACATTTGAGCGGGAGTTTCTATGGTTTTTTCTGTTTCATCCTTCAGAAGGTATCGTTGGTTCAAAACTTCCATGGCGTTAACAGTTAATTTTGGCTCTACTATTCCCAGTTTTCCCTTTAACGCCCTAATTTCCTCTTTCTTTTTTCTATAATCTGCATACTCAAGGGCGACTTTTTCGTAGCCTCTTTCCTCTAAAACTTCAATAACAAGGTCTTGAGCATCTTCAACTGAAGGAATCTTTGTCTTGAATTTTTCCTCTAAACGCTTAACAACTTCTCTTGTTATGCCTTCAGCCCTTTCACCATCACCAAGCTCAACAGCGATGAAAGCTTTCTGAATAGCATCTCTAATTCTGCTCGAATCAAAATCAACGACTCTTCCATCTCTTTTCCTTATTTTCATTATAGTCATATTGCTCAATCCAAAACTTCTGTTTCATTTACGATATAAACTTTTGAAAAGAGGTGCACACAATATTCTTTGAAGCCTACTAGTCTTTCTTGATGAACTGGTCTTTAGGCGCGCCACAAACTGGACAAACCCAATCATCAGGCAACGCCTCAAAAGGCGTCCCAGGCTTTACGCCATGCTCTGGATCTCCAACTTCTGGGTCATAAATGTAACCACAAACTGTACATTCCCATTTTTCCATTTCTACCACTCTTTACATAGTTATTGCATTGGAAGTTTTAAATTGTATCTCAATGCCCTATATTAGGGATTTAAGTTTTTGTGTATTAACTCTTTTTTCATTTCTGCGTTTTCTTCAATTTCCTTCTAGCTTTTCGCTAATTTGCCGAACAGCGTCCATATTTAGATTATGGTGTCAACTTTCTCCTTATTTTTATCTGTGACTTCTACTCCAGCCTCTTCCAGAACACTGTTAAACCATTTCCAACAGCCTACGTGATCACCAATTCTATTTTCCCTTCAATAGCATATAATCTTTGTTGAAAAAAGAGTTTAAAGGAAAATATAATATAGTTTTGAATCAAAAGGTCTCCATGTATATTTGGTGAGGATGTATGGAAAAATTTGATGCTCTAATTATTGGTTCTGGTTCTGGAATGATAACTGCTTCAAACGCAATTTCGCAAGGACTCAAAACAGCCGTAGTCGAAATGGGCTCCATGGGAGGAACTTGCGTAAATCGTGGATGTATCCCTTCCAAAATGCTTATTTATCCAGCAGATGCAGTTGCCATGATTCAAGAAGCAAAAAACGTAGATGTGAACGCGACAATCGACTCTATAGACTTTAGAAGAATAATGGATAGAATGCACCATTTTGTCACAGAAGATTCTAGTCATCAAGCAGCCGCTGTTGAAGCGACACCAAACCTCACATGGTTCAAAGATGTTGGCGAATTCATTTCAGACTACACGATGAAAGTTGGAAAACAAGTAATACAAGCAGATAAAATATTCATAGTCTCAGGTGCCAGACCAGGCATTCCTCCTATTAAAGGAATAAGTAATGTGGAGTATTTAACAAGCGATACTGTTTTACAGTTAAAAGAACAGCCGAAAAGCATGATCATTATTGGAGGAGGATACATAGCCGCAGAGTATAGCCATTTCTTCTCAAGCTTAGGCACACAAGTAACAATAATCCAAAGAAGCCCAAGACTATTACCAGAAGAAGAACCAGAGATATCTTACTTACTTAAAGAAGAAATGGAAAAAAGAATGAAAATATTTACAAATTATGAGGCGGTGGAAGTTAAAGAAAGCAATGACATCAAAACTGTAAAGGCTAAAAATCGAGAGAATGGAGATTTAAGAGAATTCTCGGCTGAAACCTTATTGATTGCTGCAGGACGTGTTCCAAATTCTGACTTGTTAAAACCTGAGAAAACCGGTGTAAAATTAGATGAAAGAGGCTATGTCATAGTAAATGAGTATCTTCAAACTGGAAAAGAAAATATATGGGCTTTTGGCGATGCCATTGGCAAGGAAATGTTTAAGCATGTGGCTAATTACGAGGCAGAAGTTGCATGGCATAATGCTGTGCATGACCATAAAGTGAAAATGGATTATTCCGCTGCACCCCATGCTGTTTTCTCTCATCCACAAGTTGCTTCAGTAGGTTTAAAAGAAACAGAAGCAAAACAAAAAGGATACAAAATTATGGTCGGCAAAGCCTTCTACAAAGACACAGCCCTTGGAGCTGCGATGGGCAACCCTCTTGGATTCGTAAAAGTAATTGTAGAGCAAGAAAGCGGAAAAATACTAGGCGGACACATAATAGGTCCTTTTGCGTCTATGCTTATCCAAGAAATTATAAACGCAATGGCTTCTGGAGACAAAACATTCCTTCCAATTATTAGAGGCATGCACATACATCCGGCAATGACTGAAGTTGTCCAGAAAGCCTTTGGAAATTTGAGAGAAGTAGCATAGCTAAATAGTTATATTGAACACTAAATTTAAGGAAAGACGTGAGAAAATGAACACTGTTAAAGTTTCAGGCAAAAATACCAAACACAAAGTGATCTTGTACGCTCTCAGCACTTGCGCTTGGTGCAAACTAACGAAGAAATTCCTGAAAGACAGCGATATCGAATATGAGTATGTAGACATTGACCTCTGCGAGGAAGAAGATAAGGAAAAAATCAAAAAAGACATTTTGAAAAGAGGAGGAAGCCTCAGCTACCCTGCGATAATCGTTGATGACAAGGTTGTGATTAACGGTTTCCGGAAAGACAAAATACAAGAGGCTTTGGAAATTTGATAACCTTGGATAAAGTGCGCCAAAGAGCAGAAATTGATGCAAAAAGCAGGGGCTACTATTTGCATCCTGACCTTGATTTTCTTAAAGACCTTTTGGAAGGGTTAAAGCAGAATGAAGAGCGTTACGGATATCCTTCATGCCCGTGCAGACTCGCTTCGGGAAAACTTGAGCTGGACAGAGACATAATCTGTCCATGCGACTACCGCGACCCTGACGTTGAAGAGTATGGTGCTTGTTACTGTGCTCTTTATGTGAGAAAGGATGTTTTTGAAGGAAAAATTCCTGTTCCTCCAGTGCCAGAACGCAGACCATTAGAAAAGCAGGTTAGAGCATATGAGAAGACTGTAGAAGTGCCTACGGCTTTAAAAACTCCAGAATCAGCTACTGCTGTGACTGCAATCGCGAAAGAAACTTCTGAGATTAAGATGAAGTTGTGGTATTGCAAGCAGTGCGGCTATGTTGTCTTCCGAGAAGACCCGCCATACATTTGTCCAATATGTAGGGCAAAAAGGGAAATGTTCGCTGAAATAATAGTGCGCTTAGACGTGCGGGGCTAGCGTGAACATTCCTACTTTGCAACTTTTATTTCTATTTCTTTCCAGTCCTTTTTTATATCTCGCAAGGAGGTTACAGCTCCAACGATTGTTCCGCTCAGAATTTTCTGCACAAACTCGTTAAGGTCAATTTCTTTGCCATCAACGAGAAGTTTAACATCCAAATGCATCCACCTCAAGACAAATATTTTTCTATCCAGAAAAGTAAAAGGTTTTCCTATATAAGAGACGATGCGCTTGGAAAAGAAACCATTAGGAAATGCACATTTAAATGACAAAACCAGAGTGCTGAAAATAATTGAGCTTCTTGAGGAGGAGCATCCAGATGCAAAAATAGCTCTTCACTATGCGAACCCCTTAGAGCTTTTAATAGCCACAATTCTTTCAGCGCAATGTACGGATGAAAGAGTAAACATAGTCACGCAAAAATTGTTTAAGAAATACAGAACCGCAAAGGATTATGCAACTGCAGACTTAAAGGAGCTTGAAGGAGACATAAGAAGCACGGGATTTTACAGAAACAAAGCCAGAAACATTAAAAAATGCTGCGAAATACTGGTTGAAAAATTCAATTCACAGATTCCAAGAACGATGGAGGAAATTCTCGGACTGCCGGGTGTTGCAAGAAAGACCGCAAACATTGTGCTGTCAAATGCTTATGGAGTAATAGAGGGAATTGCTGTAGACACGCATGTTCGCAGACTTACTCAAAGGCTCGGACTTACTAAGAATGATGACCAAGACAAAATAGAAGAGGATTTAATGCGAATAGTTCCTAAAGACTCTTGGATGCGAATCACTGACCTACTAATATTTCATGGAAGAAGAATATGCACTGCAAAGAAGCCTGCTTGCGGAAAATGCGTGTTAAACAAGCTTTGCCCATCAGCTTCAAGTTTGATTAGGAGTGTTCGCTTTCGGCTTTTGGGTATCCTTCTTCTTCTAACTGGATGGTTGTGTGGTCTATTCCAAACTTTTCCTTTAACATAGCGATTGAGTCTGAAAGAAGTTTTTTTCTGTCGACGCCTTCTCTCATAACTATGTGGCAACTCATGGCACATATTTTAGTTGGAGTAATGCACCATACATGAAGATCATGGACTCCTTTTACACCTTTTAATTCCATTATTTCTCGTTCAACGGCATTTATGTCAATTCCATAAGGAACCCCTTCCAAAAGCACATTTACAGATTCTCGAATAAGTTTGAAAGAACCGTAAACAATCAACACGCTCACAAGTATGCAGAACAAGGGATCCGCTGGGTACCATGTAGTGAAGTACATTATTAGTCCAGCAGAAATCGCTCCTACCGAGCCTAACGTGTCTGATAGAACATGCAGAAAAGCTCCTTTAATGTTTAAACTTTCACTCTTTGACTTCGAAAGGGCAATTGCAGATAAACCGTTGGCAATAAGACCAACAGTTGCAATAATCAGCATATTCAAGCTTTCCACAGTGGCTGGATTTTGAAATCGGTGAATTGCCTCATAAAATATGAAAACCACCACAATCAACAGAAAAATACCATTCAAAAAAGCTGCCAAGATCTCTGCCCTATAATAGCCGTAGGTTTTTTTCAAGTCAATAGGGCGTTCTGCAAGCCACGCAGCTACAAGCGCAAAAGCCAAAGCAGAAGCATCATTTAGCATGTGCCAAGCGTCTGCTGTAAGTGTAAGACTGTTTGTTATGATCCCGCCAACTAATTCGATGAAAAAGAAAAATAGAGTGATGCCTAACGCAATTTCAAGATTTCTTTTGCCACTTTTAGAATCAGAACTCTCATGCATTGGAACAGTGCT
>Ga0315268_10003334_pt1 | contig 17723 bp, 18 predicted proteins | sample C1_top_MG_FD_204535 | JGI IMG/M metagenome (GOLD analysis project Ga0315268, IMG submission 204535) | Sediment microbial communities from Yellowstone Lake, YNP, Wyoming, USA - C1_top | ecosystem: Environmental > Aquatic > Freshwater > Lake > Sediment | place: USA: Wyoming | collected 2017-08-01
TTTATCTGGGCGACGCTTCCGGAAAGTCCGTATTTGATTACCAGCCTGCCAAGGGCGCGGCAATCGAAGGCCACTGGCACACCAATGCGCTGGGCCAAGGCGCGCCGTGGGCAGTCGTTGCCTGGCCCGATGCGGAAAACGGCGGTAATGACTGGTCGATTGAAATCCCCAATGTATTGAGTGTGCTGGCCACCCACACCTGGAACGGCCAGGTAAAAGGCTTGCTTGATATTGCGCCGCAGGATCGTCCGCCTGCATTGCCGTTATTGTTTTATGCTTTCCGTTTGATGGTGGCGGTCGGCTTTTATTTCTTTGCGCTGATGGCGCTGAGCCTGTGGCAGGCCTGGCGCCACGGTTGGCGGGAGTCGGCCTGGCAATCACATCCGTGGCTGCTGAAAGGCTGGCTGTTGGCGGTGCCGCTGGGCTATGTTGCGGTGGAAATGGGCTGGATCGTGCGCGAGGTCGGACGTCAGCCGTGGCTGATCTACGGCGTGCTGCGCACCAGCGAGGGGGCGTCGCAGATACCTGCGTCCAGCGTCATGTTCAGCATGGCCGGATATACTGTGCTCTACATCGTGCTGGCAATTGCGTTCTTTATTTTTGCCCGACGCTGGTTGCGCAAAGGCCCTGATCTGACGCTGGCGCCGCCGCCACATGCGGCACCCGCCTGGCAGGATCGGCACATCTGACCGTGGCATTTTCGCAACAACAAGGTGTTAATCATTAAAGGACAAACGCTGTATGGACATGCAAAGTTTCCTGGTGGCATTCTGGATTGGCGTAGCCGGGCTGTCGCTGTTGCTGTATGTGGTTCTGGACGGATTTGATCTGGGGGTGGGCATCCTGTCGCTGGTGGCATGCGATGAAGACCGCCGCGGCCTGATGATGGCAAGTCTCTCCAGCGTGTGGGACGCCAATGAAACCTGGCTGGTGCTGTTGGGCGGAGTGTTGTTCGGGGCGTTTCCGCCGGTATACGCGGCGTTGATGCAGGGCTTGTATATTCCGGTTACGGTGATGCTGTTTGTGCTGATCATGCGCGGCGTGGCATTCGAATTTCGCCATGCCAGCGGGCGCAAATGGCTGTGGAACCTGACTTTTGGCGTGGGCAGCCTGGGTGCGGCAATCAGTCAGGGGATGATACTGGGAGCGCTGATTCAGGGCTGGCCGACGTTGGCGGGCAACTATGTGGGCAGCGGCTGGCACTGGTTTACACCGTTCAGCGTGCTGACCGCATTGGGCGTGGTGCTGGGCTATGCGCTGATAGGGTCAGGCTGGCTGATTCTCAAGTCCACGAAAGAGATGCAGGATCGCGCCTACCGGCGCGGTTTTTGGCTGTTGCCGGGAACGTTGGCGACGGGTGTGCTGGTGCTGGCGTTAACGCCATTGCACAACGCCCATATTGCTGCGCGCTGGACCGGTAGTTTTGCTCCGCTTTATGCGCTGGCAGGAGTCATAGCCATTTTCGCCGCGCTGCTGACGCTGTGGGCCTATCTCAAGCGGCATGAATACTGGCCGTTCTTTGGCACGCTGCTGCTGTTTGTGGCGTCCTTCATCGGCCTGATCGCGAGCCTGTATCCGTACGCCGTCATCCCCGCATTGACCTGGAGCGCAGGTGCCGCTTCCCCCGGCACGCAATTGTTCATGCTGGTCGGCATCCTGCCGCTGATACCGATCATGCTGTTTTACAACGGTTATCAGTATCTGGTGTTCAGCGGCAAAGTGGACGGGACGGCGGCTTACGGCAACGATGAAGGCGCTCAATGAATAGCCTGCTTGCCACGGCGCATCCCTACATCGTGCAGTACGGTTACGGCGCGCTGTTTGGCGTGCTGTTCGCCGAGTCGTTTGGATTGCCGTTGCCGGGCGAGACGTTTCTGGTCGCCGCGTCGTTCCTCGCCGTACAGGGCCAGCTCAACATCTGGCTCGTGGGTCTGACGGCATGGGCCGCGGCGGTGCTCGGCGACAACGTTGGCTATGCCATTGGCCGCTTCGGTGGCCGCAAGCTGGCGCTTCGCCATGGCGCACGCGTAGGCATCAGCGCCGAGCGGCTGAACAAGACGGAACGCTTCTTCGCGCATTACGGCCCGGAACTCGTCATCATCGCGCGTTTCTTCCCGGTGCTGCGGCAGCTCAACGGCATCACCGCGGGCAGTGCCGGAATGGGCTGGAAACGCTTCGTATTCTACAATGCGCTGGGCGCGCTCCTGTGGGTTGGCGCATGGAGTGCGGGCGTCTATTACTTCGGCCATCAGATTGAAGCCTGGCTGCTGCGGGTTCATACGGCAGAATTGTGGCTCGCGGGTGCGCTGGCGCTAACCCTGCTTGCCGCAGCAGTTTACTGGGCAGTTTCGAAACGATCGCGCGGCCGCTGAAGTCCAACTGTGCGGCACTTTAAGCGCCCACGGGCGCGGTTGTTGCCGACGTGCGGGCACTGGGCGATAGGTTCGCTTCGGGCGCAACCGGCGCACACGATGCTATTGCCAAGTGCTGCGAACCTTAAAACCGCAGATTCACCCAAATTTTAAAGCATTTACTAATATCTGATCGCTCACCCAATTGATTATCCAGTTCATCTCGATAATTCTTTGTTTAATCATGAGTAGTCTGTGTACTCAAAAGGCACAAGAACCTCTCCGAGATAATCTGCGGACAACTGCTTTTTCCAGGAAGCTGTCGGGTTTCGCTCGCAACTCATCGAGTTAATTTATTTGCTCAGTATTTAGATAAAATGCAAATATTCAATATAATCATAATGTTACGTATCAGCAAAAGCCGCAGTCCGACAGCCTGCCAAGTCGAATGGTACGCCGACTTTTTGCAGCGCTGCCCGCTGCTGTATCTCTCCTGACGCAAACCATCACCTAACCTGGCTGCCGCCGTGCAGGGAAGACGCAACGCGTGTGACCTTGGTTACTTGCAGGTCGTGACCTGCGGCACGTCCAAATCATGACTTTCGGGCGCTTACATCCACTATTCAGAGGTCTACAGTTCGAAGCATGAACGCACGGTCATAAACAACACTGCGACGTTCAAACCCGATGGATCAATATAAAAAGGATCAGACCATGAACATTACAGAGGAACAGACTTTGAGCAAGACCGATATTGCGGTCGCGGTGTATGACATCCATACCCAGGCGGAGTCCGCCGTGAAGGCGTTGCAACGCGCCGGCTTCGATATGAAAAAGCTGTCGATCATCGGCAGGGATTACCACACCGAGGAACATGTTGTCGGATTTCTCAATGCAGGCGATCGCGCCAGGTACTTCGGCAAGCTGGGTGCCTTCTGGGGCGGCTTGATGGGTATTCTGTTCGGCTCCGCCCTGTTGTTCGTGCCGGTGATAGGTCATGTGATCATTCTGGGTCCGCTCGCGGCGACCATCTTCGGCGGCCTGCAAGGTGCCGCGCTGGTGGGTGGCGCCAGTGCCCTGGTCGGAGCCTTGATGGCAATCGGCATTCCCAGGGATTCCGTGCTGCGCTACGAAACAGCGCTGAAGGCCGACAAGTTCCTGCTGATCGTTCATGGCAACGCGCAGGAGATCCAGCGGGCGCATGAACTGCTCTCGACCTCCGGTCTTGCTTCGTTCGATCATCATGCCACAGCCTGAGCGCCCCGTACCAGGTTCATTTTCGGTGCAGTGGCCGATACCAGGGCACCGGGCGACAAGCTCGCCACAGCCGCACCTGTGATATCGGGTTCACAAGCATTTGGTTTGTCTATCGATTTTGCGCGCTAGACAAGCCTGACGTGCAGATTGGCTGCACATTTTTTAACTGTAATAAGGAGACGAAAATGAAATCAAACGTAACGATAGCTGTTTTAAGTGGAGTGCTGCTGACTGCAACCATGATTTCCCCTGTTTTTGCGGCACCGCACAAACCGGCCAAAATGACGTGTGAAGAGTTTGTTACGCTCGACGATATGGTTAAACCCAAAGTGGTCTACTGGGCCGAAGGATTCAATCACAAAGGCAAGCCGATTAATGCGACCGTCGATATCGACGCAACCGATAAGTTGGTTCCCGTTCTTGTTACCGAATGCCGGAAAACTCCCAAGGCTTCTTTCTGGCAGAAAATCAAGAAACACTTCTGATCAATGGACAATCCGGTTTGCTGGTCAATGAATACTTTTATGTTAGGAGTGGATCATGAAAAAATCAGTAACGATGGGAGCCATTATGCTGGCAGGCTTGGCCATACTGGGAGGCTGCACGACGACGGGCACGGGCCAAGGCGATATATCCGGCAATCACCAGCCCGGCGCACCTGTGCATTTCACCTGGCAAAGCACCGACGGTGGGCAGCAGGGCACGATGTCTGCGACGCTGCAAAATACAGTTTACCAGGGCCGATTCTTCCAGATTACCCGCCAGACGCGGCTGGAAATGCTGACGCCGTTATGGGTGGGCTGGAATGATAACTGGGGCGACTGGCCGTATTGGGGCGGGCCGTTTCCGGACGGTGCATTTCAAGGCGGCTACGACACGTCACAATTCATCACCCTTTATTCGGGCAAGGTGCTGGCCAACTTGAACAACCCTGATGGTGGACATATGCGCTGCCGCTTCCTGCTATATTCACCGTCTGAGGGCATGTCAGGCGGCGGGCAGGGCGAATGCCAGCTCCAGAAAGGACGTACGATCAATGCTACGTTTGACCGCACATGATTTTTATTATTTAACTGACTGCCCAACTTTAGGCATCCGATATTTTTGTGATACCGAAAAAATACTTGATGTGACATCGGATTTGCGGCGCCCGGTGCCCTTCTTGTCCCTCCGTGCCGGTTTGAGTATTTGTTAAATGCTCTTCACCTCCCGACTGGAGATTCCGTAAAATTCTTTACCCAGCGCCAGCATCGCAGCATTTGAACAATCATTTAAGGAGACACATTCATGGATCAAAAATATTTCAGCCGGCGCGATGCGCTGCGTAGCGCATTACTGGGTCTGGGCATCGCCAGCCTGAGTGTGGGCGTGGCACGCGCCGCCGTGCCGGGCGGCCAGGCCGCGAATCTGCTGGCGCCGGGCGCCAAGACGTTGCATGCGTTGAGCCAGCGGCTGGCTGTATTGCCGCGGCGGCGCGAATTCAAGACGGTGCCGATGATACTGGATGCACCTGATCAATGGGACAACGAGGCACTCAATGAAGTACTGCAATACGCCGGAGGCCCAAAGCAGGTTTGGGACAATACCGATCTGGCAGGTCCGTGGCTGAATCTGATGCGCAACGCGATGAATGTACAGATATGGTCGTTCAAGCATCCGGACTTTCTGGCCCTTTCTGCTACCCATGGCAATGCACATCTGGCGCTGTATGACGCAATGATCTGGGATAAATACGGTTTCGCCAAACTTACCAACGACAAGTTCAAGACCAACACGCTGCTGATTACCCCACCCGCATCGAAGGCTAACCCCGTCGATTACGAAAACACCAGGGGTGTATTCTCTCCATATGACAACAGCATTACCGTGCTGCAAAAGCGCGGCGTGGTGTTCCTCGCTTGCCACAATGAAATCTGGGAGTTGACCATGGGCCTGCACAACAAGGGCGTTAACCCCGATCACCTGAGCCACGAGCAGATGGCCGCGGAGTTTACTAACAACTTGATTCCTGGCGTAATTCTCACCCCTGGCATGGTTGGCACACTGGTGGAATTGCAAAATGCCGGCTATCGTTACGCCACGTAAGGCAACCCGCAGGAGACAACGGTGAAACCAGCCGCCAATATAGGCTCTCTGCGGCGCTAGGCGCGGCACTGTGCTCGTTGCGTTACCAGCCTGCGCTACGACTGCCGGCTGGGACGGCAAGGTACAGACGCCATAACCGTTCAGTTCACCTGGAAGCAGGAACGGATCGTCGCGAAGTTTCGAGCGCCTTCGTGTGTTCGGAAGCGGCCGGAGGTTTTCTGCTTGAGCTTGAGCTTGAGCTTGAGCTTGAGCTTGGGCATGCGAATGTCGCGCTCGGCCAGATTATTGTCGAAAGGGACATTCGGATCGGACAGGAAACGCAATGCAGCCGTCCGCATGCCTTCGCAAACGCCCCGGCAGAGCGGTATTTCGCGGCCTGCCAAGCTGATCGCGATGCTGTACAGAGTTCCGGGCGTGAGCGGCACGCAAGCGGTGTGGCGCATCTTGCCCATCAGGGTGGACTGGCAGGGAAGTTCCTGTTGATGCGCTACTGGAAAAAAGGCGTTTACATCGAAGGAGAAAGCTCATGAGTGGGAATACATATTTTATCTACACGGTCATACTGGCGGTATTGTTCATCGGCATACTGTTCTGGGCGTTTGGTAAAAAGCGTAAAAAAACGTTTTGAGAAAGACGCGAAGATTCCATTCCAGGGCAAGCGATAAGATGGCTACCACCAGTGCGCATGATGATGCCGGATTCAATCGGCCATCACCCTATGGCCGCAATGTGCAATTGCTGCGGCTGCTGGGATTGGCGGTCGTGGTCGGAATTCTCGGTGCACTGGCGGTACTGGCATTTCATCAACTACTGCTTGCGCTGGAAGCCGTGATGTATGGTTCGAACCAGGGACTGGTGGCCGATGCCAAGCGTCTGCCGCCGGAAATACGCGCCATCATTCCCGCCCTGGGCGGGCTTGTCGCCGGTTTGGTGCTGCAATATTTACTCGGACGCGGCAAAAGCGATACCGGGGCGGATTACATGGAAGCCATCGTCGCCGGCGGCGAAGTTCCGTTACGCTCTTCGCTGCTGAAATCGGCGGCATCTGCCGCCACGGTTGTCTCCGGCGGCTCGATCGGGCGCGAAGGTTCGATGGTGCAGCTGGCGGCCTTGTCCGGTAGCCTGTTGGGAAAAGTCCTGCATCTGTCGCCCGTCGAGCGGCGTTTTGCCGTCGCATGCGGCGCGGCGGCGGGACTCGCGGGCGCGTACAACACGCCCATTGCCGGCGCCTTGTTCGTCGCCGAAATTGTACTCGGCGGCATCAGCGTGGGTAGTTTCGGCCCCTTGCTGCTGGCAGCGGCAATTGCCGATTCGGTGGTGCACCACGTCAGCGGCGTCGGTCCTATTTTTGCCGCCGCACCCGGCAATCTGCAAAGTCTGCCGGAGTTGCTGCTGGTAGTGGCGACCGGCATCGCAGCGGGATTGCTGGGACCGCTGTTTATCGGTGCGTTAAATCGCACGCACCGGAGCCTGGCTGCGCTGCGCTGGCCCCTGTGGCTGAAAATGACACTCGCGGGGCTGGCGGTCGGCGGGCTTTCGGTCATCCGCCCGGAGGTGTGGGGCAATGGTTATTCGGTGGTAAATTCATTGCTGCACCAGCCGTGGCTGTGGCAAAGCGTGCTGCTGATCCTGGTACTCAAAGTCGTTGCCACCGTGTTGACTTCAGGTTCGGGGGCGGTCGGCGGCGTATTTACCCCGACGCTGTTCGTCGGCGCGGCACTGGGTACGCTGGCGGGCAACGCCACGCAACTTGCGCTGCCTGGCGCGTCGATGAGCGCGTTCACTCTGGTCGGCATGAGCGCGTTTCTCGCCGCTGTCACCCACGCGCCGCTCACGGCGGTGGTGATGGTCAGCGAAATGACCTCGGGTTACGACCTCGTACCGGCACTGGTGCTGGCGAGTCTGACCGGATATTACGTTTCGTCGGTGCTGCATCCGGGGTCGATTTACGCACTCTCTATTCCACAGGATAACCCGACGCAAAACATACCACCCATGCGTTTGTGATGTCGGACGAAAAAAAACAGAAATGTGCACCATCCTATCTATGACATTTGACGTCGTGCTATCTCGCATACTGTGCTATTACTCATCGTTCGGACGCCACACGTTCGAAACGAAACGATGGCTTCTTTACGATAAAGAAAATTTCCGTACAAAAAGAGCGAGCATCCCTGTCTTTACAAGCCCTGCCTGCAAGTTCACTTCCTGTTTCTGTTTACATCTTGCTCTGCTGCCGAAGTTCGAACGCACGCTGCTGCTTCGAGTTGGGTGTCGCGTGGATATCGAAGGCTGGGGCGTTTTTGGCCTGAGAAGTGCGACAGGTATTGTGCATGATAGTGGCAAGCCCGGCCATCAGGGTGCGAAAGCTGCAACTGTCCCAGCTCAATCAATGCGCGTATCGAAACACTGTTGAGCGCAGTGATCCAGCCCATGCCCTCCTAATCATGCATCTCGTCGAAAGCATCTGCGATATTCCGTTTTTTATCTGGAATTGAAACGAGATGCATGCCGCGAACATGAAAAACACAACACAAGTGACCTTGGTCACTTGCAATTTGTGACCTGCGGCACGTCCAACTCATGACTTTCAGGCGCTTACATCCGACAGGCTAGGGTTTAAAGTTCGGCTCATGGACGCACGGGCCAAGACAACACCGCAACGATCAAATCTTCCAGATCAACTGAAAAGGATCAAATCATGAACGAAATAATGAACCAGACCCTGAACAAGACTGATATTGCCGTCGCGGTGTATGACAACCATACCCGTGCGGAATCCGCCGTAAAGGCGCTGCAACACGCGGGTTTCGACATGAAGAAGATTTCTATCCTGGGTAAGGATTACGAGACCGAAGAACACGTGGTAGGTTACTTCAACGCCGGTGACCGCGCTAAATTTTTCGGCAAGCTCGGCGCTTTTTGGGGCGGATTGGCCGGCATGCTGTTTGGTTCGGCACTCATGTTTGTACCTGTGGTTGGGCACATCATCGTGCTGGGGCCACTGGCAGCCACGCTGTTCGGCGGCCTGCAAGGCGCCGTGCTGGTTGGCGGCGCCAGTGCCCTGGTCGGGGCCCTGATGGCAATTGGCATTCCAAAAGATTCGGTACTGCGCTACGAGACGGCGCTGAAAGCCAACAAATTCCTGCTGCTGGTACATGGCAATGGCCGAGAAATCATGCGGGCGCATGAACTGCTGATGAGTTCCGGTCTTGCCTCATTCGATCACCACACCATCGCCTGAGTTGCAGCATACCACTCTCGACTCTGACGCAAATGCAACAAACGTCAGTTACCCGTCAACTTAAATTTACAATAAAAGGCGCACATATGAAACTCGCCCTTAAACCCCTGGCGGCAGCCATCCTGATTGCCGCCACACAACTCTCCGCTGTTGCATTCGCCCAGACCGCAACGGCGACAGCACCGATTGCGATCCAGTCGCCCAGCGACTGGATCATCTATGACAAGACGACCTGCACCCCGGTCGCGGATTCGATCAGCCTGCACCTGGATGCGGCACGCAAGGCTTTCGATGCCAAGGACACCAAGAAAGCGGCCGCGGAGATGCGTACCGTCGCTGACAAGCTCAGGGAACAAGCCGTGCGGGCCGCGAAGGCCGACAAGACCCGTGTCGAATCCGAAATGAAACTCGCGCAAGATACCTCCATGCACATGAATGCTGTGGCCGGCAAGGTCAGCGCGACTGCGGCTGGCATCGAGAACGGTAAAATCAAGACCAGGGCTGATCTGGACAAAGCCATCGACAAGGCGGCCCGCGCGGACATGGATCGCCGTTGGCTAATGGCGGACGTGACCACCTGGTACCCCGTGTCCGAAGAGCCGCAGCGGCATTTCGGCAGCGCCGCTACGGCCTTTGCAAGGAAGGACTACAAGACGGCAGCCACGGAGATCCGCAAGGCCACCGGCTACATGCGCCTGGAATCCGGCCGCGTCACGGGTGACGCCAGGCAGACGCTCGACAGCTCCGTGGCGGAACTCGACAAGCTCGCTACTGCCGTCGAAAAAGGCTCCGTCAAGGATGAGAAAATCATGGACAAAACCTTCGCCAATGCTGACCACGCGCTCGCATTGGCGCATCGCACCAATGCTGCTGAATCGTGGGCGCGCAAGGAATACGACGAGACCGGCTACGAACTCAAAGCAGCCGCCCACGACCTGGAGAGTGCAGCGGGCTGGGCCGGCACGGAAGCGAGGGCAGGCGCCTCCGGGGTTGTGGCCGATACCAGGGCACTGGGCGACAAGCTCGCCACGGGGGCAACATGGACTCGCGATGAAGTTGTCCGCGACTTCGCTGCGCTGGGGCATGCGCTGAACGAACTCGGGCACAAGATCGGCGCAAAACAGCATGACGCGCCGGCAATATCGCGTTCGTAACAATTTGGTTTGTTTATATATTTTGCGCACTAGACAAGCCTGACGTGCAGATTGGCTGCACATTTTTTAACTGTGATAAGGAGACGAAAATGAAATCAAACGTAACGATAGCTGTTTTAGGTGGAGTGCTGCTGACTGCAACCATGATTTCCCCTGTTTTTGCGGCACCGCACAAACCGGCCAAAATGACGTGTAAAGAGTTTGTAGTACTCGACGACGCAGTAAAACCCAAAGTGGTCTACTGGGCTGAGGGATTCAACAGCAAGGGCAAAGAAGTTGACGCCGTAACCGATATCGATGAAACCGACAAGTTGATTCCAATACTGGTTACGGAATGCCAGAAAACGCCCAGGACTTCTTTGTTAAAGAAACTTAACGAGGTTAAGAAACACTAAACTTTAAGCGGGCAATCCGGTTTGCGGGTCTATCGGCAGATAGATCCTGCAAACCGTGTTCCTGAATGAATGTCAAATCAATGCCTGCGCACACATGACTTTTCCAGAAGAAAGATTATCTTGAAAATCCACCCTCAATTTGGTTGGCTGCGCGGAGCGGCACAACTCTTGTCACATCTGCTCCACTGCTGGCAAACGCGAAATTCTTGTTATCTTTTGGGATTATTTGTTTGGTAGGAGATTAAAAACGGCGACCGAATCCGCAGATTACCCCGTGGACGTTCTTGTGCCGTCTGGGTAGCGGACGATTGTCTTATCTCCCAACCGTGCAGCAGTTGCGAACTTTCAACCTAGAAACCGCAGTTGAACAGGGCAAGTGGTGCGTTTATTTTTCTGCTCAGCAAGGCGCGACAAAGCAGAATAGTCATTCTATTCAATGAGGAGCAACACAGTTGGGCTGGAAAATAAACGTAGCAATTGCCCTGTAGCGACCTCACCCAATAGGTGTGCGTGGAAGCAGTGCATATTTCTTTTGTAGTCATATTGATGCCGCCTCAAGAGAGCGGGCGCACCGGTTTCTAGGTTCAATCCTTGTTGAGTGCTTTTAGTGCAGCGATCACTTCCGGCGCATCCCACCGTATGGCCGCGTTTACGCCATATTTAATTTTACCGTCCGTGCCAATCACAAATGTCGAAGGAAAGCCGATCACATTCCACTGATGAGCCACCTTGCCATTCGGGTCTATCAACACCGGAAACTGGACCTTGACCCGACGCATGAACTCGTGCACTTTTTCGGGACTGTCTGCATAGTTGACAGAGATCAATTGAAACGGTTGATCCTTCATTTGTTCGCGCAGGCGATTGAGCGACGGAATTTCTTCGACACAGGGCGGACACCAGGTCGCCCAAAAATTCACCACGGTTATTTTCCCGCGGTAATCAGGCAAGTTGAATCTGTGGCCGTTGGCATCATGCAGATCGATCGCAGGCGGAAGTGGATTGGCTGCAAAGGAATTAAGGTTAATATCCGGCGCAGCCACGGAAACCTGGCTGGGTTGAACGTAATCAACTTTGGAAACCTGCACAGGCAGTGATTCGAACAGGCTGAACAATCCGCTCATTTTCGCGGGCAGCGCTTTCAATAACGCGACAGCCTCCGGGCTCGACTGATCATGATAAAAAACACTGGTAACGCCGGGCACTATAGTGGAAAAGACATTGGGATTCTGGCTGGCAAGCTCCTTGAGCAAGAGCGAGAACTGCGAAGAGGAGCCGTGCAAACTTCCCTGGTAGATCATCATCGGTATATTGGTCGCGCGCGTGATGGGGAGATATTCAGGATTCTTGCCCAAGGCGGGCAAGCCGGTAAGCAGATCCGGCGAAAACAGCACGGCGCCCAGCAGCTTGCCCGCATGTTCTTTTCTCTGTTGCCAAAGCGTAGCGCCGCGCAATGCCGGAATCGCGGCATAGGATTGCGCAAACAGAATGACCCGTTTGCCGCTGCGCTGATGCGCGGCATCGATAATATCCGCGACATATTGTGCATCCACGTTGCGGAAAAAGTTGCTGTCGGCCGGCTGCATCAATGCATCTGCAAGATCGATCTGCCAGACTTCAATGCCATTCCGCGCAAGATCCCTGGCAAGCTGTATCGTATTGTCATGCCAGCCGTTCCCGCCTATCCACACCACGAGATCGTTTCCTTTTGCAGGATACTGGTATAGCGGCAAATCGTTGCCATCGTGAGCGCGCACGCTGATTGTTGTGTCGGGCAGACTGAGCCGGTCTTCAGCGAATATTGTTTGGGAATACGAAGCGAAAAAAGTAATCAGGGATAAGAAGAAATATTTCATACTGGCGAAAAGTAATAGTTGATATAAGTGATTGATTAAACTGGAATCATGACTGCGCTTCAGTAACGCGCGCAAAAGTATAACAATAACGGACTGTGCCCGCTTTCGAATTCATTGCAAACCCCACCGTTTATGTTAACATATTGATTATATTAATAATATTATTTAATAGATTTGATCTTCGCAATGTGCACCTGCACTCAAGCTGCATATAAGGAGATTTCTTGATCAGGAATTCACACAAATCTCTGCAACTGTTGAACTAGACCAACAGGCCAATGGACTGGGGTGGTGGAATGTGCGACACTCGTCAGAATTTCAAAACACGATCCAATAACAGAACAAACCGTGTCACTCGAATCCGCCGCCAGATCAAATATCGACCGATTACTCAGCCAGGCAGACTGGGTTGTATGTGACGCAGATCAGGCAAATATCCATTCATCACTTGGTGTCGCTATCCGCGAATTTCCGCTCAAGTCCGGCCACGGTTTCGCAGATTACTTGTTGTATGTCGAGGGCAAGGCTGCAGGGGTAACCGAAGCCAAGAAAGAAGGCGTCACCCTCACTGGTGTAGAAACCCAATCGGACAAGTATACAAAAGGATTGCCGGATGGCCTGCCGCGCTGGCGTAACCCCTTGCCCTTCGCCTATCAAACTACAGGCATTGAGTCTCGCTTCACCAATGGCCTCGATCCGCAACCGCGCTCGCGCCATGTATTTTCTTTTCATAAACCCGAGTTGTTTGCCGAATTACTGGCTTATCTTCCTGCTGCTGGGGGGAATAAAGAAGGTATTGCCGAACCTGATGCCTCCTTCCTCGCGCGCATGCAAGCCATGCCGACTTTGCACAAAGAAGGCCTCTGGCCCGCTCAAATCGCAGCCATCGGCAACCTGGAACAATCGCTCAAGGAAAACCGCCCGCGCTCCCTCATCCAAATGGCCACCGGCTCCGGCAAGACTTTCACCGCGATCTCGGCTGTCTACCGCCTGAAATTAAATTCGCCGGCGCTCGTCGCATCCTGTTTCTCGTCGACCGTGGTAACCTTGCCGACCAGACGCTGAAGGAATTCCAGCAATACGCCTCGCCCTACAACAACTTCAAGTTCAGCGAGGAATACATCGTCCAGCGCTTGCAAGGCAATACCATCGACACCACCGCGCGGGTTTGCATCTGCACCATCCAGCGCATGTACTCCATGCTCAAAGGCAAAGACCTGCCCGAAGACCTCGAAGAAGAATCGGTCGATAAGCTCAGCAGCCTGTTCAATCAACCGGAACCGATAGAGTACAACCCCAGCATCCCCATCGAGAGTTTCGACATCATCATTACCGACGAATGCCACCGTTCCATCTACAACCTCTGGGCGCAGGTGCTGGAGTACTTCGACGCCTACCTCATCGGCCTTACCGCCACGCCCAGCAAGCAGACCTTCGGCTTCTTCCACCAGAACCTGGTGATGGAATACAACCACGAAATGGCCGTGGCCGACGGCGTCAACGTCAACTACGATGTCTACCGCATCCGCACCAGAATCACCGAGGCCGGTTCCAAGGTGGAGTCGGGCTTCGCAGTGCAGATCATGGAGCGTGACACCCGCAAAAAGCGCTGGGAACAACTCGATGACGACTTCAGCTACGACCCCAACCAACTCGACCGTGACGTGGTCGCCCCGGACCAAATACGCACCATCATCCGCACCTTCCGCGACAAGCTCTTCACCGAAATCTTCCCCGGCCACGATTGGGTGCCCAAGACTCTCATCTTTGCCAAAGACGACGCCCACGCCGAAAACATCGTCGAGATCGTGCGCGAGGAATTCGCCAAGGGCAACGACTTCGCCCAGAAGATCACTTACCGCACCACCGGCGCGAAACCGAAAGACCTCATCAACGAATTCCGCACCAGCCCCATGCCGCGCATTGCGGTAACGGTGGACATGATCGCCACCGGGACCGACATCAAGGCCGTGGAAATCGTCATGTTCATGCGCGCCGTCAAATCCCGCGCCTACTTCGAGCAGATGAAAGGCTGCGGTGTGCGCATCATGAAAACCGACGACCTGCAAAGCGTCACGCCCGATGCCAAAGCTAAGGACCACTTCGTCATCGTCGACGCTGTCGGCGTTTGCGAGCAGGACAAAACCGACTCGCGCCCCATGGAACAAAAGCACACCGTCAGCTTCGAAAAACTTATGCAGGCAGTGGCATTTGGCAATACAGAAGACGATGTGCTGTCGTCACTGGCCGGGCGCCTTGCCCGCATGGCGCATCGGCTGACTGATGATGACGACAAAAAGATACGCGCACTTTCCGGCGGTCTCAGTGTGAAAGATCTCAGCCACCGCATCGTCGCCGCGTTGAATCCGGATCGCCACATCGAACAGGCCAAAGTGGATTTAGGCATCGCCCCCGATGACGACCGCCCGATCACAGACCAGGCACTCAACGCTGCGCGGCAAAAAATCATTCTCGATGCGATCAAACCACTGCACGACCCCGCGCTGCGTGTAGCTATCGACGAAATAAAAAAGAAAAACGAAGTCGTCATTGACATCATCAGCGCCGACGAAGTCATCGACGTCGGCTTTTCTCCCGAAGCCCTCAACCGCGCGAAAGGCATGGTCCAGTCCTTCGAGCAGTTCATCAAAGACCACAAAGACGAAATCACCGCCTTGCAAATACTCTACAGCAAACCCTACAAACACCGCCTCACCTTCGAGGCAGTAAAAGAACTCGCCGACGCCATCGAAAAACCGCCGTACCTGTGGAACGAATCCCAACTCTGGAACGCCTACGCCGCACTGGAAAAGTCCAAAGTCAAAGGCGCCAGTGGCAAACGCATCCTCACCGACCTCGTATCACTCGTGCGCTTCGCCATCCACCAGGACAACGAACTCATCCCGTTTCCAGAGCGCGTCAACGCCAACTTCAAGGCCTGGCTCGCCCAACAGCAAACCCTCCCCTCGCCCGCTGGCGGGAGAGGGGCTGGGGGAGAGGGAACCCGCTTCACCCCCGAACAACTCCGGTGGCTCGAAATGATCCGCGACCACATCGCCGCGAACCCCAGCATCGAGCCGGACGACTTCGAGTTGTCGCCTTTCAATCAAGAAGGTGGCCTTGGCAAAGTACATCAGCTATTCGGCGACAAGCTGAATACGATCATTGAAGAACTGAACGAGAAGTTGGCGGCATGAAGAAACAAAACGAGGACATCTTCGAGCCCGCTATTCCTGTCGTACCGCACGGTTGGGATCCCCAGCGGTGCAGTAACTAATGCTAACTGAGTTAACTTTTTACGGCCGGTCGTGCCAGTTGTAAGTACCGTAAATGGGTAGTACGAAAGCGCGTAATTCAAATAGGCCAGCCGCCCTTGAAGAAGCCAGCCCGCTTGGCAGTTGACACGGCCATCTGTTTACCCTTGACCGCCGCCAGTGCGTGATGTTCGTTCACGATGCAACGCGCTATGCGCTGTTCCTGCCCTGGTTACGCAAGGAACATTTTGCGGAACTGGGCAGCAAGTGGAAGATCAGCGCATTCTGGGGCTTGCCAATCGCTGTATCCGTTGGCGCTTGCCGGCGCATCGTGTGTCTTGTTGCCGGGCGGCAGGCAGATACGTTTGATTTCTGCGCCGACGTGAAGCGCGACGCCTGCGAGGTTCTGCTGGAGAACAACGCGCAGGCCGCCAACTCCGGCGCCGGCCAACATTTGTTCACTATTGACGCCTGTTCACAAAACGTGGACACTGCGAATATATGGACAACAACCGTGAAAACACCCTTCTGAACGATGCCATCGCCGCCGCGCAGGCGCAGGGGCTGGATATTGCGCTTGCCCGGCTTGAGCGCAAGGCGGCTGATCTGGGAGCAGATGCCCGGTTGCAGCTTCGTTTTGGCGGTCAGAAAGTTCAACTCCTGGCCAAGGTGAAGCGCGGCCTGCGTCCGGCCACGTTCGGGGCGATTCTGTTGCAACTGGAGCGGCTGGGGGATGAGGCTTTGCTGGTGACCGATTATGTGACGCCACCGCTGGCAGATGAGCTTCGGGCGCGCGGGGTGGCATTTCTCGATGCTGCAGGCAATGCTTACCTGAACCGGGCGCCAGTGCTGGTCTGGGTCAAGGGGCAACGCCCGGCGGAAAAGCCTGTCGCGCCGACAGCCGGGCGCGCCTTTCAGGCTACCGGGCTGCAGGTGATGTTTGCGCTGCTGTGCCAGCCGGAATTGGCGGGGCGTCCGTATCGCGAAATCGCCCGGCTGGCCGGGGTGGCACATGGCACGGTGGGCATCGTGATGGCGAACTTGGCGGAGGAAGGTTTTATCGTTGATCTTGGGCAGGCTGGCCGACGACTGCGCAATCTGCGCCGCCTGCTGGGCATCTGGGTGGAGGCTTATGCACGGACGCTGCGGCCGAAGTTGCTACTTGGCCGCTATCGCGCCCCGGCAGGCGACTGGTGGCAGCAGGCCGATCCGCTCGCTTATCAAGCCCAGTTCGGCGCCGAACCGGCGGCTGCACGATTGGATAATTACTTGCGTCCCGGCGTTGCGACGCTTTACGCGGAGAAGCTTCCTGCACGTTTGCTTGCCGATCAGCGCCTGCGCACCGATGCTGCGGGCGACGTGGAGATACGCAGACGGTTCTGGGCCTTTGAGCAGCCGGACCATCCGGAGCTGGTGCCGCCAGTGCTGATCTATGCCGACCTGCTGGCGACCGGGGATGCGCGTTGCATGGAGGCGGCTAAACGAATTTACGAGCGTTACCTTGCTGAACTTTTCGAACAGAACTGAGTTGCGCCATTTATCTGCGCTGGCGGCGGCGTTTCGTGCTGCGGCGGGCGATGCGCCATTCTTCCTGGCCGGGGCGACAGCGCGGGATTTGCTGCTGCAATATGCGCATGGCATCGATGCGGGGCGCGATACGCGGGATGTGGACATTGCGCTGATGGTTTCCGACTGGGCGGCTTTCGAGGCATTGCGTTCACGACTGATCGCGGGCGGACAGTTTGCGCCGAACGGCAATGCGCTGCACCAACTGAAGTTTGGCGGCTTCATCGAGATCGACCTGATACCCTTCGGTGATAGCGTTGCCCTCCCTAGCTCTCCCCGCGTGCGGCAGAGGGAATCGAGTTGAAAATAATGTTTTTTACTGCCCCTCTCCCCCACCCCCTCTCCCGCAAGCGGGAGAGGGGAGCAAAAATTTCCTGCTGAATTATCCGCCTTTACCCTGTCTCCCTGCTTATGGCATATTCATGTTTAAAGCTTTCCCTGCGCAATCGTCTTGAAGAATATAGGCAGAAACCGCCAGGGCGGAAGGGAAAGGAAAGTTTGGCTCATTGCTGTCTGCCTTCTTGAGTTATGCTCGCGATATCGGGTACACAAAGGATGTAA
>Ga0315268_10003335_pt1 | contig 17722 bp, 24 predicted proteins | sample C1_top_MG_FD_204535 | JGI IMG/M metagenome (GOLD analysis project Ga0315268, IMG submission 204535) | Sediment microbial communities from Yellowstone Lake, YNP, Wyoming, USA - C1_top | ecosystem: Environmental > Aquatic > Freshwater > Lake > Sediment | place: USA: Wyoming | collected 2017-08-01
AAGATTTGCGATTTCACGTTTAAGCGTCTTTAATATTGTCTTGTATGGCTGATGGAGAAGAGGGATATAGATGAGTTCTTTGTCTCTTTGAATCTCTAGGTTTCTGTCTGCAATCTTAAGCTTATTGACTAAAACTATGGTGTCCTCGCCTTGAGTTTTGGGAACTTTCAAGCCTACTGATTGCTTTGACATGAAATCACTAGAACCTGCCTTTTTTCACTGCTTCTATTACAGTGTAGAATAGAGTCAATTCATTATCATTAATGGCATATAATCTTCTTTCCTCTTCAGATGCACTATTTACACATTTTTCAAGCGCCTCTGGCTTAACGCCGAAATACCTACCCTTGTCTTCCATCAGCGCTTTGAAGGATTTTCTGTACGGAACAACAATCTGCATAGAAACAGCGAATCCCGCGTCTTCCAGCATCCCCTTAACCTCTGAAGGCCTGCAATATCTTCCGTGAGCATAGGAGACTGTGCTTTCCAGCCTATTAAGAAAGCATCGGCTGTCCAATTCATGAAGAGTCAAGTCGCTATAAAGGAAAACTCCTTCATTCTGCAAAACCCCTAGAAACTCTGCAAGGTTCCTGTTGAGATCTGTAAAGTAGTGCATCGAGCTTGTGCAAACCACAGCGGCAAAAGCATTACCAACAAAAGGAAGGTGCTCAGCATCTCCCAAAACAAAATCAGGTTCACTCCAACAAGAAGAGGCTTTCCTCTTCGCCAACTCTAGCATCTCTTTCGAGAAATCAAGCCCGACCAACAGAGGCTTGACTTTCGCCAACAACAGAAGAGTTGTTCGAGCAGTCCCCACACAGACTTCTAACACAGGCTTGCCCTCATAGCCTTGCAAAGCATCAACCATAGCCTTTGCAATCTCGTCTCCGAAACCCTGCTTCGAATCCCAAGTTCGAATCTTCTGTTTATCATAATCACGTGCCCTTCGCGAATAGTATCCTTGAACGAGCCTCTTATGATCAACGCCGTTCATTGCGGGTCCCAATCATCCAACCCTTGTGACTTTGAAAAGTCCATCTGCCCTCTCAACAGTAAAGCGCACATCCAGCATTTCTTCAACCAGCCAGATGTTTGACTCCAAATGATCGGATATCGTTCTAGTCAAAAATGTAGATGTGCCATGCGCCAATGCGACATAGGGAATAAGCATATCAGCCAAGTGTACATCAACCGTAGGCTTGACCGAAATCTCAGAAACGAGTTTTTCAGCCGCTTCCTTTCCAACCGCTTCGCTTGTTTTCCTCAACTCGCCAATTGCGTCAGCCCCAAGAATCGCGCCAGTGTCCGTTTCTGCCCAGAGAACGATTGAGCTTCCTTTTTGCAATGGGTTAGACTGGTCATTCACTATTTGAACGTCTGCAGTGTAGCCTTTTTCCTTCAAGCAAGTGCTCGCTGTCTGTGCTTGACGTTCAGCAACTCGTCTGTCAGCCAAGAATGTGCATACGGAAACACCTTTTATGGTCTTCAGATTGCCGAAACTGTCCAAACGCAACGGCTTTAGAGCCTTGCAGGGCTGCACGGTTAATGTTACTTCGCCCATGCCTTTTGGATAGTAACCATATGTATGAACGTTCAGAGTGGCATCAAGTCCCATGCGGTTCAAGATTGGCAACAGCACGAAACGCAAGTAGTTGATTGTTGGTGAATGCGAAACGTCGGTTCCTCCTTTCGAAACATGCAACTGCACAGTGTTTTCGGTCAGAGTGCAAATCGGCAGCACCGTCATAATAAGCATTGAGATGCTGCCTGCCGTGCCAATTTCAGCTTCGATGTTTCCGCCTCTCACTTTTCCAGGCTTGAACCACAGTTCCCGCGAGTTTTCTCTGACCCCATCAACTTCGGCATTGCAGAGTCTAGTTGCAGTCAATACTGCTTCCAGATGCTGAGACTTTAGTCCAGGCTGCGGGCGATTCTGTCTAATGTTGTAAATGTGCAAAGGCTCGCCTAGTATAGCAGATAAGGCTACTGACAGCCTGAGGATTGTACCGCTTCCACTTTTCTTGCTTCCGTCAACCTCTATCATCGTATGCACGTACGCCTTTTTGCAGGGCGAACTATGGAGTGTCAAAAACAATTAATAAATGCGTTGAGCATTAAGAATTGGGAAGGTGAAGCCCAACTATGAGCGTTGACAAAGAGAAAGTTGAAAACCTCACGAAAAGAGTGGACGAACTCGTTGTTATCTTGAACGGAATAATGGAGGATTTGAGACAAGTATCGGCCTCACTGAAATCATTGGCGGTAGCGCAGATTACGCAACCATTGACGACAGCACCAACCGCTGCCGCGCCTGCTCCAGCGTTGCCGAGGTTCCAAGAAAAGTCCAAAGCATTGGAAGATGTTAAGATGATGTTTCCAGAAGACTTGGAAAGCTTGTTGAGTTTCGAAGAGAAAGAGGAGTATATTGTGATAAAACCCCGTCAATTCTTGGGTTCGGAGAATTTTGCGAAGATAGCTGCAGTGATTCGCTCAAATGGTGGGGAATACATCAGTGCTGGAAAAGCATCACACTTCAGATTGCCCAAGAAAGCAACTTAAACGATCAAAAACCTCTAGTGTGACTCAACCTACCCCTCCCTCTTATATAGGTCCCATCAGATTCGTGTCAAACAAGACGGATTAATACTGCAGCTGCCTGAGAAAGTTTCTAATAGCGCATTTCGAAATCTTTGAACTCGCCAGAATACCTCTCCCAAATAACATCTGCATTCGTGATCCGCGCCCCCGGCGGACCTTGCTTGCAGAAGTGAATGAGAATTTTCACGTCATTGTCTTCACCTTCAAAGACAGCTTCAACCCTGCCGTCTGACAGGTTGCGAACCCAACCTTTGACATTATGTTTTTTAGCTTCACGACGGGTTTCGGCACGGAAGAACACGCCTTGAACTCTACCAGTCACGAAGACATGCGTCCTAACCAGCATGTGGGATTCACCTCTTGTAACTAAACCCACAAATTAAGGTTTCAGAGCAATCACTTTAACCTAACTCTCTCCACAGAGCGGGAATGTTGTTTCATCGCTTATCTTAAATGATCTTTTGACCGCGGTAAGTAATGTGGACGATTATGTCTGAAGGTTCCAGTGGAAAATTGTTAGTCTATGCTTCGAACTTTGCGTCTCGTGGAGAGAGAATGAGAACGGTTAGCACGGTAACTGAGGAAATGGCAAAATTGCTAGACCTGAATGTAGAAGTTGTCAGATTCACAGAAAAGTTCAATCAAATATACGTCTACTACAAAAATGGCGACGAAGACCCTGTTCCAATCTTCAACGATAAAGGTGAAAAAACGGAAAACTGCAAGATCAGATCAACGTTAAGGAACATGATGTTTGTCTTGTCTTTTCATCCGAAGTATTCAGTTCTGAAGCGGATGAGAAGCGAGATCATGCGATTTTCCTAAAAGCTACAGTCTGGTTCTCAAGGTTCACTTCATACACTTGATTCACGTCAAAGTTAATTCCCAAGCTTTCATATTCTTGTTCGGTCAAGAAGAGAATTATTTTGGGAAGTGCAATCTGACCTCTCTGTGGGAAAATTGGCATCTGCTGCTGCAAGGTTTGAAGAACATCCTGCACGACTTGCGCTTCTTCTGTCTGCGCTCTAATTGCACTCAATCGCGGGATCTCTCGTTCTTCAATCAGTTCTATACGCTTGCCAAGATTCCCATCCAAGTCACGGATCGACTCGATCTTAGTTACTCTGACGCGAAACATGATTATTCCATCTCAATAGTTGCTGGCGGTTTGGGCGTAACATCATAGTAAACGGTTGACACATTTGAACATTTTGCGATCACTCCGTCTGCGACTTTTTCAAGCGTCGTCCAAGGTATCTCTGAAACAGTAGCAGTTAAGAAGTCTTGGGTTTGCACGGCTCTCATTCCAATAACGTAAGGTTTCTTTTCGCCTAAATCTTTAATAGCGTAATAAACTCTTGCGACTGACGGATTCTCCGTGATTATTTTCGCCTGAAGTGAAATAAGGTTTTGAATGGCTGTCTGATGAAGTTTTCCAGCCATTGTCTGAACAACAATGCCAACCACATCGCCATAATGTCTTTTCCCGCCCTGCACTCCAGTTGCCCTATCCTGAAACATGTCCACCCGAACATTTCGAGAAGGCACATTCAGAAAACGCGCCACCGTTTCTTGAATATGCATCGCCCTAGATTGTTGAGCTGACTGTTCATTATCAACTATCATGGCAAAGTATTGACTCGGCCTATGCTCCACCAATCCTTCTTCAACAAGAGCTGTAGCCTTCTTCAGCGTATCCAGCTTATCAGGACGAATTTCACCGACCACACGCACCGATAACCCTGGTCCAGGAAACGGTTGTCGTTCAGAAAACTCTTCAGGCAACCCGAGGTGCCTAGCGACAATTCGAACTTCGCTTTTGTATAACGTCACAAGTGGTTCAACGATTTCGAAACCGAAGCATTGCATGGGATTGATGCCTATTTGTTCCAAAACATTATGCTGAGTTTTCACTCCTCCAACAGTTTCAATAATGTCAGCTTTTATGGTGCCCTGAACAAGGATTTCGCACTTCTCGTTCCTTGCAGTTTCAGCCAGAACCTGATAGAAGGTCTCTCGGAACACCTTGCGTTTTTCTTCCGCATCCCTCAAACCTTTCATAGCATTCATGAAACGTTCCCGCACATTGACTATTTTTGCTGGAACATTGAACGGCGGCTTCGAAAGAACTTGAACCACGTGTTCGGGTTCGCCCTCCCTCATGAAGGCATCATCCAGAATCACGCAGACAAGATTGTCGCCTATTGCCCTGTGAGTCAGCACTGTACATGTGGTGCTGTCAACGCCTCCTGAAACTGCCACTAATGCTCTCGCGCTTCCTATCTTTTTGTTTGTTTCTGCGATTTGAGCTTCAACAAATTTCTTAGGATCAAATGTTTCCATGCGACCACTGTCCCTCTTAATGTTTAGTCCCGTTGCTTTTTTATGATTTATGCTTACTGCGAAAACGCTGAATTCTGAGTGCATCTTTTCTATTGTTACCGGCAAAAAACTCTCGTGCAAAACCAACAATTTCAAAGTATCACTCAAAAAACCAGAAGCCCTGCAGATGAAAGAGAACTTTTTCCAAAGATTCTAAAGTCTAAAGCTTTTCTGGTTGTCCAACACTATACTGAACAAGGTTAAGCGTGCCCGAATGAAACTTGACGAAACAAGAAAAACGGCGAACGCTCTAAATGAGATGAGCGAAAGCTCTGCAGAAGCAACGCATTCAATAAAGGATACGACCAGAGAAGTGAGTGCAACCAAGAAGCTGTGGCAGGAAAGCAACAAATCAACTCTTATAAAAGTCGGTGTCGCTCTGATAGCTTTTCCAGACCCGACGATAAGCGACGTTGTAGGTTCAGCGTTGGTTGCCGCAGGAATGGTTCAGATGGGAATTCAACGACGCACAATGCACATTGGTGACGTCGTCAAAACATTTCAGACGACTATGAAAGAACTGCAGAACACAAAACTCGACCTCTGAACACCAGAAATGCGAGTGAAATCTTATATTTAGAGCATGCCATAAGCATGACATGTTTCAAGGGGGAACATTGAAGTGAAATTAGTCACAGTGCTGCTTCCAGAAGCCTACCTTGAAGGCTTAGACGAACTTGTCAGAGCAAACATGTATCAAAGCCGAAGTTCGGCAATCAGAGCATCCGTCCGAGACTTGCTCAAAAAAGAACTCTGGGAAAGACGCCAGAGATAGAGCAACACACCCTATTTTTCGAGCCTAGCAAGCTGCATTATTTTCTTCGCAGAAGCCCCCGGATCTTCAGCCTGAACAATAGTTCTTCCCACAATCAGATAGCTGGCACCTGCCTCAAGTGCAGCCTCTATTTCTCCGCCCTGCGCACCTATACCAGGCGAGAATATAGGAACCTTCTCACCTAATAATTGATGAACCTCCTTTATCTTTTCGGGATAAGTGGCACCAACCACAGCACCATCAGCATCAAGCTCTAACGCTTTCCTTGCGAAGGACAAATACTGTTGAGTCTTCTCGCCTGTTGTCGCCTCTATTATCGTTTGTCCATAACCTTCAGTCGCGCCTTTATGACTCATGTAAACAAGCAGAATCACACCACGATCTAGCCTATGAGCCACATCAAAAATCGGTTTCAAACCTTCTTCCCAGCCGATAAAAGGGTTAGCTATCAAAGCGTCGAAGCCAGCCGCATAGTAGTATTCAGCAATGGCTTGATTAGTTGATCCAATATCGTTGATTTTGCAGTCCATTATGGCAACAACGCCATAATCATGAACTTGCTTCACAAGTTTTTGAACACCGTCAAAGACTCCGAGAGGAAGAACCAAATGATGATTGAACTTCACAGCACAAACAAATGGATGAACTGCCTTCAAAACATGTTCCGCCTTAGAAAAGAGGGCATTGCGGTTTTCGGGTCTTTCGAAAGGAAAATCGAACGCCAAGACAATTGGGGACTTTTGGGCTTCAGCTATTTGCCTAATTTTCGTGCGAAATGACAAGTCAAACACCACTTACTGTTTGCACCTCGAGCTAAAAACCTTTTAGGCTCAGTAATAACTGCAACGGCGATCCTTGAATCTGTGTCTCTGAAGAAGCTTCATGAGGCAACCGTATAGGTTTTTATAGTGGCTGAAGTTCTAAACGGGTTCACTGCGGCAAAGGATCATCCACAATGTCAGTATCTCCAAGCGTCCGAGACATTCTCGCAAGAAGAATCGCTGGAGAAATAATCCTCTCAAGCAATCCAGGTCTGACGATGCGGAAATGGCGGGAACTCTTTGCCGTTTCACAAACGCGGCTGTCAGACAAAATGATAGTCTCTTCATCATCAGTTATTAGCGATTATGAAAGCGGCAGACGCAAAAGCCCAGGGGCAAAATTCGTCCGAAGATTCGTCTGGGCACTTCTGAAAATTGATGAAGAACGGGGAAGCCGCTTCATCAACGAATTCGCAAGGCTCACCAGCTCACCGAGCAACGCCATAATAGACCTTCGTGAATTTCCGATACCTGTCCGTGTTGAATACCTCTGCAAAGCCATACAGGGTCAAATCATGGCTTGCTCAAGCCAGTACGTCAAAGAGGTCAGTGGCTACACGATCGTAGACTGCAAAAGAGCCGTAGAGACTCTCTCTGGATTTGAATTCTCACAGCTTTTTGGAGCCACAACTGAACGAGCTTTAATCTTCACCAATATAGAAGACGGCATCTCACCAATGCTCATTGTACGCATCAGCAATCTGAAACCGCGAATAGTGATTTTCCAAGGTGCCGAGCCAGACGAATACTCATTGAAGCTAGCAGAACTAGACCATATTCCACTCATATACACGAGTTTGCCGACGATCGAACAGCTCATTAAGTCTCTTCGAAAACTGTACCGCATAGCACTTCATAGAAAACTTGGAAAACCAATCCGTCCACCACCAAAAATAAGCTCGTAACACGAGCTGACATTAGTTAGGCGCGCAATTTCGGTACAATCTTTCTTTTGACAAGTTCTCCTTTCAAAACTTGAAAATCATCGATCAACCGCTTCCTGTAGTCTCCACTGTAAAGCGCCGCAGCAGGGTGAAACGTCGGAAAAACAATCAAATTTATGCCCAGAACGATCGTTTCAAACAATTTCCCATGAACCTGCGTTATACCGTCAAAAGATAGACCTGCTTTGGAGAATATGTAGGCGGTCGAGTGGTTTCCAAGAGTGACTATCACTTTTGGCTTGATAATTGATATCTGCCTTTCCAAGTAAGGAGTGCAAGTCGCAATTTCAACGGGCAAAGGTTGACGATTTTGCGGAGGTCTGCACTTTACAACATTGGTAATGAAGACATCCTCTCTTGAAAATCCAATCTCCGAAAGCAAAGTGTTGAGAAATTCACCGGCAGCTCCCACGAAAGGCTCACCTTTAGCATCCTCAGACTGACCAGGAGCTTCACCAACAAAAAAAACCTTGTTTCTGACGTCTCCCACGCCGGGAACAGCGTTCTTGCGGCCCTTCCAAAAATCGCATTTTGTGCAGACTATGACTTGGGAGGCAACTATTTCTAGGAGCTTTCTGCTAGACACGAAGAACACCTTTCAACGTGAAATACTTTCACGTTTACTCTAATAAGCCTCAGTAAGCAAAAGCATCTCTTAACCTGTTACGTATGATTTCTGCTACGGATTTAGATATTTCTTGAAGAAGTCAACGATTTTCGTGTAGCAGACTACCTTGTTCTTGAATTTTATAACGTCATGTCCCTCGTCCTCAAAAACCAGAAACTCCGTCTCAACACCATTCGCCTTTAGTCCATCAGCAACGTCTTTGGATTCTGCTTCAAGCACTCGTGGATCGTTTCTTCCTTGAATAATCAACATCGGACATTTGACATTCCTAAAATAGGTTTTCGGTGAACGTTCAACCATGAAGTCCCTATCCTTCTCAGGATGACCCACTGAAAGGTAAAAGTAGGTTCTCCAGCTTTCTGGAAGCCTATTAACGAACGAGATCAAATCATACGGGCCGAACATATCGCACGCGGCTTTCCACAAATCAGGATGTCTTGACGCCAACGTCAAAGTCATGTAACCCCCATAGGATCTCCCAACAACGGCTCTCCTTGATGAGTCAATTCGCGTGTCCCTTTCGAGAATTTTCAGGCCTTCTATGTGATCAAGAACGTCTTTGCCGCCCCAGTCATGATCAACACGCTTCATGTACTGCAGACCATAGCCACTGCTGCCCCTGACATTTGGCACAAAAACCGCGAAACCGTTTAAGGTCAGAAACTGGATCAGTGGCATCGAAAACCAAGTGAAGTCGGGACGCTCCTGACTCTGCGGGCCACCGTGAACGTACAAGACGAGTGGTCTCGGACCTTTGAAACCTAAATGTTCTGAAGGCATGTATAGTCGAGCTGAAACTCGCAGCCCATCAAACGTTGTGTAGCTTGTATCTTCTCCTGGGGACAGAAATTTCTGTTCAATACCTAGAACGTGTTCTTTAGACAGTACCTTTGGGACTTCTGAGTGGTTGTCTGACGCATAAAGGTACAGTTGTGCTGGAGTATTTGCTTTTGAGAAGGAAAGAACATAGCCTGCCTTAAGACCAACTTTGGTTTCCTCCTCCTCAAATTCGTATCCCATCAAAACACCATCAGCCAGCGGTGGCAAACCACACACGGCACGCAGCACCTCCAGCCTTTTCGAATCACCTTCAGCATGGTATCTGCATTCATAGAGCCAACTGCAACCGTCAATGTTGTATTCAAGCAAGAAACGGTCATGCTTCACAGTCTTCAGATCAACAAGTTCGCCCATTCCCTTGTGTTTCAGCCCAGAAACATATACGTCGACAACCTTTTCGGGATTGTCAAGCGAAAAGTATCCAATGCTTCCTTCATCACTGAATAGGTTAGACTTGAACAGAAGCCCTTTTTCGTCTGGAGTGAAGTTGCAGGTTCCAAATCCTGACAGCTTGATCTGTTGATCCTGCGCCCTTTTCTCAATAGGAATGCCATAAAGAAGTTGCCGCTCAGCCATGCCCTTACGCCAAATGTAAAGCACCGTATCTGCAGCTGTGTATCCATCTGCAAGAATCACGGTGGAGTGATCTTTGTTGACGCCGTTGTAAGAGTTTCCATACAAACTCTTGCCCAATGAGGTGACTTCTAAAGTCGCTAAATCAACCCTCAAACCCTCAATGTTTGGGGTTTTCCGATCGTCCTTGAAGAAATAGGCAATGTTCTTCTCAATATCGCAGTGAAGGCAGACTAACTGTTCGTTCTTGAACTTGTCGCCGAAAATGGGTTCGGGAATTCCGCCGCTTAATGGAATAAAGCATGGTTGGTAATTCTCGTTTCCATTCTCGTCAATCATTACCAAGATTTTGCCGAGTGCAGGTAAAACGTAGAAGTTGTGTCCGAACATTATGTGAGGGTTTTGCAGTGCGAGACCAGCAGGCAGCAATGGTTCAGGCAAGCTTCCATTCTGATCCATGGCATAAAGGCTCATCACACCGCTCATATCGCTCAAAAAGTAAATCTTGCCTTTGGCTAACTGGGGAGAAAGCAGAAGCCTAGCAGAAAGCAAAGACTGAATAGGAAACTTGCTATCAGTTTTCTCGCTCATAACGCGTACTCTCCAAGCAAAACACAAGCTGCACGTTCGCCAATATAACAGTTTACCAAACATATGGTGAAAAAACTAGAGGGTTACCAGTATTGGAATAGAAAAGTTCCAAAATGATCAAGTTGAAAGGCTACTTTTCAGTTGCCGCAGTTGAGCCTTTTGAGGAGCTGATCAAATGACCGCCCAAGCCAACGCCCCACAGTAGAACAGGATAAGCAATCATTCGTTCCATGCCTCCCCAACCCAACCCTAGGTAATAGCCTGAGATGAAAAATGCAAGTGCCACAAGCCCTACTGCTCCCAACACAACAGATAGCCAAGAGAAAGGCGATTCCTCAGCCTCATAGAACATTATGGCAGACAATCCGCCGAACAAGAAAGTAATCAGCGAAAAGACAGCGTGTATGCTTCCAGCGGTTTCGGGAAACAAGCCCACACCGATTGCACCAACGCCAGTCAAAACCAGCAGAACAAGGATAAGCTTAGAACCAAAAGCGCAGTAAACAAAGTAGGCACCTCCAACAATAAACAAGCCAAGCAGAAACACAGACGAGTTAAAAAGCAGAGCAGTAGACCCAACGCCCAAGTCGCTAATGTAATTCCCTGCAACACTATAATACGGATATAATGCCTCTGCCATGATCATCGCTATGATAAACTGAACAGCGCCAACAAAAACAAGCGTACCAGCAACTTTCTTATCATCAAATCTCATGAATTAGATAATTGGACACACTGATTTCTTAAAACTTGCGGCAACCAAATAACCGCTACGCATCTTACGATTATTCCAACTGCTCAACCACGCTTCCGAACCAAAATGATTTATGCACCCACACAACCATTTCTAACAAACAAGGTGAAAATCACCATGCCAAGAGTCATTCATTTCGAAATCCATGCAGACGATCCAGAACGTGCAGTGAAATTCTATTCCAAAGTGTTTGGATGGGAAATCAAGAAATGGCCAGGTCCAACAGAGTATTGGCTTGCCAAAACCGGCGAAGACAATCGGCCAGGTATTAATGGCGCTATAATGCATCGGGAGAAAAATGGCACTGTTTACAACACCATAGACGTTCCATCAGTGGACGAGTTCATCGAAAAGATCAAAAAAGCCGGAGGAAAAGTCATCACAGAGAAGTCAGCGGTTCCAGGCGTAGGATACATGGCGTATTGCAAAGACACAGAAGGAAACATCTTCGGAATTATGCAGATGTACCCGTCAGCCAAATAGCGCAGAAAAGTCAGCTATCTATTAAACACGCAGCAGATCAAGCCCAGAATGCTTTGTCAACTGAACCAAAGTTTTCAGTTCTACAATTCCCTTTTTTCCACAAACCATAAAAACATCACCGCAGAACATACTCACTCTACTCGTTCAGAACACTGTTGGCAGTGACTTAGAATGGTTGACCAAAGAATCGAGAAACTTGCCAAACTTTGTGTCGAATATAGCGTTGCCGTGAAGCCCAAAGAAAAGGTCGTCATACGCGGAAGCGTGCAAGCAACTCCACTAATAACCGAAATATATAGACAGTGCTTGTTGAGCGACGCTTACCCGTGGATGCTACCTAATCTATACGCTGAATACACCTTCTTCAAAAGTGCAAAAGAGCATCAACTCAAATTTGTCTCACCCTTTGACAAATTCATCTATGAAAACCTAGATGTCTTGATAACCGTACTCGCAGAACCCAATCCAAAAAGACTCTCAAACATAGACGCCTCGAAGATTGGAACCTTTCAAGCCTCAAGGTTCGAACTTACAGAAATCCTGCACAAGCGAGAAGCTGAAGGAAAATTAAGATGGACGCTGTTGCCATTTCCTATCTCGGACGGAGCACAAGAAGCATACATGTCTCTTCCAGAATACGAAGACTTTGTCTACGGTAGCTGCCTAGTCGATAAGAGAGATCCAATTGCTGAATGGAAGAAAATCAGAAAGCAACAAGACAAGATCTGCGATTTCCTGAACAAGAAAACCAAGATCCACATTACAGGCGAAGACACCGATCTAACTTACAGTTGCAAGGGACGAAAATGGAGAAGCTGCTGGGGAGACAAAAACATGCCAGATGGCGAAGTCCTAACAAGCCCCGTTGAAAACAGCGTCAACGGCAAAGTAAGATTCACCTATCCAGGAGTGTACTTGGGAAGAGAGTTGAAGACATAACATTAACCTTCAAAAAGGGCAAAGTCAGCAAAGCCACAGCTGCCAAAGGTCAAGACTTACTTAAAGAAATCCTCAAGATCAAAAGTGCAGACCGTTTAGGCGAAACAGCCATAGGAACAAACAACAACATAACAAGATTCACCAAAAACATTCTTTTCGACGAGAAAATGGGCGGAACCATCCACATGGCACTGGGAAACGGCTTCGCAGACACGGGATCCAAAAACCACTCTGCAGTCCACTGGGACATACTCAAGAACATGAAGAAAAACGGAGAAATATACGCAGACAACGAACTGTTCTACAAAAACGGCAAATTCCTAATATAGCATGAGCCAATCACTCAAACTTCAGAGCTGCCTGAAGAGCTTTTTCAGCTGTTGAAACACAAGAAAGCAAATCGTCAATTGTAGCGATAAACGTGGGCAACTTCTCCTCGCAGACTATTGTTGTGAACACCTTTTTCTCTTTCAGCCTCGTCTTGACTGTCAAGTTTGCAGGCGTTTTGAAATTATCAGGCGAAACAGCGTTTGCAACTGCTTCAGCCATTCTTGCCTCATCATATTCAAGCACTATTTCGGCTTCCAATCCTTTTCACCCCTCAACTGTTTGCCCACTAACTCGTCAACGGTCTTCACGAAATCATCGAGATTATCCAAGGAGACCTGTGCGCCAGCCGCAATGTTATGCCCCCCTCCCTTCCCTCCAAGCCTTTCAGCCGCAACCTGCATGATGTCTCCCAGATTGATTCCCTTACTCACAACAGCGTCAATGGTTCTCGCAGAAATCTTAGCAAAGTCCTGCTCCCGAACATGCGAATACGCAATTAACGGTTTCTCAGGGTTAGGCAAGCTCGAAGACAAAATCGATGAGACAGCCCCAACTATTCTATCATCTATGAAATCCTCACCATTAACAACATAAATATTCTGCAATTCCTTCATTCGCTCAGGCTTCTCCATGATCCACCCCAAATACTTGTTAATAGTTCTCCTATAATCCTCCAGCACTTTGTTCGCGGCTTCCAATGCTGAGCCTCGGTCTCCCATACAAACAGCCACACCAAGACTCGCCCTGCCCATGCGACCGGTTGCATTCAAAACAAGCCCAAACTCCCTAGCATCCCTTAACGGAGTCCACGGCTCTTCCCGATTCAAAATGTAAACGTGCCCTATCAGGTTAGAAGCTTCATAATGCAAACCCTTAGAAAGCAGATACTCAGCAAGGGCCGAACACAACCGCCTCTTTTCATCATCCGAAAGATCCCTCAAAGCCCGCCATTTTTCCCCGATCTTCGGCTTAATGTCAACACTCGCCAAAAAAGCCAAACTCTTATCCTCTTCGCCACTGATGCCTGGAATAAAGGGGCTCGTTGTGGAGGCTAATGTCCTGTGGATTGGGCGGGTTTCTCTGCCAAAAAACACTAAATCCTTTTCAACTTTAAGAAGCCCTAAACTCGTAGCATCTTCAACTATCTTTGAGTTCAGTCCACCCAGCATTCTTTGATCATACTTATCTTGAATGTCTCCCAATGCTCCCACGACAGCCACTGGAGCAGAATCAGTATTCGCCTTATCCAAAGCTTTAGCCACAAAATACGCAACGCCAGAACCGCTAACATCCCGAGCTCCATCAATCCCAACCAAATGAGGGTTAACGTGCACAAAATCAGCTCCTTCTCCCTCGACAATCTGATGATGATCCAGAATTACAATCTTAAACTCTGAAAGCTTCTCCTTCAACAGGTCAACGTAACCACTTCCTAAATCCGTGAAGATGATCAACTGTGGCTTTTCAGCCACAACTTCACCAACGATTTTCTCCTCGATCCACTGCGTTATCTGAATCCGAAACCTTGCATCAAGCCTGAACAATGCCTTTCCAATAATCCCGGCTGCTGCAATACCATCCGCATCCAAATGCGAAAAAACATGAATCATCCCACCCTCACTCGCAGTCTCTCTGATAGTCTTAGCTGCGACCTCAGCCGACGACAAAAAGCTCGCAACCTGGTTCTCATCTAGAGCCATCGATATCACGTTAGGTTAGAAACCTAAACCATTTAAGGATTTAAAGCTGATGCTGATCGACTGCACCCATCAAATCCATGACAGAAAAAAGAGATTACTCGTTTGACTGACTACACCAAAGACGCAATTTTGGCTTCATACTTCCAATTCTTGGGTAGAATACCCTTATGCTTGTAATATCTAGAGAGCTTGTGGATCCGCGCTTCAACAATCTGAAGAGCTCTCTTATTGTTCAAGTCGGTCCTGTACTTCTCAAGATGAACAGCAAGACTCTCCGCCGTTTTGAGCAAGCTTCCCAGATCCTCAGGCATCGCAGGAGCAAGCTCTGCCTCTTTAAGCATCTTCGTAACCTTTTTTCCAGTTATCGGCTTCACCAGAGGAATCGCATACTGATCTCTCAAGATGGTACCTATGCGGCTAGGCGTGTTTCCCTCCTTAGCAAGCTTGACGACCAAGGCTTCCACTTCCTCTGGTTCATATTTGCACCAGCTTGGAGGACGCTTGCTAACCGGTCTGATTTGGTGTGATTTTCCCTTTTCTCTTTTAGGCATGCCCTGTCCCTGAATTCGTTATGAGCGAAGGTAACCCAATATTTAAGATTAACTGTCCTTTTCTAAAGTTATGTATCCCTTTCATTCATTTCCTCTTCTTGAACAGCTTCTTTCCATCCATGTCCGTGACGTATTCAAAGCCAACTTCTAATAGTTTGTATGCCTCCTCCAGGCTCTCGGCAACCTTAACATGAAACTCGTCGTTTGCATCGTTGAATACGGCCTGTTCTAGATTTATGTAGATCTCTGTGCTGATTGCACTTTTATGTCCTAGAAGCATCTGAACATGCTTGAGGTCGTGGGTTTTGTGATATTCCATTGTGGCTTTCCAATGTCTTAACGTGTGGAAATGGATCTCTTTCAGTCGTGGATTCCCTAGTTTCTCTGCTAGTCTTTGCCTCTGCATCTTGAAGATCCGCTGTCTATGTCTTTCATTTGGAGAGCTGAAGACTGCCTCAGATTTCTTAGGATAACCCTGGAGCATGCCTATCAGTCTTGAGCTGGCCACGAAGATTCTAGGATTGCCGTGTTTCTCCGGCTCGTTGAGGATTATAGTGTTGTTCTCCGTGTTGATGTCTATCCATCTTAGCCTCAATACTTCTCCGATTCGCATCCCCGTTTCTTTCAGCAGTTGCAAGATCAGGCTCGTGGTCTTTCCACATCCACTAATGAGACTGTCTATCTCTGATTCCAATGGAATGAAGGGGATCTTGGTCTCGAATCGTATCTTAGGCGGTCTCCAGGACAAGCCGAGAAATCGGAGGAAGCATGAGTAAGCACCTTTCGTAGTGGCTTTGCTGTTTTGAGAGATGTTAAGCTTGAACAGAGTTTCTTTAACGCTTTCTGGATCCAGTAGATTAGCTCCACTTTTCTCTAGTCTCTTCAACGAATTGGTGAAGGTTTCAATGGTGTTCTTTGATAGGCCGTCTTTCTGCATTTGGAAGGCGAACTGCAGTATCTTTCCTTTGACATCTTTTTGGAGATTCTCCCTAGTTGTCTGCTCACTCCTCTGCTCTGTCATGCAAGACACCAGGGAAAGAGAGTTTTTCGGATTCTGTTCCGCACACTCTCTACTCTTATAATGGGTTATCCGGTTTCTAGAAGGTTGTGGGTCTTTCTTATAGAACAATCCTCTATTTGGATCGCTGAACCTCTTAAAACATTCTTGACATAGCCATCTCTGAACCTGAGAACCATCACTCGTATAGCGAATCCCATCCTTCACAGTCCTAGAAGAACCACACTCAGGACAAACAGGATTCGCTAGAATCTCCATTTCAGCTCTTAGCCTCTCTCTTCTTTCGGCCTACAGTAGAGCCATTCCTGAAACTCCAATAGAACAAGCCATCCCTGGACAGCGTTCCCTTATGCTCGGCCAGATCCTTCAGGAGATTCTTGAAGTCTAGGCTATTGATATCTTCACTTTTCTCGTATTCTCCTTTGGAACCCTGAGCCTTCTCCCACTTGATCCTCTCAGGATCCCAACTCCAGGCCTTCTTAGATTCCCCGATCAGCTTAGAAATCTGAGATTTCAACTTGACACTAGCAGATTCCACAGCGTTACAATAATCTATGATGTCCTCAGCCAGGAGCTTGAGATCTTCACTCATCCAGAAGGCACTCTCCTGATTGGTGTGGACTTGTCCGGCTCTTCTCCTGGTTTGGCCGTTAGAATGTTCGCCTCTTCCTCTATGAGAGTCGATAAGGGGTTCTGAGCCTCTCCAAAGAGTCCAATGATCTGTGTGTGTGTGCTGTCTATAACTTCTTCTTCTTTCTCTTTAGCCTCTATTTGAGGGACAACCTCCAGCGCGGTTTTCCCTCCCACCCTTTCCCCACAAGAATGAATAGACTCACTCTTTTCCTCCAATAGGGGACTCACACACATGATAGGTTTGGACTCGCTAACTCTGGAGCATTCATCATCGTTGGGTTCTTGAAGGAGAGTTTGGGAGGGAACTTCTAAGCCTTCTAAGGTTGCTTGTTCAGTGTAGTAGCTCATTCTTTCATGATGAAGAACAGCTTCCCAATTCTTCGTCTTCTTGGTTATTCTGACTGAGCCTTCATCGATGATTTTCTCTTCTGGTTTCAGAGTTATGTAGCCTAATGTTTCGAGGAGGCCAACAATCCTCGGCACTCTTCTAACGTTTGAATATTGGAATTGGGCGATTTTTCCGGTTGTTTGGTTTATTCTTACTGTGGAGATTGAGCCTTTTGAGTAGATTGTTTGTTCTGGTCTTCCCAAGTATCGTTCTACTGTCCTCTTGTCGTTTGTTTCAAAGAAATTGATGAACTCGAATTCTAGGGTAGAGTAAGAGCATTTTCTCAGCTTGATGCTCCATAAGTGTTCCATGAAAGCTCTGGCGTTTCCTGAGCTTCGCCAAGCTCCCTGTTTCTTGGGAATCTTGGCTTCTGTGGTAAAAGCTTTAAGCGTGGAAATGTCTATTTGTTCACTACCCAATCTTTCATCTTCTTTTTTTGTTTAAGCTTTCATGCCTATTTTGGGCATCTGTCCTCCATGCCTTAGAGCCAATTCTCTTCTGAAACAAGCTTTTCCATGGCTGATCGTATGGCTTCTGCCAAGTTCTTGTAGTAGCCATCCGAGACTAGCTTCTGGATTTTCTCCCGTTGTGTACTCTCCAACCGGATTGTTATTCGAGTGTCTTTCATGTTTCTCACCGATACAAACTCTTATATTGACAGACAGAATACGGGGTATTTTGCGGTCGTCCGCCATGACTACTCAGATTCTCTACAAAGTCAACTTGAATTTTGAATCCACAAAAGAGAGGATTTTCTCAAACTACTCGTTCTCT
>Ga0315268_10003337_pt1 | contig 17719 bp, 19 predicted proteins | sample C1_top_MG_FD_204535 | JGI IMG/M metagenome (GOLD analysis project Ga0315268, IMG submission 204535) | Sediment microbial communities from Yellowstone Lake, YNP, Wyoming, USA - C1_top | ecosystem: Environmental > Aquatic > Freshwater > Lake > Sediment | place: USA: Wyoming | collected 2017-08-01
GTATTCCTTGGCTTAAAATTGTTTTGCCGTGTTAATCGTCTCAACAATCGCTTCGAAGCTTATGCGAAACTTTCGCACAAGGTTAAGCCGTGGCCAGATAGGCGAAAATCTTGGCATCATTAACGATGTTCTCTATCTTTGCGTATTCGTTCGGCTGATGTGCCATTTCGTCTATGGTACTCCAAACGACGGCTGGAACGTTAATGTCTCGGAAGTAAGCCGCGCATGTTCCTCCGCCTATTCCTCCGACTTTTGGCTCGATTCCCCTAGTCTTTCTGATTGCTTCTTTCAGCATGAGGACGATTTTCACGTTGACGTCGGTCGGTTCGGAAGCAACAGTCTTCTGCACCAGTTCAATCCCTATCTTAGCTCCCGTTTTCTTTTCGAAATCGGCCGCGAGTTTGCTAACAGCGTCAAGTACTTCATCAGGGTCGTAGCTCGGCAGTATTCTGCAGTCAAAATAACTCACGTCTTCTCCTGGAATTATGTTTACTGCGTCAACGTTTTGCTCCTTTTCTGTCGGCTCGAAGGTGCTTGCCGGAGGCTCAAAATTCTCGTCCTTAGCAGGGTATTTTTCATGCAGCAGTTCGTCCAGGGCCAAAGCGTATTGCATTCCGACGCGGTGAGCGTTCAACCCCATCTCAGGCCTGCTTGCGTGGGTCTGTTTTCCGATTGTACGTATTCTGAACCAGACAACGCTTTTTTCGGCTGTCTCCATGAAGCTTCCATCCGCGTATCCCACGTCGGGTACGACCACCAAATCCTTGGGTTTGAAAAGCCCTTGTTTAATTAGGTATTGTATGCCGTATTTGCTTCCTTGTTCTTCATCTGCAACGAGGCCTAGACCCACCGTCCGTTTTGGTTTTATTCCCAAGTTTTTCAAAGCCTTGACAGCAAAAACTGAGGCGATCATCGACTGCATGTTGTCTTCACTTCCGCGTCCATAGATTTTTCCATCCTTGACCGTGGGTTCAAAGGGTTTCGTTACGGTCCACAGAGAGTCTTCGCCAGGCGGAACTACGTCCATATGTGTAACTATCCAGAGTGTTTCATCCCTTTTTTCTCCGTAGTAGTAGGCGAGTATGTTGGGCCTCTTCTTCGAAGGCACTCTCGCGTCCTCTGCATCAAAGCGGAGTATCTGATCGAACCCTAAGGTTTTCAGCATTTGCACAAGTTTCTCAGCCTTCTTTGATTCGCCTTCTCCGCCATTCTCGGGAGCTATCGCGGGGATGCGAATGAGCTCCATCAAGGCCTGCGTCATTTCATCCTTCAGTCTTTCAACTTCAGAGAAGATTCTCTCAGTTTCCATAGACATCACGGTTAAGCATGGATAGTGTTGCCCAGATGCTTTAACGTTTTGCGATGATAAAGTGAAAAGCCTTTGAAATTTTGGAAAGTGACTGGCTCTAGCTCAGTTCTTGCAGAGCTTTTAACCGCTTGACTATGTTTGGATGGGTGGAAAGTATTTCGAGAATTCTATCTGCTGTTGTCAGCTTCTTTGAAAGGATATCCTGAACCAGTTTTTGATTGTCTGCAACAGACATCTTTGACAGTTCAGCAGCGTCTGCGGCTGCTCTATCAGGGTCGGTGATGAATAGCGCTTTGAAGGCGTTAAGATTTCTTGTCTCCTGTTTTGTTCTTCCCATGCGTTTAGTGGCGCTTACTATTTTTGCCAGTCCGGTGGAAAGTTTGTCTGAGCCTTGGTCGACTATCGATGCGCTGTGTCTGTCAGCATAATACTCGCGCAGACGGCTTAGGTACAGTGTGAACAGGTTTAGTACCCAATAGAAAGCAATGAAGGCGATGCCTAGCACTGCTCCGTTGTTGCCTTTGCTATTTTGGTTGTTATACATCGAAGAGAACATGAGGGAGTAGCCTATGTAAAACGCGATCGCAGGTAGCATTGACACGAACATCATTACTTGTACGTCTCTATGTCTCAGGTGCCCAAGTTCATGACCGACGACAGCCTCGACTTCCCCGGGATCAAGCGTCTTCAATAATCCGCTCGTGACGGCTATTCGAGTTCCCGCTATCGGTGAACCGTACGCGAACGCGTTTGGAATAGGAATCTGTGCAAGCATCAGCTTCGGCTTCTTTATGTTGCTTTTTCGGCTCAGATCATCGACCATTTGATGAAGCTTCGGCTCTTCACTTGCCGATAGCACCTTGGTGTGGTAAAGAGCGTCCACGATGTACGGGGATATGAGCCATTGGATGACGTTGAAGCCGACAACTATGATTCCTAGAGTTAGAAGATCAAATGCCCCGGTTAGGCTGAGTATCACTGTGAAGAACAGGGTGGATAGACCTATTATCAACGCTACGGTTCCAGCCATAGAAACACGAAGTTTCCAAACACTCATTCTTATACACCGATTCTTATGTCCAAGGACAATTCCAACTTATATCTCTTACTCCGACCTTTACCTCGTCACCATGACTCTCTGTCAAAGCTGTGCAGCAATTGATGTTTCTATTTTTGCGGCAACTTTCTTCTTTCCTGTAGATGCCAGTGGCTAAGAAAGCATTCTTCACATTTTTTCAAAAAATCCAAACCTTTCTGTGTTGTCTTGTAATGATGATTTTCAAGCATCTCTACAAGCTCATTTTTCAACGCTATATTCAAGTACTGCTGAGCCTGCACGAATGACATATTAACCTCTTTCATAAGCTGCGTCTTGTTCTTAGCAGACCTTGCGCTCTTCAGCATATCCATAACAATGTCATGCCGGTCTCGTCTGACCATCCGCACCCCTACTCAGTCTTGCTGCCAAGCAAATCTAAGCTTTTCCCTCCGACAAACGTCCTGTGCACCAGCGCAAAGGAACAAAGCCAGGTTTAAATTGGTTGCACGCGTAATCTGTTGACATGGACATATTGGTCGATGATGTTGGCAGTTTTCCGTTGCCGCCTCACGTAGATGACAAGATGTATGGAGGGGCATATCGTCATGCAAGGGAAGTAATAGTCAATGGAAAAGACATCGGGAAAGAGGCATCGCTGTCAACCTTCTCCCAGGTTGTGATCGACTCTTTTAGAAAGAAAGTTGAGGCTGGACTCGATGTTACCAATTATCCCCAGCATTACGATATGCACAGGCAAGTGGCAGACGTGATTAGAGAATCAATGAAGCAGGGAACGTATTCAGTCGACGAACGAGAAGCAATCTTGCCGGAGGTAAGCGTGATTGGTAGCGAAGCCAAGAACCTCTACGAAGAAACAGATAAGACATTGCAGCTCCGCGTTTGTGTGATAGGACCAATGGAATTGTATTTGAAAGAACTCGGCACCAAGGTTTACCAAGATATCCTGCAGATGTTCGCTGACAACGTCAAACGTTTCGCGAAGAATTCAATCTTAACTAATAAATACGTTAAAACCGTCGCCGTCTCGCTGGACGAGCCAAGCTTCGGTTTCCAAGAGGTCTCCGCCGAAAGAGACACGATCTTGGACACGCTTGAAAGAGCGTTCGACTTCACAGGTGTAGTGAAACAGATACATCTTCACTCGCCGTCCAAGGTTTCAGACATATTGAGCGTCAAGAACGTTGATGTCGTCTCACTAGAATATGCAGCGTCTCCAAGAAACATCGGTGCCATATCAAGAAAGATGCTGGATGAGGCGGACAAGCAGATACGAGTAGGCATATCAAGAACAGACATCAACTCAATCATGGCCGAGCTTTATGACAAAGGAATAACAAAGCCAGCCGCGTACCAAATAGTTGAGAGCGAGGAAACCATACAAAAGAGGTTTGAGGCGGCTTGGGTAAAATACGGCGACAGAATGACTTTCACCGGGCCTGACTGTGGATTAGGCGGCTGGCCAACACAGGAGGCGGCCCAACTTCTTCTAGAAAGAACGGTAGACGTCGTGAAAAGGGCAAAAACGAGATCTGCTTAAGCTCCACGAGACCAATGTCGCTTTCTGATCTTGTCTCTCATTGGTTCAAATATGATGTGAAGAATCGTGTAACGCTCAATTTCTGCGCGCAGCGCATGTAGGAGCTTGCTTGTTCTGACGAGAGGTTTTTGAAGGCCTTCTCCGACAGAAACACCCTGCTATGCTATAGCAATGATGTCTCAAATCGTGTAATTTTCCGCATGGGTTTGTTCAGCGCCAAGGAGTTCTCAAGCGCATAAAGTGTTTACGAAACTGAATGTAGACGTTTCAATGTCCTCAAAGCGATTAGGGTAATCCATTTGCTGGATTTGCCCTTGGGCTCTAGGTTTGTCTGCATTCGTCCAGTCGGCGAGGATTCCAGGATCCATGCTCCGTTCTTTTGCCGCTTCTGTAAGAGGATTTCAACGGCATCGTTTAGACGCTCATCTTTCACATATCCTATTTTGGTCAAGACGTCTAGTCCCCTGAGGATGTTGTAACTGATGAACATCGGAAAGCCCAGCGTTAACCAATGTTTGCTGATAATCTTGTAGCCATGATGGTCCGACTTATACAAGCGATGCATCAGCATGAACTCTCCGCCTTCATCGATAGTCTGTTTCATTTCTCTCGTCAGATTCTCTTTCCTGACTTCGGAAAAGGCTTCAAGCGGACAAATTGTCCCGAAAAAGCAGCCGTGTTTGTCTCTGGTATGCGCTCTCCAGTAGGGACACAGCCACCCTCCGTCTTTGTTCTGAATCTTCACAAGCCATTCAAGAGCCTTCAACACTCGAGCGTCGTCCCCATAGTCCATCCTTGTTAAGGCAGCCGCCATGTTGCCTGTGAGGCAAGAGTATTCATGTTCATGAACAATAGCAGAAGCGTATTCCTTCTGCGAGGGCAACTTCTTTCCTTTTCGGCGCACCCATTCATATTCCTTTAACGCCAGATCTTCAGTAAAGCTTGAGAAGCCGCCTTCAGATGATTGAAATTGAAAAATGTATTCACAAGCCTTTCTGATTCGCTCCTCGGTCTTGTCCACGCCTAGCTGGCCAAGCATCATTATCTGCCAATAGTCACACTTTCACGGTCATTATGTGACAAAGTATATTAAGGCTTTTTCACATGGTATAATCAAAAAGGAAGTGAAAGAATGACCATTGAAATAAACGACAAAGACTTCAGTGAATTCTTAGAAGAACTGAAGACCGAAAGCACACGGAATATCTACAGCTACGGTCTAGGGATATTTTTCAAGTGGCTCAATGAGTCGAAAGGCTTAACGATTGCTGATTTCAAGACTATGAAGACAAAAGACCGTGTTCACTATGCCTTAGTTTTCCAGAATTCTAAGCCACTTGGCGAAGGAAGAATCTATAAGTCAAAGCGGAAAAGAGGAATGAAAGAAGCTCAACCTAAGCCACTGTCGAACAATGCGATAAACTCCGTACTGTCGGCACTTCAGAGTTTTGCTTTTCACCTTGACCCAGACAGACCTCTGCCATTGAAAGGCAAACGTGTAGCGATTGAGGAAGACACAACAAGCCATGATTATTCAAAAGAAGACTTAGGCAAACTCTATGATTTCCAAGACGCAAAAGGAAAAGCTATCATTGCAGTTGCTTCTAGTTGTGGCTTAGAAGTCAAAAGCTTTTTGGCTCTTGATCGTGAACGTGTTGAAGCTGAGATTAGAGCCTTAGATGAAAAGACCCAGTTAGACCCTAAGACGCCACAATTCATCTTTTACGATACTGTCCGTGGAAAGACTCACGTTAAGGGTTTGCTCGTGCTGAATCCTCTTGCGATTGAAAGCCTTAAAGTGTGGCTTCCTCAAAACCCAACAAAGACCCTATTCGACATGACAACGAGCGGAATAACGAAATTCATGCACAATGCGGTCAAGAAAGCGAATCTGGAGCTTAAAGGACGTGTCCGGTTTCATAAGATCAGGTCTTGGACGTACACTAATCTTATCCGTGCTGGATTCAGTAGCGAAGAGTCAAAGATCATAGTTCACAAGAGCATTCCGAAGAGTGACGCCACTTATCTGAAGTTGAAGGAAGGCATAACCGAAAAGTATCCGCAAGTTTACGAGCAATTCCTGAATATCCGGTCTCATATGAACGGAAACGGTCTAAAGAAGGTCAATCTCGAAGTCGAAGCACTCAAAGAAGCATTGAAGAAGAAAGATGAAGAGATCGAGAGTCTTAAAGCGCAACTGGGCACGAGCCAAACCGACACGAAACGAGTCTTAGACAGTCTTCAAAAACAGATCGACGCACTGAAGCCAAAACCTGAAAAACAATCTTTCAAGTATAGAAGAACAACAACATAACCTATCCTCTCTTTTTTTAGTTCTCAATTAATCAGTACATCTAACATATAGAAAGACTAGGGATGTTTCTCTTTAAAGGCTCGTTCTAATGGATGTTAATGCTGTCTGGACGTGCATGTATCAATTTCAACATGGTTTTTTTGGCTAATTCGTGGTTTTTCCGTGGTCTCAGTATCATTATTTGATAATAACAATCCCCCCCACCAATTTTGAATTAAACAATAAATTCAACTGGATGCTCCGTGTCCTCTTAATGAGTTGGTTAGTTGTGGATGTTGGTCTATGTGGTTTTGTCAGTCAATTGTCGGACAAATTCAATGATTTAGCTGTATTGTGGTCTAGAGTGGTTTTGCTGTGTAATTTCCACGTTTTTCCACAATGAGTAATTTCAATTGATTAACGTCCACTGTTTTTAATCAGAACGGTCTATGTGTACGGTCTCTCTCCAGTCTCTCACTCGATATTCTAACTCGATAATTCTATGATGATAAATATACTCTTGACTGGTTAATTCGACCTTTAGCATTCATAGCAATTTTTTGTGTCGTCAGTTGGCTTGACTGGTCTTAGCTTGGTGTGACGTTACGGAGTTGTCCGATTTTCCGGTTCTCCGTGCTTTCCTTCATTTTTCATTGGGAGTGTTTGTTTTCGGTTGCTCTTATGTCTAGTGAGGTCGAACGGTTAGCTATTTTTGCTTTCAATCAAAATCCATCTTTTTCATAGCTTGTGTTGCTCACGGTTTATCTCGAACCATACTGACCGTTTAGGCGTTGTTGTTGCGGTTTGAGAGCCGATTCAAACACTCATTATTAAGGACTTCATTTGATCTTTGTTTTTAACCATAGTTGGTTTTCGAATACGTAACCAATAGTTTCATCGAAAGCCTATATAAAAGATTTATGCCGTGGTTGTCCGACAAACTGGGGTTTTCTAGTGTATGCGACTTTCTCAGGACACTACAGATAGTGTTTCCATGCCTAGTGCTTTCAAAAACGCTGACACGCTACAGGTAGTGGTTACGTATCGGGTCAGGAAGGTGAAGACCAAGAAACCAGAATTGACGAATTTCCCGACCCAACTATGCAATATTACAATAGTAATATTCCTATTTAAGTCTTATGGTTGTCATGACCTAGAGCTTTTCTATTTCTTCGAACTTCTTTCTTGTTTTCGATGAGGTAAAGTTATAGGTCTTGAGGTATTGCTCAAATCTTTCTCTAGCCTCTGTAGCTCTCTTATCTTGAGCACTTATTACCACATGAGTGCTCATGGTCATTTTCGTGTTGCTTCTAAAAAGCGTTTGAACCGTTAATTTGTGTGCAAGTAATAGCTCTAGACATATATCCTCTATTTCATCAAGTTGGTTATTCGTCATATGCTTCACACCACATTACACGGTCTCGTAGTGCTTAATAAACGTAGTGGTATTGTCATGTATCAAGTTAGGCGTCACTCTCAGTTGATTTCAGCAATTGCTTAAAAAGTTTCAGCATTCACTTAAATTATCCGGCATGGTGAACTTTACAAACGACAAGAAAAGTATAGTCAAACATAAACTTTATATATCACATGTGTATTCACTTGTGGTATAAATGGTGATAACTTTGAGTGACGAAAAGCGTTACACGTATTTCCATGTGAAGAGAGAGTTAGCTGAAAAACTCGATTTCATTGCTTCGGTCACTGGTCAAACACGTATGCATGTGCTAGAGGACTTGGTAGATAATGTTTTCAGTATTAGTGCCACGTTCAGAAAATGCACTTTTGAAATAATGCCTTTAGTGCTCAGTCGGGAAATTCGGATTAAATTTTTTGGCTCAGAAAAAGACTCAGTTTTGAAGACTGGAGCTTTCGAGACCACAACTGAAACCGACGAGCAATGTCAGGAAAAGATGAAAGAGAATCTGGAAAAATCGGAGCTAGGAAAATGACCAGTAAACTCAATTATCAGTGGAACGCTCCAGTGAAAGTAACTGAGACCAGTTATAACCGTGCTACTATTTCCGGTGTGCTCATTGCTGAAGGAACTTCTAGAAACGGTCATCTTTATGAACTCACTGAGTTACGGAATATTGCGAAACAAGCTTGTGGTGTTCCAATTAATTTTGGAACAGTCAGTAAATTGCTCGATACAAAAACTGGGTTAGTCATAAAAAATGCTCATGATGAAAGTCCAAATGCAGTAGTCGGAAAAATCATTAGAACAACTTTTTCTCCAAAACGTAAGCTCGTCACTTTTTTTGGGGAAATCTGGAACACGAAAAAATTTCCTAACATTGTTCAGGAAGTTAAAAATGGCTTCGGCATTTCAATCGGCGGATTTATTCAATATGCTCAGTATGTGATTGATAAAGCTAAGAGACATGTTTTGCAGATCAAAGATATGATTGTTCAGCACGTCCAGCTTGTTTCACCAAAAGTTGTGCGTGGTCAAGATCAAGCTAAAGTCGAAACGGTATTGGTTCATGAATCGATGAGCTTCTATGCAAATAATGGTCGGTTGCTCAGTCGAAATATGCTTTTTGCGCTTGTTATCGCATTAGAACTTAAGGGGTATCTGTCATGAGTGAAGATCAAAAAGACGAGACTTTTGAGGAAAAACAACAAGTCGAAGTGGTCATTAAAAAAGATCAGAAAAATGCCGACGAAAAACGGTTAGATGAGCTTGAAAAAACTCAGAATCTTATGCTTGATGGAATAGGTAAACTAGAATTTCAGCGTCGGTCTAAAGATTTGCTCGATCAAGCTAAAAAGGTCGGTTTCTCACTGGCGAAAGAGAATATTGAAACACCGGAAGATTTGCAAGCTCTGGAAAAAGTTGTTGGTCGATTGGAAGCTGAAAAGAATTTGAAGACTAAACCTGTGACTGGCGGTGCTCCGTTGTCTGGTCAGCAATTTGACTCAGATTTTCACGATAACGCTGGAAAACCTATGAATGACCGTGTTTATCGAGACGAAGCTGAGATGATTTCTGATCTTGAAAAAGAAGCTCAGTCAGGTAGTGAGCAATCACTCGAAGCTAAAAAAATCTTAGGTCAACTGGGAAAGAAAGCACTTGAACATTTATGTTTGGGTCATGAATTCGAGTTTGAAGGTTCGATCACTAAGTTTAACGAAAATGCGAACGTTGTCACTACTGACGAAAAGAAGAAAGCTGAACACGAAGCTGTAGCTCAAGCTGAAAAGAAAAAGTGGAAGAAGGTGCGGTAAATGAGCATAGAAATTCGTCATCTAAGAAAAAATGGTCGATGGGTTATTCACGAAGACAATTGCATAAAGTGGCGTGAGGATTATGGAAAAGCTGGCAAAAAGATAATTGAGGGCAACGAGCCTAAAACAGTTCAGTACGAGTATTTTAACCCAGATCAATGCGGTTATGCGAAAGAGATTACTTTTCCGATTTTGCTGGTTAGAGAGCGTCCTAGCCAATTAGAATTTGACGGGATTGAAAGATACTATTTCGTCCAAATAATTCACATTGCAGTGAGAGAGGACAAAAAAGATGTGTGGCTTTCAAGAGAATATCATTGTTTCAGTTATCTGCATGACTTGCGAAATCAACGATGTTTTGAAGCTCCATTGAATAGCACAGTCGATCTAATTGTCGAAAAAGAGAAACCAGTCCGAATTAAAAGTGAAGACCTGAAAAAAGTCATTAATGAAGTTTTTCCATTCATCTTCACTCGTATTCAAGAAGGAAGCGAAGGCACGGAATACGGAATTCAAGCGGTTAAGAAAGGAAGTGGCTAGAAATGAACCAAGGTCAGTCTATTGCAGAATGCCCAAAATGTCGTTATTCTTGGGTTTACGATAAAGATTATGATAAAAACGGTGCTCTAGCTAAAGACCTTGATCTGTCTGAAGACCAAAAACAAAGTCTCCGTATGCTTCAAAATCAACAAGCTCCTGAAGGCTCAAACGTGAGCGCAAGTATGATTCAGTGCCCCAGATGTGGTCATGTCTTTGACCCTAGACCTTCGTGAGCGTGATAATTATGGCGTACTGGGATAGAACGCATGAACCTGAAGAGTATAGAAAAAGACGTGTAACGATGGTATTAAGAGATAAAATGAACCATGACCAAATCGATCAGATATTTCTTGACGAGTTTAAACCGGAAGAACAGTCAGTTCAAGAAACCGAAATTCTGAATATGGAAAATGAACTTTCCCAGTTACGTGAGCAAATCGAGAGTAACCAAAAACAAATTGACAGTAACCAAAGACAGCTTGACGAGTATTATCGGTCTAGAGTTAGACCACAAGAGGATTTGGAAAAACAGCGTCAAGAATTGAAAGCTCAGTATGAGAGAATTTCAGAGTATTACAATGCTAAAGGTCACAGTGAAAAAAGTTTGCTTATGTTAGTTGGCTCTGTCCGTGAAGAGCTTGACGAGTGGATTGTTAAGCTCGAAAAACTGTTTCCGAAAGAGCCAACAGAAAAGTGGAAGCGTGAACACAGTCAAGTTCAGGAAGAGGAAAAATTAGATGAAATCTTTGGCACTCTTGAAGGCTCTGTGGACGTATTGAAAAAAGTGCTGGAAAAGTTCAAGAAAATCCGTTTATTCGTGGAAAAAATAAAATGACAGTCATGGGTGCACCAGTCATGACCGGAAAGTGCGTTTTCTTTGGTCATTCCTTAGTAACGCACTATACCGCTCACAAAACAATGCCCACAAAAGAGAGAAGAGGTCTAACATTCTTCCTCTTCTCTCACTCTGAGTGATCTTTAATGTATTTTAGGTTGAGTTAAAATGTATTTTCATCTTGAACCTAGACACTGCATTACGTGTGGTGCTGAATTTATTCCTCATAATCCAAGACAAATCCATTGTGAAGAGCATATGAGAAAAAGACCAGCTTGTTTTTGCTTGAATTGCGGTAAAAAATTATTTAAAGTGCGACTTTGTTACGGTTCTAAACGGTTTTGTTCTGAAGATTGTCGGTTAATTTTTACTCTCAAATCTTATGAAAAGCGGAAAACTCAGTGAGTATTTTCCTTCCTCAAAAGTGTGAGACCTTTCTCAATAGCGTGAGATAAAGACCCAAATTCCTTTTCTTTCACTTTCTTTTCGACCCAGATCAAGAGGTCTTTATCGATGGTCACGGTTTTTGACACTTTTGGCACGGAGACCACATATTACAATGTTTCACGATAGAATTTAAGGTTTACCATTGTTTCACACTGAAGAGCAATGTTTATAAGGTAATCTGGTGTCTTCTAATGTGGAGAGATTGACAATGCGGATATCGAAAAAGCAACGTGTTTGTCTTGCGGTGTGCTTGACCATTGCTCTGATAGGCTCTGTTTTTTTTGTTTTGCCTATCGTTAACGCACGAGTAATCGATGGATGCTGGAGTTATCGGTTCATCGATTTGCGATATTACAAGGTTACTCTTGAAATTCACAGAGAGTTTTTCTTGACCGTGCACAACAATAGCTCACTGTGCATTTTGACCTTAGACTTTTACTTGAACAGTGTGCTGGTCGAAGCTCGAAACATCACTCTCGGTTTAGCTCCTAACCACGATTACGCTTGCGGCGTCGGTGCTGATCGAGTAGTCGGAATAGGGATTAAGACATGAGCTTGAAAACCGTACTCCGCTTTCAGCTTGACTAGAGCCTTTTGTACGACGTGGCTTAGGCTAGAACAAGATTTTTAAGCTGATAAAAGACAGTATAACTATTAGTGATGAGCTTGTTCGATTTTGGTTTAAAGAAATCCAAGAAACAGCGAAACCAAGAAAGAACGGAACGGAGTCGGGCAATTGGGCGATATGGTGAGGAAATGTTCAAAATCAACCATCCATTCGATAAAGTGGAAAGAGCACCAAGAGGTCAAGATTTCAAAGTTAGACCATACAAAGGAATAGATATGAAAACTCTGCGTCCAAAATATGGTCGAACAGAATACCATGAAGTTAAGACAAGAGGAACGAATGCTCAGGATTTACTAAGGGGTCGGAACACTTCCCATCAAAAATTGTCTCCGCTACAGAGAAAAACACAAAGACGGATGAAGAAAAAAGGAACAAAATACGCAGTTGACAAATACAATGCACCATACTAAGAAAGAGTAGATTCTTCTAAGATTTTTTCTGAATGGCTATAGAAGGTCGAATGGGGACTCTTTCTTTTTCCTTGCCCTGCGGTAATACTCTTTCTTGTGTACTGTCACTTTTCTTGTTCCTTTTGGTGGCATCTTAACCCTCATAACACATTATACATAATGCCCTATAATAATTTTTTCACCCATGTTTAAACTCCTAGTTTGTCTCGTGTTGCTCTGCAGATTTAAGATTTCTGTGTTTGAGGTTGGGTACGTTTTCCTGTTCTCCATACCAGCCTAGCTGGTTTAACTCCATATCTTTGTTGGAGATATACAAGTGCTAAAGCAGTTCCTAGAATGGGAACAATGGCTAAAGCCAATGCATATAGCACTTGACCAAGAATTGGCATTTTGAGAATGTTCGGAAAAATGGATGGAGAATACGATACTAGGAACACAAATCCATATGAACTTGCTAGCCACACCAAAATTACGGCTGAAAGAAACCTAGACTTGGGATTGGATTTAATCTTGGCAAACCCTCTAAGTACAAAAAAAATGACCGTCAAGTAAGCAATGGTGTTAGCAAGAGCGATTCTATTATTGGTATCTGTAACTAGAGCATTCAAATAGAAAAGCAGTATAGCAGAAATGAAAGGTGTACCTTGCAACAAAACTTCATCTTCTTTTTTGATTTCTTCTGCGTCCGCTTCGGCAATAAGGTAACGTCCTCCTATTTTCATTGCCAAGAACAAACAACCGACTACTTCCAAAGTCATTATGGAGAGAATCAAAAAATCCAAAAAACACGTTCCAGTAAACCCAAGCAAACTTGAAATGAAGAACCATCCTATGGTTCCGAAATAGATAATGGCAAAACCTATATTCTTCTTTCTTTTGGACACGATTCAAATAGGTTTACCGCAAGATTAAAACGTTTTTATATGTCAATTTGTGTGTTTTTCTGTTCTACACTTTCGACTGTATAAACTCCCCTACCCTTCCAAGAATTGCGCCCTTTTTTCCGACCCTGAAAAATTTGTTCAGATCAAAAACCCTTTTCGTGGATGTTAACAAAAAAAGATAGAGAGTTGTTTTCTCTCTTCTTTACCATCGCACTATTAGCTTTTTCAACCAAGTTTTTAAATTTATTGTCAGCTTTTGACAAAAATCGTCTCTCTATTTTCCGGTTTTGCTCAGTTATTCAATCTCGAAAATTTGTGCCCTATGTGCACTATGAGGTAATTGGCACTGTCGGTTTGTCTAAAGCGGTTAATTGTGAGCTTTTCCAGTTGAAAGAATTGAAAAAATAGCGGAAAACAACGTTAATAAGCACCGGAAGACACTATCTTACCCTAGAAAACAAGGAAGTGAAGAAAGATGTCAGAAAATGAAAACTCAGATAAAGAAAACGAAAGGGTTCATAGCGGTTTCACAGTCTCGAAGCTGATCGAAGACATAAAGAAGCATCTCGGTATTGTGCTGGTCGCTGAAGCTGGACACGGAAAAAGTTTTACAGCTTTCACGATTGTCAAGGAAGCATTGAAAGACCCAGATACTACAGTGATTGTTTTCAGTCCTAGCACGATCTGGAGAAGAAAATTTGGGTCTATCAACTGTGTTCAAGTTGGCACGTCACGCTTTAACCCTATTGTCGAAAACAACAAAGCAAGGCTTGAACCTGTGCCTATCTTTAGAGACACGATCTTTGTAAACTTGGATAAAAAATGGCTGTACCGGAAAAGTCTTTGGCTTGAACAGTTGCTTAGGTCTCAGCAAAGCCTATTGTTCGAGATCAAATATCGGAATGGAAGACGAATAAAGGCTTTTGAGAGTCTAGTTTTGCAGATCGTTTATGAGATGCAAGAGCACAAGTTAGAAGACGAGCATTATCATAGACATTACTTGATCGTGCTGGAAGAGGTTCAAAATGCGTTCGGAACATATTCTTTGAATTCTGATGATAGCTTAGAACTTTTTACAATTTTCACACAATCAAGAAGTGACGCACAAATCCATTACATAGCTGTAGGTCAAAGACTGAACGATATCAGTACAAAAGTGATCGAAAGGCTTAGACCTGTTGTCGGTCTCACTCTAGGTGAAAACTCACTGAGAAAGATCAAAGCCATGATTCCGGAAAATTTGAGACCACGTATTCAGAATTTGCCTAGTCGGACGTGGATTTATTTGGACGGCGAAACAAATCCGGAATTCACTGTTGAACCATTCACGAAGACCGGAAAAGCAACAATGCTTAAGCCAACTGTCACAACACCGAAACGGAAAAAGCCTAACATTCTCTCTAGACTTTTCGATGTGGTCATAAATCAAAGAGTCAGCAAACCGGACATAGATCAGGAAGAAAGCTCAGTCTATGAACCTGAAGACGAAAAGCTAGATGATGAACTCGAAGACGATTTGTCTTTCGGAGTCCATTAAGTCTCTTTCCTCATTTTTTCAGTCATTGCTTAAATTATGCATTTTTGGGTCAAGGATGAATCAAACATAACGATACTGATTAGCTCTTTATCTGCCAATAAGAGGACTTGTATTTAGGATGGTAAGGGTTTAATGGTTCTTCCCAGTAACCCTCTGGATTCTGCTTCCGCAAGATCTTCTTTACAACAGGAGACTCAGGAATGGCACGTTTTGCAGCTCGAACTTGCGGATCGTCTTCACTCTTGCCAAGGACGTCACGCAACGTGAAATATCGAACTGAGGGATTTGCTTTCTCAAGAAGCCAGTCAATCGGGCTTTGCTTCAAGACACATGCCCAGTCAATCATAGCCAAACGCTCTATCAATCGTTCACATCGGAGACCATTATGATGTTTGGCGGGCCCGACGGGAATTGAACCCGCGACCTACGGATTAAGAGTCCGCCGCTCTAGCCTGACTGAGCCACGGGCCCACGAAACTTCTTTTGAAAGAAGCTTCACAAGGAAATATAGAGCTTTCGGATAAGTGTCAACCTGAACTGCCCATCCTTGTTGTTAGAGCTTATCTTTGAACTTGCTGGCGCGTACTGATGTGATGTGCTGAAAGAATTTTGTCGGACCTATGCTTGTTCAGAGTCCCTATGCCCGTCTTGTTTTCTCAGCGTGTTTCTGTCTAATGGCTTGGCTTCGGCAAGTATGATGGTGTTTGAGAATAGCTCCCGAGCCATTAGTATCGCCCGCAATTAGGTTCGAAAGCACTAGGGTGATGGGCATTCTATGGAAGCTTCTGATGGGTTGTAGCGGCAAGATTAAGTGTTGGAGAATGCACAGCTATCAATAGATGAGTGTGGGGGATGGTAGTAAGAATGTTTTTCTCCTCTCTCCTTTCTCCCCTTCTACCATTCTCCTCATGAACGAAGTTCAATGGGCTTTGAGCTTAGAAATAGCTTATGGAACAATCTTCTAGAACTACCTGCTATAGGCCTTAGAGGTGCTTAATGTCAAAAGCTTTAAAGTCTGATCCGTTCTTTCCGCTTTAAACGGAGCTGAAATGGATGGGAGAAATCGTTTTTGTTGGACTTGGTTTGCACGATGATACGGGAATAAGTCTGCGTGGCTTAGAGGAAGTCAAGACGGCTGACAACGTTTTCCTAGAACTCTACACGAATCTGCTGCCTGGTTTCTCGTTGGACCGGTTGAAGCAGGTTTCTAAGAAGAAAATCAACGTTGTTTCAAGAAGAGATCTTGAAGACGAGAATGGAAAGGTTGTTCTAGATGCTGGCAGAGTTGGTAAGGCTGTTTTGCTTGTTCCGGGCGACCCGCTTATTGCAACAACCCATGTAGCTCTGAGGATTGAGGCTGAAAAGCGCAAGATAAAGACGCGTGTAATTCATGGAGCCAGCATATTTTCCGCGGTCATTGGTTTGTCAGGCTTGCACAGTTACAAGTTTGGGAAAAGCGTCACCATACCTTTCCCCGATGAAACCCCGTCTGACACTCCTTACACGGTCATCGTTCAGAACAAGAGCCTGGGACTACACACCCTCTGCCTGCTCGACATCAAAACAGAACAACAACGTTACCTGACAATCCAAATGAGTTTAAACGCACTCTTGCAAACTGCCCGCCACAAGAAAAAGAAAGAATTAACCGTGAATACGCTGACCGTTGGCATAGCAAGAGCTGGAAGCAATGACCCAACGGTCAAGGCAGGCCTCCTCAAGGACGTTTTGGAATACGATTTCGGATTACCGCCTTACAGCCTCATCTTTCCTGGGAAGCTCCATTTCACGGAAGCCGAAGCCTTGGTAGTGTTGGCGGGCGCCCCTGAAAAACTGAGGATGGAGACTGAATGAGTCTCGAGAGACTTGTCACGAGATACATCCGTTCAGCGGAGCATGTGCTCGATGAAATCAAAGTTGCCGCAACATCAGAGGCGCTTGATAAAGACACCGTTGTGGAGGTGATAGACCAAGCAAGGGCCTACGTGGACGACGCGAAATATTACAGGACAAAGAAGAGACTCGACGTGAGTCTGGCTTCTGTGGCTTACTGCGAGGGCTTGCTTGACGCGCTGAAACTATTGGAACTTGTGAAATTTGAATGGCCAGTGAGAAGAAAGGAGTCAAGTGAAAATGCGCGGGCGCCAACGCGAAAGTGAGAACGGTAAAGACGTTAACGGATGGGTTAATAATTAACCTGTAGGTAAAACATAAAGCCCTACTTGAAAGTAGGACTCCTAGGTTAAACATTTACCCCATGGGATAGAAAGTTAGGGTTTTTTTAACACAAAAGCATCACAAGTTAGTTGAGTGGGGAGAATGGTTGGTTTTGAGTGGAAATAAGGTACAAGATTCCACTTTCTCCTTTCTCCCTTCAATCATTCTCCCCACTTATAGAACATCTTTCACAAAAATATAGGTTGTGGAACAATCTTCTATAGCGAATGCAGTGCAGCTGATCAGCTGTCGTCCTCTAGCATGAGACACTAAGGCTATCCGGGTCAAGATTCAACTGGCTACAAGCCTAGGATTCATATGATGCCCAATTAACGTTTGAGAAGGATGGTAGAGAAGACAGTTTTAGCGATATTCTCCCTTCTCCTTTTCCCCTGTCCACCATTCCTTCTTGAGAGCAAAACATACCGCGGATCTGCAAATAAAAATAGCTTACGCAAGGTTATTGTGGAAGAATTCTGGTAATCTGGTGAGCAGGTTTTCGCTAGTACGTTGACAGCATATATATAAAGTTGCCAGCCGATGTGTTTGAATATGTCTGTGCATTGCGTTGCCAAATCCATCTGTTGCGAACGATCACTCATAAGCCCAGAAAATTCATCCAATCACAGCGATCGTGAATATTCACGTTCTATGAAAACTTGCGAACGTTTCGACAAAACGTTCTCAAACACTTCTAGAAAAAGGAGAATAGTCCTCGCGTCAGGTGTGTTCGACCTTCTCCATTTGGGGCACGTGCGGTTTCTTGAAGAAGCAAAAAGGACTGGGGGACC
>Ga0315268_10003338_pt1 | contig 17717 bp, 8 predicted proteins | sample C1_top_MG_FD_204535 | JGI IMG/M metagenome (GOLD analysis project Ga0315268, IMG submission 204535) | Sediment microbial communities from Yellowstone Lake, YNP, Wyoming, USA - C1_top | ecosystem: Environmental > Aquatic > Freshwater > Lake > Sediment | place: USA: Wyoming | collected 2017-08-01
TTCCTTGAACCTCTCGGCGGCTCCCGCATAATCCTTGCTGTTCATCGCGGCCGTGCCCGCGTCCCGGGCCTTGGCGAACCGGGCCTGGCGGGCCGCGGCGGCATTGGCGGCCTCCTCCTGAGCTTGCTTTCCCTCCTCGGCTTTTTTCAGCAGCAACGGGAATTCGCCGGCCGCGCTCGTGTCGGCGTATTCCTTGATGGCCCCGGTGGCGACACCGATGGCCTGGTCGAACTTGCCCGCTGCCAGCATCTCTTTGATTCCGGCGATGGTCAGTGCCGCATCTTTCTCACGGGCCTGTTTCTGGGCGTTTCCGCTCCTGTCACAATACGGTGACACGAGGACCAGGAACAATATGGCCGAAACCATGATGAACCATGAGGATCTCTTATTCATTGCTTTCTCCCTTCAGCCCGGCCTTTGTCAAGCCATCGGGGGCCCGATCCGGGGCCTACTTCATTTGAGGCTCCTTTGGGTTGAGCACGCGTCCCGCAAACAATATCGTCCCCGTCTCGATATCCCTGATGAACAAGATAAAGGGGCGGTCCATCTTCACCCACACGGCCTTTGTCGGCGCCGCCGTTACCATCCCCATCTTAACAGCGGTGGCCGCCGCCGCCTCGGTCCCGGCTTCATCCACGGAAACGAATGCTCTGTGGATGACGTCGAAGATCTTCAGGTCGCGGTTGCCGGTCATGCCGGAAAAGTCAGCCTCGTCCATGAAGGCCTGGGGCATGCCCAACGCTTGCAGCGTCTGTTTCATGCTGAAATCGGCCGAGAAACGGAATTTGGGCATGGTTAGAGAGACGTTCTGCATTTCAAGGCTGCCGATCATCTGATTCACCTGGTCATAGGTCAGGCCGTTCTCAACAGCTCCGAACTGACCGGCATCCGGCAGTAAAACAACCATGGAAAGCTGATGGCCGCCGTAAGGAAGCTCAACCGCCTGAAAGTTATTGCCCCTAGCGTAAGCAAAAAGCTCGGTCTGTTCCATCATCGGCACGGTCACGGCGTTGCCGTTGAGCGTATGGAAAGTCCCATCCCTCGTGGTTTTGTTTTTGAAAGGGGATGCCCAGGCCGCGTTGAAATAGATGCCATTGGTCAGAAGGAGCCTGGTGAAGATGGTGATAGCCTTTTGGGAGAGAAGGCCATTAATTTTGTTATGTGTCTGTTCGCTGACCCAATCGTTGATAGTGGCGCGGGAGTCGTCCGGGGCACCTACAAAATCCAGTACTCGGAGGCCAGCGCCGTAGTTTATCGAGAGAATGTCCAGGAAGGCCGGTTTGAACCGGAAGCCTTTCTGCCCCCAGATGGCGTTGACCACGTTCAGCTGGAAGCCCTTGTTGTCTTTGGTCGGAGTCGTTTGGCCCCGGCTCGCCAGAGTGATTTCGAGCCGGTCAAAGGCGGGGTGCAGCTGGGACTGGGCGAGTAAGAAGTGGAGAGTGGTTTTCATCTCTTGCTCGGTCTGGCCGCGAGCGCCGGCATAGGTCATGGCCAGGGCCGCCGAGATGCTGTAGGGCGAAAAGAACAGATTCCCCTCCGCAGTTTTTAGGTGCTGGTAGAGGCTAAAAGCGAAAACGCTGTTCCCCTGGATTAGAGTTGCCATATCGGTATTGCTGACGACCGGGCTGGTATCTCTTGGCTTGTCCGATTTAATGACGACCCCCGATACCGTCACCGAAGGGGCGGCCACGGAAATAAGGGCCAGCATGGACAACAATAGCGGAATGTTCTTCTTCATGTGATTCCTTCCTCCTGTCATCAGAAAGTCGAGGCCCGGGTAAACTTGCTCATCCCGTCTGATCTTGGCGCGTATCTTGAACAACGCAGAGCAGGGATGATCATGCCACCCCACCAGGGCCGAAAGGAAACGCAGGCCAGGATCAGGCCGAAACGCTTCGCGTTCTTCACGGCGCGAGCTTGACCCATATCTCGGTGAGCGTGGCCACGCTGGCCTCGTAGACGACCTTCCTGAACTTTTCCATCTGCTCGGCGCCCATGGCGTAGGCCGCCAGCTGCCACGCTTGGGACGTGACCTGGTAATAGTCCGTCGAGGTGTAAAACCCGGCGTTCCCGGCCTGGATCTCGACGGCGGACCGGATGACCGTCAGCAGGTAGAGGCCCATCAGGGCCGGGGAGTCCGCCGACCGGGCCATGGAATCGGCCACCGGGCCGCCGAACTCGGGCGCGCCCGCCCGGGCCGCGACGCCGTAGGCCCGTTCCTCGATCTCGCGGCGGTCGCCGACCGGAGAGCCCATGTTCAGGAGGGTGTTCCCCAACCTCTCGGCGCATTTCCTCCAGGCGCCGCCCGGCGCGAATTTATCCTTCGACCCTGACACGAATTCCGGGAACTGGTCCGGGTAGCAGGCGGCCAGGGCGTAGAGCTCGGCGACGGCCCGCCAGGTCTCCTTCGTGCATGGGGAGGATTGGGCCACCGCCGGTGACGCGTGGCCCAGGGCCGTGACGGCCATGATGATGAGAAGGTATCTTTTCATGCACTCTCCCGGCGGGCTCGCGGATCCCGCACCTCCCCGGTGCGCATCCTCCGGCGTCCTCCCGCCATTAGTACCGGTGGGGCAACCCCTTCGGACCGGCCACGAACTCGTAGACGTCAACCCAGATCAGGCCGACGTTGCTGACGCCGCCGTGAACCTCGGTCTTGGCCAAACCGTCCGGGAAGAGGAGATCGGGCGCGTGCGTGATCTCGGCGTGGCCGTTCCCTTCGATAAGCCGAGTGTATTCGACGGTCGTTCCACAGACGTACCAGTCGTTCTGCAGCTTGTAATCGAACGCTTTCCAATCCGCGCTGTTTCCGCAACAGTAGCCCTGGAGCTCGAATTCGACGGTGTCCGTGCGATATTCGATAAGCGGCAGGAAGTTGACTCTCCCGGCGGCCTTTTTCCCGGAACTCGTTTCCAGGGTCACTTCGGCCTGATCGGCCTTGACTCCTTCGATGGATCCGCTGATCCTGGCCCAGACGCCGCACGCGTTCCATTCGGTGGTCGTGGCCCGATAGACACGCCCTTCGTTCAGGAGGGCCACGTTGACCGTGCCCGCCGTCGCGCCGAATCCGCGGCCCTCGATGTAGAACTCCTCTCCGGGGGTCACCGCTCCGTGGACCTTCAAGATGGCCGGCGTCTCGGCGGCGCACTCGACGTTGGGGTTGAATCGCCCCGTCAACATGTCGTTGATCTTCTTTCTCTGGTCCAGCTGGGCCTTGACCTTAACGTTCCGCGACTTGGATTCTATGGCCGTGAGCTTGGACTTTGCGGCCGCCTGGGAACGTTCGATCCGGGGCTTGGCGGCGGTCCGGGCCTCCTTCCGGAGCTGGTCGAATTTCTGCTTCAGAGAGGGAGTCCTGTCGAACTTGGCCTTCAGCCCGTCGAGCTCCGCCTGGCTGAAGCCGGCCTTCTCGTAGGCGGCCCGCACCTCCTGCAGGGACTTGGCCCCCTGGACGGCCTTGAGGAAAGCGTCCACCTTCTCCGTGCCCGTAGCTTTGGCTTGCGGGACCGGCTTGGCGAGTTGTTGCGAGGATTGGGCCAGCAGGAAGCCGGCAAGGGCCAGGACCCCGAACAGGATGAAGATTCTGGTTCTCATGGTGCCGTCTCCTTTCAATACCGTGGCCGGGCCGGGCAGTCGCCGGCTCCCGCATCGGCGCCGGCCCTTCCTGAGCAGCCGAATCCATCCTTGATATTGATCCACGCATCGAGGTCGAGGACGACGTAGGCGTGGGCCACAAAAATGCTCGCGCAGGCGTAAGCCCAGATCCTTCCGCCGAGGGTCGGGTTCGAATCCCTTAAAAAGGATCTCTTCACGTCGTCGAACGTGGACGGCAGCCCCAGGCTGACATCCCAGTTGGCGAAGAGCTTCGCTTCGATGAATCCGACGTCGACATTCCCCGTGTTGTTCTGGAAGAAGCCGCAGCGGTAGCCCGACGAATCCGGGGAATCGAAATGGTAGAAAAAGAGCCCGGCCCCCCGCGCGACCCTGGCCTTGGTGACCTTGAGGTCGGCGAGCGCCGCCGCGTTTCCGGACAGGAGCACGCCCGAAATGACGGACTTGCCGTCCATGCCTTCCATCCCGGTCGATTTCTCCAGGCTCTTGTCGGGAGGGAAGAGCGCCCACTCTTCGACCCGGTTGAGGATCGAGTCGTCCCGGCCGAACGCGGGGCGGCGCAGCGTCTCGAGCGGGGCGTGAACGATGAACGATTCCCCCTCGACGTTGACCGGGAAGGGGGTGATGGGGTAGGAGCCGGCGATCATGACGGCGAAATAGCCCTTCCTAACGTCGAGGAAGAACGCGCACTCCCCCCGCATGTTCGGCAGGACGTAGGAGGCGGCGTCGGTGCTGAAATTCCCGCGCAGGGCGCCGTTGTCCAGCTTCAACTGGACGCCCGGGATGTTGACCAGGGTCCGTTCCCCGCTCCCTTCCCCTTCCGGCGTCAGCGCCATCTGGGAACCGTTGAAGCCGAGGACCACGGGCCGGGCGTTCAAATTGCATTTCACGTTGGCGGCCCTCAGGATGACCTTCCTGGCCTGGGGCGGCCCCGCCGTGACCTCATAGGTCCCGATCCAATATTCCGCGCAGCAGTCGGTCGCGGAGCCGACGGCGTTCCGGGCGTTCAGGGCCGCTTGGTCATAGCAGACGAGGTCGATCAGGCTCTTTGAGGAAACGGCGTTCTTCAGCCGGTGCTCCGCCTGCCCCGGCTCCGCGGGGCCCGGCAAAATGTAAGGGGTCAGGTCCTTGTCCTCCCGCTGGCCGTCCCCCGGCGACATGCGGAGCTGCGCGCAGAGGAATGAAGCGAATTCCGCGCGCTCCGCCCTCAGTTCCCTGTTATCCGGAGACTTCCAATAGACGGCATCATCGCTAACAAAAGGATAGCCGCTTGTTCGATAGCGCAAGTCCCTGATTCGCGCCCCGAGGATTCCATTCCCGCTCTCCCCGGGGCATTGGACCAAAGCCCCCCCGTTGTTGGTCATGGCAATCGCTTCCGGCATGTCGGGGACCAGGTCTTTGACCCCGAACGCCACCCCTTGGCGTCCGAAGAAGGGGAATCTGACTTTTCCCGACCAGCCGAAATCCTGCCTCCGGGTGACCGGATTGTAGGCCGCCCCGTTGTCGGCAAGCGTGATGCTGCTGAGGTCGCATTCGAAGCCCATCTCCATTTCCTTGCCGGGCAGCGGGTACGCTCCGCAAAGGATGGGTTCCCGGTCCCAGTCCTTCAGTTCGAACACTCCTTTTGGCGTCAGGGTCGCGCTGAAACGGACCCCGGCCTTGATCGCGGAATTCTTCGAATACAGGGGCTTGAGCCAAAGCTCGCTCCTCTGCTGCGCGCCGGGAGGCGGGACTTGAACGCCGGCCGGGCCCTGTCCAGTCGGATAAAGGACGGCCACGTCGCGGTCCGCGAGCGTGACAGGGAGCCTATAGGCCCAGAGAATTCGGACCTGCGGGACCTTGATGACGGACTTCTTGCCGGCCGAAGGGCCGGTGACGGTCTGCGCCTCCGGCGCGTCCGGCCCAAGGGCCGCATGGAAACGGCCCTGGGCGTCGAGGGATTGGTCGACGAAATCGAGGTCGAGGCACGACGGGAACGGGAAATGGACGACGTAAGCCATCGTCGCCCCCTTGTCCGGCAGGGCGTTCATGCAAAGGCTCAGCGTCTCGACCCGCATTTCGAGGATCCGGAGCTCGGCCAGCTGGAAGCGGCCCGGCTTGGGCTTCGGCCGCAACGTCGGGTTCGCCTTTTGCGCGCTCACGATCTCGTCCCAAGTCGGTTGAGAGGCGTCGGACGGGGCCGAACATTCCTCGATCGGCTTCGAGGCCGCGGCGACCACGAATGAATTGCCCGAGCTCGTCAGGCTGCCGTTCAGTCCCCACGGCGTCGCGGTCAGCAACCCGAAGAAGCGCGTCTTGAGGTTGAAGTCCCCGTCCGGCTGGACGTCGGGGAAGGTGGCCTGGGGAGACTTGAAGTACAGCGTTCCCTGGTAGATCGTGAGGCCGGGACGGCCATAGACATTCCTCCTCCGCCCTTCCTCGTTGACGCCGAGCGGCCCGGGCGGATGCGCGCCGGGCTGACCGGGTTTGACCTGCGGGCGGAGCGGAACGACCTTGCGCTGGGCTTCCGTGGCCGGAGCGAGCCGGCCTTTCTGTATCGCGCCCCCCGGCGCCTTCATCAGGAAATCGTCAAGCTCCTTGCAGCCCGGGGTCACGTCGGTCGACTTTTGGCCCGCCGTGATCATGGGGTAAGTCGAATTGCTCTGCACCTGCCACCGGGGGAAATACACGTAGGCGGCGTTCGGAGCGGGCTCGAGCAGGAAGATCGCGCGCTTCGGCGGCGTCGTTCCCCCGAAGCCGGCCCGCAGCCGGCCGGGGAGAGAGAGCGTGTTGAACAGCGCGCCCGTCTGGTCGGTTTTCAGAGCTATCTTTGAAAGCGAGACCTGCCCCTCGTTCTCGTCGGCGACCGCCCGTGGAAGCTTCAGATCGGCGCCGAACTCCCCGTCGCACGCTAGCTTGCCCCCCGCTTCATAGCGGTAGCTCACGGAACCGCTGAGCAGAGTCAGCTCGTACTCCGGCTCCGGGGCCCGGACGACCGAAGTGATCGCCGGAAGCAGGACCAAGTCGAAAACCGCGGACCTTCCTGATGCTTCGACCGTGCCGCGAAATGAGAACACTGCGGTCCCCTCGAAAGAGACGACTCCGCTGAGGACGCACCCGGCGGCAGGTTTCACCCGGCCTTTCGCGGCGGGGACGGCCGGCCCGACGTGGACGGCCTGCATGGCGTCGGCGGCGACCTCCAGGCGATAGACCGAATCCCGCAGAAGGACGGACGCCGGGCCGTGGAAATTCTCACCGTTGACGGCGCCGTCGGGGGAAATGGCGCAGGTTTCCGAAGCCAGCGCCAGGGAATTCCCTTGTCCCGGCGCCGAAAAGAGCGATTGGGGAAAAGTGACCCCGACGGCGGCCGTCGCCCGTTCCGGCATAAGACGGATGGAGGCGCGGTTGAGGCTGACCTTGAAACCGTCCAGGTCGTATTCGACCGCCGGGCCCGCCGTCCCGGACACCAGGCCCGCGCTGGCCACGGGCACCTGGCCCGGGCTCGCTCCGGCGACGACGATCCCGCTGAAGGTGACGGGAACGCGCTTCGTCCTCAGGACGATGTGCCCGCGGCCCGAATACCCTGTCCCGTCCTTGACGGCCGGGGCGGGGGTCTGGGTTCGGGCCGCCGGCTCGGCGGCCTGCCTCTCTGCGGACGCGGAGGGAGTAGTCTCCACGATGACGGTGAAAGCGCCGATCTTGAACTGCGCCACCCCCACGGTTTTCGGCGTGACCTTCTGGTCCGGCAAGACCTTTTGCTGCGGCTGGACTTTCTTGGCCAGGTCTTCCTGTTCCTGCTGTCCCTGAGCGACGGCGGTGAAGCTCCCGGTGAGGAGACACGCGAAGATTACGATCGCGGCGGCGAAGATAAGACGGACCCCACGTTTTTCCATTGTTCCCTCCTCGAGTGTCCCAGATAGTATTTGTTTTCTCGTTCCGCTGTCAACATGCATCTGTCTTGGGTTGCCAGGGCTTATCGGATCGTTCCGGGATCATGAGATCTGCGACCCGGCCGCCCCCTAAGGATGATCAAGGCGGTATGGCGCGGTCGCCGTCGAGGCCGGGCGGCTTCGCCTGTCATCAACGATCGTGCATGAGTCTACTCGGATTTCTTCCGGGCGATCTCGTCCATGACGCGGGCGGACGATTCGATGACGGCCACACTCCCTTCCGTGCCCGGGAGCATGAACCGCGTATAGTTCGGGGCATCTTTCGCCAATTCCCAGAGTTGATAAAGAGCTCCTAGGCGGCGGTCCAGGCCTTGGAGGAACTCCCGAGCGAATTTCTCCAGCCACGCGTCGGGGGCAGACTGGTCAGGCGCGGTCCGTCTCTCGGACATGTGCCAGAGATAGGCTCCCGTCGACGGCGGGTCGAAGACGACAAAGAGGTCCTGGACGGGTTCCGCGTCCTTCATGCGCCATTCGATGAGCCCCGGCGCTCGCGTAAATCCTTTGGGTGTGATCTGGACGATGGTCTCGGCGGGCGTGCGGACATGAATGGCCAATTCCCCGATCGCCCCGTCCCAGTTCGCCCCGGTCCGGAGAGGGTAGTAAACGAAATAGATCCCCCCCAGGGGGATGCTGTACCGATCATTGACGATCGGCGCCGAATAATCGATGTCCAGCCGGACTTCCTCTTGGGCCCCGAACTCCATGTCCCAAACCCAGCATGTCCCGTATTTTGCGACGGTCTTCAATGGAGGGACCTTCCGCCGGCCCCTGAGGCTGACATGCAGGTCCGACTTGCAGTTCATCCCCGCGATCTCGTAATCCGGCTGCCCGCAGGGGAAGCCGACGGGCAGGGAAATGCTCGGACCGTTGTTCTTAAACAGGAACGTCGCCCGGACTTTCAGCGTGTTTTCTGTAAGCTCGATCGACAGGTCCTCCTTGAGCATTCTTACGGTTGTTTTTTTGAGGGCCTGCAACTGATTCCCGGCAACCAGCGGCAGGGGGTCGGCCCATGCTGTTGCGGAGGCCGATAGAGCTGTGACGAAAGCCATGACAGCAACAATCCCCGGCTTATTCATTCACCCTCCTCAGCTTAAACACTACCGTGCCCCATGCTTCCTGAGCAGGCCGGCCGTATCTTCATGGCCGCGTTTCACCGCCCATGAGAGCGGCGTCCCGCCGTCTTTGGTCTTGGCGTTCACCTTAGCGCCTTTTGCGATCAGGAACTCGACCGCGGCCTTGTGGCCTTGCCCTGAGGCGGCGTAAAGCGGAGTCTCGTGATCTATGTTCTTCGTTTCCAGGTCCGCTCCATGGGCGATCAGAAGTTCTGCGATACCCAGGCGGCCCATGAAGGCCGCATCATGGAGCGGTGTGCCGTCCAAAGACCTGAAATTCACTTCCGCTCCCTTTGCGATCACCGACTCGGCCAGGCCCTGTTGGCCATAAAAGGCGGCATCATAGAGGGGTGTCCGGCCGCTTCCGTCCTGGGCGTTCACCGCAGCGCCCTTGGTGATCAGCAGCTCGGCAACATCCTCGTGGCCAAGGGAAGCCGTCTTGTGAAGCGGCGTGCGCCCGTTGACGTCTTTGGCATTCACAGCCGCGCCCCAGGAAATCAGCCGTTCTGCGAGCTCCTTGTGGCCACCACCGGCGGCACGGTGGAGGGGGGGCAGATCAAAGGCATCTTTGGAATTCACGCTCGCGCCTTTTTCCAGATACCCTATGACGGCCGCGATATCGCCCGCTGCCGCCGCCTCATGTATCGAGCCATAAAGCTTGGGAACCATCACCCGGGCGCCGTGGCAAAACGTAGCCACCAGCAGCAACGCCGTCCCGATAGCCGCCCAGCGCCTGCCATTTCGAATGGCCATGGTCTCCCCTCTAGTGTTAATCGACGGATGGCTTGAAACTCTGATGAGCCCGGATGTGAAGAGGGACATGTCCCCCAAACCCTCCCGTTATAACCTTCATAAAGCCTACGGCTGAAGGGCGCGGCTGTCAATGGAGCGTACTGTTCTTATTCCCTTTTCCTCATTACTCCCCAGCGCCGACCAAGACGAATGCTGCCCAGAAGAAGGGGTGGGCGAGTGACATCCTTCCGTTCTCGACGGGTCGGGTTGACGCTTTCAGGAGCAGTTTGGCCCGGCGAACGGCCTCGATCTTATTGTCTCGGCCGAGTGACCCGAATGTCTCTATGATAAGATCCCGGGACGCCCTGCTTTCAACGCTCCAATGGGTAACGAGGAGCGACCGCGCCCCGGCATACATAAACGAACGGGTCAACCCGGCAAACCCTTCTCCGTTTCCGACGTTCTCGCCTTTCGCCGCCGTGTTGCAGGCCGAGAGCATCACCATGTCCGCGTTCAGGTCCAATCCCAGGGTCTCGCTCATCGACAGGAAACCATCTCGTCCCGGGGGATTGCCGAAAAGCGTCAGGGCGAGCGAGGGCTCAGCCACGCCGCTGAAATCGCCGCCCAAAAGGCCGTGGGTCGAGAAGAGGAGGTACTTCGCCTCATTGAGGTTGGCCCGGAAGACGTTGTCCTCGCTAGCCCGCCCGCGCAGGTAAATGTTCTCGGCTTTTCCTCCGACTTTGGCGGCAATGCTCGCGGCCTCCTCGGCGCTCTCCGGAAGCCTCGCGAGTTCCATCCCTCCCGTCGATCTCTTCAGAACCTCCATCGTCAGGGCGGTGTCGGCAGCGACACGTCCCGGCTCACTCCCCCCCGCTCCCGCGAGCTCTCTCCAATCCTTCTCGTTGAAAATGGGGTCGGCGAATGCGATGAGAGGGACCGCGCATGACCCGGGCTTAGGATATTTTCGCAGCGTGCGCAATACCGAAGCGGAGGGCAGATAGGCCAAGGAATACGAATCCACGAGGAAGTGGATCGTGCTGTATTCGCCCAGATACTCGGCTTCGCCCGTGCGGCCTTTCCGGCGGGCTTCCCGAAACGCCTTGACGTCGATCTCCTTGTCCGGCAGGGCCTCGAACGGAACGATGTGAAGAGGGCCGTCCCCTGAGACGAACAGGCACGTCGTCCCCTGGATCGCCGCTTCGATCGGCCTGAAGATCTTCACGTAGAGTTCGTAAGCGGTTCCTGGATCGAATTTTTCAAGGTCCTCTAGATTTGCGATTTCTCTAAAGCCGGACCGGAACTTCTTGACAAGCTTGCCAAGGTCTTGGCCGGAGAGCGGAAGTTCGACGGTCCGAAAGCTGTTTCTGCCGACGACGAAGGCGAGCGTATTCTCCTGCCCGCAAAAATAGGAAACGACCGTTTCCCCGGGTCTGAGGATCTCCTGAAGAGCCGTGACGCTCAATGGTTGGGGCCTCTTGAGGTCGGCATATCTCGGGTACTTGGCGTCAAGTCCGCGTTCCGCTTCTGCCAGGTTCTTCTCAGTTTGAGCCAGTTGCGTCCTGAGGTCCCCGGAGAGTTCTCGGTCTTGTTGAGCCTCTGGCTTTCCGAGCTCTCCGGCCAGCCTGGTCCTGAGATTGTTGGCGAGTTGGATCAGCCGAAATTCCTCGCGGACCGCGCCCTGGAACGCGTCGTCGCCAGAGAAGGCGATCCGGGCACCTGCCTTGGCCATCATTTCCTGGAAGACACGCGATTTCGCCCGTTCGGACGTGGTGAAGGCGCGCCTGTCGTATCCGGCGCCCGCGTTCTTCCGATGAAGCTCGAGGAGAAGCTGGATGAACTCTTGATAGACTGCGCTCTTCTCGCCTTTCATCGCGGCCTGCTCGTCGTTTTTCAATCCTTCGCTGCGGGCATAGAGCTTTTCGATGGTCTCAACCGCCTTTTCATAGGAACTGACCGCCTCCTCCCCCCGGCCAGTTTTCCAGAGGACCTTTCCCATTTGCCTATGGCTTCTCCAGACTGTCTCGATGTCATCGATCCGCTCCGCGATCTCGGTCGCGGCTTTTAGGGGCTGGAGGGCCTGGCTGAACTCTCCAAGGTTGACAAGGGCAATGCCGATGTCAAGGTCGCAATTCGCTTCGAATACGGCGTCGCGGCTCTGCCCCAAGACTTCAAGGGCCCGCTGGTAGCAATTCAAGGCCTCGGAGTAGTGGCCGAGAATATCATGGACATTTCCCATGTTGGTCAGGGCGTAGGCGGCCCCCGCGGCGTCGTTCGTCAGGCGCATGATCTCAAACGCTCTTCCGAAAGAGTCCAGGGCATCAACGAAACGGTTGAGGCCGGAGTATGCATTTCCCATGCCGTGCAGGCCTCTCGCCTGGCCCGCCCGGTCCCCCGTTTTTTGCGAGATCGCCAAAGATCGTTGATGATAGTCCAGGGCTTCGGAGTGCAAGCCGAGGCGGAAGTAGACGTTACCGATGCTATCCAAAGTGCCCGCCTCCCCCCCGGCGTCCCCGGTCTTGCGCAGGATCTCCAGCGCTTCGCGGTAACAATCGAGGGCCTGGGAATACCGTCCCAAAGAGTGAGACGCAGATCCGATACTGATAAGGGCGTCCCCCTCGCCGTGCTTGTCGCCGATCTTGCGGCAGATCTCGAGGGCCTCCTGGTAGCAGTGAATGGCATCGATATACCGGCCGGATTGAAAATAGGCGTTCCCCTCACCTTTGAGGGCAGAATTCCCGGTACCGGAGTCGCCGGTCGCTCGGGCGATGTCGAGCGCCTGTTCGAACGAATTCACGGCCTCGCTGAACCGATACAGCATGCTCAGAGCGTTTCCGATATTAATCAGGGAGTCGGCCGCCTTCTTTGAGTCACCGATCTTTTGTCTGATTTCTAGGGATTGACGGAAATAGCTCAAAGCCTCGTCATACCGGCCTTGGTCCGAAAGAATGGTCCCGATATTGTTGAGAGAAGCGGCCTCGCCCCTGGCATTTCCGATTCTCCGGCCCACTTCAAGGGCCTGCCGATGGGCATCCAAGGCCGCATCATGTTGCCCGAGGATATCTAGGACAGCACCGATGTTGTTCAGGGCGCTGCCTTCGCCCTCCACATTGCCGGTCGCCCGCGCGATCTCCAGCAGCCGCTGGTAAGACTTCAACGCCTCCGCGTAACGGCCGAGAGTCTCAAAAACGGCCCCGATTTGGTTCAGGGACCTTGCCTCGCTCTCCGGGTCCTGGATCCTTCGGGCGCTTTCAATAGATTGAAGGAAAGAATCGACGGCCCCTTCGTTTTGGCCGAGATGCCTCTGGCAAAGCCCCATGTTATTCAGTGCGTAGGCTAGAGTGGCCTCGTCCCCGATCTTGCGGGCGATTTCGCAAGACTTGACGAAATAGGGGAGGGCATCGGCGGGCTGTTCCAGGAAGCCGTAGATCACGCCAATTTTATTGAGGGAATCCGTCTCGCTAGCCATGTCGCCTATGCGCTGGCTGATTTCGAGGGACTGCTTGTGATAAGCGAGTGACTCGCTGTGTACCTCGAGGCTTTCGAGGACATTCCCGATGTTGTTGAGGGTCGAGGCCTCGCTGGCCGCGTCGCCGAGTTCGCGAAAGCTCTTGAGAGCGGCCGTCCATTGCCGGCGCGCCTCTTCTTTCTCCCCCCTCCCATTCAGTTGACTACCGTCAATCAGGAGCTTGTCAGCCGCCATCTTTTGCAGGGCCTGATCCCGCGAAAAATTACGATAGGATTTGATCAATCCGACCAGTCCAGACTTCGCGTATTGCCTCGCATAGAGGACGGCGATCTCCTCGGCGATTTCGAAGAGCGGCTGCGCTTCCTTATCGTCGGCGAGAAGAACGATCCCATGATAGGCTTGAGACATGACTGCGTCGAAAACGAGAGGGGGACTCTCCCGACGCACCATTTCCTCCAAACGTGCGCTGTCTTTGGCTTTGGCTGTCTCCACAAATCGGCGAAGAAACTTGTCCTGATCCGTTTCTTGGACCGCCTTCAGCCCCGATATGGCTTCCACTCCGAGAAATAGGGCGACGGCGAAAGCCAGCGTTCTATGCGGGTTCAATCTTCTTCCTCTCCTCAGCCGGACCAAGTGCCTGTCGACAAGATCGGAAATCTTGAAAATCTCCGAAAGGACGATGGGTCCGCCAGCCCAAAGCTAACCTCCCCAAGATGCAATCGGAGTCTACGTCGGCCGCACGGGCCTGTCAATAACACCCTGCGAGGCTTGCATGACTTTGATGTGGGGCTTCTATTCCTCCCTGAGAGGACATCCTAGAGGTAAATCAATGCCCCGTGACAGCGCTATCGCCCGACGAGCACGAAAGCGCCCCAATAGAGCGGCAGGTCTTCCCCGTACCGGGCCTTGACCTTCTCCCGCATCTCGAGCTGGGCCTCGCGCAGGGCCTGATGCTTCTCCTTGCCTCCCAGCCACTTTTTATAGAAGAGCGCCATCAGCTCCCGCGTCTCCACGTCCGGGACCGACCACAGGCTCATCAGGACCGCTTCCGCCCCCGCCACCTGCAGGGCGCGCCTCAGCCCGAAAATCCCTTCGCCGGCCTCCGTCTTCCCCAAGCCCGTTTCGCAGGCGCTCAACACCACGAGCTCCGTCCCCTGGAGATCGAGCTGGCTCGCTTCATAGGCCGTCAGAATGCCGTCGTCCATGTCCGGTGCCGGGGTGACTCCCTTCAGCGCCCTGTTCGCGCCCGCCAGGTAAAGCCCCGAGCGCAGCATCGGGTCTTCTGGCGCAGCGGCGAGTTTCTTCCCGGTCCACTGGGGCATTTGCCCTAGCAGAAGCGGCTGGTCCGCCTCGAAAAAGCCATGGGTGGCCAAGTGCAGGACCCGCGGCTGCCGCACGTTCTTCACGCGCTCTTCGAGCGCCGCGGCCCCTGTGAAGACCTGGACCTTCCAAGCCTTTCGCTCGAGGACCGCCGAGACATCTTCGACTTCCTGTTGCGTCCCCTGAAGTTCCTCGAGAGCGCCGCCCCGCAGGTCGCGCGAGAGTTGGCCGGCAACGCCCTGCGTTTCCCCGGCCTGAACCGTCTGGACCCCTGCCGCTTCCGTCCGGGCCGGTTGCGCGGGTCCGAGCGCCGCCCGTTGCTCGGCTTCGCTCAGATCGAACTTCGGATTTCCGAACATCACCGCAGTGCCCGACCGCGGCGTCGCCTCACCCCGAAGCACGTCCCTCGTGCTGTTGACCGTCCGCAGGTCGCAGGCCTCCATCAACAACCGGCCGTCGGTTCTCGGCACGATCCCAAGCGAAACCTGGTTTAGCTCTCCGTCCGGGGAGACGAAAACACGCTCCGAATCCCCCAGCTTCGCTTCGAGGGGCTGCCAGAAGGCGGAATAGAACCTCCGCCCCAACCCCGTCGACCTCTTTGAATCGGTTTCCGACTCGGCCACGAGGCGGCGATAGTCCGTGAGCGGGATCTTCTCGAGGTCTTTCTGTTCCCCCAGGACCACGAACTCCGGCATCAGGCTCTCGCGGCGCAGGACGAGCGCCACGTAATAGCTCGCACCGGTGGATTTCTTGCCGTCATAGAACCAGAAGCGCACGATCTCGACCGCGGCCTCGCCGGGCTTGAGCGCATCGCGCACCTGCCGCCAGTTGACCCGCTCCAGGCGCTTCTCTTCCCCGAGCGCGGCCGAGCGCGCGACCAGCTGCTTCTCGAGGTCGCTCGCTTCCTTCTCGAGCTGTTCGATCCGGGCCCGGACAGCCGCCTGTTTCCCCGGTTCGGATTCCGCCGGTGCCAAAAGCAGCTTGGCGATCTGTTCCTTCCCCGCGGCAAGCCGACGGAACAGCCGCAGAGCCTCCGGGTCTCCGGTTGCCTGGATCTTCGCCCGCAGGGCGGCGATGCTCCGGGCGACAAAACCCTTCTCCCACAGCACCACGTCGTACATCTTGCCGGCGAGTTCGGGGAGCTTGTCGCGGTAGCTCAGGCAGAAGCTGAAGAACGTCGGGAAACACCAGGCGACCGAATTGAGGAACCGGAGGCGCTCCTTCTCGCTCATGAAGGTGAGGCCGTATTCCAACCGCCCCGAAAAGACTTGAAGTTCACGCTCATAGAAGGGCGCCGCTTTGGCAAATTGCCCCTGGGCGTGGTAGAGGGAGGCAAGATTGCTCAGGGATTGGGCCAGGTCGGGATGGCCGGGTCCGAGCGCCCTCTCTCGGATCGCCAGGCTGCGCAGGTAAAGCGTCTCCGCCTCCGCATAACGGCTCTGGTCAAAGTAAAGCAGCGCAAGGTTGTTCAGGGATTGGGCCAAGTCGGGATGATCGGGTCCCAGCGCCTTTTCGAAGAGGGCCAGGCTGCGCTTGGAGAGCGGCTCCGCCTCCCCGTATTTGCCCTGTTCCTCGTAAAGCAGGGCGAGGTTGTTCAGGCTAGTGGCCAGGTTGGGATGGTCGGGCCCGAGCGTCTTTTCGTTGATAGCCAGGCTGCGCTTATAAAGAGGTTCCGCTTCGCCGTATCGGCCCTGCACATAGTACAGCTCCCCGAGGTTGTTCAGGCTCGTGGCGACATCCGGATGGTCCGGCCCCAGCGCCTTCTCCCGGATCGCCAGGGCACGTTTAAAGAGCGGCTCCGCCTCCTCATACTGACCCTGTTCCTCGTAAAGCCGGGCAAGGTTATTGAGGTTGGCAGCCACCTGGGGATGGCCGGGCCCGAGCGCCTTTTCGTTGATGGCCAGGCTGCGCATGTAGAGCGGCTCCGCCTCGGCATGCCGGCCCTGCTCCTCATAGATCAAGGCGAGATTGTTCAAGCCGATGGCCACATTCGGGTGATCGGACCCGAGCGCTTTTTCGAAGATGGACAGGCTCCGCTTGGAAAGCGGCTCCGCCTCGGCATACCGGCCCTGCGTCCTGTAGAGCTCGGCAAGGTTGTTCAGCGTGGTGGCCACCTCGGGATCGTCCGGCCCGAGTCTCTTCTCACGGACCGCAAGGGCCCGCTGATAGAGCGGCTCCGCCTCCGCGTAGCGGCCGTTTGCATAGTATAGCCGCGCCAGGCGGTTCAGGATATCGAGCGCCTCCGGACTGTCCGGTCCCCGTCTTGTCTCCCAGATGGCCAGGACACGCTTGAAGAGCGCCTCTGCCTCCGCGCTCCGGCCCTGCATATCGGAGAGGAACGCGAGGTCCTTCAGACAGGCGGCAACGTCGGGATGGTCGGGACCCAGCGCTCTTTCCCGGATCGCCAAGGCCCGCCTGTATAAAGGTTCCGCCTCCGCGTTCATGCCCCTCTTGTAGTCATGCCGCGCCAAGTTGTAGAGGCTGGTGGCCACGTCCGGATGGTCGGGACCCAACGCTTTTTCACGGATGGAAAGAGCGCGCTTGAAGAGGGACGCTGCCTCCTCGGATTCGATCCCGAACATGCGTTCTTCGAAAATCCAGGCCAGGTTGTTCAAAACGACGGCCACATCCGGATGGTCGGGACCCAGCGCTTTTTCCCGGATCGCCAGGGCCCGCTGATAGAGAGGCAACGCGAGGTAGTCTTTCCTCAAACCATAATAAAAGACCCCGAGGCTGTTCAGGATCGTGGCCAATTCCGGATGATCGGGGCCCAACGCCTTTTCGCAGACCGTCAGCATCCGTTTGCACGATCGCTCCGACTCGGCGTCTCTGTCCTGCAGCGCGTAGAGCCTCACGAGGCCGTTCAGAGTTTTGGCCACGTCCAAATGGTTCGGCCCTAGCGCCTTCTCCCGTATCGCCAAACTCCGTTTATAGAGCGGTTCCGCCTCGGCGTATCGGCCCTGACTCGCATAGAGTTCGGCGAGGACGTTCAGGCTGGCGGCATAGTCCGGATGATCCTCTCCCAGTACGCGCTTGCGGATCTCCACCGCCTGTTGAGCGAGAGGGACGGCATCGGTATACCTGCCCTGTTGATAAAGGGCCGCAACCTGCTTGGAGAGCCGGTCCGCCTCCGCGACCGTGTTTTCCTGGGCGTTGGCCTGCCGGGGCGGGAGGAGCAGCAGGATGGCAAGGACGAAAAAGCCTACGGGCCGGTTCTTCTTTCCCCGCATCCTGCCCGTATATAAATCCAGGCGGGAGGGGAAGTCAAGACAGACGCTGACCGGGTCCTTTCCCGCAACGCCGAGGGTTTCCGGCCTGAGGCTCCGCTTGACTTCCGCCGGCGGCCCGCATTATGTTGGGGCGCGATGGGCTTCCCCCCTTCATGCCCTCCTCGATCCCGGACCGTTCCGGCGCGGGAGAACAAAGCCTTCTTCCCGGCGATATTCCTTTCAGCCCTGTCCCTTCTCGGCGGGCTTCTCTTCGGACAGGACGCTCCGCACTGGACGTCGCGCGCCCAGCGGGACATCCCCGTCCCCATGGGGACGG
>Ga0315268_10003339_pt1 | contig 17716 bp, 18 predicted proteins | sample C1_top_MG_FD_204535 | JGI IMG/M metagenome (GOLD analysis project Ga0315268, IMG submission 204535) | Sediment microbial communities from Yellowstone Lake, YNP, Wyoming, USA - C1_top | ecosystem: Environmental > Aquatic > Freshwater > Lake > Sediment | place: USA: Wyoming | collected 2017-08-01
ATCGGAGCCCCCGGTAACTAATAAGTTGTATCTTTTAGCCAGTTCAAGATAAGAATTTACCATTGATTGGCTGTGTTCGGTGTAATATGCCTCCAAACCCATAAGCCCTGAATCGGCAAATACGGGTATTAAATCATCACGTTTAAGGATATAAGGATGCGCCAGAACGGGTATACCTCCGGCTGCCTTTATCAATTCTATTGATTCCTGCGGCGATAATTTAAAATTTAAGACATAAGCAGGACATTTATCTCCGATGTATTTCTGAAATGCTTCGAATACGGAATTAACCAGCCCTTCTTTTACCATTGTCCTGGCAACATGCAACCTGCCCGCAGTTCCCTGGTTCGATACCCTGCTCAATATCGTCTCGGGGTCAATTTTTATGCCCTGCTCTTTCAGTTTATCTACAATCTTATAGATGCGTTCGATGCGATTTTTTCTTAAATATTGCAGTTTCTCCAGTAACTGCCCATTTTTGTAATCAACCAGATAACCCAATATATGGATTTCCAACCCGTCATATTCAGCGGTAAGTTCTATGCCCGGTAAAACCTCGATATTTTTTTCTTTACCTGCTTTTAGAGCCGGCTCAATGCCGAGGACCGTATCGTGGTCAACTATAGAGACCGCGGATAAACCGGATTTTTTGGCCGTATCTATTAACTCCTGCGGAGTAGACGTGCCGTCGGAAAATACAGTGTGTAAATGTAAATCAGCGAATTTCATACGGATTTTTCGGATTTAATCTTATCGAGGATTCCATTAACAAATTTACCTGCCTGCATACCTGAATATTTTTTGGCAAGCTCTACTGCCTCATTGATAGAAACCTTGGGTGGGATATCGGCACGCCACAAAAGTTCGTAACTTCCCAAACGCAGTATATTCCTGTCTACTACCGCCATACGGCTGAGTTCCCAGTTGGTCGCATATCCGGAAATTTTTTCGTCAATAGATTTTAAATTCTGAATAACTCCTTTAACGAGATCCTCCGTAAAATTCTTTATTTCATCGCTGATTTCTTTTTCAAAATTCTGCCAGAATTTCTCAAAAGACACATCCGGCGTATCATGCGTTATATCTACCTGATACAAAACTTGTAAAGCAAACTCCCGCGCAAGACTGCGTTTTCGCATATTTAATGAGCAGACGACTTACGGAGTGCAACTTACGACGTAAGTCGTAGGTGAAGCCGTCTGCGAATTAATCCTCGACATTTTTTGAGTCTACGGTTAATCTTAAAATCAACCCTTATTTCAAAAAATGTCAAGGATAAGTTCGCACATATAAGTTATGTCGGTAGCCATATCAATAGGAACCTCCATAACTTATGTGCTCACCTATTTTATCTGTGACATTACATTAACCGTTTCAATAGCAGAAAGTGCAGCGTCCCTGCCTTTATTGCCGTCTTTGGTTCCGGCGCGCTCAACTGCCTGTTCAATGGTATCTGCAGTAATTACGCCGAAAATAACCGGCATACCGCTATCGAGTGAAACCTTGGCAATACCTTTGGCTGCCTCAGAAGCAATAAAATCAAAATGGGGCGTGGAACCGCGGATAATTGTCCCTAAACAGATTATGGCATCATACGATTTTGACTTCGCCATTTTCTGCGCTACCGTAGGTATCTCAAATGCTCCGGGTACCCAGACAACGGTAAGGTCGTCATCTAAAGCACCGTGCCGGATAAGCGTATCCTGACAGCCGGAAACAAGTTCCTTGGTTATAAAATCGTTAAACCGCGACGCAATGATAGCGAATTTCTTCCCTTTCACAATCAGACTTCCTGTTATTTCCTTCACCATACCATCCTCCTTCAATGAGCAGACAATTTATGGAGCGTTTTTAGCGACATAAATTGTAGGCTTAAAAGCCGTCTGCGAATTAATCCTCGACATTTTTTGAGTCTACGGTTAATCTTAAAATCAACCCTTATTTCAAAAAATGTCAAGGATAAGTTCGCACAAATAAGTTATGTCGGTTAGCTAACATTGATAGCGGCCTCCATAACTTATGTGCTCACTTAAATTTCCAGCTGGTGTCCCAGCTTTTCCTTTTTAGTTTTCAGATAACCGTAATTAACCGGATTCGGCTCAATCTCCAAAGGAATACGCTCCACAACTTTTAAACCGTATCCTTCTAAACCCACAATCTTACGCGGATTATTTGTTAGAAGCCTTATGTATTTCAATCCCAGGTCGACCAAAATCTGTGCGCCTATCCCGTAATCCCTTATATCAGGTTTATAACCCAACGCCTCATTTGCCTCAACCGTATCCAGCCCCTTGTCCTGCAGGCTGTAAGCGCGAATTTTAGCTTCTAAACCGATACCCCGTCCTTCCTGATTCATGTAAAGTATAACGCCTTTTTTCTCCTTATCGATAATCTGCATAGCGCTCTTAAGCTGCTTTCCGCAGTCGCAACGCAGAGACCCAAAAACATCTCCGGTCAGGCATTCAGAATGTACCCGCACCAATAACGCTTCATTTTCCCAATGGCCCATAGTAAGCGCAACGTGAATCTTATTATTAATAAGGTCGCGGTATAAAATTAACTTGTAAGTTCCGAATTCAGTAGGAAGATTGGTTTCGGAAATCCGCTCAATTAATTTTTCAGAACGCCGGCGATATTCAATAAGGCTGGCAATGGAACAGATTTTTAAACCATGGCTCTGCGTAAATTGGAGCAACTGTGGGAACCTCGCCATTGAACCGTCCTCATTCATAATTTCACAGATTACCCCTGCGGGATAAAGGCCGGCTAATCTCATCAAATCTACAGCTGCCTCTGTATGTCCTGCCCGCACTAAACAGCCGCCTTTACGCGCTTTTAAGGGAAAAATATGTCCGGGTTTGCTTAAATCTTCAGGCTTTGTTTGGAAATTGATAAGTACCTCTATTGTGTGAGCGCGGTCAAAAGCGGAAATTCCCGTGGTAATCCCGGAAGCCGCATCCACCGAAATCATCCAGGCAGTAGAAAAAGAATCCATTTTATTATTCCGCATGGGCTCCAGTCCCAATTGGTTTAACCTTTCTTCTTCCATCGGCACGCAGATTAACCCCCGCCCATACTTGGCCATAAAATTTATGTGCTCAGCCCTGACAAAAGATGCTGCCATTATCAAATCACCTTCGTTCTCGCGGTCTTCATCGTCAACCACGACAACCATCTTGCCGTTTTTTAAATCCCCTATTATTTCCGGAATAGTATTGAACATAAGTAAGCACATAAGTTATGGAGGCAGATATTAGATAGCTACCCGACATAACTTATTTGTGCGAACTTATCCCCACTGCTTCGCTTTGCGAAGCAAAGCGGTGGGGATTAATTCGCAGACGCACTGATTAATGTAAAAACCAAGAGCTACAATTTACGTCGTATTGTACACTCCGTAAATTGTCTGCTCATTAAAAAACCCGAAGGTAGTCTTCGGGTAAAAATAATCATCTCTCTTCTCTCATCTGGACTATGCCATCGGCTCTGGAATATCACCAGATCTCCCCCACTGATTCGCTTTGCGAAGCAAAACGATGGGGGTCGCGGGCTAAACCAGACTTTTCTATATAACTGGGTTTACCGCCGGTCAGGAATTCCTGCCTTCAGACAGGTCACCTTGCCCCGAAGATGAATGAATTATAAATCAAAACTATTATCTTGTCAAGAGATTTAAAAATGTCTATAATAGCTGATTATGCAAGACATTGCAAGACTTATACATAAATTGCTGTTAAAAAAAAGTAGAACCATAGCTGTAGCTGAATCCTGTACCGGCGGACTACTTTCTACTCTCCTTACCCGTCTCTCCGGAAGCTCCAAATACTTTATTTTGGGAACCGTAGTTTATAGTAACCGCACAAAATGCTCTTTACTTAAAATTCCAGGGGATGTCATTAACCGCTACGGTGCAGTTTCAGAAAAAGTAGCTAAAGCCATGGCTAAGTCTATAAGAATAATCGCCAGGACCGACTACGGAATAGGTATAACCGGTATAGCCGGTCCGACCGGCGGCAGTGCTCAGAAACCCGTGGGAACTGTTTTTATTGCTATAGCCGACAAGAACAAACAAATTGCTCGCAAGTTCATATTCAAAGGTAACCGGGCAAGCATCCGAAAACAAGCAGCGCTTAAAGCACTGTATTTATTATGCGCACATTTATAGCCATAGAGTTATCCGGTGAAATCAAAGAATACCTCTCGCGCCTGCAGGAAAAACTAAAAACTTCACAGGCAGATGTAAAATGGGTTGCCCCTGCGAACATCCACTTAACCTTAAAGTTTTTAGGAGAAATTGATGATAAAACCAAAGACAATGTAACCGGGATTGTGGAAGATATTGCTAAAGACAAGAGTCCTTTTTATCTTAATATCGCTTCACTCGGCGCCTTTCCGCGCATAGAATCCCCACGAGTAATCTGGGTAGGGATTGATAAAGGAGACGCCCAGGTAAAAGAAATCGCCAAAGCGCTGGAAGAAAAATTGTCCAAGATAGGAATACCTGCTGAAGACAAGCTTTTCTCTTCTCATATTACCATCGGGAGGACAAAATCTTCTAAAAACCGCAATAATCTTGCTAAGAGTATGGAATCATTAAAAGGGAAAGTAGCGGAAGGGATGACTGAACTGCGGATAGAGAAGATTACTCTGTTTAAAAGCACGCTCACCCCTCACGGACCGATATATGAAGTTCTAAACGAATCCTACCTGAAGAAAACCTAATCCACACTTCAGAAGTCACCAAGACACAAAGTCCCCTTCGGGGAGGCTTGCGCACTGACATTGTGACCTTTACAGCTTAAGCATTATTCTGGAAACTACCTGAAGAATGATATTGGTGTACAAAGCAGCAATAATATCATCGCCCATAATACCTGCGCTGCCGTGCATATCTTGTACCCTGCCTGCGGGATAAGGCTTGAGCGTATCCAAGATACGGAATAAAAAAAAGCCGATAATTATTAACTTAAAATTATAAGGAACGAATAAAAAACTCAAAAGTATACCCGCAATCTCATCTATTATAATAGCAGGCGAGTCCTTTCGCTTTAACGCTATTTCAGCTTTACCGCTTAACAAAAAACCCAGCCATAAGAAAAACAAAATTAAAAAGGCGTAAGCCGGAATGCTGTTCTTTGCGTATGAAAATATAACCAGACCTATTATGCTACCGATACTACCTGGAATAAACGGCAAGTAGCCCATAAAGAAAAAAGTGGCGATTATTTTTATGATTAATTTAGCGAACTTAGAATCAATATTAGTCATCAACTTTCAGTCTTCAGCATCCAGCATCCAGCATCCAGCTGACAGCTGACAGCTGACAGCTGACAGCTAAAATTATATGTTGGCGATTATCTTGCGGTTATCCCAGAGATAGAAAAATCCGGAGTAAAGGGTAAGGACGACGATAAACCACATGACTACATTTACGCTAAAATTGAACAGGTTATCCCAGGCAGGATTCCAGGTAAAATAGGTAAGCCTCACTTCCTTAAACACAATAAACCCCAGGATAAATAATATAATAATCATCTGCGAGAGGGTCTTGTGTTTTCCGATCTTGCCTGCGGAGAGGACCTTGCCTTTGTTCAGGGCAAAAAGCCTCAAAGACGTAATCAGGATTTCCCGCGAAATTATAATCATAAACATCCAGTCTTTAATCAACTGCAATTGTACGAAAGCGGCAAACGCCGCCAGCACCAGGATTTTATCGGCAATCGGGTCCATAAGTTTTCCGAAATCCGTAACCATATTCTTCCTGTGTGCGATCTTGCCGTCAAAAAAATCAGATATGGCAGCCAGTAAAAATATTACCAGACTTATAATTTTCGGCAACAGCCCCTGCATCGATAAAAAAACCATGAATACAAAAGTAAGGATAATCCTTAACAAGGTAATCCTATTGGCTATATTCATCTTTGACCTCTCCTGATAAATCGTATTCAAGCGTATCATTTATTCTTACTTTGACAAAATCACCTGCTTTTAGCCGGCTTTTTGATTTAATAAAAACCTGACCGTCCACCTCGGGCGCATCGTACTGAGTCCTGCCGAGATAGCAACTATCGTTCATCTCATCTATTAATACCTCGATGATTTTACCCAAGAATTTTCTATTCCATTCTTCGGAAATCTTCTGTTGTGCCGACATAATCCCGTTAAAACGTTCTGTTTTTATTTTCTTAGGAATCTGCTTTTTAAAATTGTACGCCTTTGTCCCCTCTTCCCGTGAATACATAAAAACGCCCAGCCTTTCGAATCTTGCCTCTTTAACAAAGTCGAGCAATTCTCTGTATTGCCTGTCGTTTTCGGAAGGGAATCCCACGATTAAAGAAGTCCTTAGTGCCGCAGCCGGTATAGTCTTTCTGATTTTATAAATGAGATTCAGGATTTCTCTCTTTGAAGTTTTCCTGTTCATCAGCTTTAATATACGGTCATTTATATGCTGTAAAGGGAAATCGATATATTTACAAATCCTTGGCTCATCACGGATTAATTCCAATAAATCGTCATCTACCCGCGAGGGATATAGATAAAGGAGCCGTAACCAGCGGATATTCTTAGATTTCTTAAGTATTTGTCTCAGCAGTTCAGATAATTCCGGGCTCCCATATAAATCCAAGCCGTAGCCGCTTGTATCCTGGCCGATAATATTAACTTCCGAGGTTTTATTTTTATCCAATACCTCAATCTTATCAATGATGGAACCGATATCAAGGCTTGAAAATTTTGATTTTATTCCGGGGACAACGCAATAACTGCAATTATTTATGCATCCCTCGCATATCTTTAAATATGCATAATGCCCGGGTGTAAGACCAAACCTTTCCAGGTTATGATTTAAGGCGATGCTGCCTACAAAAGCATCCACCTGCGGCATTTCCTTCTTTAAGACTTCTTTATAACGCTGGGATAAACATCCGTAAACAATTATTTTTTTAAGGCTGCCTTCTTGTTTTAAATTAATCAAGTCCAGTATAGCATCAATAGATTCTTTCTTGGCCTCTTCAATAAAGGCGCAGGTATTAACGATAGCGATATCCGCTTCTTCCATATCTACAATAGGGTATCCTTTAAACTTGAGGCGGCCTAAGATATTCTCTGAATCCACCAGGTTCCTGGGACAGCCTAAGCTGAGTATTCCTATCTTTGGTTTAGTCATTTATGGAGATTTTGTCACCAGTTCCCCAGTCCCCAGAGTCCCAGTCTTAAATATACTGGGGTTCTGGGGCACTGGGACGCTGGAGCACCCATCATTTGCCTACTTTCAAACCATCTTTTTTGGTGATTACGATATTCTTAAGCACCTGTCCTTTTCTGCCCAGAGGGGGGATAAGTTTCCCGTTTACCTCTAACTGTACTGCTCCGGCGCTTCCTAAGGAAAGCTCTATTTTATCCTTCGCTGTCCAACTCTCAATCCTTCCTTTTTTCAAAACGTTCTGAAAAATAATCCGGTTATCCACCTTTGCCTGTATCCAACAATCATCAATGGCGTGGATACCTATTCTTATCCCGGATTCATTATCCTTACCGGCTGCCACTTCGAAACTTCTGCTTTTGACAACGGTTTTCGTTAATAGCTTTGGTTGAGACTTAACTGAACCGGGCTTTTTTACCTGCGAAGATTTTGTTTGTATTGAAGCTTTGGTTTTTTTAGCGAATGCAGCTACTTTAGAAGAAATGACTTTGGTCAAATTAACTAAACCTATTGCTAAGAAGACCAGTGCAATTATGGAAACGATTATAAAAATAATCTTGGTATTTAAAAAACGCCTTCTTGCCATTACAGGTTCAAGAAATTTTCGGGATTTCTCTTCCTCGATTGATGATTTAATTGCCCCTTGAGGTCCTTTGTAACCTGTCAAATAATCCTGAGGATTAACTCCCAGGGATCCACAGTAAATTTTCAAAAATCCTTTTAAGTATACGGGATTAATATTTACAAAGCTATCATCCTCTATTGACTTCAAGATATCTAAATGAATCTTTGTCCTTTTGTGTACTTCTTCAAGGGTGATTCCTTTTCCTAAACGTATTTTTTTTAATTGCGCGCCTATTGATTCCATAATACTCACTCTAAACTTTTCTCCCGCATTACATCCTTTTTAAGCCACTCTTCTCTATCCACGAGAATCTTGCGGGGCTTGCTCCCCTCATAATGTCCGACGATACCCTCCTGCTCCATCATATCGATAATCCTGGCTGCCCGCGTGTATCCCAGGCGCATCCGCCTTTGCAGTATGGAGACCGATGCCTGGTTGCTCTCAATGATAATCCTTACCGCTTCATCGTAAAGCTCGTCTTTTTCACCATCGGACTTACTGAATTTTTGCTGGTCTTTCAGGACCTCTTCATCATAGATGGGTTCTGCCTGGGATTTGATAAAATCCACCACCCTTTCGATTTCCTTGTCGTCAACCAGCGAGCCTTGCGCCCGGGTCAACTTTGCGTCCTGTGGCTTTAAGAAGAGCAAATCGCCTTTACCCAGGAGTTTATCTGCACCGTTCATATCCAATACCGTGCGCGAATCCACTTTGGAGGCTACTTTAAAGGATATACGTGCAGGCATATTTGCCTTGATTACGCCCGTAATGACATCTACCGACGGCCTCTGTGTAGCTAAAATAAGATGTATGCCCACTGCCCGTGAAAGTTGCGCCAACCGCGTCACTGCACTCTCGACCTGCTCCCTGGAAACAACCATTAAGTCCGCAAATTCGTCTATAATAACCACAATATAAGGAATGGGTTCTTCTTGTTTCTCATTATAAGCCAGGATATTACGCGCACCGGCTCCTGCTAAAAGCCGATAGCGGTGTTCCATTTCATTCACCACCCAGTTAAGCACATTCGCTGCTTTTTTGGATTCAGTAACAACCGGACATAAAAGATGCGGCAGTCCGTTAAAAGGCGCTAACTCCACCATTTTCGGGTCAATCATCACGAATTTTAGTTCGTTGGGAGTGGACTTCATAAGCAGAGACAATATCACCGCATTCACACACACAGTTTTTCCCGAACCGGTAGTCCCGGCGATTAAAAGATGCGGCATATTGTCTAAATGCGAAACCACCGGCATACCCGCAATATCTTTGCCTAAAGCAATGGTCAATTTCGATTCTGATTCCTGAAATTCCTTCGATGCCACTACTTCCTTGACATAAACCAGCGTGCTTTGGATATTAGGGACTTCAACGCCGACTCTTGCCTTGCCCGGGATAGGAGCGACGATTCTGACTGACTGTGCTTTCATTGCCAGGGCAATATCGTCGCTTAATGAAACGATACGGTTTAATTTTACCCCCGGTGCAGGTTCAAGTTCATAACGCGTGATTATCGGACCGCGTTCAATATCGGTAACCTTAACCGTAATACCGAAATCATCCAGGGTCTCTTCCAAGATACGCGCATTATTAGTCAGGTCTTCTTTAATCTGCCTTGCCTCAAGAGGGGGAGGTGAATCCAGTAAATCCAAAGGCGGCAGGTGATAATCCCCAATTTTTACCAGGCGGGGCTTAATCCTTGATTCAGAAGAAACAGGGGTGTCCGTTTTTATCTTAACCTTTGGTTTTACGGCGGAAACGGTCTTTCCCGGCTCTTCCTCTGCAGAAAGCTCATCTCTAACTGTCTTGTTTTTTAGCTCGTATTCCTGAAATCCCCGCTCTTTTGCCATAATTCTATTCACCTGAAGTTCTTCTTTTCTTTTTATCTTAAAGAAGGGATTAAGCACGGCTTTGGCTTTATTGATTGCGTTTAAAAGAAAGGTAGAAATTAATATTTCAGCGACCAATGTCAGGGCTACAAGTATCAACGTGATAAAGAGGATATAACTTCCCAATTCACCGATACCTTTGATGAGAGATTTACAAATCATGAACCCCAAAAAACCTGCACGGTAAAAACTGACGGATTCGTTCTTCAGAGACAATAAACCTATAAAGGAACTTAAAGATAGTAATAAGAGCAATAATCCGATTATTCTGGCTGGACGCAAATAAGGGTCCTGGTCTCTGAATAGTTTTATCCCCAACCAGAGCAGAAACAAAGGAATAATATAACTTGTCCATCTGCCGAATAAAAAAATCATTACCCAGGCAAGGTATGCTCCAAATCTTCCAATTAGATTTCTAGGGGAGAGATTGGGATGAGAGGTATAGAAACTTAGATCATTAGGGACAAATGAAATCAGGCTGGCTAAGACGATACAACCCACTGCAACCAGGATAATCCCTTTAATCTCATTTATTCTCTTCTCTTTCACTTTAAATGAACAGACGACTTACGGAGCACAACTTACGACGTAAGTCGTAGGCCGAAGGCCGTCTGCGAATTAATCCCCCACTACTTTTTTTAAATAAGGCTAATGCTCTTTTTAAAATTAAACGATAACTTTAACTACCACCTCATCTATAAATTCAGTGTGTTTACGAAAAGTGGTGGGGGATAAGTTCGCACCTATAAGTTATGTTCCGCCACTAAGTCTTAGGCGGACCCGCCAACGTTTTGTGGCGGGCGCTATTAACAATTACTAACGGGCCCCATAACTTATGTGCTCACTTATTTTCTTCTGCACGCTTTTTACTCAGGTTTATCCTGCCTAATTCATCTATGTTAATAACCTTGACTTTAATTTCATCTCCTACTTTAACCACTTCCTCCACTTCTTTTACAAAACGGTCAGAGAGTTCCGAAACATGCACCAGCCCTTCCTTCCCGGGGGCAATCTCACAAAAAGCTCCGAAGTTGGTAATTCTTTTTACCTTGCCCGTATAAATCCTGCCTATCTCTACTTCATCCGTAATGGCTTTTATCATCGTAATAGCTGCCTGGGATTTGGCGGCATCATTAGAAGCCACCAATACTGTTCCGTCATCCTGGATATCAATGGTTGCGCCGGTGGTAGCGATAATCTGTTTTATCATCTTGCCTCCCGGGCCGATGAGCGTACCGATTTTTTCGGTATTGATCTTGAGCTTATCAATCCTGGGCGCATACGATGACAGGCTCTGGCGCGGCTGTCCTAACACCGCAAGCATCTTATCTAAAACAAAAAATCTTGCCTTTCTTGCCTGTTCCAAACATTCCTTTAATAAATCTATACTTATACCGTCGATTTTCAAATCCAGCTGCACAGCGGTGATACCGTTCTTAGTGCCGGCAACCTTAAAATCCATATCGCCGAAATGGTCCTCTATGCCGGCAATATCAGTCAATATAACTGATTTACTGCCTTCTTTAATCAGCCCTAAGGCTATACCGCTCACCGGTTCTTTTATCGGCACACCCGCATCCATTAAGGATAAACTTGCCGCGCAGACTGTTGCCATACTTGATGAACCGTTGGATTCTAAAATCTCGGAGACCACCCTCACCGTATAAGGAAATTCATCTTTAGAAGGCATAACCGCCAAAAGTGAACGCTCTGCCAACGCACCGTGGCCAATCTCCCGGCGGCCCGGGCCGCGCATCGGCGCGGTCTCACCTACGCTAAAAGGCGGAAAACTGTAATGCAGCATAAAAGATTTATAGGTTTCGCCTTCCAGCGCCTCAATCATTTGTTCATCTTCACCCGTACCCAGAGTGGTGACTGCCAGGCTCTGCGTCTGACCGCGGGTAAAAATACAGGAACCGTGCGTACGCGGCAGGACAGAAACCTCGCAGGAGATAGGGCGAATCTCATCGAATTGGCGGCCGTCGACACGCACATTCTCGTTGATAATCTTTTTTCTGACCTGGTCCTGCTCCACTTCCACTAAAGCCGATTTAATATCTAAAGGGGAATATCCTTCTGACGAAAGCGTGGCTTCTAATTCTTTCGATAACAAATCCACTGCCTCTTCGCGGTTTTCCTTTTTACTCAATTTGTATATTTCTTTTAAACGCTCTATAGATAAATTGCTGATTTTTTCCTGTAATACAGGATCAATTTTCTTATACACCGGCTCTATTTTAGCCTCGCCGTATTTACTGGTAAAATCCTGCTGGAAACGGATGATCTCCTGCAAGTTCTCGAAACCAAACTGGACTGCCTCCCAATATACCTCTTCCGATACCTCTTTGCATTTTGATTCCAGCATCACTACGCCTTTAGTATTGGCGACAACTACTATGTCTAAATTAGAATTTTCCGATTCTGCGTAGGTAGGATTAATAATAAATCCTTCTTCTCCTCTTGCCACGCGGCAGCAAGCCAGGGGGCCGTTGAAAGGTATATCGGATACGGACAAAGCAACCGATGCACCGTTTACTGCCAGGACATCCGGGTCATTTTCACCGTCTGAAGATAAAACCACGGCGATAATCTGTACTTCATTTAAAAAACCTTTGGGGAAAAGCGGACGGATAGGACGGTCAATGAGCCGTGCGGTTAGAATTTCATTTTCGGATGGCCTGCCTTCTCTTTTAAAGAAACCTCCCGGTATTCTTCCCGCAGCATATGTCTTTTCCTGATATTCAACCGTTAGAGGAAAGAAATCCTGGCTCTCTCTGATTTCTTTTGACATACAGGCGGTGACCAATACAACGGTCCCACCGTAGCAAACCGTGACCGAACCGTTCGCCTGCTTGGCAATCTTACCCGTCTCGAAAATTAAATCCTGCCTGCCGAATTTAATACTCTGTTTTTTATCTTCCATAATAACTCTCTCTTTAGACCTTTGATGGCTCGACTTCGCTCACCATCAATCCACAAGCGCAGTCGAAGGATTGATTATTTTTCTTGGCGAGGATATAAGGTGTTTAGATTATTTCCTCAGACTAAGCTTCTCTAAGAGTTCTTGGTATAGGGCGATATTTTTTTTCTTAAGATAATTAAGAAGCCGGCGGCGTTTACCTACCAAAATCAATAGTCCACGACGAGAATGAAAATCTTTCTTGTGGAGCTTAAAGTGTTCGGTTAAAAGATTAATTCTCTCGGTTAACAGTGCAATCTGCACTTGCGATGAACCAGTATCCTGATTATGGACTTTAAAATTATCTATAATCTGTCTTTTCTTCTCACTAATCAAAACCAATCTTTTCACCTCCTCTCTATTTATTAAAAATATTATATGTTATTTTATAATACAAGTCAAATAAAAGTTAAGGAATAACCAGCTTCGATATCACCATGCTGCATTTTGCCAAGCTTGAATCTTTTGATTTCGGACTGAGTTGATATTTATCAATAGTTAAAAGTTTATTAGAAGTCTCAATGCTGTGCATAAAAACGGCTATCTGTTCCATCTTGCCTTCGCAGTTCAAATTTATCAAAAATTTCTTTGAGCTGCCCAAGTCTTTTATGCCGGCGGGTTTCATATCAATAAGATAAATTTCGGTCTTATTGGCAAGGCTTTCAATTTCTTTCAAAAAAACAGTAACATCTTCGTTTTCGGAATTCTCTACTCCCAGGTAGGAACTGTAATTGGCGCGCTGGATCTCAATCCTGTTTTTCTGAGTCAAAATCTTCAGATAATTTTTTATCTCCGACTCTTTAACTTCAATCTCTTTATTCAGAGATCTGATTCTATTTAAAGCAACGTTTATAACCATGCGGTCTAAAAACGCCAGAGACACAAAAATAAACGCACTGTAAAAAACAAACTTCTCCCTTTTCGACAGATGTGCCAGGATTGAAAATAAATTTTGTAGCCTTGCAAACTTCATCAGTCAGCCACCTTGCGAAGTAAACTGTTTATTTCAAAATCTGTCACGTCCCTTTTGCCTTCCTGTCTTCTCGTAGTATATTTGGTTTTGACTTCCTTGAAGTATTTCGATTTTTCCATAGCATCGACTAAAGAGAAAACCGTGGACATGGATTCAGCCGTTCCCCTAATGGTGAATTTACCTTCTTTATCAAATCTGATATCATTAAGTTCTAAGTATACCGGAGCAATTATATGCAATTCAGTTAATACCTTTAGAGAAATACCCCGGCTTGCCAAGTAATTGCGGATAAAGCTGTTTTTCTGGGAATCATCTTCCAATATCTTGGCGTCTTTCGCCAATGATTGGTATTTAGCATTTAGATTCCTTAAATATGCGCTTTTAAAATAGATATTGCTGAGCAATGTTAAAAAAATTAAAACAAGTATTACGAGGAATAGAATGGCTGAGCTGACTAAATCCCGGCTTCTGTCTCTGAGTGCCATCTTTAATCTTATCTCTTCGGGTATAAGATTAACTTTCGATTCGGAGTACGCCCAGAGGGGTGCAATTACATTCAAAAAAGATAAATTCTTGGCAGTTTGCGCAGCGGATACCGCCTTATCAGTAGAGGAAATATTGTTTAAATAAGGCATTACCCGTACAGGCAGATGCACTGCTTCATTTAAAACAGTTTCTAAAACTCCTAATCCTTCGAGAGCGCCGGTCAGAATTAACATGTTGGGGTTTTTCTCGATATTCTCAGCCTGATATGCCTCCAGGGATTTTTTGATTTCTCCTGCAAATTTCGTCTGAAATTTTTCCGCCTCGGCAATAAGATGCTGCCTGCCTATCGGGATAGACCTGATGAATATTGCCTTGGCTTTAAAAACGATCGTAAAATCAGTGTAACTCTCGTCGACATGCATAATACTTACAGGCGAAGGCACGCTGTCCAATTTAAAGATTTTGGTGGTTAAATACGCCATGGCTTCCTGCGCAAGAAAAACTCTATCTATCCTTATCCCCGCCTTTTCCAATATGGCAAACTGCCTCTTGATAACACTGTTGGTCACAATTAATAATAGAATTTTGGTGTAGTTCTGTTTATATGTGCCTATGGCGATATAGTCAATAATTATCTCTTCCCGGGAATAAGGAGTGTGCCTTCCTGCCTGAAGGTTGATTATTTCCCTTATTTCCCTATCGTTCGTGGAGGGGACTTCAATATTTTTGCTTATAACTAAATGGGAAGGTATGGTGATTAAAAAGATGGGGTTTTTGATCTTTAATTCTTTTATGCAAGTCTGGACGTTCTTAGAAATATCATCGTCGGATAAACCGTTTAAATTCCGGTTTAATACTCCGGCTAATTCTTTCCTGTTCGGATAAATCTTTAAATGGGCGATTTTTAAATTATTAGTGCTTAGATCTATACCGACGAGTTCCCGATTGCCCATGCCGGAAAAAAGATTAAATATCCGCATATTTTTTATTCGCATATTCTTAAGACTCATTCCAATATAAAATTTTCCCCTCACGGCTGACTACGCAGTACACATTAGCTGCAAACTTTCCTTTATTCAATCCGGCCTTACATTTAATCATAAAATTTTCGGATTTAGTAGTGATTTTTTCGGTAAGAGCGCTTAGCTCTGACAGTTCAGGATCGCTTAAACGATAAAATCCGCTCAATTCAGTTGTTACGTCAGCCGGAGTTTGAAATATATTATCGTCATTTGTTCCGGTAAGAGTGTCTTTACCATTGCGAAAAGATACAATCTTATCCGCCAAATCCTGGCTGACACCTAATGCTACAATCACTTCACCGGAAGCGGTATTAATATTTACTTTACCCTTACCGTAAATTGTAATATAATTCCTCACTTTTCTAAAGAAATCCGCAGTCATACCCTTAACTAAAATAATCTCTTCTGGAACTTCAAAAGGACCGTCCTTGGCTTCATAAGGATAGGATAAACTCCTATAGTAAGAATCCTCGGCGCTGCCAATGGGAACGGATAGTTGACTGTCTTCGTCACGCCAGTCAATTATTGAATAAGCCAAATCCTGCGCTTCGGTTTCTTCTAAACCTGATAAACGAAAAAAGCGTTCCAAAGTTTTGAAGTCAGATTTATTTATGTTTATCTTGCTTTCCTCATCAGTCATACCGTATCGGATTTCTGTGGAATCCGATTCTGCCTGAAGATTAGAATCATAAGAGATGCTGAATTCCCCATCACCCACCTTTATCTCTTTAAATGCGGAAATATTATTGCTCCATTGGTCATTTAAAGCGTCATAATCTTTTTCCGGTTCCTTCTTTAATTCCACAATTGCCTTTCTTGCGGCTGATTCGGCGATAAGACGTGTTTTATCCCTTTCATCAAATCGTTTGATAAGAATTATCTTCTGTCTTACCTCATAACCTAAGATTACCGCAAGAGAAGTCAATAAACAGACCGACCATAAAGCGATTATCAATATACTTGCACGTTTATATCTGCGGGAATCCGCGTTAACCGGCTTTCTTCTATTCATCTTTTAATCCTAAAGGATAGACCTTCCTATACCTTTAAAGGAAGGGTCTAATTAACCTCCAGCAGGTATGCTGAATGTCCGTATAAATTTACTATTTTTTTCCTGCCCGCCAAACTCCAATTCCATCTTTACCGCTAAAGGCAGATCATCTCTGGACCATTCTTCTAACCATACGTATTCCTTTTTTTCCTTATCATAAAAATAATACAGAAATTTAGCGTTCTTTATATCTTTTAGTGACTGCTTGGGAGAAACCTCTCCTGCGCTATAGACACCGGGAAAATCAGTTTGTTTTCTAATCAATATTCGCGCATCAGGGTTATATTCATAGATTACCCTGCCGACGGTCTTGACATTCAATCTGGGGCTGTTTACCATCGCGGGGAATTCCAAATTATCCTCCTCGCCCAAAAACTTGATACCTGTAAATTTAAAGCTGTTTCTCAAATCAAAACCCAATCTATCGCAAAATATAAATAAATCCTCTCCGGTTATTCCTGTATTTATCCTCTTCCATATTTTTATTCCGTTGGAAAATGTGGTAAATATCGCCAGCGATACCACGGATAATATCACGGTTACAACCAGGATTTCAATAAGCGTGAAGCCTTCATTATTGCTCTGTTTCATTCTTCTCATAAATTGCGTAAGCCGTCCTAGAAAATTTTATATTCCTCTTTCCCTGGCGCCATAAAAGGTCTAAATTGAGTTGATAGAGACGGCCCGTCTCGTCTAAGAGTTCGTTGGATAAAACCCATTCAAACTTTTTGTTTTTGTTTATAAATTCACCGTGCGCGGCCGTTGGGTCTAAAGTCCCGTTGTGAGTTAAGCTATCCTGAGCCTGCCATAGTTTTTCATCGGCCCAGGAAACAACATCCAAATAATCCGCACAATAGCTAAAGGAATCCAATGATATAAAGAATGCCTGGTATATCATTACCAAGCTTAATGATAAAACCGCTGTTGTTACCATTACTTCGATGAGGGTAAATCCTGAGGATTTATTCCCAGTTCGTAACATCATCATTGCTTTCTACTCCGTCCTTGCCCAAAGAATACAAATCATAATCCGCGGTTCTGCGTTCACCCGGGTATTTATATTTATATTCTCTACCCCAGGGGTCTATGGGTCTTTTTTCCAGATACGGGCCGCGCCAGCTTTCTGCTGCACTTGGTTTATTCAATAATGCATTTAAACCCTCTTCAGAGGAAGGGAAATCACCGTTATCCAACTCATAAAGTTTAAGAGCCGTAGCAATGTTAGATAGGATATCGGCGCGTGCCGCCGCAGTTCTGGCCTGTTCCCCCCGGCCAGTCAGCCGCGGCATTACCATTGCCACCAATGCTCCGATAATAATAACTACCAGCATTAATTCGATTAACGTGAACCCTTTTTTCTTTTTCATCTTTAACCTCCTCAATTTTTTCGTTTCTGTTAACTTAATATGATTCTACTGGCTAAAACCTCTTCTGGTAAAATAGCTTAGAGAAATTTAACCCGCCCTCCCCTAAGAGGGCTACCAGAAAGGAGGCTTTAGCCATGATTAAG
>Ga0315268_10003340_pt1 | contig 17716 bp, 15 predicted proteins | sample C1_top_MG_FD_204535 | JGI IMG/M metagenome (GOLD analysis project Ga0315268, IMG submission 204535) | Sediment microbial communities from Yellowstone Lake, YNP, Wyoming, USA - C1_top | ecosystem: Environmental > Aquatic > Freshwater > Lake > Sediment | place: USA: Wyoming | collected 2017-08-01
CGACGAGCAGATCAAGCGCGCCAAAGACATCTGCCTGCAGGTGGCGGCCGAGGAGGTGAAGGCCGACACGTACAAGACCGACCCGTACCTGAAGCTGAGCGCAGCGGCGGATGAGAAGGCGATCAAGAAGATCCAGGGGTCATGACCGATGGCCAAGGCCCAATGACCAAGAGGCCAATGACCAAAGAATGACCAAGCCTCAATGACCAAAACGCAATTGGGCATTGGGCCTTGGTCGTTAAGATGCCGCGTGCTCATTGCCGCGACGCGGCCTTCTCCCCCGGCAGGTTCAGTTCGACGAAGTCGATCACCTCCCCCGCCAGCTTCTTGTACTCGACGCCTTCGAAGAAATGCGTCGTGTCCAGCCAGATCTTCTTCGCGTTGGGCCCGGCGGCGGCGTGGAGTGAATTGGCGAAGAAACGCGGAACGAGTTGGTCCTTGGTCACGTTGATCAGCAGCAGGGGGCGTGGGGCGATCAGGGCGACGTGGTAATAGGGGTCATAGAGTTGCGCGTTGCGTCGGGTCTCCTCGGGGAGTTGGCCGGGAAACCAGCCCAGGAAGTTGCCGCCGCCGACGAGCGAGACGACGACCTTGATGCGCGGGTCGTGCGCGGCATACGTGATCCCCGTGATCGCTCCCCAGCTTATCCCCAAATACGCCATCCGCTTCGGATGCACATCCGGGCGGGATTCGAGATAGTCGGCCGCCCTGCTGTAGTCGCCCAGCGTCTGGCCGAAGCGTGGGCCGAAGGGCGGGGTTGTTTCTTTCGTCTTTCGCTCGCCCTTGGTGGGGATGTCGATGGTCATGACCACGAAGCCGCGCTGGGCGAATTCCTCGTCGAGGAAGACGATGTAGCTGGTCTTCTTGCTGCCGCCGCTGCCGTACTGGCAGATGACGGCCGGGTGTTTCGCCACGCCATCCTTGGGCACGTACACGAACGCCGGCACGCGATCGCCGGAGATGCCGTTGTAGACCAGGCGGTATTGCGTGTAACGCGGCGTCTGGCTGACGACGCTTACCTGCGGATCGAGCGGCGCATCGTGCGCCGTCTTATATGGCATCGTCGTGGCGGCGCCGGCGGCATGGGAGAATACAAGCATCGCGAGAACAAGAAGCACCCAGGCGCCATGGCCGCGGCGCCCCGTGGCATGGACAAGCGTGCTCGCTTGCCCGCGCGCCGCGCCCGGACGAAGCATGGGTAAGAGTATTTGCCCATGCCACCCAGAGATTGGCTGCGATCGCGATTGGCTGGCGTTCATGTCTCCATGATTCTAAACGCCTTTGCCGTTACAATCATTCTTCTTTCATTTACCGCGAGGAGGATTCATGCCTCGGCTCTCGTCAATCGTCGCCCTCATTTCGATCCTCCGTATCGGCTCTGTCGCCGTGGCCGGCGAGACCCCGGACAAGCCCCTGCGCGCCGGCATGATCGGCCTGGATACGTCGCACTGCCCGGCCTTCACCAAGATCTTCAACAACCCCAAGAACCAGGGCGACCTGGCCGGCGTGAAGGTTGTGGCCGCATTTCCCGGCGGCAGCGCCGACCTGCCGTCCAGCATCGGGCATGTCCCGGAATACACGAAGCAGTTGCGCGAGATGGGAGTCGAGATCGTCGATTCGATTCCGGCCCTCATCGACAAGTCGGATGTCATCCTGCTGATGAGCGTCGACGGGCGGCCGCACCTGGCGCAGGCCGCCCCCGTCTTCAAAGCCAGAAAACCGATCTACATTGACAAACCCCTGGCCGGTTCGCTGGCGGATGCGCTGGCCATCGCCGAGCTGGGAAAGAAGTACAATGTCCCGTGGTTCTCATCCTCTTCGCTGCGCTACAGCCCCGGCATTCTCGGCATGCGCAATAACCAGAAGCTCGGCGATGTCCTGGGCTGCGATGCGTGGAGCCCCTGCTCGCTGGAGGAGCACCACCCCGATCTCTATTGGTACGGCATTCACGGCGTCGAGACGCTCTACACGATCATGGGCCCCGGCTGCCAGAGCGTCAGCCGTATCCGCTCGCCGGGAACGGAGATGGCCGTGGGGCTCTGGAAAGATGGCCGGATCGGCACGTTCCGCGGCATCCGGACGGGGCGGCAGGACTACGGCGCGATGGTTTTCGGTTCGAAGGCAATCCTGGCGTCCGGCCCCTATGTCGGCTATGAGCCGCTCTGTGTGCAGATTGCCAAGTTCTTCAAGACCGGCAAACCGCCGCTGGCCAACGAGGAAACGCTTGAAATCATGGCCTTCATGGAGGCGGCCGACGAGAGCAAGCGCCAGGCCGGCGCGCCGGTGAAGCTCGAGGATGTGGTCGAAAAGGCAAAGCCGATCGCACAGAAACGTCTGGCGGAAGTGCAATAGCAGCGGCGAGCATTCCGCCCCTTCGAGTCTGGGTGCCTTCTCTCTCACGCCACCGCTTCCATGCTCCGGCGCGTTGGCGGCGTCTTCTTGGCGATCGTCTTCGCCGCCGCCAGGTTCGCCGGTGAGATGTTCTCAACTTTCATGCTCACCGCCGGCTGCGGTTTTTGCGGCGGCGGTTGCGAAGCGGGTTGGGTCTTCAAGTCCGCCGGCTCACGCTTCGTCGGTTCGACCGCCGGTGCTGCACTGGCCGCGGCCTGCACCGCTTCGCTCCTGGCCGGTTCGACCTTCTCGCCGGCCAGCTCGAGCACCTCGCGGGCCAGGGCGCGGTAGTCGGCCGCGCCGTTGCTGGACGGCTCGTACTGGAGAATCGTCTGCCCGAAGCTGGGGCTTTCGGCGAGCTTGATGTTCCGCCGGATCTTGCTCTGGAAGATGCGCGCGTTGGCCCAAGGCAGCGGCTTGCCCTTGGCCTGCTGGATGAACCTTTCGAGGTCGTTGACCACTTCATTGGACAGCTTGGTCTGCGAATCGAACATCGTCAGCACAATGCCGCTGACCTTCAGGGCGGGGTTCAGACGGCGGTTCACCAGCGCCACCGTCTCCAGCAGCTTGCCCACGCCCTGCAGGGCCAGAAAGTGCGGCTGCATGGGGATGATCACCTCGGTGGCGGCGGCCAGCGCGTTCATCGTCAACAGCCCCAGGCTCGGCGGGCAGTCCACGAGGATGAAGTCGAAGTCGTGCTGCGCTTCCTGCATGCGCTGGCGGAGAATCAGCTCGCGGCTGATCATGCTGACCATTTCCACCTCGGCCCCGGCCAGGTCGATCGAACTGGGCACGAGGGCGATGTTGCCGTCGATCCTCTGCATGGCCTGAAGGAAGCTGGTTTCCTCGCAGAGCAGGTTGTAGACGTTCAGGGATTTGGCGTCGGGTTCGACGCCGTAGTTGATGGTGAGATGGGCCTGGGGATCGAGGTCGACGAGGCAGACTTTTCTGCCCAGTTCCGCCAGCGCCGCGCCGAGGTTGGCCGCGGTTGTGGTTTTGCCGACGCCGCCCTTCTGGTTCATCAGAGCGATGATTCGCATAGCCACCTCCGTGTGGTCAAGCAGGCCAGTCCATTGGGTGAATATTGTCCTATATTTTCGGGCAAGAGACAAGGGATCAGTCAGTCGTCCGCTGATATTGCGTCCAGCCAGGGCGGAACCACAGATGAACACGGATGAACACAGATTTCCTTGTTGCGCGATCCGTGTTCATCTGCGTTCATCTGTGGTTTCTTCTTCACAAAATCCGCCGCGCGCGCAAAAAATCGTTGACGCCGCCGGCTTACGTTTCTAAATTGGCGCATGAAAGGAGGTAAGCGCCATGGCGAAGAAAGCCGCTAAGAAGCCGGCCAAGAAGGCCAAGAAGAAGAAGAAATAGCATTCGCTGTCGAACGCGTGGCGCAATTACGTTCGACCTTCTTCGAGCACGACAAAACACTGCGTTTGGGCCTTGGCTCCAATCAGGCCCGAAACAAAAAAGAAAGCTCCCCTGCCACGGCGGGAGCTTTCTTTTCCTTATTGCAGTCTTCGCGAAGAATGAGTCGGAGAGCACTCGACCTACGGATGCCGATTCGGTTTGTCCACTGACAGGCCCTCGGCTGTGGCTGCAGCGTTCAGTTCATCGTCTGCGGCGCGGTATCGCTTGACCAGCGCGGAGGAATCCACGAAGAGCTGAGGCATAGACTACCGCCGATCGCGAACCAGCTCGTCGGATAACGAGCCACCCGGCATCTTGACCGGCTTCCAGGCCCTGAAACGCGCGATCGCGTCCGGCGTCGGCCGGGGCGGAATCGTGCGGATGACTCCCCGCTCACCGGAGATCTGCCGAGCCGCCCGGGGTTGTAGCTGCCGCACGGCTCGCTCTTCCAGCAACCGGCACAGTTCCTGGCGCTCACTATCGCTCAGCGCTTGGGCGGCCTCGAGGATCTTGTTCACGTTGGGGCTGACCGTCCTTGCTCCTGCACACGATTACAGCCGCAGACCCTCATGCGCAAAGCGATCGGGATCGCCTGGCCCCGCCTTGTCCCCGGCTCCTTTCTGCGTAAGATGACTCGACTCAAGACCCGGAGACACTCGCAATGCCCACGCTGCAAAAACGTCCGATCGTCCTGATCGTCCGCGATGGCTGGGGCTACAATCCCCATCCCGAGGAGAACAAGGGCAACGCCATCTTCCTGGCGAGGCATCCCACGGAAGATCGGATCATGGCCGAATATCCCCACACCCTGATCCATACCAGCGGCTTCGACGTAGGCCTGCCCGAAGGCACCATGGGCAACAGCGAGGTCGGCCACCAGAACATCGGCGCCGGGCGCATCGTCGACCAGGAGTCCGTTCGCATCACCAAGGCCATCCGCAGCGGCGAGTTCTTCCAGAACAAGGTCCTCAACGAAGCCGTCGACCACGCCCTCAGAACCGGCGGCAGCCTGCATCTGTTCGGGCTGTGCTCCGACATCGGCGTGCACAGCCTGCTCGAGCACCTCTACGCCTGCATTGAGCTGGCCAGGCGTAAGGGGCTCACGCGGGTGTTTCTGCAAGCGTTCATGGACGGGCGGGATTCGCCACCGACGTCGGGCCTCGGCTACGTGCGCGACATCGAGGCGAAGATGCGCCAGATCGGCGCGGGGCAGGTGGCGACGGTCATCGGCCGCTACTGGGCCATGGACCGCGACAACCGCTGGAACCGGGTCGAGAAGGCCTGGCGGGCGATCGTTTTTGGAGAAGGCGCCAGGTTCCGCTCGGCCGAGGAAGCGATTGGGCATTATTATGACCACCCGACCGAATCGAACATGACCGGCGATGAGTTCATCGCGCCGTCGATCGTCTGCGACGACGGCGCTGCGCCCCGCGCAACCGTGAAGGATCGCGACTCGATCATCTTCTTCAATTTCCGCGGCGACCGCCCGCGCGAGCTGACCAAGGCGTTCGTCTACGAGCGGTTCCCCTTCACCGAGAAGGACAAGACCGGGCAGATCGTCACCCAGGGCTTTGATCGCGGCAGGAAGCCGGATGTGTATTACTGCACCATGACGGCCTACGAAACCGGGCTGCCCGTCCACGTCGCCTTCCCCAAGCCGCCCAAGATGACCAACATCCTCGGCGAGTATCTCTCGAAGCTGGGCCTGCGCCAGTTCCGCTGCGCGGAGACCGAGAAGTATCCTCACGTCACCTTTTTCTTCAACGATTACCGCGATGACCCCTTCCCCGGCGAGGACCGCAAGCTCGTCCCCTCGCCCCAGGTCGATGAGCAGGGCCGGAAAGTCGACACCTACGACCAGAAGCCGGAGATGAGCGCCTATCCGGTGGCCGACGAGGTCGTCAAGGCGGTCGATTCCGGCCGCTACGACCTGGTCGTGGTCAACTTCGCCAACGGCGACATGGTCGGGCACACCGGCAACCTGCCGGCCGCCATCAAGGCCATCGAAGCGGTGGACACCTGCGTGGGGCGGATTCTGGAAGCGGTGAAGCGGCAGAACGGGGCGACCATCGTCACGGCCGACCATGGCAACAGCGAAGAGGAGATCGACCCGGCGACCGGCTCGCCTCACACGGCCCACACCACATACGACGTGCCGTTGATCCTGGTGGATGATCGGTTCAAGGGCAAGTCGCTCAGGAATGACGGGCGGCTGGCGGACATCGCGCCGACGATCCTCTGTATGATGGGCCTGCCCATCCCCGGTGAAATGACCGGCAAGCCTTTGATCGAACGGTGAAATTCCAGGGCACAATGATCAGGAGTCCCAATGACCAGAGAAATCCCAAGCCCCAATGACCAAGAGTCTTAATGGCCAAAGAAATTTCCAGCCCCAATGGCCAATGCGCTGGCACATTGAGGCTTGGTCATTGGTGCGTGGTCGTTCTCTGGTCCTTGGCGCTTGGTCATTCTTTGGTCATTGGTCCTTGGGCCTTTGGCCATTGACGATTCACGCCTCATTTTCAGCGCCGCCGCCGGCACCTATAATTGCCCGAAGCAAAGGAGACCTCGATCATGGCCCACATCATCGCCCAGCCCTGCATAGGCACGAAGGACACCGCGTGCGTGGCCGTCTGCCCGGTCGATTGCATCCACCCCACCAAGGACGAAGCCGCCTTCGCCGATGCGGAGATGCTCTACATCGATCCGGACACGTGCATTGACTGCGGGTTGTGCGTTGATGAGTGTCCCGTGAAGGCCATCTTCCCGCAGGAAGACCTGCCGGCCGAGTGGGCCGCCTTCATCGAGAAGAACGCTGCTTACTACAAGAAGAAGTAGGCCCCCAACGCCGCAGTCCTTCCGGTGATTGCGGGCCGTTCCACTGCCGTTTCCCCGGCTGTCGCTGTCTAATCCATCGAGCGACGCATAAGATTTCCGGCCATGACTTCTGCTGTTCAGAAGCCGGATCTGCGCGAGGCGGCGATCGCCGTTGAAGGGATGAACTGCGCAAGCTGCGTGGCGCACGTCGAGAAGGCCGCGGCCGCCGTCCCCGGCGTGCAGGCGTGCGAGGTCAACCTGGCCCGGGGACGCGCGCTGGTGCAATTTGACCCGGGGCGCACAGATCCTGCGGAAATCGCGGCGGCCATCGACCGGTCCGGCTACCCGGCGCGCCCCGAGGAGGAATTGGCCGGCAACGTCGAGGAGCAGCGACTTGCCCGGCAGCAGGCCCATGCCCGCGCCTGGCTTCGTCGCGCGGTTGTCGGCATCGCCATCTGGCTTCCGGTCGAGCTGACTCACTGGCTGCTCTACGTGCTGTCGCCTCATCCCCATGGGTCGCACAGCATGTGGATGAACTGGCTGGCGCTGGCGGCCGCCACCGTGTCCATCGTCTATGTCGGCGCCGGTTTCTACCGCGGCGCCTGGGCCGCCCTGCGCCGCGGCACAAGCAACATGGACACGCTCATCGCCATGGGCGCGACCGTCGCCTACGCCTACAGCCTGGGCGCTCTGGGCGGCTATCTATCGGGCCTGTGGCGCGAATTGCCCAACCTCTATTTCATGGAAGCCGCCGGCCTGCTAGCCCTCATCAGCTTCGGTCACTGGCTCGAGGCGCGCGCACGCGACAAGGCCGGCTCGGCCATTCACGACCTGCTGGACCTCGCTCCGCCCACCGCGTTGCGCCTGGATGACTCGGGCAATGCCGCCGAGGTGCCGGTTGCGAATGTCCAGGTTGCGGATCGGCTGCTGATCCGCCCGGGCAATCGCCTTCCCGTCGATGGCCAGGTGTTGGAGGGTGAATCCGATGTCGATGAATCGATGATCAGCGGCGAGCCGCTGCCGGTCAGCAAGCGCCCCGGCGATGATGTCATCGGCGGCACCGTCAATCACAACGGACGGCTGATCATCCGCGCCACGCGTGTGGGGGCGGAGACATCGCTGGCGCAGATCGTGCGGCTGGTGGAGGTCGCGCAATCCACCAAGCCCCCGGTGCAGCGACTGGCGGACAGAATCGCGGCCGTTTTTGTGCCGTCCGTCCTCGCGATTGCGCTGATCACCGGCATCGGCTGGTGGGCGTGGGGAACGGCTCATCAGTGGCTTGCTTCGAGCACGTGGGCGCATATTGCGCAGGCCGTGTGCAGCGTGCTCATCATCGCCTGCCCCTGCGCACTGGGTCTGGCGGTTCCCGCCACGCTGATGGTGGGCATCGGGCGGGGCGCCCGCCGGGGCATTCTCATCCGCGACATCGACGCGCTGCAGAGCGCGGAGCTGATCGACACCGTCGTGCTCGACAAGACGGGCACGGTCACGCAGGGACGCCCCGGCGTGGTTCGCATCGTCCCCTCCGACGGCGCTGATGAAAGCACGGTGCTTCGGCTGGCCGCCGCCGCCGAGCAGTTCAGCGAACATCCGCTGGGCCGCGCCATTGTGCGCCGGGCCCGGGAGCAGCAGCTATTAATTCCTGATCCGCAGCAGTTTGCCAGCGAATCCGGCTTCGGAGTCGTCGCTTCGGTGGAACACAGAAGGGTGCTCGTCGGAAACGATGCGCTGCTGCAACGGCACGGCCTCTCGCCCGCCGCCCTGCCCGATTCCGCGTTTGACGGCGCCACGCTCGTTCGCGTCGCCGCCGCCGACGGGCAGTCGCTCCGGTTTCTGGGGTCGATCGCGCTGGCCGATCCGATCAAGGCAGACTCGGCGGCGGCGATCGCCGAGCTGCACCGTCTGCGGCTGCGCACGGTGCTGCTGACGGGCGACAACCATCGCACCGCGCAGGCCATCGCCCGCCAGGTCGGCATCGATGATGTCCGCGCCGAGGTGAAGCCGGCCGAGAAGGCCGCGGCCATCGCGTCGCTTCAGCAGTCCGGGTGCGGCGAGCGTGCCGCGTGCCGGGTCGCGATGGTGGGCGACGGGATCAACGACGCGCCGGCGCTGGCGCGGGCCGACCTGGGCATCGCCATCGGCTCCGGCTCGGACATCGCCAAGGAAACCGGCGGCATCGTTCTTGTCTCCGGTTCACTGCACGGCATCTCCACGGCCATTCGCCTCTCGCGCGCCACCATGCGGAAGATCCGCCAGAATCTCTTCTTCGCCTTCATCTACAACGTGCTGGCGATCCCCCTGGCCGCCGTGGCGCTGTTGAATCCGCTCATTGCGGCGGCAGCGATGGCGCTGTCCGACGTGACGGTTCTGGGCAATGCCCTGCTGCTGAGGCGCAGTCGCATCGACTAGGATGGACAGGTGGACCGACGGCCGAGATCGGCCCCTTGACCATGCGCTGCAAACTCGTTTCAATGCCGCCACTCGCGACCGCCCCCGGCCGCGGAGAACGCGGCTTTTGCTGTTGACAGGACGCCGGGAATTGCTTTGATACGCGCACGGTATTGACAAAATCGGCCCCGGAAGGCGCCGCAGATTTGGGAGAACTCATGAACAGCCAGTTCCAGCGCAGCGTACGTGCCTCTTCCTGCTGCTCTTCGATCGCCTCCAACGACCTGCTCGCTGCGTGGATGCCCGCCTGGCTGCTGGCGCTGCTCGACGAACCGCTGCGCCCGCAGAACGCCAAGCGCCCCCGTCGCGACGATGACGAAGAGGAAAAGAAGCCCCGCAAGCGCGACGAGGCAGAGGAAAACACGGAAAACAAGGACGACGAGGATGAGGACGACGAGGAGAAGGAAGAAGAAGGCGAGGAAGAGGAAGAAGAGGACGAAGAAGACGAGGACGAAGACGAAGATTTCGATGAGCTGGAAGACGAAGACTTCGACGAGGAGGAAGAGGAGGAAGAAGACGAGGAAGAGGATGAGCAGGATGAGGAAGACGAGGACGAGGAGGACGAAGAAGAGGATTTCGAGGAAGGCGAGGAATACGACGAGGACGAAGACTACGAAGATGAGGACGACGAATAACTAATCCTCGCCTCGTGTCGCCTCCTGTCCGCGTATCAGGAAATATGCTCTCCGCGGTCACGCTTGAGCTGGCCGCGGTTTCTTTTAGCCTCCAGTCTCCGCTGCACTGACGATCGCGTCGGCCGGGTGGCCTTGCGGCGCTTGGGGCGGTGCTTGGCCGCGATGAGCAGCTCCCGCAGCTTGGCCAGGACGGAGGCGCGATTGCCCTCCTACGTGCGATGCTCTTCCGAGACGATGTGGACCTCGTCCTGCTGCGTCAGCCGGCTGCCGGCCACCGCGCGCAGACGGTTGCGGGCGTCGGGGTGCAGCCCGCGCAAAGCGCTTACGGCGATCCACAGCTCGGCCTTGGTGTTGAGCTTGTTGACGTTCTGTCCTCCCGGCCCGCCGCTGCGCGAGAAGGAAAAGCGCACGGCGTCGGGCGGCGCATAGACCCCCGGCGCCAGTTCCACCCCGCCGGAAACGAGCGGATCCTCGGCCATGGGTGTTTCCGTCAGTTCGCCGGATGGCTGACCGATCCAATGCGCTGCGGGGCGACGATCGGCACTCTTCCGGGTCGGTACTTGCCCTCGCGAAGCGCAAGCAGGAAATGACGCGTCGCGCTGCCCAGGAAGATCGCCACCAGCAGAATGATCAGATTCATCCGCATCCATCGCACCGGGTCTTCCGGCGGGCGGCGGCCGATCGTCAGCAGCAACATGATGATCATGCCCATGCCGCCGATGGCCACGTGCGCCATGGCCCAGCGGCCGACAAAACGCCAGCTCTCGGCATCGGCGTGGTAGATGAACCACATGCGATACAGCGAGGCGAAGCCGGTGACCAGCAGTCCGCTGACGCTGATCCACACCACCCAACGGAACACCAGCCGCGCCCGAGCGAAAACGTACAACTGCTGTTCGCGTTTCAGGTCGTCGATCGCGATCGGCAACACGAGCTCAAAGAAGAGAGTCCCGCCCACGATGAGGGTCATGCAGACCAGGTGCAGCCATCGCACGACTGGGAAGAGGATGTCGTACAGCCAGATGGGCATTCTTAAACGCCGCCATTCTACAAAGCCGCCCGGCGGTGACAATCGAGTCAGGATTCAGGAGTCAGGAATCGTGAAGGTGGGACAATGGGAAGGTAGGAGGATGGGAAGATGGGAGGATTCAACGTCTTCCCATCTTCCAACCATCCCACCATCCCATCTTCCCATCATTCCCTCCGGCCGTCGTCCCATATTCCCGCGCCCCTGACTCCCGACTCCTTCCCTCCCCTCGTGCTTTCGTGCCTCGGTGCCTTCGTGCCTGCAGCCATTCACCTCCACCCCGGCTCCGTTCGCGGCTCCTGTCCCGGCGGCGGGGGCTCGGTCAGCTTTGAATACAAATCCGGCCGGCGCGCACGCAAATACCGGCGCCCCGACGATTGCCCGATCTTCTCCGGCGTGAGCGTCGCGATCACCGCATCATCGCCCAGCTCGCTGCTGGTGGCCAACACGTCTCCGAAGGGATCGAGGATCATCGCGCAGCCCGGCTTGATCGTGTCGTGGTCGATCCCGACCGCGTTGCTGAACACTGCGTAAACGCCATTCTCCCACGCCCGCGCCGGCAGCCAGCGCATCAGCCAGGCCCGACCCTTCATCCCGTCAAATTCCATCCGCAGCCGCGCTGGATCGCGCTGGCGGTTTTCCCAGAGCTGCCGCGGGATGATTCCCCGGCCGGGCATCACCGACGGTGTGCCGCCGGTCACGTGGGGCATGAAGATCACCTGCGCGCCCAGCATCGTCGTGATGCGCACGTTCTCCGGCAGATTGTTGTCGTAACAGATCAGAAACCCCGCCTTCCACCCCAGCAGGTCGATGACCCGAAAGCTCTCTCCCGGCGAAATGGCCGGATTGATGAACGGATGCAGCTTGTGATATTTGGTGATAAGCCCTTCCGGCCCGACCACCACGTAGCACTTGTAGAGCTTTTCGCCATCGCGCTCGATCAGCCCGGCCATCACGATCACGCGACATTCCTGCGCGATCTCTATCAGCCGCCGGGTTGACGGCCCGTCCGGCACCTGTTCGGCCAGTTCAGTGATCTGCGCTCGCGAGAGCGTCTGCAGAAACGTGTAGCCCGTGATGCAGCATTCGTGGAAGCTGACGATCTGCGCCCCCTGCGAAACGGCCCGGCGAGTGAGTTCGGCGACGCGCTGCAGGTTGAACGCCTTGTCGTTATCCCGAGCCTCAAACTGCGCCGCCGCCACGCGAATGTCGTTCATGCGCGGTATTGTCGGGCATCCCCCTGGAAAGGTCCATCCGAACCGGCGCCCGGGGGAAATCCTCTTGGCCCGTGCTGGCTCGGCGTGCCCCTCAGCACGGGCAAGCGAGTACGCTTGCCCATGCCACCCGCCGACTACCGGAGCATCCGCTGCTCTTCCTCCGTCGCGGGGCGAACGCTCTTGATCGTGAGCCGCATCTTCTCGGCCGGCAGGTCGGTGCGGGCGTTCGCGAGCCGCGTCTCAACCGGCGTGGTTCGCGGCGCGATCCAGTCCTTGTACTGCTCGCGAGTCCGATCAAGCTGTTTCTCGTCGAGCTTGGCCGGGTCCATTTGCACCAGCTCCCGGTTCAGACACGCCAGGCGGGACTGCATTTCGGCCAGACCGACCATAGCGTTGGCCAGCTCGCCGCTCAGCCGCGCCAGCACATCGCCGCTGGCAAGCTGCCGCAGGGTTTCGATGCGTTCCCGGACGCGGATTTCCGCCTCCATATACTGCTCCTCCCCCTTGGCCACTTCCTCTCGCGATATCGTGTTCGTCTCGTGCAGCTTCTGGAGCCGCGCCAGGGCCTTTTTGCGCAGCTCGACCACCTTCCTCAACTGGTTGAGCACCAGGTCGCCGCGCGTCTTCTCCTCCAGGTTCTGTTCGATCTTCCTGATCTGCTCGCGAAGGACCTGCGCGCGAGTGTCCTTTGCCAAGAGATCCATCTCCAGCCGCCGGCGGCTCAGCTCACCATCGTTGAGGCGCTCGGCGAGGATCGCCGGCCAGAGCTTCTGCCGCGCATCGTGCAGATCGCTCGCCATGCTGCGCTCGGCCTCGATTTTCTGGATCTGCGGTTCGAGTTCCGCCAAGCGTTTCTTCACCTCCTCCGCGGGCATCTGGCTTCGGGCGGCGGCCGCCGTGCCGGCGATCATGCCGGCCGCAAAGCCATAGCTGTTGAATCGCCACCAGTGCCATTTGAGCACGTTGGGCACGACGAACGCCGGCACGAGCGCATCGACGATCCACTTGGTCACCGTGTGAACCTTGTCGGTGATGAACCCGAAGCCGATCCCCGCCAGGATCACCAGCGTCGCGCAGATGTAGCTCAAGATGACGAGCCGCCGGTTGCGACGACGATCGCGATGTCGACGAAGTTCATCTGAACCATGAAGGGGCATGGTATTTGAGCACCGCACCCGCGGCAATTCGCGCATCACTTCGCATCGGCACTTTAACGTCTCCCCCTTCGCGTGTACCATCATCGCAGGGGCTTCTTTTTGGTTTTTGCAGCGGAGATTTGATGCGTACTTCCCGGTTCGTGTGTGCGATCGGCCTGTTGATCTCCCTGTCCTGCGGTGCTCGCGCCGCCGACGGAGACTGGCCCTGCTGGCTCGGGGCCAACCACGACGCCAAGTCCGCCGACAAGGGCCTGCTCAAGGAATGGCCGGCCGGCGGGCCGAAGCTCCTCTGGAAAGTCGATAACATCGGCCGGGGTTTCTCCGGCGTCGCCGTCGCCGACAACACCGTCTACATCACCGGCGATGTGGACGGCACCCTCAACATCTTCGCGTTCGACATGACCGGCAAGCCCCTCTGGAAGGCGGAAAACGGATCGGGCTACAACGTCGAGGGCAACTACCCCGGCTCCCGCGCCACGCCCACCATCGACGGCGAGAGCCTCTATCTCTATTCCGGTGTCGGCCGGCTCGGCTGCTTCGATGCGAAAACCGGCCAGCCCAAGTGGAAGCGCGAGGCCGGCGAATTTGGTGGCCGGCAGCCCAACTGGGGCTTTGCCGAATCCGTGCTGATCTACAAGGACTGGGCCGTCTTCACCCCCGGCGGCGCCAACTGCATCGTCGCCCTCGAAAAGAACACCGGCAAGACTGTCTGGCAGAGCAAGGGCTTCAACGGCGCGGCCCAGTATGGCTCCATCCTCCCTGTCGAGTTCGAGGGCGTGCCGCTGTTTATCGCCGGCACCCACGGCGGCATCGTCATTGTTGACGCCCGCGACGGGAAGGTGCTGTTCTCCAACAGGTTCGCCGCCGGCAATGTCGCCAGTTGCCCCACCCCCGCCTATGCCGATGGCCACGTGTTCTGGTCGGTCGGCTACGGCAAGGGCAACATCTGCCTGAAGCTCAAGAAGGCCGGCGGTTCCGTAAGCGCCGCTGTCGCCTGGAGCAATCGCGAGATGAGCTGCCACCACGGCGGCTACATCATCGACAACGGCTACGTCTACGGCAATCACAACGACGGCTGGAGCTGCCTCGACCTGAAGAGCGGCGAAAGGCAGTGGTTTGACCGCGCTGGCAGCATCGGCAAGGGTTCCGTCACCTATGCCGACGGCATGCTCTACCTGTTCTCCGAGAACAACGGCAACCTCGCGCTGGCGTCCTTCACGCCGCAGGGTCTGCAGATCAAGGGCAAGCTCAAGGTCGACGGCACCGGCCCGAGCTGGGCCCACCCCGTGATCACCGGCGGCCGGCTCTACGTACGCTACGACCGCAATCTCTACTGCTTCGATGTGAAAGGCAACTGAAGATCGCCCGTAACCGAATGGGTAAGACCGCGAAGGCGCGAGGGCGCGAAGGCATACTTGTTGTCTTGCATTCAGCAAGAGACGAGTTCTCTGTCCGGGGGCTCGCCTCACACGCTGAATCACCAAGGAACAACAAAGACCACTTCGCGTCCTCGCGCCTTCGCGGTTCTACATCTCCCTTCGTCGCCCCGCCTAGAATCGCCCATGCCGGAAAAGACCAGCAAACTCGCCATCGTCGGCGCCGGCTCGGTCGGCGCCACCATCGCCTACGCCTCGCTCATCCGCGGCGTGGCCAGACAGGTGGCCCTCTACGACGTCAACCGCCCCAAGGTTGAGGCCGAGGTTCTCGATCTCAACCACGGCATGCAGTTCATGCCCATGGCCGTCGTTGAGGGCTCCGACGATCTGGCCGTCTGCTCCGACGCCGACGTCATGGTCATCACGGCCGGGGCCAAGCAGAAACCCGGGCAGACGCGGATGGACTTGGCCGCCGCCAACGCCAGGATCTGCCGCCAGCTTGTACCCGAGCTGGTGCGGCTCTCGCCGGATGCCATCCTGCTTCTGGTCACGAATCCTGTCGATGTGATCAGCTACATTACTCTGAAGCTCAGCGGTTTCCCGGCCCGGAGGGTCTTCGGCAGCGGCACGGTGCTCGACAGCTCGCGGTTCCGTTTCCTCATCGCCCGCCGCCTGCGCGTGGCGGTGCAGAACGTTCATGCCTACATCGCCGGCGAGCATGGCGATTCGGAAATCCCCCTGTGGAGCAGCGCTACGGTGGCCAACATCCCCTTGCACGAGTGGGCCGTCCCCGGTCACGGCAAGCTCACCTTCCGCGACCGCACCGAGATCTTCCAGAACGTGAAAAACGCGGCCTGCCAGATCATCCAGGGCAAGGGCGCCACCAACTACGCCATCGGCCTGGCCGCCGCGCGTATTCTCGAGGCGATCCTCCACGATGAGAACCGCGTGCTTCCCGTCAGTTCGCTGTTGAACGACTACCACGGCATCAGCGACGTGTGCCTCTCCGTGCCGTGCATCGTCAACCGCGGCGGCGTCGACTCGCCGCTGCCCATTCCCCTGAGCGACGCCGAGAGGACGGGCCTCGGCGAATGCGCCCGCGTGATTCGCGAAGCGGTGGCCAAGCTCGGCTTCTGATCCGCTACTCGGCCGCCGCGCCCAACGTCAACCCTCCAGGTACACCTTCGCCAGCCGGAAACCCGGCTCGTCGGCTTCCGGGTCGTCGAGAACAAATCGCGGCATGCGATGGCTCGGCAACAGATCCCTGTAGGCGACATCCATCATTTCGGCCAGTTCGCGAACCGCCGCGAACGACCTGTTGGCGCTGCCGTGAACGGCAAATCGCTGGCCGGTGCTCGGATGAAGCGCCTCGATCGTGAGCGCGTATCCGCGGGTCACCATCGCGATCCGATACCCGAGTTTCTCAATTCTCCGCAGTATCTCATCGATGATCTGGCTCATGAACTCATCGTATCCGCGTCTCTTTAGCATCCTGTGACGAGTCCGTTCAGAATGCGATAAGCAGAGCGGAACAACAAAAAACCCCGCGCAACTCTTTGCGCGGGGAGGAGACAGTTTCTGACCGAGCGTGGGGACCCAGCCGCTCAGCAACGGATGGCGCTCTAGATCAGCAACTGGAACTGTACTCGGAACAGAAGTTCGTCGTGGTCATTGCTGGGCAGAATGTCCGCGCCGCCGTCTCCCTTGGGCGCGCCATTCGGCAGATAGGTCACGTCAGCCGTCAGCTTCATCGCGTGACCGTGGAAATAGCAGTTCAACCCGGTTGTGATCTCGTGCACGTGCCCCTGGCTGCCGGCCGAAAGCGCATCTTCGTCGAGGCCGGTGTAGTCGTAGCGGGCGAAGACCTCCCAGTGTTTGTCGAAGAGGTAGGCGATCTGGCCCATGGCGCCCCAGTCATAGAAATCCTCTCGCGAGCCGCCCGGCGTCGTTCCGTCACGCACATATCGCCCGAGGAACGCGGCGTAGATCGCCAGGCCGTTGGCGCTCTCGTATTGCGCGTCCGCCGTGTGCAGCACCACGTCCGTGCCGCCCATCTCGGTCCAGTCGCCGCCGATCCCGAACACCAGCAGGTCCTTCGTGGTGCCCAGTGCGGTGAAGTCATCGTAGGCCTTCCAGTCGCCCAGCGCCTTGTACTCCAACCGCCCGGCGATCCCGAAGTCGGTCTTGGCAGTTGTCGTGCCGCTGGTCACGGTATTCGTAAAATCGGTGTTGGCGCTTCCCTGGCCGTCGGTGAAGCCGACTTCAGCCCTCAGCGGGATGTTGTTCCCGTTGTAGAGGATCGTCGCGCCCTGGACGAAATTGTCGCCCAGCCCCAGCGCGTCCTGCAGATACGTTCGTTCCACGGCCAGAAGACGCTTGGAGCTGACCAGCCCCTCGTGCGCCACCGGGTCCTTGATCTGGCCGAGGCGAACGCCCCATACGTCAGCGAACATATACTTGATCCACGCCTCTTCCAGCGAGGGTTTGCCGCTGTTGCGATCGGTTGCCCAGATGAAGGTATACGTCAGGTCGCGCGAGAACAGATTGCCGTCAAAGCCGAACTTCATCCGGCGGATCTCAAATCCATCTTCCGTGTCGTCGCTCGACGTGCTCTTGCCATCGTCACGCCAGTTCGCGACATACCGCGGCGCAAACTGGAGCCACGGGTGAAAATAGAACGCCTTGTCATCCGTGCCGATGAAAAATCCGTTGTCGTAGCCGGCCGACGTGCCTCCGTTGGTCGCCAGGAGCTGGCTGCGCCGCTCGGCGTCACGGATCATGCTGTCGATCGTGGTCGCCAGGTCTTTGGCGTTGGTAGCCTGTTTCGCCTCCATGGCCGCTACTTTCGCCTGAAGCTCCTGCACCTACTGCTGAAGCTGTTGTTCTTCGGCCGAAACCCAGGCCCCGACGGCAAGCGCACCTGCCGCGAAGGCACACCATGTGCCGATCCTCATGAGATTGCTCCTTTCCAAAAGTCCCCTCAACAAGCGCCTCGGCCCACCCGGGCACGCAAGGCATAGGACTCACGCGGCGGGATTGTCCGCTGCATCCTTATAGTTGTTTTAAGATTGCGCAAGACATTGCTGAATGAATCCGCCTGACTGCCGCGGTTGCTCTGCCGATCCGCCGACGGGTCCTGACGCACATGGCGCGCAGCTCCCGCCTTCGTCGCCTCTTAATCTTTTGCGCGCTAAGAGTTATCATTCCGCTGTGCGGGCTCGTCAGGATGGAG